>Ga0307477_10001391_pt1 | contig 20617 bp, 19 predicted proteins | sample atmos_gasesECM2C_FD_203316 | JGI IMG/M metagenome (GOLD analysis project Ga0307477, IMG submission 203316) | Hardwood forest soil microbial communities from Morgan-Monroe State Forest, Indiana, United States - atmos_gasesECM2C_515 | ecosystem: Environmental > Terrestrial > Soil > Temperate...
CGATCGTCCCTTGGTTGTTCAGCCCGATCTGCCCAACGCCAATATTCCCCGCTCCCTGGATCGTCTCCTGGTTCGTCAGCACATCCGTCCCCGACGAACCCCCTATGATATTCGACGCGAAGTTCGACAACGTCAGCGTCCCGCCGCCGCTCAACGTCACGTTCGCCGCATTGATCTCCAACGCCGTCGTGTTCGCCGACCCGTTCATCGTGATCGATCCCGCATTGCTGATGGTGCTGCCACTGACCGTAAGCGTGGCTCCATTATTAAAACTCAGGGTGTCGGTGGCTCCGAGGGTGAGATTGGAAGTAGCGGCGCCACTTATATTCAAAGTGACAATCGAATTCGCGGTGCTTATGCACGCGTTGGTGCTGCTGGTCGGTACACCCGCGCTCCAATTGCCTGCGGCATTCCACACTCCGGAGCCGCCGCCCGTCCAGCTTGTGCCGCATTGCGCAAAGGCTGAGAGTGGAAACAAAAAAAGCGCAAGAAGCGCAACGAGCAAAATCTGGAGAGAGACATTCTCCCTCTCTGAATCGTTTTTTGCGGCGAAGAATCGTGTGTGCATGGCAACTCTCCTTATCGTCAACCGTCTTGTCAAACTTCTGCCCACAAATGTAGACCGCATCTTCGAATCAGGAAATGACCGGACTCCCAGGAATGGCCGGACTCCGTTGAAGTGTGAAGAAGGGTAGTTCACGGCTTCTTTTTTTGTCAAGCACATGAATGTATGGACGAGTGTTTTAGCTACAACGACGAACTGCGCAAGAACGGACATTTGGTCGCTGAGGAGCCTCTCCAGTCCGCCAACACGGCGGTGACCGTGGGTTGGAAGGACGGAAAGTTTGCAGTGACAGACGGTCCGAATAAGTTGTCACTGACTTCTTTTTGGCAGTTCCGTGCCTCGGTTGAGTATCTCCAGATAGCGATGATACGTGAAGAGCCGATGCCGTTGCTTGCCCGTGGTCTCACGAACCATGCCGAGCCTTACCATGTGCTGTAAAGCCTTCGCCACAGTGGGCGCAGAGAGGGAGAGCAGCTCGGCCGTCGCCGGGATCGTGATAATCGGTCTGCGCTGAAGGTGCTGGTGAACGCGCAAAACGGATGAAGCGGGGCGGCCAAGCTCCTCGATCTTCCGGCGGTCTTCTTCGATGAGTGTGAGTATCTCCTTCGATGTATCGGCTGCCTGCTGAGCGGTTTCTTTCACACCTGTTAAAAAAAATTCGAGCCAAGTCTCCCAATCTCCGTGGCTGCGGACGCGGTCAAGCAGTTCATAGTATTTCTGCCTGTTCGTCTTGAAATAGAGGCTGAGGTAGAGAATGGGCTCACGGATCGCGCCAGCGACGCACAGCAAAAATGTAATCAGCAAGCGGCCCAATCTCCCATTTCCGTCTAGAAACGGATGGATGGTTTCGAATTGCACGTGCACGAGCGCCGCCTTCACCAATATGGGCAAGTCTTCATTCTCGCGATGCAGAAACTCTTCGAGGGCATCCAAGCATTCCGGCATCTTCTCAGGTGGCGGCGGAACAAATGCTGCGTTCCCGGAACGTATGCCTCCGACCCAGTTTTGGCTTTCACGGAATTCACCCGGACGCTTCTGACTTCCGCGTCCCTTGGACAAGAGAATCTTGTGAATTTCTCGTATCAACCTAAGAGAGAGCGGAAAATCCCCCCGGAGCCGGCGAAGTCCGTGATTCATCGCGGCCACATAATTCGAAACTTCCTGAACGTCTTCCAACGGGACACCGGGGGCTTCGGCGCTTTCAAATAGCATCAGGTCAGAAAACGAGGACTGTGTGCCCTCGATCTGCGAAGAGAGCACCGCTTCCTTCCGAACGTAGAGGTAAATGAACAGCGAGGGATCGGGCAGAATGGACGCGAGCCCGTCGAGACGTCCGAGTGCCTGGTTTGCCTGCTCAAGCAATGGCAAGAGCGGTTGGAGGGCCAGCGGCGGATCTGGCGGCAATCGAGGTGGAACATAGGCCCTGAAGGACTCGTCCTTGAAGGTCTTGACGACATAAGTCCCGAGCCGGCTGTTCGGTTTGGTTGGTGTCGCCATCACAAAACCATCGTTTCGTTAGAAATTAGCTAACGAAACTATATAGCCTTTTCCTTTCGTTATCCAATTAAAACAGATATGCACTAAAAGCAACAATTATAAGGACTTAGGAACGAAAGAGAAGCTACAAGCGAGGATCGACCGGCTCGTTTTCGAGGGCAAGGACACCGAAGACGCATTCATGTACGCGACGCAGCGGTTCCTGCCGAACGAATCGCTCTAGTGCTTCGATGCCAAGAGCGAATTCACGGAGTGCTAAGGAACGCTTAGTGGAAACCGAACGACTGCGCAAACGCTCCAAGTTCTCGGGCAGCAAGTATTCAGGCCCATAGATGATTCTCAGGTATTCAGGGCCGCGGCATTTGACCGCGGGCTGCATCAACCCGCGTCGTCCGCGCACAACGAAGTCCAGCGGCTTTACGACAATGCCCTCGCCACCGCGTCCGGTCAGCTCTTCCCACCACTGAGTGGCTTCTTCGACGCTCGTTGTGTCGGTCACATCAACCTGTCGGTAAGACGTCGCGAGCAAGAGACCATCGCTGGCTTTGCAAACTTCTGCCAGCTTTGCTGAACATGAACCTGTCCTTCTGTAGCCAACAGGTGAAACGGTGCGAGTTTCAAGTCGCTCGATGCCCAATCAATGCGGCCCGTAGGGCTTTGAGTCTTCTGGTGAGGGCAACTCTTCGTTGTTTGCAATTTTCTTGAACATCCACAGACAGAAGAGCAGAGTTTCTCTGGTGAGGATTTTATCGATCAGGTCTCTAATTTCATTCCGAACAGTCGCTTCGGACGCTTCGAGCTCAAGGGTGTGCTTTCAGCTGGCTCCTGAGCCACTGTGATCGATCGTCGGCAGCTTGCGAGTTCAACTCATGGCCCGCGTCATACCAGAGAACCTTTTTCGGGGATTTTGCGGCATTCGCGAAAAGCTCCGCTTTATCTTTCGGAATGAACTGGTCATGGTCTGAAAACTGAAACAGAATGGGGACAAAATCGACTTTGCCCAAGTAGTTTACCGGATCCAACGGCGCCGTCTGCTTGGCGAGAGACTCCTTCTCCGCTCCGCTGGCCTGGCCGAAGAATAAAAACCAATCACTTAGGATCGGCGTACCGGCCATCAAGACGGCGCACCGCACTCGCGAATCCACTCCCAGGAGTATGGCCCCAAAGCTGGCGCCAAAATCGTGACCCACGAAAGCGAGCCGTCCTTTGTCTATCCCCTTCGTGGACACGAGCACATCCAATGCGCGGCGAAGGTTCTGAACCTGGCGTATAGAGAAGTCGTAATCGTCATGCAGGTTTCGATTCTGGTACCAGTGTTCTGTCCACGGCATCGTCACCAGCAGGCTCGCTACGCCCGATTCTAACAGCGCTTCCGCTTCGAGGAGAAACTCGGTGCGGTTTGTAGTTGACGCAGCTCCCAGCCAGTGGGCGTACAGAATACCTGGGAATGGACCGCTACCCCCGGGGACCACGAGGTAAGCCTCTATCCTCTTGCCATCTACCCCGGAGAAACTAATGTCATGAACCGCCCCGCCACCGTGAGGCTCGCTTGCTTTCTCGGCGATCTCTAGCGGTCGTGACCTGTCTTCGCGGAAGAGATCGCGACCGTCAGCATCGCGTGACGGGCTCGTTGTTTGGCCCCATGTGGTAATTCCGAGCCCAAACACCAAGATCACGGCGGAAAAGATCCTCGTTATCATTCTTCCCCTTTCTATAATGCTGATGAATGGGTCGCATGCATAATCAAGTTGTTTCTGACCTCAGTGTCCGCTTTCCGCCAAGACTTTCTTTATGGCCGCAATAACGGTTTCCGGAGCGACTACCTGGATATAGTGTTCCGAGGTCGGTACAGCGACCAATTCGGCATTCGGTGTTTTCTTAACCCATTCCCGATGAAGTTCCATGGCTGTCTCCCGGAACGGTTTGTCATCATTTGACAGATCATCCGTTTTAGAGGCGCTCAAGAGGATTTTGGGAACCGAAGGCAACGGCACGGCGGCAGCCGCTTCTGCGCCTGAAGTCATCCCGTACATGTCCATGTGCATGATCGGGATCTGTAAATGCTTCTTCATAAATGCCTGGTAGGACTCCCACTGCTCTTTGGACAACTTGGAATGCAATCGGTCGTCAGTTCCTTCGTCGGCGGGATCAACTAAGACGATCCCGGCAGTGTCGTTCGGATAGCGGAATACAAAAACGCGAACAATTAATCCGCCCATAGAATGGCCAACCAGAACGTAAGGCGGCGGCGCTCCGCTCTTCTGCAGGAGCGCATGAAGCTCGTCTGCCGATTGATTTAGATCGTGGAGCTGCGGCGCCTTGTCGGACTTACCGAGGCCTGGACGATCGTAGGATAGGGTTCGCGTTACTTTGCTGATTTCAGGCTGCACTTTTTCCCAACTGTCCGTGCCATCACCCATGCCGGCCTCGAAGACAACGACCGGTTTACCCTGTCCTTCCAACACCGCGTGTAAACGATATCCACTCAAATCAAAGTATTTGTCTTCGATTTGGGCGGAGTTTTTGTGGGCTCGGTCGTCGGTGGTTCGTGCATTCAAGCACGGTGTCACCGTGAATAGAGTTATTACGGCAAGAAGTAAGAGCACTCGTGAGTGCATGAATGTTCGTCTCCTAAGAAAGGCTGCGGGCCGTGCGTCGACTGAATTGCGCTCGTTTCACTGACCTGGTAATCAGTCTGACCAGGGTCACAAGCAACTCTTCGACGATTCCGTGTAAAAAAGTGGGACGAGCTACAATGCTTGCTTTTTTTAACAACCCGAAGGTCGGGCTTCAAAGTCGGCCCATCTTAAGCGTAAATAACAAATTAGAATCCGTTTCCGACGACAAGGTGATCACGCTTTGCCATCTCGCTCCGTACCGATCAGTGAATTCCCAGCGACTAGTATTCTCGCCGGCGGGATTCACGGCTTTCGTCCATTTCCTAGATTTCGCGACAGATGCATTGATATCTTCCAGAAGTTTGGGAGCTTCCTGCTTGCCCGGAATTCGAACGGTGATAATCCAGTGATTGCGATCTCCCCATGAGCTCAACAAGTTAGAGCCTTGGGGCAATCCGTTAGGAAGTTCATCGGGAATGTACAAATCCGGGAACATCGCACGGGCATAAGTTGAATTCGGGTTCCAGTTATATTCCATGTGCAAAGCTATGGACTGTGCGAGTCCCATTCCCAGAAGTTTCGAGACGGTATAAAGGGAGCCTTCGACACCCGAAGACAATCCAGCGGTCGTAATGATTCTTCCGCTGTCGACGTACTTCTTGTCCCAAACAACTTTGGTGTGTGGGGCGTAGTCCGGCAGAGAATCAAGAGCGCCATAGAACGTCGTTGCACTAAGTCCATCCAGCAGCCCGGCCTTACCCGCAAGAAATGCTCCGGTGCAAACTGTCAAGGTCTGCTGCGAGTTTTTGGCGGTATCCTGGATCCACTTCATTGCAACGGGATTTTCTAATTGTTTGAAGACACCATCTCCTCCTGGGATTACCAGCACGTCCGGCTTGGGCACATTCGCAAAGGTGTACTTTGGCGTAATCGTAAGGCCCGCCGCCGTCTGGATCGGATCGAGTGTCTCGGATACCGCGTAGACGTTGGTTCGAGCCTGAGAAAAAACTTCGTAAGGACCAGCGAAGTCAATAGTCTGCACTACCGGAAAAACAAAAATCGCCACGTTCAGTTTCTTGCTTTGCGAGGACCTTTGTGCCCTAACGAAATTCACTGTCTGAGCCGAGAGTGGGCCTCCGACTCCGAGGAAACATGCCGCAATCGTCAAGAATATATTCTTCATTTGACCTCGATATCTCTCGCTTGGTGCCAGACGGGAGAGAGACCTCCGCAACGAACACCGCGGCCTCTATAACGCCTCACGTATTACTATAACGTCGTACGGTCTATGTGTCCCTCAGACGGTCTTCCGACGAAATCGTGAGCAAAGGATCTGAGATTCTAGCAAGGCAGGGCCGCCGTCTTCGGGAATCTAAAGAGACGATTGGCGAAGTGACGGATCGACTGAGCCACAGAAAGGCCCAGTCTTGTTTCGATTGTCCTACGGCTAACGGTGAATTCAGGCCATCGCATGCTGAGTGACCTGTGTAAGCTCAGTTTTCCATGTCATCTACGCGGCAAATAAATCCCCAGCCGCCGCCGATTTCGACATAGGAGTCGTACACGCCCGGATTTTCTTCGCGCAAACGATTCCATGGAAAGGCCGGCTCCGACACGTATTGGGTTGCGTGGTTACGGCGCAGTTGATCGTCGGCGCGGCCGTTGGTGATGCGCAGGTAGAAACATTCATAGCGCGAGCCGCGGTCTTGAATACGGAAAGCGATACCCAAAAATCCCCTGGTATCGGGCGGCGCTCCCTCGCGCGGACCCCCAGCCACATCGGCTTCGATCGTGCCGTCTTTGAAGTCATACGTCTTGATAATGGCGATGGTTTGACCACCCGTTGGCGTACTTTTACTGGTTACAACGTCTTCATTGATGACGTGCAATGCGCGGCGTCCCTGAAAGGTTGAAAGGTCTGCTTTTGTTTTGACCGGGTTTGGGCCGTCCGTGTCTACGCTTTGCACTTCCAGACCGCCCATGGAATTCAAGGGCATTTTCAAAACCTGCGTTTTGGGCTCGCTGTTGAGCAGTGGACAGAAAATGATGGATCCTCGCAAAAGTTTCCCGCTCGTCGATAGAACAAGTGGCAGCACCAATCCCGCAATCAGAATCTTGCCGCAATACTCCCTTGCCGATAGATGTAGATAATTTTGTAACTGCGAAAGCACTCTGTTTCAACAAGATTCAACAGATTTCGAGAAATGCGCCGCAAGCGACTGAACACGTCGACAAAGATTCCCCTTGCTTACCGAGAGAAGCATTCGTATACTCCTCTAGGAAACCGATATGAGCAAGCCAAACGACCTTGTGCAAGGCACCCTGGATCTCCTGCTCTTGAAGATCCTGGCGCTCGAGCCTTTGCACGGGTGGGCCATCAGTCTCCGTCTGAAATCGATTTCAGGAGACGTGCTGCAGGTCAGCGAAGGATCGCTCTACCCTGCGTTGCACAAGTTGGAGCAAGAAGGCTGGATCACAGCCGAGTGGAAGCAGACGGAAAATAACCGGCGGGCGAAGTTTTATTCCCTCACATATCTAGGCAAGAAACAGCTCGAATCGGAGGCGGCGAACTGGCAGCGGCTGTCGTCGGCCATCTCGCAGGTCGTCAGACTCGAGGAGGCTTGAGCGAAACGCGCGCTACAAGGAGAATTTATGCGTCCTCAACACTGGCTGTACACCATCCCGCTTCGCTTGCGTTCTCTGTTTCGCGGCCGCAATGTGGAGCAAGAGCTGAGTGAAGAACTTCAGTTCCACCTCGAACACAAAATCGAGGAAGGCATCGCCCGAGGGCTTTCCCCAGAAGAGGCGCGCTATGCGGCGCTTCGCTCGATGGGTGGGCTGGAACAACGGAAAGAAGAAATTCGAGACATGCGACACCTCCGTTGGCTGACGGATTTCTTCGACGACGCGCGGTTCGCTCTACGCAGCCTGCGCCGCACGCCGGGACTAACCGCGTTCGTGGTGATCACCCTCGCGCTGGGCATCGGTCTGACCTCGGCCACCTTCAGCATGGTGGACGGGCTGATTTTCAGGCCCTACCCGGTGCCGCATCCCGGCAATGTGGTCAGTCTGGTGAGCACTACGCACGATAGTCCCTTCGATCGTTTTTCCTATCGCGAATACCTGGATATTCGCGACAAAACGAACAGCTACGTCGGGGTCGTCGCTAACGCGGGTATGGAGGCAGTCGGCTTCAGCGCCGATCCCGGAATCACGCCGCGCATCAAGGGCGGCATGATGGTCTCGGGTAACTACTTTCAGGCGCTCGGCGTGGAGCCGCGGCTGGGGCGCGGGTTTCGCGAGGACGAAGATCAAGTGCCCAGCCGTAATCCCGTGGTCGTCCTCGGGCCGGATTTCTGGAGACACGAATTCGCGAGCGAGGAGTCCGTCCTCGGCAAAACGATCCTTCTGAACGGCACGAAGTTCACTGTGATTGGTGTGGCTCCGGACAGCTTCCCGGGGATGCTGACGTTTGGTCATCCCGACTTCTACATGCCGCTGGCCATGGCGCGCGTCTTTTCCACCAACATCCAGATGAATTTCTTCGAGGACCGCGACGATCGCGAGCTCAGGGTAATGGCGCGCTTGAAACCGGGCGTAACGCTCGAGCAGGCGCGCAATGAACTGGCCGTACTCGCAAAAAATTTCGAGCGCGAATATCCCAATGCTAACCGCAGCCGAGGCGCCGCAGTGTACACCCAATTCCAAGCGCGGACGATAGAAGACGACAATTGGAAATTTGGCGTGATCTTTGTGATTCTTGCGCTGGCGGTTCTACTGGTGGCTTGCACCAACGTTGCGGGACTTCTTCTCAGTCGTGCCCGCTCGCGGGCCCGCGAAATCGCGGTGCGCTTGGCGCTCGGCGCCGGACGTACCCGGCTCATCCGGTTGCTCTTGACCGAAAGCATGATTCTGGCGACCTTGGGTGGATTGGCCGGCATCGCCATCGGTTACGGCATCATCGAGTGGTTCCGCTCCAAAGACAGCATCGTATTTCTAACCGAGTTGCCGATGGCGATTCCGTTCCATATGGACAACCGCATCCTGCTCTCATGCGTTGCGTTGTCCGTGTTGAGCGCGCTCCTTTGCGGGCTAGCGCCCGCGCTACAAAGCACGCGGGTGGAGTTGGTCAACGCTCTCAAGTCCGCTGACGTGGATGTTCCCGGACGCAAGCGCCTGTGGGGCCGAAACGTGCTGGTGGTGGCGCAGGTTTCCATGTCCCTGATGCTGCTGACGGCTTCTTTCCTGATGGCCCGCGGTTTTCAACATAGCTTGATGGAAGGTACCGGATTCAGGAAAGACCATCTGTTGATGACCAGCTTCGATCCGCGACTCATGCAGTACAACGCAGTTCAGACGCAGCAGTTCTACAAGCTGTTGTCCGAACGCATGCGCGAGACGCCCGGAGTTCAGAGCGAGGCTCTCACCCAGAATGTTCCGCTTGGGAACGACGACTTTGACGGCGTGGCCTTCGTGCCGGACGGTTTCCAGATGCCGCCGGACCGCGCTAATTTCAATTCCACGATGGATACCATTGATGAAGGGTACTTCGCGACCATGGGCATTCCGATCTTGCGTGGCCGTGCTTTTCTCTCGTCCGATACCGCCGATTCCCCGCGTGTCGCGGTCGTGAACGAGCATTTTGCGAAGCACTATTGGCCCGGAGGCGATGCGGTGGGCAAACACATCCACCTCGACAGCAGCGCTGGGACGCCGGTGGAGATAGTAGGCGTCTCGCAGACGATCAAGAATCAAAACATGGAAAGCCCGACGGACTTCGTGTACATGCCGCTGGCACAACATCCGGTCGCGCGAATGGCGTTGATGCTGCGCTCGAGCGGCGATCCGCTGCAATTGGTTCAGCCCGTGAAAGACGTCGTACGCACGCTGGATCCGAATTTGCCAATGTTGCAGACCAGGTCGTACGAGGATCTCTTCTTGAACCAAGCGGTGAGGGGGCCGCTAATCGCGATCGATTTGGTCGGTAGTATGGGCTTGGCGGGACTTTTGCTCGCCGTTGCCGGCTTGTACGGACTGATGGCCTACAACGTGAGCCGCAGAACTCGCGAGATCGGCATACGCATAGCCCTGGGCGCGGCTAGCGCGAACGTGCTGCGTCTGGTGCTCGGCAAAGGCCTGGTGCTAGTCGGGATTGGAACGGTGGTCGGGTTGGCCATGGGTTTCGCCCTCGAGCAGCTCATGAATTCCATGCTGTTTGATTCCGGCGGCGTGGACATCCTGGCCTATGCCGTCGTCGTGCCCACAATGTTTCTGGTGACTATGCTCGCGGCCTACATCCCCGCGCGCCGAGCCACTAAGATCGCGCCAACGCAGGCGCTGCGCTACGAGTAGCCCGCTTTTTCTCGTTGCGCGTTTTACGGGCGAAGCCGAGTTTTGATCTTAACGGGAATCGGGCGCTTGGCCCGCGGCGCGGGGCGAAGATGAAGGCTGCGATGCGAGCGCGGTTGACGGCAGGGCTTGGCCCGCGCTGGTCGGCTGAACATTGACCGTGGTGGTGGTTGTTGTCGGCGAGGCCCATTGCAGGCGGCCATTGCTTTTTGCAACTTCCTCTACGATTTTTGTGAATAGCTCGTCTTGCTTGGCGGTTCGTTTCGTGTAGTCCACTACGTAACTGAGGCCGAATTCCAGCAACGCGTTGTTTACAACGAGTGTCACGATCGGCTCCAACGAAGAATTTGCGATTCGAAAATTGTCACTAATATGTTTCCAGGAAACTTGCGCCTCAATCAGGTAGTCGCCAATCGATTCTTTGGCTAACCGCAAAAGCATTTCCCTGGCAAACTGGCAATCGCTGGTATTGGTGAACTGCACTTTAATTTCGTCCCATATAAACTGGAATCCCTGCGAGTAGTTGAAAACGGTGCCTTTCAAGACGGTGCTGTTGGGGATGCGAACCAGCCGGCCGTTGTACAAATCTTTTCTCACCCAGTTTCCGGTTTCCATCAAGGTGGTGCGCAAGAGGCCGATGTCAATCACGTCGCCGCGCGTCTCGCCGATCTGAACCCTGTCGCCCACTGTGTACAAAGTCGAAAAACCGATCGAGAATGCTCCGGCAATGCTGGCCAGTACGTCCTGCAGAGCAACTGCCACTCCCGCGCCGACCGCACCGATGGCAAAGCTGAGCCGGCCTAAGCGGTCTTCAAACAGGAGACCAAGGAAAACAAGAAGTGTGAGGTATCCCGAAAAGACTATGAACTTGCGAACCCTATAGCGCGCATCGGCTCGCCCAAAGCGTTGCGGTAGGGTTTGTTCCATCACGCGGAACGTGCCGTAAATAAAAACGATTCCGATGACGGCGGCAACGCACTTGGCGAAAAGCGAAAGTGAACCAGCTTGTTGTAAGAGACCATTCATATAGCCGCCTTCAGTCCCCGCTCGCCGCCACCGGCGGAAGTAAGACTACAGCATTATGGTCGGATTCAAATTGACTGAACCTCTTCAGTGGCCTCCGTTCGGTGGCGTCACTCCGGTTCTTCCAGCATCGATTCGGGGCGGACTACCACTACGATTCCGTTTTCCGTGACGGAGTAGCGGGCGCGGTCGGCTTCGAGGTCGTAACCGATCACGGTGCCTTCGGGGAGATTTACGTGACGATCGATGATGGCGCGGCGGAGGCGCGAATGCCGGCCAATAATCACGTGATTGAAAATAATGGAATCGTCCACTTCGCTATAGCTATTTACGCGTACGTCGAGGCCCAGCACGGATTTCTCCACGCGTCCGCCGGAGATAATGGAACCTGCGCCGACTATCGAGTCGAGCGCGACGCCTTTGCGTTCCGGATCGGCGAAAACGAATTTCGCGGGCGGATACTGCTGTTGCCAGGTATGTAGCGGCCAAGTCTTGTCGTACAAGTTGAAAATGGGCGAGACCGAAACCAGATCCATGTTGGCTTCGTGATACGCGGCAATGGTACCGACGTCTCGCCAGTAGGACATGTCCTTTTTGTTTTCATCCAGGAAGTTGTAAGCGAAGACGCGGTATTTTTCGATAATGCGCGGAATAATGTCCTTGCCAAAATCGTGGGACGAAGATGGATTCTCAGCGTCGGCGATCAGCATGGGCAAGAGGAGCTGCCGGTTGAAAAGATAGACACCCATCGAAGCATTCACTTTTCCAGGATGAACCAGCGATTCCTTGGGATGCTCGGGCTTTTCCTCAAAGCCGACGATGCGCCAGTTGTTGTCCGTTTCCAGAACGCCGAAGCGTTTGCTGGCCTCAGACGGCGCTACTTCGAGAGTCGCTACGGTGACGTCAGCGCCCGCCTCCACGTGTTGCTCCAGCATCTTCTGATAATTCATTTTGTAAATATGGTCACCGGAAAGAATGAAGACGTAGCTGGATTGCTCGCTGCCGATGGAATAAATGTTTTGGTACACGGCGTCGGCGGTGCCTTGGTACCAATGCTGCGAAACACGCATCTGCGGCGGAAGAACTTCGATGAAATCTCCCAGGCCCATCAGCACGGACCAGCCGCGGCGAACGTGGCGGTTGAGGCTGAGCGCTTTGTATTGCGTGAGGACGAAGACGCGGCGCAAGTCGCTGTTCAAGCAATTGGAGAGCGTGACGTCAATGATGCGGTACACGCCGCCGAATGGGACAGCGGGTTTCGCGCGGTCGCGCGTCAATGGCCACAGGCGCTCTCCCTGGCCGCCTGCCAGGAGCACGCCCAGAGCGTTGCGCATCGAAGTTGCCATCGGAACTTTCTCCAAGAATGCCCGGGCCGGAGAATCATTCTAGCAGCAGAAAAGGAAGCAAGCATACGCCCGGAGTTTTTTGGCCGGCGCATTCTGTGAGCGTACGCCGGGATACGGGAACACACCCGATAGTAACTAACAAGGTATCTACGCGGGGATTAAGGCGGGCCAACAATATAACCCTTGACTTCGGTAGTAGCCTCCGTTAGAAGAACTTCACAATTGCCGGTAGGGGTCTGAACCGGTAAACTGGTTTGATTCCATCAGACCAATCTCAACAGACAACGGGGAATGGGGGTGAATACGCGTGGCAGAAGTCGTAATTCAAGAGGGTGAATCTTTGGAAAATGCTCTCCGGCGCTTCAAGCGGAAGGTGCAGTCGGAAGACATCATTAAAGAGATCAAAAAGCACAGCTACTATATGAAGCCCGGTGAAAAGCGTCGCGCAAAGGAAGCCCTCTCGCGTAAACGTCTCCGGAAGAAGCAACGGCGTGAGCAGGATTAGGCCAAGTTACCCGGGTCCATCCCGGCAGTTTCATGCCAGCCGGTAGGCGGGAACCGCAGTAGTCCCGAGCGAATCCCAACGATCGTCTGGCCGGAGCTGCCCCGCTGCCTCTCCTTCCCAGCCTGGAGTGGCATATGGAATACAGCGATAAGATTTTGAAGTGCGCGGATTGCTCGGCGGAATTCGTATTCACAGCCGGCGAGCAGATGTTTTTTGCCGACAAGGGTTTTAAGAACGAACCCAAACGGTGCAAGGCATGCAAAGGGAACCGCGGACAGAGCATGAGCGCAGGTTCGGCCTCGGGAAATATGCAACGGGTCGAGACCAAAACTGTTTGCTCGCAATGCGGCAAGGAAACCACCGTTCCTTTCAAACCCACGCAGGGGCGCCCGGTATTTTGCCGCGAATGTTTTCAGCAGCGGCGGACAGCAGGGCCTCCCAGCATGGCGGCAAATTAAGACGCGCGGGCTGTAGGCGCGCGAGGTAAACTGCACGGTGGGACTCTCGGTCCGGTATGCGCCCGGTAATGCGGGTAGGCCTGAAGTTCTTCTGACGAAGTGGCATTCCTATGGTCACGGGCTTTTCAGGCGCAACGTTGGGCGCGCCGGAAAGGCCCATTTTTTTGTTCCCTAAGCTGGCGCTGGTCAGGCAGCCTTCGAGGCGCTGGCCGGAGAGATTTCACGCAAGGCGGCGATGAACGTTTCTGTTTCTTGTGGCGTGCCAATGCTGACGCGAAGGAAGTTGCTCATCGAGGGAAAGCGGCGGCCGACCAGTATGTGGCGAGCCGCGAATTGATCGATGATGGGCCGCACGTCGGTGTGCATGTCTATCATCACGAAATTTGCTTGTGAAGGAACGAACGGCCGACCGTCCTTGGCAAGCTCGCCGCACAGCCAGGCACGGGTGCCGTTGAGTTTTTCGCGGCATGAGCTGATGTTTGCTGCATCGCGGAGGCTTGCTAATCCGGCAGCCAGCACGGCGGCGTTGGTGTTGTCCTGCAAAGATTGCTCGCGTATCCGCGCAATGGTCTCCTTGGCGCCAATCGCATATCCAAGGCGCATTCCAGCCAAACCGTAAATTTTGGAGAAGGTGCGCGCAATCAACACGTTGGGATTCGCAGCTATCCATTCGACGGCGCTGATGTAGCGCGGGTCGTCAGCAAAGTCGAAGTAAGCCTCATCGATCAGAATCAAGGTTGAAGCAGGAACGGCACGGATGAAGGATGCTAATTCGTCACGCCACACGATCGTGCCGGTAGGATTATTCGGATTGCAAACGTAGGCGACGCCAGTCTTCGAAGTGCAGGCGGCAGCCATCTTCGGAAGGTCATGGCGGTGGTCAGCGGACAGAGGAATTGTTACAGGCTCGGCGCGCGTGATCTTGGCGTATTCCAGAACGGCTTCGAAGGTGGGCTGAGCGGCGACAATATTTTTGCCCGGTGCGAGAAATGCCATGTCCACGCAACGAAGTATTTCCGTAGAGCCGCAACCGAGCGCAATGTTCTCGCGAGACACGTTATACTTTTTTGCGAGCGCATCGGTCAGCTCGATTTCGACAGAACTCGGATACCGCGAAGCCACGCGGCCGCACTGGTCGAGCGCCGCCAGCGCCTTGGGCGACGGCCCGTAGGGATTTTCGTTGAAGTTAAGGTGAATGGCGTTCAGCGGAGCCGGTCTGGCGTGCCGATCATCCAATCTAGGTGGAAATCCGGGAGCGGTAAAGGCCACAGCCAGCGAGCCTAGAGCACGGGAAAAGTCACGGCGGGAAAAGAGAGAATCAGCCATCTCACGCTCCTCGGGATTCGACCGGATGATACGCCCCGTTGGCCGGGTGAGACAAGGGAACGCTCCATTTCCCTTGTTGGGCTTACGCTCGTACCGGAACCGGCGCGCGATCCGTTATCCTTCTTAGCGCGCGGGATCGATATTTGTAAAAGGAGATTTATGGACAAGGAATTGCGGGACAATTTGCGGAAAGTTGTGAGTTGGGGAGAAGCGCACACGGATTGGAAAAAGGCCATCGATGGAGTCTCCAAATCAAAGCGCGGCGTCCGACCTCCCGGATCGCCTCACTCGGCCTGGGAGCTCTTGGACCATATGCGAATCGCGCAATGGGACATCCTCGATTTCTGCCGCAATCCAAAACATACTTCACCTAAATGGCCGGAGGGATATTGGCCGAAGACTCCCGCGCCACCCCATGAGGAAGCGTGGGATCAAGCGGTGGAGCAATTCCAAAAGGACAATCAGTCCTTGGCGGACTTGGTGATGGATTCGAAGAAGGACCTCTTCGCGCCGATTGCTCACGGAACCGGACAAACAATTTTGCGCGAGGTGCTATTGCTGGTTGACCACAATTCGTATCATCTGGGCCAATTCGTTTTGGTGCGCCGGCTTTTGGGAGATTGGCCGAAGGAATAAAGACGGGCTTTCTGCGTTCGTTCGCGCAGCCGATATAATATCTAGCCGTATAATACGAGGACGATTTGCGAGGAGATTCATGAACCGGCAGCAGGCGGTGGTGGAAGCCGCAGCATCGAGGGAAAACCAGGAGCGGATTTGGGACGCGTTTCGCCGATGGGGTTATTTGCAAGCGGACGTGGATCCGCTCGGCGATCTGCTGCCTGTCGCGATGCCCGAACTCAATCTCAGCGGGCCGGAAGCGGAAGCAGCGCGGCGATTTTATTGCGGAACCATTGGCGTGGAATTCATGCACATCGCCGATGGGGAAAACAGGCTATGGATCCAGAAGCGGATGGAACAAGAGGCCCCCGAAGTCGATCGCGAGCGCATTTTGGAATGGCTGGTGCGCGCGGAAGTTTTTGAGCAAGTTTTGCAAACGCGCTATCTGGGGACCAAGCGTTATTCGCTGGAAGGCGAAGCGGCTTTGCTGCCATTGCTGGCTGCGATCCTAAGCGCGGCAGCCGAACAAGGCGCGCGCCAAGCCGTTCTGGCCATGAGTCACCGCGGGCGCTTGAACGTGATGGTCCATATCGTTGGGCGAGGCGCGGCAGAAGTTTTCGCACGGTTCGAAGACGTCGATCCACGCAGCGTGCTGGGCGGTGGAGACGTGAAGTATCACATGGGCGCGACCGGCAGTTTTCCCGCAGCGGATGGCCGAAAGCTGGGAATCCATTTGGTCTCCAATCCCAGCCATTTGGAAGCTGTGAACCCGGTGGCCATGGGACGCACCCGAGCCAAACAAACGCGGGCTGGAGAATCTGGCCGAAAAGAAATCGTTTCTGTGACCATGCATGGCGACGCCGCGTTTGCGGGACAAGGCATTACCGCCGAGACATTGAATATGGCCGGGGTGCAAGGGTTCACGGTGGGCGGCTCGGTGCATATCATCGTGAACAACCTTCTCGGCTTCACGACGATTCCGCGCGATTTGCATTCTTCGCGATTTTCTTCCGATTTGGCGAAGCGTTTGCCGATTCCGATTTTTCACGTGAACGCCGAAGACCCGGACGCAGTCGCGCGCGTGGGACGGTTGGCGCTGGAGTATCGCTACGCCTTTAATTCTCCGGTGGTGGTGGACTTAATTGGCTATCGGCGGCATGGCCATAGCGAAGTGGACGATCCCACGATCACGCAGCCGTTGCGCTACCGGAAGATTCAGGCGCACGCGCAACTCTGGCAAATTTATTCCAAACGAATCGGCGTGGATCCCGAGCCGATGGTCGAACGCGTGCGGCTAGAGCTGGATGTCGCGCAAAAACACGCATTGGAGCTTGAGCGGAATCCGCCGATGCGCAAACTTCCGGAGTATTGGAACGCTTATCGCGGCGGCCGCTATAACCCGGGCATGGAAGTTGACACCGGCGTGCCGGAAAGTGAACTGACGGCGATCGGCGAAGCGGTGGCGAGTTATCCGAAAGGATTTCACATCCATCCGAAGGTGAAAAAACTTTTGGAGCAGCGCGTGGAGATGGCGCGCGGCAAACGCCCAATCGATTACGGAATGGCGGAAGCGCTGGCGTTCGGCTCTCTGGTAAAACAAGGAACGCCGGTGCGGCTGACCGGTCAGGACACGCGGCGCGGGACGTTTAATCAACGCCACGCGGCGCTGATCGATATTGAAACGGAACAGGAATATGTGCCGCTCGAGCATGTTTCGCCGAGCCAAGCCTGGTTCGAAACCTACAATTCACCGCTTTCCGAAGCTTCCGTTCTCGGATTCGAATATGGCTTCAGCCGCGATTTCCCCGAGGCGCTGGTTTTGTGGGAAGCGCAGTTCGGCGATTTTGCCAATGGCGCGCAGATCATCATCGATCAATTCGTAGCGGCGGGCGAAGACAAATGGAATTTGCTCTCGGGAGTTGTGCTGCTGCTGCCGCACGGTTACGAAGGGCAAGGACCGGAGCATTCCAGCGCGCGCATCGAGCGTTTCTTGCAGCTTGCGGCGCGCGACAACATCCAGATTTGCCAGCCGTCCACGGCCGCGCAATATTTTCATCTGCTGCGGCGGCAGGCTCTGCGAGCTTGGCGGAAACCGCTGGTGGTGTTCACGCCGAAGAGCATGCTGCGTAATCCGGTGGCGTGTTCGTCGCTGGCGGAACTGGCAGCCGCTCGATTTCAGCGTGTGATTCCCGACCGCGGCGACGGCTCTGCCGCGCGCGTTCTGCTTTGCAGCGGCAAAATTAGGCATGAGCTGATGGCAGAACGAGAGAAGCGCAAAGATAGCTCGATCGCAATGGTAACTCTGGAACAGCTGTATCCGTTTCCTGAAGCCGACCTCGCTTCGGAAATGGATCGCCACGCGAATGCGCGGGAATTCGTGTGGGTGCAGGAAGAGCCGGCTAACATGGGGGCGCTGGCATTTTTAATGCCGCGGCTGGAACGGTTGGCGAGGGGAAGATCGGTGCTGTCGGTAAAGCGTTCGGCAAGCGCCAGCCCGGCCACAGGCTCGCACAAGGCGCATGAGATGGAGCAACACACGCTGCTTTCTCTGGCATTCGGCGTGCCCGCCGGAAAATAATTACACGCAACTATTTTCTGGAGATAATCACGCTTTGCGGACCGGACGCGCGGCGAAGTTCGTTTTCAGAGAATCCTGCCGCGCGGAACATGCGTTCATATTGAGAGAATGGGTAAGCGTCGCCTGCGCGTGTGGAACCAAGCATCACCATGCTGAAGGCGGCTTGCGTCGGCGGCGAGACACGATCTTCGTTGGGCACGAATTCTACGGTGGCGACAGCGCCGGAAGGCTTCAGCGCGGGATAAATTTTACGCAGCAATTTTTCAATCGCAGCGGGATCAAAATGGTGCAAGAAACCCGTTAGCAACGCTAGATCGTAGTCTTTGCCGAAATCCACTTCGAAAGCATTGCCCGGCAAGATGTGGTAGCGCGATGCGACCCCTGCAGTTTGTGCGTTTTCTTTCGCAACATCCAGGACCCGAGGCCAATCCACCGCATAAATTTCAGCGTTCGGATTATGTTTTGCAATCGTGACGCCGTACATTCCATGGCCCGCAGCGATGTCGAGAACCTTCCATTTCGCGCCCGCGCCGGCATCGAGAATTTCCGCCAGGCCTTCGGCTGCGAGCGTCTGCAGAGGCGCCATGGAACGCGCAAATGCCACCCATTTCGGACTGTCGGGCTCGGTGGTGGTGGCATCGCCTTGCAGTGAGCCGCCATTGCGAACGATGGCCGTCAAATCCTTAAAAGCATCCATCAGCTCAGGAAGAGTAAGAAACTGAACGGCGGAACCGAGATAAGCCGGTGACTGCTTGTTGAGAAAAATCGCCGAATCGGGCATGAGTTCGTAGCGCTGATCGTTCTTGGTTAGGAACCCGTTGACCACCAGATAGTCGCATAGCGTGCGAATCCCTCGCTCGGAAGCCTGACATTTCTTGGCTAGCGCTGCCGTGCTATCGATTCCCTGACCGATGGCGGTGAAAACTTCCAGTTCGATAGCGGTCTTTAAAGCGGCGGTTTGCTGATAAGCATTGAGTGTTCCGAAAATGTGTTCCGGACTTGGCATGGAATGGTGGGTGGCTAAAGCCATTCGTTTTTTTCTCCCGAGATGCAAATTATGAGACTAGTGAGCAACGGAATTTTCAGCGAAACACCAGTGAACGAATGCGGGCTTATAACGGTCGACCACGGCAGCAGGCACATCGGATTCTCGCAATCGTCTAAATGTAAATCGAATTTCGCCCGAAGGCTGCACTTGGCCCAACAGGAATCCGTAGACGTTTGTTTCCGCTGCGCGAGCCTGCGTGGATTCGGCGGGCAAAGCGTAACGAACTGCGCCGGCGGTTCCAATGATAGAGCCCGGGAGCACGCCACCATTAGCGCGCCAGTACTCGGTGTTGAAGATGCCATCCATATAGTAGTGAGAGTGACTGGACAGGATATACACGCGCTTGTGCGCGTCGTTTTGCGCCTTCCGCAGATCGATGTACACGCGCCGCCCGGTTTCGGTTCCGGTGGCGGACTGATTCATGCTGTGATTTGCTGAAATGCTTTCAGGAAGGGCCTCATGCATCCCGACTACGACCGCAAGGATGTGAGGATTTGATTCGGCGGCGTTCAGTGTTTTTTCAAACCAGGTCATCTGAGCCGCATCGAACTGGTCCGTCGTAGAGTTGTCCAGAGACATGAAATCCACTCCGTTTTGTATCCAATGATAGTACGCGGTGAGTTTGTGAGCGAACGGATCATCACGCAGGCGTTGCTCGCGAATCTTCGGCATGTCCAGCCAATCGGCGAACTGAATGAGGTATTGTTCACGGGTCTTCGGAGGCGTGGTTTCGTGATTGCCGATACCCAAGAAAATTGGAAGTTCGCCGAAGGGAGCGATCTGGTTGCGGATAAAATCGTCCCAGGCGGTCTGCTCGTAATCATAAATGTTCAGCGGATTGGCAAGGTGTTCAGGCTGATGCTGCATGTCTTCATCGAAATTATAGATTGCGCGGTAATCGCCTAGGTGCCAGTAAAAGGTTGCCCCGGAGTTGATCACGCCAGCCGCTATTGCAGGCATTACCACATCGCCGCAATTGCGCGAATCGCCGGAGACCGCGAAGGACCACGTTCCATCCGTCGACGGCAGTGGCGCCTGCGCGCGTTTTTGCGCCGGGTGCTGCGTTCCTGTTCCCGAACCTGTGGCGACCAACCAGGCAACGGCCAACAAAACGAGACGCGGGATATCGACCAGGCCCATCAAATCTCCCAACACTTTTTCCCGAGCACAGGACAGACGCGCGATGAAGGACGGGCCACATTGTCTCCCGATGGCGGGTGAGAGGCAATCGTAGAAATACGGATTTCGTTTGGAAGAATAGGGCGGTGTCGCTTACATTTCTTTCGCTTATATTCTTGCGACCGAAACTACGGTACCGCGCAAGCCAACGCGCGAAAGGCAAGCGTCATGCAAATACAACCGTTTGAACTGGAACGCTGGCAGTCCATATGGGAAAACAAGGTTGAACTGAATATTTCCGAGAGCGGTGTGCACCCGCTTACGACGTCGGAGCTCGTCCCGGACGCCGCGACCCTGCAGAAAATTCTCGATGTGCCGCAGTATTACCCGCAAACAAATGGCAGCGAAGAATTGCGCTCGCGCATCGCGGAATTATATCCGGGCGCGAAAGCCGAAAACATTTTGGTGACCTGCGGAGGCTCCGAAGCAAATTTCATTGCTACCTGGGCGCTGCTGGAGCCCGCGGACGAAATTGTGTTCATGATGCCGAATTACATGCAGATTGCG
>Ga0307477_10001392_pt1 | contig 20617 bp, 18 predicted proteins | sample atmos_gasesECM2C_FD_203316 | JGI IMG/M metagenome (GOLD analysis project Ga0307477, IMG submission 203316) | Hardwood forest soil microbial communities from Morgan-Monroe State Forest, Indiana, United States - atmos_gasesECM2C_515 | ecosystem: Environmental > Terrestrial > Soil > Temperate...
CTTGGCTAGGTCCACGAGCTCGGGGCGCCCGAGAAATTGGGCAGCTTCGACGGCTGCGCCCAAGTCGGCTTCGTCACCTCTCTGTAGGCCCTGCTGGAGAGCCCGCAACGCCCAATCGATTAAACGGCCGAGCACGTCGCCCTCTTCTCCGGCTCTCCGTAACCGCTCGATGGCATCGGCACGTATCAGGTCCAGCTGCCGGTACCTGTCCCCCTGGCGTACCAGGAGGGAGCTGTCGACAAGGTGCGCGACGCCTGCTGCGACTGTCGTCGAGCCGCTGCCAGGGACCAGTTCTTCTGCTACAGCCAGACGGAATGGCCCTCGCAGGGCCCCGAGCGAGCGGTATAGCGCTTGTTCGTCGGGGGCGAGCAGGTCGTAGCTCCAATTGAGGGCCGCTCGAAGGCTGCGGTGGCGGTGCTGTGAACGTCCGCCTGAACCGAGCAGTTCGAGTGCCTGGTCGAGCCGGCTCGTGAGGTCGTCGAAGCTGAGAGCTCCGAGCCGCGCCGCTGCCAGTTCGATCACCAGGGGCATGCCGTCCAGCCGCCGGCACAGTTCCGCCACTCTCCCGCGGTCCAGGACCACGCCAGAGCCGACCGGCTCGGCGCGTTCGATGAACAGAGTGGTCGCGACATCGTCGGGCAAGGGGCCAACTTGCATCACGTGCTCGCCGGCCACGGCCAGAAGCTCCCTGCTGGTGGCGAGTACCATCCCGCCGCGCGCCACCACGTACTCCGCAACCGAGGCAGCAGCATCGACGAGATGCTCGCAGTTGTCCAGCACGACCACTGCCGGGGCGGACGAAAGTTGGTCGGAGACCGCCGTGAGAGAGTTCATACCGGCTGGCTCCACCATCCCGAGGGCCGCCGCTACCCTCCGAGCAACGGCTTCCCGGTCGGCGCCGGCGGGCAGGGAGGCAAGGTCGGCGAAAGCCGCTGGTTGTCCCGCCAGTGCCCGCAGGGCCAACCGTGTCTTGCCGACGCCACCTGGTCCGACCAAGGTCACAAGGCGGTGCTGGCGGAGCGCGGCACCCACCTCGTCGAGCTCGACTTTCCGGCCAACGAACGACGTAAGCGGCTCGCGAGGCCAGCGGAACTGGTTCACCTCGGTGCGTGCCTGTTCCACGGCATAGGCGGCTAGGGCGCGCCGGTCAGCCAGGCCGAGTTTTCGCAGCAGAGCGGAGACGTGGCTCTCGACAGTTCGTTCCGAAATGAACAACCGCTTGGCGATCTCAGCGTTGCTGAGGCGTTCCCCCACGAGATCGAGAACTTCCGCCTCCCGGGGCGACGGGGCCAGCTCCATGAGGTTCATTGTGGCCCACGCCGCCGCGAACGGTCCGGCAATTTACTCAGGTCCTGGGAGCCTGCGTGACGGGCCCGTGGCGAGTTCCGTACTCATTACGGAGTGCGGAGCCGGCGCGGGCCGGCACGCTTGTACAGGAGACCGGCAATAGGAGGCACGGTTATGCACCCTTTCACGATCGAGCAGCTTGTTAACCAGCACGGCCGCGACTTGAGGGCGCGAGCAACACAAAAAGCGCTGGTCTCGTCCTACAAAGGTGCAAGCGGCCGCACGTCCCACTTGGTTTCGCGCCTGGGCGCCCGTCTGCGTCGCAGGCGCGGGCTAGCGCCGGTCCTTGTGCTCGCCCCGCACCGCAGGGCACCGAAATTAGTCGCGCCCTACCCACACGGTCTTCAGGTTGCAAAACGCACGGATGCCCTGTGCCGACAGCTCCCGACCGTAGCCCGAGGTCTTGATACCGCCGAAGGGTAGCTCGGGATAGGAAGTGACCATTCCATTGATGAACACGGCTCCGGCTGCGAGATCGCGCACGAAAAGGGTGCGCTCGTCCGCGTCGTTTGTCCACGCGTTCGCTCCGAGGCCAAATTCGGTGTCGTTGGCGAGAGTGACCGCTTCTTCGGCGCTGCCAACACGGAACAGCCCGGCAACCGGGCCGAAGACCTCCTCGCGGTACATGCGCATCTCGGGAGTCAGCTCGCTCACAACCGTTGGGGGGTAGTACCAGCCTGGGCCAGTCAGGCGCTCGCCCCCACAGAGCACCTTGGCACCCTTGACCACTGCATCGGCGACGAGTTCTTCTACGTCGTCCCTTCCCGAACTGGTGGCGAGGGGGCCGATATCGGTCGAGTCGACAAGGGGGTCGCCGATCGTGAGCGCCGACATGTGCTCGACGAACCGCCTCTCGAACTCGTCGGCGACCGCCTCGTGCACAATGAAGCGTTTGGCGGCAATGCAGGACTGCCCATTGTTCTGGCAGCGCGACGTCGTCGCCACGGCGGCCGCTTTTTCGAGGTCGGCACTCGGCATCACCACGAAGGCGTCGCTCCCACCGAGCTCCAGCACGCTCGGCTTGATCATCTCGCCCGCGACAGCGCCGACGGCCGCGCCTGCGGGACCGGACCCGGTCAGGGTTACGGCCGCTACGCGCGGGTCGCGGATCACCCGCTCGACCCGAGCCGACCCCATCAGCAGCGCCTGGAAGCTTCCCCACGGGAAACCGGCGCGTGTGAACAGATCGCCGAGGTACAGCGCAGTCTGGGGGACATTGGAGGCATGTTTGAGCAGCCCGACGTTGCCCGCCATGAGGGCAGGAGCTGCAAAGCGGACCACCTGCCACAGCGGGAAGTTCCAGGGCATAACCGCCAGGACCACACCGAGGGGTTCGTAACGGGCGTAGGCGGCCACAGCACCTACGCCAGCCGCGTCAGCCGGCTCGTCGGCGAGCAGCGCAGCGGCGTGCTCGGCGTAATAACGGCAGCCGCGAGCGCACTTGGTGACCTCCGAGCGTGCCGATTTGACTGACTTACCCATCTCGGTAGTCATCATCCGGGCGACAGCCTCGTTCTCGGCGTCCAGCAGGTCAGCGGCTCGGCGCATCCAGGCCGAGCGTTGCTCGAACGTCGTCAGGCGTTGCTCCACGGATGCCGCTGCGGCGCGCACAAGGCAGGCCTCGAGCTCCTCGTGGGAGATCTCATCGAAGCGCCTCAGGATTTCTCCGGTCGCCGGGTTGGTGGTTGCGATCGCCATTTGACATGAACCTCCTCACCTTAAACGGGGACGGGGTCGCCCCCAACTGAACGCCGCAATGCGGCATGGAGCGCGTCAGGCGTCAAAACGCCCAAGAAACGTCCCCTGTCGAGGACGGCGACCCATCCCGCGTCGTGCTGGAGCATTTCCGAAAAGGCAGCCTTGAGCGAGGCGTCAATGTTCACGCGTGCGTCGAGGGGCCGCATGTAGCGAGCAACCGTGCCGGAAGGCCCGGGAGAGCCCGTTTCGTCCATTCGCCCTGGTTCGACCCAGCCGAGAAGAAGGCCGGCCTCGTCTACGACCACTGCCCAGCTTGTTCCCTGCCCGGCGACCGCGGTACGTGCCTCCACGACGGTGGTCTGCGGCGTCACCATCGGTGGACTGTAAAGGTCGCCGACCTCGATCGGCGTAACTGCCAGGCGGCGCAAACCTCGGTCCGCCCCGATGAAGTCTGAGACGAACGCCGTAGCAGGGTGGGCGAGCAGTTCGGCGGGGGTCTCGTATTGTTCGAGGACGCCACCTTGGCTCAGTATGGCGATCCTGTCTCCCATCCTCACCGCCTCGTCGACGTCGTGGGTCACCATGATCACCGTCTTGTGAAGCTGGGCGTGAAGCCGCAGGAACTCCTGCTGGAGACGGTCGCGCTGGATGGGGTCGACGGCGCCGAAAGGTTCGTCCATAAGCAGCACTGGAGGATCCCCGGCGAGCGCGCGGGCCACTCCGACGCGCTGCGCCTGGCCCCCCGAGAGCTCGTGCGGGTACCGGCCGGCATAGGTCGCGGGGTCCAAGCCGACCAGGTCGAGCATCTCGTCGACCCGGGAGCGCACGCGGGCGTGGTCCCAACCGAGCAGGTTGGGGACCGCAGCCACGTTGTCGGCCACCTTCAGGTGGGGGAACAGGCCCGGCTGCTGGATCACGTAGCCGGTCCGCCTTCGCAGCTCGACCGGGTCGACCGTAGCGATGTCTTGCCCGTCGATGACGATACGGCCGGCCGAAGGCTCTACCAGGCGGTTCACCATCCGCAGGACAGTGGTTTTGCCGCCACCCGAGGGACCGACCAGGACGCACAGCTCGCCCGTGGTCACCTCCAGGTTGAGGTCCTGGACAGCGTAGACGTTGCCGTAGTGCTTGGACACTGCCTCGAAGCGGATCATGTTCCTCCTAGGTAGCCTTAGGCTACCCATGAGCCGTTCCCAAGGCCCGGGGAAAGGAAAACCGGTCCGGGGCCGGTATTGTCTCGTTCAACTATGGCGCTCGTCGGTTCGGCCGGCCCGCTGGTCCAGTGGAGCTGGGTTTCGTCCAACCGCGGCATGATTTTGTCCCTGCTCTGGCAGCACGTCCAACTGACTGCCATCGCGGTCGCCGTCGGCCTCGCAATATCGTTGCCGCTCGGCATCTTGGCCTGGCGGGTGCGCCCGCTCAGACGCCCCCTGGTCGGTATTACGGGTGCCCTGTACGTGGTCCCTTCGGTCGCCCTCCTGCTCCTGGTAGCACCGGTCACTGGCTTTTTCTCGATCACCACCGCCGAGGTGGCGCTCGTTAGCTACACACTGTTGATCCTGATCAGGAATATTATTGCCGGCCTCGACTCGGTCCCGGCCGATGTCCTCGATGCCGCTCGTGGCATGGGGTACAAGCCGCTCGAGGAGCTTCGCAAGGTCCAGCTCCCTCTTGCTCTGCCCTCGATCCTGGCCGGAGTGAGGGTCGCCACCGTTACGGTCGTCGGCCTTGTCAATGTGACGGCTTTCATCGGTCAGGGTGGCCTGGGGCAACTGATAATCCAGGGTTTCCAATCGGACTTCAACACCGAAATAGTCGTCGGTTTGGTGCTGTCGGTCCTGCTGGCCGGAGTTGCCGACGCGCTTATCGTCGGCGCCGAGCAGTTGGGCCTGCCGTGGGCCCGTTCCCGGAACGCGGTGTCCAGGTGAACTTCCTGTCCCAGGCGGCGACGTTTTTGACTAGCGGCGCGAACTGGAGCGGCTCGAACGGGATCCCAGCCCTACTGTTGAGCCAAGTCAAGCTCTCCGTAGTGGCAGTAGTTTGCGCCACCTTGGCCGGGGTGGGTCTCGGGTCTCTCCTAGGGCACACCGGACGGGGGAGCTTCGCGGTGCTCAATGCGGCGAACGCCGCACGCGCAATACCCTCTTTTGCCTTGATAATCCTCCTGGCGATCCAGCCCGCGATTGCCAGGCTTCAAGAAAGCGGCTTTGTGGCCGCATCTATTGCGATGTTCGCCCTAGCCGTGCCTCCCATACTCACAAATACCTATATCGGGGTTCGCGAAGTGTCCCCGGAGGTACGCTCAGCCGCCCTGGCGATGGGCATGACGCCCTGGCAGCTCTTGCGGAGGGTCGAGTTGCCGCTGGCGATGCCTCTCATCCTCGCCGGGGCTCGCACGGCGGCCGTCGAAGTTGTAGCCACCGCCACGCTGGCCGCCTATGTCGGTTACCCGGATCTGGGCACCTACATCTTCACCGGCTTGGCCGTCAACAGCAACGTTGAGACGTTCAGTGGCGCTTTTCTGGTGGCAGTTGTCGCATTGGCGGTCGACTCATTGATGGCGGCGGCTGGCCGCGCTCTCACGCCGTCGGGCCTGCGCAGCGCCGGGACGCATAAGGACATGCCGGCTCTTCGGTACCGGGCCCTGGGCAGGATCCCCGTTGTCCGTGCCCAGGGCAGCCCGTCAAAACCTGCCTAGAGGCCTACGCTCTTCAGCCAGTTCGCGGCGTCCGTCGCCGGCTCGTGGTTGGCACTGGCTTGGTTGTCGAGGGCGAGCAGTTTCGCCGTGGTCAGCTTGGCGGACAGTGCATTGAGCGCTGCGGCCACCCCAGCGGTGTCGAAGGACCTGCGGATGATGGGGATGATGTGGTCAGCAGGTTCGAGGTTCTTGTTGTCTGCCAGCTGGACGTAACCATTTTGCGCAATGGCCGAGTCCGTCGAGAACAGCTCTGCTACTTCGGCTTTGCCATTGTTCAAGTCGGCAATCGTCTCCGGCCCGGCCTCGTCGGCCGAAAGGACGGTCTTGAAGTGAATGCCGTAAACCTTTTCCAAACCCGGAAGGCAGTAGTAGTAGGTCGAGCACTCAGGGGGGGCAGCGAAGGACAACTGGGGTGCCACCGCAGTCAGCTGCGACAGTTTGCTCAGGTGGTACTTGGCCGCCGTAGCCTTGGTCACGACGAACACGTTGGCGTCAATTGCACCGGCTGGGTTGAGTGCTGTCGCTCCGATAGGTGCCAAGGCGGCCCTCAGGGCTGGGAGGTCGGTCGTGAGAGAGCCAGCCTGGACCTGGTCCTTAGGCTTGAGGAAGACAAGCAGGCTGCCGGCGTAGTCCGGGAACAGGTCGAGCGCCTTGGCGGCCAGAGCTTTCTCGACGATAGGACGCCCTCCCAGGTCGGAGCGTAGGTTGGTCTTGTAGCCAGCGTGCTGGAGCACGTCGGAGTAGAGGTTCCCGAGGATTATTTCCTCAGTGAAGTTCTCCGAGCCGATCACTATTGTCGGCGTCGAGCTCGCCGCCGGCCTGAGGGCGGAAGCTGAGGCGGAAGCTGAAACAGCGGTCGTGCTGCAAACTGCCCCGGCGAGGGCAAGGGCGGCAGCGCTCAAAAGGGTTCGTGGACGGGGCATTGGTCTAGTCCTCCTTGAAGGGGGCAGGTCGGCCACGCCCAACCCTAGGTGGTGGGCGCCACTATCGACAAGGGGGGCCGTGGCGATTCTGGGCCCCGGGTCGCTGACCCGTCTCTGGCCCGACCGCTGGCCCCCTCTGGCCCCGCCGCTGGCACCCTCGGAGGCCGGACCGCTGGCGCCTCTGAGGCACGAAACGCTCGGCCCGCTCTCGCCCGCCCACCGGCCCCCTGCCCGAGCCGCTGGCCCCTCTGGGGCCCGGACCGCTGTCGTCTCTGAGGCCCGGACGGCTGGGCACCCTTGACAATTCAGGGCCCGTCTGATTGGCTAGTGGGCCGCCGAGTCAGTAAGGTCTCTCCAACGTTACGAAACTGGGGGCAAACGTGTGCCTCTAGTGAATACCAACAGGAGGAGAGCCCATGAGGAAATTGCTCATGAAGGCCGGTGTGCCGCTTGTGGCCGGAGCAGTACTGCTCACCGGGTTCAGCGGAGTTTCATTTGCAAGTGCAAAGCACCCAGACGCCACTAAGCCGACATTCGATATTGCGTACGAGGGCCCGCTCTCGGGCGGCAACGCACAGCTCGGCCTCAACATGGCCTTTTCAGTGCAGTACGCCATCAACCAGGCGAACGCAGGGAAGTCGCAGTTCGGCAAGCTTCCGTTCAAGCTGAAGTACGTCTCTAAGGACGACCAAGGCGAGGCTACTATTTCGCCGACCGACGCCCAGGAGCTCGTCGCCAACTCCTCTGTCATAGCGGTTGTCGGCCCAGCTTTCTCCGGCGCGACCAAGGCAGCTGAACCGACTTTCGCCGCCCACAACCTCGCGACCGTGAGCCCCTCGGCGACTAACCCGGCGCTCGCTCAAAACGGATGGCGCAACTTCTTCCGGGATGTCGCGGACGACAGCGTCCAGGGACCGGCCGACGCCGACTATGTCGTCAAGGTGCTCCACCTCGACAAGGTATACGTCGTCAACGACGCGAGCACCTACGGGCAGGGACTTGCCAGCGCCTTTGCGGCCGAAGCGACAAAGGACGGCGCTACGGTAACTAACGGCACATTCCCGGGCACCTCCCAGTGCAGTGATGGGACCGCCAGCCCCACGCAGTACCCCGACGACGCCGCCACCGTGGCGAGCGCAGCCCCGCAGATGCTGTTCTACGGCGGTTACTACTGCGACCTCGGCTTGCTGCTCGGCGCGCTGCACAGTGCCGGCTACTCCGGCAAGGTTATGAGCGGCGACGGTAGCGACAGCAATGCGCTCGTTACAGGGACCAACCCGCCAACCGCAGCTAACGGTGTCTTTGCCACCTGCGCCTGTGCTGTCCTCGGCAACACAAAGGCGGACCAAGCGTTCGCTTCGGGCTTCAAGGCGATCGCCAAGTTCCCCGTAGGCGTCTACTCCGGTGAGGCATTCGACGCGGCCAACGCGATCATTGCCGAATTGCAGATCCTGTCGAAAACCTCCAGAGGCACAAAGTCCATTACTCGCATTAACGTCCTCAATGGCCTTCACAAGATCGTCTACCACGGCCTTACCAAGACGGTTTCATTTGAATCCGATGGGAACATCAACGGCAACATTATTTATGTCAACGAGGTGGAAAACGGGCAATTGGTCCAACTGGGCCTCACCTAGGCTTTACCTAGGGCCTTTTCTAAAGGGCGAAGGAGCCGGGTGCCTCGCGGTCGCGGGGTGCCCGGCTTTTTTCATGCACGGTGCGCCATTAGATCCTCGGCCTCTGACTGGCTAACCTGCTGCCCAGGGTTGAAGGGAGTGGTCCGAGCGCATGAACTGCCCAGCGTTCCTCGCGAACAACAACATCTGGGTCTCACTCATCATTGGCGGCCTCGCCAACGGCTTCCTCTATGCGCTGATAGCCCTCGGGTACACCCTCGTCTACGGCGTGCTCCGGCTCATCAACTTCGCCCACTCCGAAGTGATGATGGCGGGCGGCTTCGGAGGCCTGTTCGCCATGCGCGCCGTTCTCGGCACGACCAGCCCTGCGGGTACCTGGGCTATCGGGATCATTGTCATCGGGATCGTCGCCGGCGCATGCGCGGGCGGCGCCACGGCTTTCGTCCTGGAGCGGGTGGCCTACCGACCGCTGCGGAAGCGGCACGCGCCCAGGCTCACCTATCTCATTAGTGCCATCGGGGCGTCCTACTTCCTTTACAACCTCGCCGGCAAGGAGTTCGGCCGGTATACGGCGTTCGTCCCGGAGCCGGCCGCGCTTGGGAACCCGGCGTTCCGCCTGTGCGGGGTTGGGATCCAGTCCGTCTGGATCCTGACCATGGTCACCTCGTTGGTGCTGCTGGTTGTGCTGGACACGGTCGTCAACCGGACCAAGCTAGGCAAGGGCATACGCGCCGTTGCCCAGGACGCCGAGACGGCGAGCCTCATGGGCGTCCACATCGATAGGACGATCGCCCTCACCTTCGTGCTCGGCGGGCTCATGGGTGGGGTCGCGGGGTTCTTGTTCGGGCTTCAGTTCGGCGTCATCTACACAATGGGCTTTGTCCCCGGGCTGAAAGCGTTCACCGCCGCAGTCCTCGGTGGCATCGGCAACATCCGGGGCGCGATGATCGGCGGCTTGTTGCTCGGGGTGTTCGAGAGCATCCCGCTGCGTTGGATATCGGCGGAATGGCAGGACGTTGTCGCCTTCGGTGTGCTGGTCACCCTCTTGCTGTTCCGCCCGACGGGCATCCTCGGTGAGCGGCTTGGGAGGGAGGCATGACCTCGACGGGCCCGGATGTCACGGTGCCCACCGGTCCGAGCGTCCCACCTCGGCAGGTCCCTCGCCCGCAACGGTCCGCGAACCTCGTCGCCAACCCGTCGCTGCGGCTCCTCGTCCTTTGCGTGGGCGCCATGCTGATCGTCGCAGTGATGACGGGGCCGGCGGGGACCAACACGGCTCCGACGTCGGGGTTCACCGGGTCGCTCGCCTTCCCGAGGGTGTTTTGGTTCCTCGGGTACGCGGCGGGGCTGTTCGTGCTTGTCTCGGCCTGGCGTCCCCGCAGGGCAGCTGCCAAGGCAGCGGCGAACCGTCTACGTGCCGCACTCCTTGAACTTACGGTGCAGACCCGGCTCCTCCTGGATGGAGCCGTCGTGGCGGTTGGCTTGGTCTGGGTGTGGTGGGTCACACCCGGCAGCACCTGGAAGGGTGGTATCTGCATCCAGGTCGGCTGTGCGCTGGCGGCGATGGAGATGGTCGTTTACGTGTCCAAATGGCGGTCGTTGCGTGTCGCCAGGCCGGCTGGTTACGCCGTCTTCGGGCTTTACGGGCTGTTGTCGTGGTTCTCTAACCCGGTCTCGAGGTACCTGAACTCGATCGGGGCCGTGCCGCACGACCGCTCCTTGGCCCGGTGGCTGGTTTGGATAGCGGTCGGCTTGAGCGCGCTCGAGTGCGCGCTCGTCGGCCTTGCCGCTGCCCGCAAAGTGATCGCCCCCCGCCGTGGCCGAGGGCTCTGGACGCTTGCCGGCTTGGTCTTGGTCGCCTATGGGTGGTTGATGTGGACCGATTGGTCCTCGTGGCGGTCTTCGGACCGCCACTCGCTCGCCCATTGGCTGGCCTCGATCTACGTCCTGCCTCACAACCGTCCGGCTGGGGTTGCGGTGATGGCTGTTGGCGGTCTCGTCTTGATAGGCGTCGTTGGCTGGCTCGGGTCGGACTTTGTTCGCGCAATTGGTGGGGCTCCTCCCGAACACGGCCGCTACGAGTTCACCGGGATCACGACGCAGGCCCGGTTCGCCTACGGGAAGACCGGGCTCACCATTGCCGCGCTCCTGGTGGCGATCGAGTGGCCGTTGCACCTCAACGGGGGCATCCAGTCGATCCTCACCACCCAAGTGGCAATTTATGTGCTGCTGGCAATGGGCCTAAACGTCGTAGTGGGCTTCGCCGGCCTGCTCGACCTCGGGTACGTCGCTTTCTGGGCGATCGGGGCTTATACCACCGCCTATCTGACCGGCGCGCTCCCGATCCACCCGCCCTTTATCCTCAACCCGTTTTGGGTCATCCCCTTCTCGATCGTGGCCGCCATGCTCGCGGGCGTCCTGCTCGGGACACCTACCCTGCGCCTGCGCGGCGACTACCTTGCCATAGTGACGCTAGGTTTCGGCGAGATCATCGAGATCGTCGCCAATAACCTCAATGGGGTGACGGGTGGGCCTGCAGGTACACCTGGCTTTATCCCGCAGTTCTCAGTGCACATATTGGGGATTTCCTACCGCTGGACCGGCACGGTCCTGCCCTACTACTACCTGATCCTTGGTGTCTGCGTCGTGTTCGCCGTAGCGTTCAGTTTTCTCGAGCATTCCCGGGTCGGACGGTCCTGGACGGCGATCCGGGAAGACGAGGTTGCCGCCGATTCCCTGGGGATTAATGCCTTGAAGTACAAGGTCATGGCCTTTTCCATCGGGGCCTCGACCGCCGGTTTTGCGGGGGTGTTCTTCGCAAGTCAGGTCCAGAGCCTCGTACCGAACGACTTCGTCGTCCAGACGTCGATCCTGATCATCGTTTTTGTCATCTTCGGAGGTATGGGCTCGATCGCGGGAGCGGTCATCGGCGCCTTTTTCATCCAGTGGCTGACGCAGTACCTCCAGCTCCGCTCGTTCCCGGATTACCAGTCCCAAGACGAGTTCATCTACCTCGGCGCAGCGCTTATCGTCCTGATGGTATTCCGGCCGCAAGGGATCATCCCTTCGCGTCGGCGGCTCCGGGAGATCCTGCTCCTCGAGGACGGGGTCGGTCATCTGGACAGCCCCGGTGGCCCGGTGCGGGTCAGGTCGTTGGGGGAGGTCCTTCCGGCGACTTACGGCAAGTTGTCCCTCGACGAACCCGGCTACATAGGCCCGGAGACCGAATGACCAGTAGCGCCGCCCGAGAGGCCGTCCCATGACCAGTGCGCAGCCCGAGGCGGTCCCAGCCAGCTCGACGGACATCTTGTTCTCGGTCGAGCATGTCACCCTCCGCTTCGGCGGCGTCACAAGCCTTAACGACGTGTCGCTCAGCCTGCTCCGCGGTGAGATCCTCTCGGTGATCGGCCCGAACGGGGCCGGCAAGACATCGTTGTTCAACTGCCTGACCGGTGTCTACAGGCCCCAAGAAGGTTCGATCCTGTTCATGCCGAAAAATAGGCAGCCCATCAGGGTGATCGGGCGAAAGCCCTACAAGGTGAACCGCCTCGGAGTGGCGAGGACGTTCCAGACCTCGCGGATGTTCAATGCATTGACAACATTCGAGAACGTGAAGATCGGGGTCGAGTCCAGGCAGCACACCGGGCCCGCCGGTGCCATGCTGCGTTTGCCCCGGGCCCGGCGCGAGGAACACCAGAGCGACCTCCGGACGCTCGAGCTACTAAAGTTTGTCGGCCTGACGCGCAGGGCGAACGAGCTCTCCAGCTCCTTGCCCTACGGGGACCGCCGCCGCCTCGAGATCGCTCGGGCGCTTGGGACCAACCCGGAGGTACTGCTCCTGGACGAGCCCGCCGCCGGGACCAACCCTGCCGAGAAGGTCGAGCTGGCAGAACTGATCCGCAAGGTCAATTCGGAGCTCGCGGTAACGGTGTTATTGATCGAGCACGATATGAAACTTGTAATGTCCGTGGCCCATCGGATCATCGTGCTCAACTTCGGCCAGGTGATCGCGGAGGGGTTGCCCGCCGATATCCAAAGGGACCCAGTCGTGATCAACGCCTACCTGGGTTCTGCAGAGAGCGACGACGGCGCCGGAGCAGTAGGCCCGTGAAGGCCCTACTGGAAGTAGTGGGCGCGGAGGTGCGCTACGGCGCGGTGCCCGCGCTCCACGACTTCACGATCTCGGTTGGCGAGGGCGAGATCGTGACGCTCCTTGGTGCGAACGGAGCAGGGAAGACGACCACGCTCCGGATGATCTCGGGACTACGCCACGCCTCGTTGGGGACAGTGCACTTTAATGGTGTCGACATTTCCCACCTCGCGGCACACAATATCGTCGAGCTCGGCATCAGTCACGTACCTGAGGGACGCCGGATATTCCCGCAGATGACCGTCTTCGAAAACCTGGAGATCGGCGCGTTCCGTAAGCCCCATAACCAAGCCGCGAAAACCGATCGGGTATTCGAGCTCTTCCCGATCCTGAAGGACCGGCGCAAACAACAGGGCGGGAACCTCTCGGGGGGCGAGCAGCAGATGCTCGCTATCGGGAGAGCCCTGATGGCGGAGCCCAGGTTGCTGCTTTTGGACGAGCCGTCGATGGGGCTGGCCCCAATGTTCGTCCGCACGATCTTCGAGATCCTCGGCACAATTCGGCAACAGGGTGTCACAGTGTTGCTCGTCGAGCAGAACGCAGCGAAGGCTCTTCAGTTGGCAGACCGCGGGTATGTTCTCGAGACCGGCAGGATCGTGCTGCAGGATTCAGCCGACGTGTTGTTGCGCGATGACCGCGTGCGCATGGCCTACCTCGGTGAGGACATCCAGGCCTGACCTGATAATCCGGCCGCCATGGCCGGGGCTGGGGTCTCTGACCGGGCCGGGTCGGAGCGAGACCGTACGTCCGGGGACTGTGAGAACCCGCCTCAGAGGAACGGGCTCGTGTCATATCCGTTCGTGCATCCGACGGGCCCGCCCCAGAAGCCGGACTTCTCGGTGTGGTTCCGGCCTTCTTGGCGTGCGCGGATGGACATCTGTTGCTCGTGGCACGCCAAGAAGGGTCCCACCACGCCACGAAAGTCCCACCACGCCGAGAAGCGCAGACCACGCCGAGAAGCGCAGACCACGCCTAGAAGCGGCTGACCTCGCAGCGTCTCACGGCGGTGGCCGCGGCAAGAGCGTCTCGCATGCCTTCTGAGCCGCCTGGAACTGAGGGTTGTTGGGGTTGAGGTCGCTGCCCGGGCTGGCGGTAATTGAGAAGCCAACGCGGCCATTGCTCGATTGAGGGTCCGGAAAGTCGGTGATGCCGTGGGAGCGCATGCACTTGGAGTACTGAAGCGATTGAGCGAGCAGCTTGGCCTGCTGCGCCGGCGACGGCGGGGCACCCCCATTTGGCGTGAACTTCCGGCACGCCGTCTGAGCAGCCCGGAACTGGGGTGAGCCGGGAACGGCGCCGCTGCTCGAAGTGATGTGGAAGGTCCCGTTCGGGCTCGGGTACGGGAAGCCCGGCAAACCGTTGGAGCGCAGGCACTCGGCAAACTTGAGATCCTGGGTGTAGCTCCCTCCCATCCGGAGGGTGGCGGACACGCCTCCCCCGGAGGGGCTCCCGCCACCTGATCCGCCAGAGGCCGATTGGCCTCCACCATCCGGGCTCTGCGCGCCGGGAGCGCCCGGCTGGGCGGTGGTCGTCGTGCTGCCTTGCCCCAGGCTGGCCACACCATTTTGCGCTGGGCCGCTCCCACAAGCGGTCACGAAAAAGGTAAGGCTGACCAGCGCGGCCACAGCAACCAACGGCCGGATAATCCACTTGGCCATGCGCCGAGTGTCGCGCACGGGAGGCTCTATGGGTCAACGGGGCGACCGGCGGGGGGTCAACAGGGCGCTCTACGGGGGTGAACGCGGCGACCTACGGGGGGGTCAACGGGGCTAAGAGAACGGGGCTAGGAGAGAGCCGGAGCGCCGGCCCAGGCTCGACTATTTCGACTCCTAACTTGTCCTGCTCGACAGGAGCACAGGCTCGAAACCGGCCCTGGTCCCGGTTCGAACCTGATCTCGGTGGAATCTTTGGGCAGCCACCTGAGAGGTACCGTCGCGTGGTGGACGGCGTACCCCAGACTCGCGAGGAGGCGATCGAGGCTGACTGCCTTGACCCACTCGCACCGTACCGGGACGAGTTCGTCCTCAACCCGGCGGGCCCGATCTATCTGGACGGCAATTCCCTAGGCCGCCAACCCCGCGCAACCGCGGCTGCCGTCGAGGCAATAGCCGGGGAATGGGGCCGGGATCTGGTGGGCGGGTGGGAGCGCTGGATCGACCTGCCGGCGGCAGTCGGCGACCGGATCGGACAGTTAATCGGTGCTGCCCCCGGCCAGGTTGTCGTGAGCGACTCCACGACGGTCAATCTCTACAAGCTGGCGGTTGCGGCCATGGACGCCAGCCCCGGCCGAACGGTGATCATAGGGGACAGGCACGACTTCCCCACGGTGCGGTACGTCCTCCAGGGGGTTGCCGAGCGGGCAGGTGGCCAGCTCAGGCTTCTTGAAACCGACCCGGTCGATGGGCTCGGCGCGGCCGATATCGTCGACGCCATCGACGACGAGGTCGCGCTCGTATGCCTCTCGGGGGTCAACTACCGCTCCGGCGCCTTGGTCGACCTTCCGTGGGTGACGAGCGTTGCCCACCGAGCCGGCGCCCTCACGCTGTGGGATCTGAGCCACGCCGCCGGGGTGGTCCCGGTCGACCTCGATGGCGCCGCGGCCGACCTGGCCGTCGGGTGCACTTACAAATACCTGAACGGTGGCCCTGGCGCTCCGGCCTGGCTGTACGTTCGGGCGGCCCTGCAGGCGACGCTGCGCCAACCCGTATGGGGCTGGTGGGGCCAGCGGGACCAGTTCTCGATGGGCGCCGATTACGACCCCGCCGAAGGAATCGACAGGTTCCTTGCCGGGACTCCGGCGGTGCTCGGCATTGCCGCGGTGGATGCCGGGATTACACCGTTGCTTGCGGCGGGCATCCCGGCCGTTTGGGCTAAGTCTCGACGGCTCGTGTCTCTCCTCGCGCAGCGGGCCGAGGAATTGCTCGTGCCCCTAGGAGCCAAAGTTGGCAGTCCTTCCGCCGCCGACCGGAGGGGCGGGCACTTCGCCATTTCTCATCCCGGTTCGTGGAGCGCGGCATGCCTCCTCATCGAGCGCGGCCTGGTTGTACCTGACTTCCGCCCCCCCGACGTACTACGTCTTGCCCCGGTCGCGCTTTACACGAGCTTCGTAGAGGTTTGGGACGCGGCTGAGCGGATAGCAGATGTGCTGTCCGACCCGGCCGTGCGTGTAGCTGCGCCCAGAAAACGGGTCACCTGACGAGGCCAGAAAACGTGTCGACTGACAAGGTCTTCGGCGCGTAGGCTCGTCCGCAATGCTCGTGAGCCTCGCGACCTTCCTGGTGGCGGCGACGCTGATCATCCTCCTCCCAGGTCCGGACACCTTGGTGGTCATCCGGAACCTTGTCCGTGGCGGCAGGCGGGTTGCGGCCCGTACGGTGCTCGGCGTGCTCTCAGGTCTTACCGTGTGGGTTATCACGGCAACTCTTGGCCTTTCGGCCGTGCTGGGTGCCAGCCATGACGCCTACCTCGGGCTGCGGATCGTTGGAGCGGCCTACCTCACGTACCTCGGCGTCAGGTCGCTTCGCTCACGCGGGGACACCCCGGCGACGTCACGGCGCCTCCTCGGCACCGGCTATACGGCCGGTCTGTTAACCGACTTGCTGAATCCCAAAGTCGGTGTGTTCTTTGTCACGTTCCTACCGGGGTTTGTGCCCCACGGGTACTCGGTCGCCTGGACCACGCTCGTGCTTGGGGCCATTTTCGTGTTGATGACGGGTGGTTACTTCGCGATCCTGTTGACTGCGGCGCGCCCGGTCACCCAATGGCTGGCGAATTCGCGCGTCCGCCGTCGGATCGACCGCGGCACAGGTTTGGTGCTGATAGGCCTGGGAGTACGCCTCGCCATCGAGCCTTAAGGTCCCGTGCCATCTTGGATGGTGTGTGTCGTGCGATTTTCGTCGGCGCCCGCAAAGGTCGCTATAACAAACTAAACAAAGTAACTGCGTCATTCGCCAATTAGGTCGCGATGCTGGAACGCGAACCCACCGATTATGGCCGCGGCGGCACCGACGGCGACCATTGGCCCGGTGCTGGCCCAGTTCGGGGCCGACGCCGGCGCCGCGGCCATTTGGTGGAACAAGGATGTGTCCAGCAGCCAATGGCTGTTGTCCGCGAACCCCCCGATAACAGTCACCAGGACCGACCACGAGATCACGCCGTAGGTCGCGATCGACGTCGCGCGAGGCCATATCCCGGCCACGAATGTCCCGGTACGCGAGAGCCGTTGCTACGCGTAATGGCCCGACGAGAACGGGGGCATGTCCGGTTGGTAGTGCAAATAGCCGGCGCCGCCAGCGCGCTTCACCGCGTACATGGCCAGGTCGGCTTCGCGCAGCAGGGTGGCAGTGTCGGTTTGTTCGTGCGTGCACATCGCGATGCCAATGCTGGCACTGACACGGATTACGTGACCGTTGATGACGATGGGGTCGTTCAGCGACGACAAGAGCCGTTCGGTTACCTCGTTGGCTTCCGCGACAGACTGGAGGTCTTCCAGCACGAAGGCGAACTCGTCGCCCCCGAGCCGGGCGACCGTGTCGGCCTCTCGCAACTGGAGCGCGAACCGCTCGCCGACTGCGACCAGCAGCTGGTCCCCGGTCTCGTGGCCGAGGCTGTCGTTGACGTTTTTTAGACCATCGAGGTCGCAAAACAGAAGAGCACCGATTGATTGGTTGCGAGTGCTTCGAGCGGCAGCCTGGGACAGCCGGTCGAGCAGGAGCGCACGATTGGGGAGCCCCGTCAACAAGTCATGCATGGCGTCGTGGCGCGCGGCCAGCAACGCCTCTCGCAGCGTCTCGACCATGCGCGCATCGGTCAAGGCCACGCTGGCGTGGTCGGCGAAGGCCATCAGAGCCTCCTGTTCGGCGAGGCTGAAGCGACGGCCGGGCGTATAGCTGCCTACCACGAGGCTGCCGACCACCTCGCCGTCCTCTTGCACAGGGGCGCCCATCGCTGCCTGGAGGCCCAGAGTAGCGAAGGCGCGCAGCCCGTTGGGGGCCTCGTAGTAGTCGTGGATGACCACCAGTTTTTGCTCCGAAATGGCCCGGCCACCTGCGCCCTCACCTATCTCGATCGGGGCGTCCAGCGATTTAGCCGTCTCCAGTCCCGTGGAACAGACGATCACGGCCTGTGTCGGCTGGTCGGGGTCGATACGCCGGAGCACTACCACGCGCTCTCCGAGCAGTTCGGCGGCACCCGTCACGACGGCCTGGAGCACGTCGGATAACGGTGCTCGGACGGCGATCGAACGTTGGATGCGGGTCAAGCGTGCCAGCAGCGTCTGTCGTTCTTTCAAAGAGGTCAACGCTGCCTTCTCGCGACGGGTCGTGGCGAGCGCCCAGCCCATCCCCCAAGCCAGGTTGCGTTCAGCGAGTGAGAAAGGGCGGCCGGGTCGGGCGAACAGGAGCCAACTGCCCGGGCCCTCGAATGGCAGCGTCAGCACGTGACAGCGTCCCAGGCCGGGCAACGGGGCCTGCGCGGCGTTCCTGGATGCCAGGCCGACCAGGTCCTGGTCGCACATCGAGCCGGCAGATAACCCGATTACGGCCTCGACCGAACGCGGCCCTAGAAGGGCGCCGACCTCGGCGTCGAGCGATTCGGTCGCCCACTTGGTGGCCCTCTGGGCCATTTCATTTACCGCCACACCCGGTAGCCAGGACATGAACGCTGTCAAGCGCTCGGCGGCCCAGTCGTCGCGCGAGGACGCGCCCATTGCCGTTGACACCATCACTCCAGGACCAGTGCGAGGCCACGCATCCGCGGCGCGAAATGACCCATATCACTCGCAGGCTCGTTCCTGTGGCTCGCCTCGACCGCGCGCTCAAGCATCTTAAGTGTGATCGGCATAAATCGTCGCAAACGGAGGGTCGGCGCTTGCTTTTGGCCGGGGCGCCGGCTGCCCGGGTAATTTCCGTTCCGGGTTTGATCCCATTTGAGCAGGCCGGCGGGCGGGCGGTCGCGTTCCGAGGGGGATCGGTTAGGCTGGCCGCAAACAAGCAGGAGGTGGGCCGTGGACGATGATTTCGAACAGCGGGCCAAGCAAGCGGTACCGCGGGGACTGTGGCGGGGGCAATGTCGGGCGCTCGTCTTCTTGGCGCCGTGGTGCCGGTCCCCTTCGTCGGCCCAGTTGTGGGCGCCGTCATTGGAGGGGTCGTAGGCGCCGAGATAGGGCGCCGTCTGGGCAAGGCCGCTGTCGAAGGTGGCCTTGCGTTCATGAGAACGCTGACCTCGCCCGCTTCCTGACCAAGGTTGCCTCTCGCGACAGGCGGCCTGCGGGTCGGCCACCGTCATCTGGTCATCCCGGTAGCCGAGCTGGAGTGGCGTTTTAGCGCGAGCGGTGGGCCTGGCGGTCAGCACTCGAATACCGCCAATACGAGGGTGGAACTGATCTTCGACATCGCCGGCTCGGGTGTTCTCGGCCCTCGCCAGCGGGCCCGCCTCCTCGAGAAGCTCGGCGTGGCACTGCGCATCGTCGTGACCGATGAGCGCTCGCAAGTTCGCAACCGCCAGCTGGCCCTGGAGCGCCTGGCGGAACGCCTCGACGAGGCTCTCAGGGCCGACCGCCCTCGTCGGCCCACGCTGCCCACCCAGGCCTCCCGTGAACGCCGTTTGCGGGCCAAGCAACTTCGCTCGACCCGCAAACTGGACAGGCGTTCCCCGACGCCGGAGACGTAGGCCCGGCACAAGCGGAGCTGTAAGTCCGGCAAAGGCGGAGCTGTAAGCCCGCCAAGCTCCGGAGAATTAGGCCCGCTAAATGGCCCGGACTAGATGAGAGCGTCTCATGCCTGTGCGTCCACTTCGGAGCTGAGCACGAGGACCGGCCTCTCCACAGGGCGAACGACGAGGGCCACCAGGGCCAACGCCATGACGGCGAACACCGCTCCAGCGGTAAAGGCGTCGTCGAGCCCGTGGACCAGGACGGACTGCGCCTGATCGCTGCCCACGGTTCTGCCGGTGCCGAACTGGGCGTGGTGGGTGACCCTGCCGAAGACGGTTACCAGCACCGCGAGGCCGAACGCCGCGCCGAGCTGCTGCACGGCGTTGACAAGCCCTGATGCCGCACCCGCATCGGCCGGCGCCACGCCGGCGAGCGACGCTGATGTGAGGCTGACCAGCGAGATCCCGCTCCCAAGTCCCAACAGCACGAGGCAGAGGAAGATGTGAGGGTACGACGTCCCGGCGTGCAGGCGGCTAGCGAGCACGAGGCTCCCTGTCGCAAGGCCGATCCCGGACAGCATCAGGGGTTTCCGCGGGATGCGGGCCATGAGGTACCGGCTCGTGATCTGAGATGCGAGGAACACCGACGTCGGCACTGCCAGGAAAGCAAGCCCGGCCCGTAGCGGTGAGTACCCCTCGACGTCTTGCAGGAACTAGAACATCCCGTACATCCCGGCGTAGACAAGACCGCGGGCGACGTTGGCGGTGTTCCGGGTGGAGTTGGCCAACAGCCGAAGCGGCAGGATCGGCTCCTCGGCGCGAGCTTCGATCCGCACGAACGCCGCGAGCAGCAGCACTCCGGCCGTCAGGGAGCAGAAGGTGAGTGGGTCGCCCCAGCCGTTGCTCCCAGCCTCGACGAGCCCGAGCACGAGGCCGGTCATCCCGGTAGTCGAGGTGATCGCACCAGCGATATCGAAGCGGCCACGACGGCGCTCGGTTTCGACGAGGACAAGGCGGCCGATGGACCACACGGCGAGCCCGATCGGGACATTGACGAACATCACCCACCGCCAAGACAGGAACTCGGTCAGAAAACCTCCTGCTACCAGGCCAGTCGCTCCTCCGGCGGCCGACACCGTGGTGAAGAGCCCGATTGCGCGCACCCGCTGTTGGCCCTCAGGGAAGACCGACGTGAGCAGAGCCAGCGAGGACGGCGCTGCGAGTGCAGCGCCGACGCCTTGCATGGCACGGCTACCGAGCAGCATCCAGCTGTCAAGGGCGAACCCGCCGACCAGCGAGCTCAAAGAGAAGACCGCAATACCTAGGAGGAACGTACGCCGCCGGCCGATGAGGTCACCGGCGCGGGCACCGAGTAACAACAGCCCGCCGAAGGTGAGGATGTAGCCGTTCAGCACCCACGACAAGCTGGTGCTGGAGAAGCCCAGGCCCCGCTGGATGTGCGGCAGGGCCACGTTGACAATCGTGGCGTCCAAAACGACCATGAGCTGAGCTG
>Ga0307477_10001393_pt1 | contig 20612 bp, 18 predicted proteins | sample atmos_gasesECM2C_FD_203316 | JGI IMG/M metagenome (GOLD analysis project Ga0307477, IMG submission 203316) | Hardwood forest soil microbial communities from Morgan-Monroe State Forest, Indiana, United States - atmos_gasesECM2C_515 | ecosystem: Environmental > Terrestrial > Soil > Temperate...
GTCGTTGGCAGTCACCAATGCCAGCATGGCGAAAGTGAACAGGCTCAGATAGGCCATGAAGCGCGGGATCGAGGGATCGTCCGCCATGTAACCGATCGAGTACACGTGAACCATCGACGAGACGATGGTCACCACGAGGATCATGACGCCACTCAATGTGTCGAGCCTCAGCGACCATGTTACATCGACGCCACCAGCGACGATCCAGCTCGCCAGCGGGATGACCCGCGGGCCATCGCTGGCGAGAATGTCGCGGAATAGAAGAATGCCGAGCACCGCCGACAGCAAAAGGGCGCCGCAGGTGACCAGCTGCGCGCCCCGGTCGCCGATCGCCCGTCCAAAGAAGCCGGCGATGACAGCCGCGAGGAGGGGCAGGAAGACGACAGCGACGGCCAAGCAATCAGCCTTTCATCATATTGATGTCCTCGACCGCGATCGTGCCTCGGTTGCGGAAATAGACGACGAGGATCGCGAGACCGATCGCCGCTTCCGCCGCCGCAACCGTCAGCACGAACATCGCAAAGGCCTGCCCGACGAGGTCGCCCAGAAAGACCGAGAAGGCGACGAAATTGATGCTGACCGCAAGCAGCATCAACTCGATCGACATCAGCATGACGATGACGTTCTTGCGGTTAAGAAAGATGCCGAAGACTCCGAGTGTGAACAAGATCGCGGCAACCGTCAGGTAGTGCGCGAGACCTATCAGCATTATCGGCTTCCGCTGCCGACGGCGACCTTGACCACTTCGACTGTTTGGGCACGGGTGCGGGCGAGTTGCGCGGCGATCGATTGCCGTCGCACATCGCCGCGACGGCGCAGGGTCAGTACGATCGCTCCGATCATCGCGACGAGCAGGATCAGGCCTGCCGCCTGAAAAGCGAAGAGATAGCGGGTGTAGAGAATGTCGCCGAGCGCCCGGGTATTGGTCAGCGATACTCCGCCTGCTGCCGTTGGGCTCGGCACACCGGGGGCGACCACCCAGCTGCCGATGACGAGGACGAGCTCGGCCAAGAGGATGAACCCGACAAGGGCGCCGATTGGGAGATACCGCACGAACCCACCGCGCAGCTGCGCAAAGTCGATATCGAGCATCATCACCACGAAGAGAAAGAGGACCGCGACCGCGCCGACATAGACAATGACCAGGATCATCGCCAGGAACTCGGCCCCGATCAGGATGAACAGGCCGGCCGCGTTGAAAAAGGCCATGATCAGGAAGAGCACCGAGTGCACGGGGTTGCGCGACGAGACCACCAATACGCCGGCAGCTACCGCGAGTGCGGCAAAGACGTAGAACATGATGGCCTGGACGATCATCGCTGCTGTCCCTCAGCCGTCACCGGATCCTCATGGCTCACCGGTAAGGCGCGTCGAGCGCGAGGTTATTGGCGATCTCGGCCTCCCAGCGATCGCCATTCGCCAATAGCTTTTCCTTATCGTAGAGGAGTTCTTCGTGCGTCTCGGTGGCAAACTCGAAATTCGGCCCCTCGACAATCGCGTCCACCGGGCAGGCTTCCTGGCAATAGCCACAATAGATGCATTTTGTCATGTCGATGTCGTAGCGCGTCGTGCGCCGGCTGCCATCCTCGCGGGGCTCGGCCTCGATCGTGATCGCAAGCGCCGGACAGATCGCCTCGCACAGCTTGCATGCGATGCAGCGCTCCTCTCCGTTGGGATAGCGCCGCAGCGCGTGCTCGCCGCGAAACCGGGTGCTCAGCGGACCCCTCTCGAACGGGTAGTTGACCGTGACCGGGCGTTTGAACATGTAGCGCAGGGTCAGCGCCAGCCCGGACAGTAGCTCGCTCAGCAGCAAGCTGCGGGCACCGCGTTCCAGAAATGCCATCGATCGATCCTCCGCCTCGTTTGGCCGATCAGCGCGCCGGCAACCATCCCGCCGCGACCAATACGCCTGCCGTCAGCACCAACCATAACAGCGAAAACGGCAGGAACACCTTCCAGCCGAGCCGCATCAGCTGGTCATAGCGGAACCGCGGGAAGGTCGCACGCACCCACAAGAAACAAAACAGCACAAAAGCGATCTTCAGCGCGAACCAGATCGGGCCGGGAACCCAGGTGAACGGCGCAATGCCGAACGGAGCGAGCCAGCCGCCAAGAAACAGCACGCTGGTCATCGCGCTCATCAGGATCATGTTGCCGTATTCGCCAAGATAAAACAGCGCGAAGGCCATCGCCGAGTATTCCACAAAATAGCCGGCCACGATTTCCGTCTCGCCCTCGACAAGGTCGAAGGGCGCGCGGTTAGTCTCGGCCAATCCCGAGATAAAGAAGATGACGAACATCGGCAACAGCGGGACGGCGAACCAGATGTGGCGCTGCGCCTCGACGATCTCACTCAGGTTGAGCGAGCCGGCGCAGAGCAGCACAGTGACGAGGACAAAGCCGATGGCGACCTCGTACGAGACCATCTGTGCGGCCGAGCGCAGCGCGCCGAGAAACGCGTAACGCGAATTCGAAGCCCACCCGGCGAGAATGATGCCGTAGACGCCCAGTGAACTGATCGCGAAGATATAAAGGACCCCGACATTGATGTTAGCGACTACCACTCCGGGATCGAAAGGGATGACCGCCCAGGCGACGAGGCTCAGCGTGAAGGTCAGGAGTGGCGCGATGATGAACACCACCCGGTTCGCCTCGCTCGGGACCACGGTCTCCTTGACGAGCAGCTTGAGCCCGTCGGCAAAAGGCTGCAGCAGGCCGAACGGACCGACGACGTTCGGCCCTTTGCGGAGCTGCGAGAACGCCAGCACTTTGCGCTCGGCGTAGGTGAGGTACGCGATAGCGAGCAGCAGCGGCACCACGACCGCAAGAACCTCGCCGACTGTGACGACTGTCGGCCAGGCGTAGCCGGTCCAGAAGCTAACCATGCGTGCCCGCCATCGGGCTCCCTTGGTGCGCCGGCGCTTGGCGGTGTTGCCGCGAAAGGTAGATCTCGCTGCAGTGCGCCATCGTGTGGCTGGCGCGGCTGATCGGGTCGGTCCGGTAGAAGTCCGAGATCGGGTAGGTGAACGGGGTCAGATCGACCGGCCCGGGCTCGCCGAAGGCTCCCCAGGGTGCGCGCATCACCCGGTCGGTCTCGGCGAGGACCGGATGCGCTCGCCACATGCGGTGGCGCAGCTCAGGCAGGGTGTCGAAAGGAAGGGGATGGCCAATGGCGCCGGACAGAGCGCGCAGGATCCGCCAATCCTCGCGCGCTTCGCCCGGCGGAAAGACGGCATGGCGCGCCAGCTGCAGGCGTCCCTCCGTATTGACGTAGGTGCCGTCCTTTTCGGTGTAGGCGGCCCCCGGCAGGACGACGTCCGCGCGCGCCGCACCGCGATCGCCATGATGTCCCTGATAGATCACGAACGTTCCGGCGAGGTCGTTGGTATCGATCTCGTCAGCGCCGAGAAGGTAGAGCAGCTCGACGTCTCCCGATCCGCACCCGGCAATGATGCCGCCGACATCGCGTCCACCCGGACCCGGCACGAACCCGAGGTCGAGCCCGCCGACGCGGGCCGCCGCATGATGCAGGACGTTGAATCCGTTCCACTCCTCGCGGCAGAGGCCGCAGCTTTCGGCGATCACTCTGGCCATCGCCAACACTCGAGCGCCGTCCCGCCGCGCGAGCGCTCCTTGTCCGAGCACGAGCATCGGGTAATTCGCGTCGCGCAGCCTAGCCGCCCAGGGATGCTCGCCGCGCGCCAGCGCGCTCAGCGACTCGCCACCCTGGCCCAACATCTCGACCGGAAACGTCAGATCGAGGGTAGGGCCGATCGCCGCCACCGGAAAATCCCCCTGGAGATAGCGCTTGCGCAGCCGAGCGTTGACGAGCGGTGCCTCCCAGCGCGGGTTGGTGCCGACGAGCAGACAGGCATCCGCCTTCTCGATGCCGGCAATCGTCGTGTTGAACAGATACCCGGCGCGGCAGTGCGGATCGAGCTTGGCTCCGTCTTGACGACAGTCCAAGCTCACCGTTCCAAGCTCGGTCAGGAGTTCTTTCAGCGCGAACATCGACTCGGCGTCGCACAGATCGCCGGCGATCGCGGCGATGCGCTCGCCCGGAACCGCTTTCAGCCGATCCACGACGACATCAAGAGCTTCGCGCCAACCGGCCTGGCACAGCTGGCCGTCACGGCGGATGTAGGGCCGATCGAGCCGCCGGTGTGCCAGCCCGTCGACCGCAAAACGGGTTTTGTCGGAAATCCACTCTTCGTTGACCGCTTCGTTGAGGCGAGGCAACACACGCAACACCTGCGGGCCGCGCGAATCGACCCGGATGTTGCTGCCGACGGCGTCGAGAACGTCAACCGATTCGGTCTTCATCAGCTCCCACGGGCGGGCGACAAAGGCGTAAGGCTTCGAGGTCAGCGCGCCGACCGGGCACAAATCGATGATGTTGGCCGAAAGCTCGGAGGTCAGCGCGCGCTCGATATAGGTGCTGATCTCCATATCCTCACCGCGCCCGGTGGCGCCGAGCTCCTCGACGCCGGCGATCTCGGTCAGAAACCGGATGCAGCGCGTGCAATGAATGCATCGGTTCATACTGGTTTCGACCAGCGGTCCGAAATCCTTATGGGAGACAGCCCGCTTGTTCTCCTCGAACCGACTGCGGTCGAAACCGTAGGCCATCGCCTGGTCCTGCAGATCGCACTCGCCGCCCTGGTCGCAGATCGGGCAGTCCAGCGGGTGGTTGATCAGCAGGAACTCCATGACCGCCTTTTGCGCCTTGATCGCCTTCGGCGATTTTGTGTGGACGACCATTCCGTCCACCGCCGGCATCGCACAAGAAGCTATCGGCTTTGGCGATTTCTCGACCTCGACGAGACACATTCGGCAGTTGCCTGCAATCGCGAGGCGTTCGTGGTAGCAGAAATGCGGCACCTCGATCCCGGCATGCTCACAGGCCTGAAAGATCGTGGTGCCGGCCGGCGTCTCGACTTCGTACCCGTCGATCGTCAGCTTTGGCATTGTCAGGCCGCCTGCCACTGACGCGCGGCGGCCTCTCGGTATTCGGTAATCCGCCGCTCCATCTCTGGGCGGAAGTGGCGGATCAGCCCCTGTATCGGCCATGCGGCGCCGTCTGCAAGAGCGCAGATCGTGTGACCCTCGATTTCGTAGGAAACGTCGAGCAGCGTCTCGATTTCCTCGACTGCGGCGTTGCCCTCGACCATGCGTTCCATGACCCGCCATACCCATCCGAGACCCTCGCGGCACGGCGTGCATTGGCCGCAGCTCTCATGCTTATAGAATTTCGACAGCCGCGCGATCGCCTTTACGATGTCGGTCGACTGGTCCATGACGATGACCGCCGCCGTGCCGAGACTACTCTTGACGGCGGCGAGGCTGTCGAAATCCATCAGCACCGTCTCGCAGATCGATTTCGGTATCACCGGCACCGACGAGCCGCCCGGGATGACCGCGAGTAGATTGTCCCAGCCGCCGCGCACCCCGCCCGCATGCCGCTCAATCAATTCGCGCAAGGGGATGCTCATCGCCTCCTCAACATTGCAGGGCGAATTTATATGGCCTGAGAGGCAGAAGATCTTGGTGCCGGTGTTCCTCGGCCGGCCAATCCCGGCAAACCACGCGGCGCCGCGCCGGAGGATCTCCGGAACCACCGCGATCGTCTCGACATTGTTGACGGTGCTCGGGCAGCCATAGAGCCCGACCTGGGCCGGGAAGGGCGGTTTCAGCCGAGGCTGACCCTTGCGTCCTTCGAGACTTTCGAGAAGCCCCGTCTCTTCGCCGCAGATGTAGGCACCCGCCCCGCGATGCAAATAAAGATCGAAGCGGTAGCCCGAGCCGCAGGCATCCTTGCCGATCAGTCCCGCGGCGTAGGCCTCGTCGATCGCAACCTGCAGGCGTTTCGCCTCGTTATAGAACTCGCCACGGATATAAATGTAGCAATCGTGGACGCCCATCCCCGCCGAGGCCAGCAGACACCCCTCGACGAGCTTATGCGGCTCGTGGCGCAGAATGTCCCGGTCCTTACAGGTGCCTGGCTCGCTTTCGTCGGCATTGACGACGAGATAGGTCGGCAGGTCGCTCTCTTTCGGCATGAACGACCATTTCAGGCCGGTCGGGAAGCCGGCGCCGCCCCGCCCGCGCAACCCCGATTCTTTGACCTGCTCGACGATCCAGTCGCGGCCCTTGAGGATCAGTTCCTTAGCGCTGTCCCAATCGCCACGCCGCCGCGCTCCGTCGAGCCGCCAATCATTCTGGCCGTAGAGGTTGGTAAAGATGCGATCCCTGTCGGCGAGCATCGGCAGCTTCCCCTCATTCGAGTAAGGTAGTGCGCCCGCCGACCGGCTCGGAACCGCGCCGACCGGCTACCGAACCGGGCGGCGGAGCATTCCCCTCGCGCAGCGCATCGAGCAACGCCTCTGTCGTCGGCCCGTCGAGATCCTCGTAGAAATCGTCGTTGACCTGCAGGATCGGCGCATTGACGCAGGCGCCCAGGCACTCGACTTCGACCAGGGTGAATATCCCATCCGGGGTGGTGCCGCCAACGCCAACACCGAGCTTCTTCTCACAGGCGTGGACGACCTCGTCCGAGCCGCGCAGCCAACAGGGCGTCGTCGTGCAGGCCTGCAGCAAGAAACGTCCGACTGGCCTCAGGTTGAGCATGGTGTAGAAAGTCGCAACCTCGTAGACCCGGATCGGAGCCATTCCTAGCATTTCCGCCACGCGATTCATTGCCGCCCGCGGCAGCCACCCGCCGTGCTGGCGCTGCGCCAGATCCAATAATGGCAGGACGGCGCTCGCTTGCCGTCCGGGAGGATATTTGGCGATATGCGCTCGCGCCCGATCGAGGTTTTCAGGAGTAAAATCGAAGCTCGCGGGCTGCTCGGCAGCGTCGAGCGGCGCTCTCATCGGTCGATCTCGCCGAAAACGATGTCCATCGAGCCGATGATCGCGACGACATCGGCGAGCATATGCCCGCGCGTCATGAAATCGGTGGCCTGGAGAAAGGCAAAGCCCGGCGATCGGATCTTGCAACGGTACGGCCGGTTGGTTCCGTCGGAAACGAGATAGACGCCGAACTCGCCCTTCGGCGCCTCGACCGCCGTATAAGTCTCGCCAGCGGGCACGTGGTAGCCCTCGGTATACAATTTGAAGTGATGAATCAGCGCTTCCATTGAGCGTTTCATTTCGCCGCGCGGCGGGGGTGCAACCTTGCGGTCGTCGATCTTCACTGGTCCGGCGGGCATTTGCGCGAGCGCCTGCTTGATTATACGCACCGATTGACGCATTTCTTCGATCCGGACGAGATACCGATCGTACGAATCGCCATTGCGTCCAACGGGAATGTCGAACTCCATCTTGTCGTAGGCATCGTACGGCTGCGCTCGACGGAGGTCCCAGGCGACGTTCGAGCCGCGCAGCATTGGTCCGGAAAACCCCCAATCCGCGGCCTGTTCGGCGGTCACCACGCCGATATCGACGGTGCGCTCCTTGAAGATACGGTTATCGGTCAGCAATCGCTCGATGTCGTCGATCGTTTGCGGAAAAGTGTCGCAGAAAGCCAGGATGTCGTCCACGAGCCCGGCGGGCATATCGAGATGAACGCCGCCGGGGCGGAAATAGTTGGCGTGCATGCGCGCGCCCGAGACGCGCTCGTAGAACTCCATCAGTCGCTCGCGCTCCTCGAAACCCCATAGGAACGGCGTAATCGCTCCGACATCGAGCCCGAACGCGCAGATACAGAGCAAGTGGTTCAGGATCCGGGTGATCTCGGCGAACGCCACCCGGATGTATTGCGCCCGGGGTGGCGGCGTGATCCCCATCAGCTTTTCGACCGCGAGCGCGAATGCATGCTCCTGGCACATCGGCGATACGTAGTCGAGCCGGTCGAAATACGGGATCGCCTGCAAGTAGGTCTTGTGCTCGATCAGCTTTTCGGTGCCGCGGTGCAACAGACCGATATGCGGATCAGCGCGCTCGATGATCTCACCGTCCATTTCGAGAACGAGCCGCATCACGCCGTGCGCCGCCGGGTGCTGCGGCCCGAAATTCATCATGAAATTCCTGATGCGCGGTGGGCCTTCGAGCTCGCTGTCAGGCGCCGGGCGCGGATCGCTCATTGCCCACCCTCGCCAGGGGTTTCGCCCTCCGGCTTGGCTTTTTCGTCACCGGGAAGGATCTTGTCCATCCCCTCCCAGGGCGACAGGAAATCGAAGCTTCGGAACTCTTGCTGCAAGCGCACCGGCTCGTAGACGACGGCCTTCTGATCCTCGTCGTAGCGCATCTCGACATAACCGGTCAGCGGGAAATCCTTGCGTAGCGGATGCCCCTCGAAGCCGTAATCGGTCAGGATGCGGCGCAGGTCCGGATTATCGGCGAAATAGATCCCGAACAGATCCCAGGCCTCGCGCTCCCACCAACCGGCGCTGCTGAAGATGCCGACCGCTGACGGCACCGGCTGTTCCTCATCCGTCTCGATCTTTAGGCGAATGCGCTGATTGAGGCGCATGCTCAGTAGGTGATACACGACCTCGAAGCGTAGCGGCCTATCGGGATAGTCGACGCCGCAAATGTCGCAGAGCACGGTGAAGCCGCATTTCGGGTCATCGCGCAGAAACTTCAGAACCCAAAGCAAGGCCTCGCGCCGGGTCCGGCAGAACAGCTCGCCACCACCAATCTCAGTCGCGATCAGCGCATCGGCGAGCGCCGCCGAAACATGCTCGGCAAGGGCCTGGAGCTTTTCGTCCATTGGATCGGTCAGCGGGCGAAATTACGGGTGCGCTTGATTTTCTTTTGCAACAAGAGAACTCCGTAGAGCAACGCCTCGGCCGTAGGCGGGCACCCCGGCACATAGACATCAACCGGCACGATCCGGTCGCAGCCACGGACCACCGAGTAGGAGTAATGATAATAGCCGCCACCATTGGCGCACGAGCCCATCGAGATGACCCAGCGCGGCTCGGCCATTTGGTCGTAGACCTTGCGCAGCGCCGGCGCCATCTTGTTACACAGCGTGCCGGCGACGATCATGACGTCACATTGGCGCGGGCTCGCGCGAAAGACCACCCCGAACCGATCGAGGTCGTAACGGCTCGCGCCGGTATGCATCATCTCGACGGCGCAACACGCCAGACCAAAAGTCATCGGCCATAACGATCCCGTCCTCCCCCAGTTGACGAGGTTGTCGAGTGTCGCGACGATGAAACCCCTGTCTTGCACTTCCCCAGCTGCGGCTTTCAGCAACAGGTCTCGCTCGCCGCCGGGCGGGATCGGGCGGGAGGGTGTCTCGATTATTCCCATTCCAGCGCACCCTTCTTCCACTCGTAAATGAAACCGATGGTCAACACGGCGAGGAAAACGATCATCGACCAGAAGCCAAACGCGCCGAGATCGGCGAGCGAGACCGCCCACGGAAATAGGAAGGCTACTTCGAGATCAAAAATGATGAACAGGATCGCCACGAGGTAGTATCGTACGTCGAAGCGGATCCGGGCATCGTTGAACGGCTCGAAGCCGCACTCATAGGGCGACAGCTTCGCTTTGTTGGGTCGTTGCCGGGCGACCAATAACGAGGCTGCGACCATTGCCGTGGCCACGCCGCCGGCGATAGCCAAGAACACGAGGATCGGAAAGTAATCGCGGAGCAAGCTTTCCATTGAGAGATCTAGCTGACCGCATTGCGGCACGACGACTGCGCCGGCAGGCGACGCTCATCTCCGAGCCTGCCGTTAGATATAGGGTAGATTGTCAGAACGCAAACCGGTCGCGGTACCCTTCGGTGCGGCGCAACAAGGTTTGGCGCTCTCTGGTCGATGGCGGGAGCGACGGGGCTCGAACCCGCGACCTCCGGCGTGACAGGCCGGCGCTCTAACCAGCTGAGCTACGCCCCCGCGGGCCTCGAACTGCAGCGGGCACTCCTACCGTTCCCCCCAAGAGGTGTCAAGCACGCCGGGCGGTGCGGTGCGGCCGGCGCGTGGTCGGCGTGGTGGGCGATGAGGGACTCGAACCCCCGACCCCCTCGGTGTAAACGAGATGCTCTACCAGCTGAGCTAATCGCCCGGGCCGCCTCGTGGTCGTTTGCCAATGCGCCCCGTTTCGACGGGTCGGCCGGCGTCAATTCAGCGAGTCCCGCAGCCCTTTGCCCGGCTTGAACTTGGCCTGCTTCGATGCGGCGATCTTGATTTTCTCGCCAGTGCGAGGATTTCGCCCTTCGGAAGCTGCGCGCGAGGCGACCGAAAACGTTCCGAAGCCTACGAGCCGCACTTCGTCGCCGCCCTTCAGCGCCGCTGCGATCGCATCGAAAACCGCATCTACCGCCTTGCTCGCCTCCGTTTTTCTCAGTTCGGTCTTGCCGGCCACGGCGTCGACGAGTTCGTTTCTGTTCACGGGTAGCCCCCCTGCGCGAGTGTGCTGGATCGATGCTGTCTATTCGCCGAGGAGTTTAGAGCGCGCCGCTCGACGGGTCAACCATCCCGCAGACAAAGAATCGAAGCGATTTCGGACATTACAGGGCGTTCCGGATGCGCCATCTCAATCCGCCTCCGGAACGGTTTGCGGGGCAACCGCGATCAATGCGTTAGAAGTCCTGAGCGCTCTTCGCTTGCCGCGGGAATCACCGGTTCCGTTTCGCCGTCTTCGGACCATGCCATCGGGGTCAGTTGCGCCGCCAGCGCCTGGCTGAGCAACTCGTCGACTGTCCCGACCGGAAAGATTTTCAATCCGCGCTTTACGTTGTCGGGGATTTCGGCCAGATCCTTCTCGTTCTCCTTTGGGATCAAAACCGTTTTCAGGCCGCCGCGAAGCGCCGCGAGAAGCTTCTCCTTGAGGCCGCCGATCGGCAGCACCCGGCCGCGAAGCGTGATCTCGCCGGTCATCGCGATGTCGCGTTTGACCGGGATTCCGGTCAGTACCGATACGATCGAGGTCACCATAGCGACCCCGGCCGAGGGCCCGTCCTTCGGTGTGGCGCCCTCCGGAACGTGCACGTGGATGTCCTTCTTCTCGAAGATTGTCGGTTTGATGCCGAAGGCGTAGCTGCGCGACTTGACGAAGCTTTCGGCTGCCTGGACCGACTCTTTCATCACGTCGCCGAGCTTGCCGGTCGCCGTGACTCGCCCCTTTCCGGGCAGCGTAACCGCTTCGATGGTCAACAGCTCCCCACCTACCTCGGTCCAGGCGAGCCCGGTGGTAATTCCGACCATGTCCTCGGTCTCGGCCTCGCCAAAGCGGAAGCGCCGAACTCCGGCATATTTTTCGAGGTTGCGTCGCGTCACAGTCACCCGCTCGCCCTTCTTCATCAAGATGTCCTTGATGGCCTTGCGGGTCAGATTAGCGATCTCGCGCTCGAGGTTACGAACTCCAGCCTCGCGTGTGTAATAACGAATTATATCGCGCACCGCCTCGTCGCTGATGCTCCATTCGTTTTTCTTAAGCCCGTGCGCGGTCATCTGCTTGGGGATCAGATGTCGACGGGCGATCTCCACCTTCTCGTCCTCGGTGTAGCCAGGGATACGGATGATTTCCATCCGGTCCATCAGCGGCTGCGGTATTCGCAGCGTGTTCGCCGTCGTCACAAACATCACGTCGGACAGATCGTAGTCCACTTCGAGATAGTGATCGTTGAACGTCGAGTTCTGCTCAGGGTCGAGCACCTCGAGCAGGGCAGAAGACGGGTCGCCTCGCCAGTCCGCGCCGAGCTTGTCGACCTCGTCGAGCAGGAACAGCGGGTTCGACGACTTTGCCTTCTTCATTCCTTGCAGGACTTTGCCCGGCATCGAGCCGATATAGGTGCGGCGATGGCCGCGGATCTCGGCTTCGTCACGTACGCCGCCGAGCGACATCCGCACGAAATTCCGGCCGGTCGCACGCGCGACTGATTTGCCGAGCGAGGTCTTGCCGACCCCCGGCGCGCCGACTAGACAAAGGATCGGACCCTTCATCTTCTTCATGCGTTGCTGAACGGCGAGGTATTCGAGGATGCGCTCCTTGACCTTTTCGAGCCCAAAATGGTCTGCGTTGAGCACCTTTTCGGCACCTTTGATGTCCCGTTTTATCTTAGTCCGGTTGTGCCAAGGGACTGAGAGCAGCCAATCGAGATAGTTGCGGACGACCGTCGCTTCCGCGGACATCGGGCTCATGCTCTTGAGCTTCTTCAGCTCAGCCATCGCCTTGTCTCGTGCTTCCTTCGAGAACTTGGTCTTGTTGATTTTGTCCTCCAGCTCGGACATCTCGTCGCGGCCGTCCTCGCCCTCGCCGAGCTCTTTTTGGATCGCCTTTAGCTGCTCATTCAAGTAGTATTCACGCTGCGTCTTCTCCATTTGGCGTTTGACACGGTTTCGGATCCGTTTTTCGACTTGGAGAACGCCGATCTCGCCCTCCATATATCCGAATACCTTTTCGAGCCGCTCGGAAACCGCAGCGGTCTCAAGCAGTTCCTGCTTCTCGGGGATCTTTAAGGAAAGATGCGAGGCAACCGTGTCGGCGAGCTTGCCGGAATCCTCGATCTGATTGATCGAAACCAGCACCTCTGGCGGGATCTTCTTGTTGAGTTTGATATATTGCTCGAATTGCGAGACTACAGTCCGGGCCAGGGCCTCGGTCTCCTGTTGTGCGCCAGCGCTCTCTCCGATGGTTTCGGCAAACGCCTGGAAGAATAAATCGTTGTCGGCAAAGCGCTGGATCCGAGCGCGCTGCCCTCCCTCAACAAGCACCTTGACCGTGCCGTCAGGCAGCTTGAGCAGCTGGAGCACGGTACCGACAGTGCCCACCATGTAGATATCCGAGGTGGTGGGATCGTCTTGCGCAGCGTTCTTCTGGGTGACAAGAAGGATCTGCTTGTCGTCCTTCATCACGTCCTCGAGCGCCCGCACCGATTTCTCGCGGCCGACAAAAAGCGGCACGATCATATGCGGAAAGACGACGATGTCGCGAAGGGGCAGAACTGGATAGAGCGCACCGCGCGCAGTTTCTAACATGAGCCCTCATCCACAAAGAGCCATCCCGGGGGGAGCCGGGAAGGCAACAACGACAACAGCATCTAAAGGTTGGCCTCGTTTCGCCGGCAGTCAAGTCGCGACGCGGCGGCTGCGACGCACTGTTGCAAGACGTACTCAGTCGGCGGTGCCAACATCGCCTCGGCGATCGGAATAGATGTGGAGTGGTTTTGCCCGCCCTTCGACGACCTCGCGGTTGATCACGATCTCGCTGACGCCAACGAGGCTCGGCAACTCGAACATCGAGTCGAGGAGGATCGCCTCGAGGATCGATCGCAGTCCTCGCGCTCCTGTCTTGCGCAGTATCGCCTTGTGGGCAACGGCCTTCAGCGCCTCTTCGTTCAATTCCAGGCGAACATCCTCCATCTCGAACAGTCGCTGGTACTGCTTGACGAGAGCATTCTTCGGTTTGGTGAGGATGTCCACCAACACCGCCTCATCGAGATCATCGAGCGTCGCTACGACCGGAAGGCGGCCCACGAACTCGGGGATCAGGCCAAATTTCAGGAGATCCTCGGGTTCGAGATCCTTGAGGATCTCACCGGTTTTGCGCTCGTCGGGCCCGCGCACTTCGGCGCCAAAGCCGATCGAGGTGCCCTGGCGGCGCTGGGCAATGATCTTTTCGAGCCCGGAAAAGGCGCCCCCGCAGACAAATAGGATGTTGGTGGTATCGACCTGGAGAAATTCTTGTTGCGGGTGCTTGCGGCCGCCTTGGGGCGGCACCGAGGCGATTGTCCCTTCCATGATCTTGAGAAGCGCCTGCTGGACGCCTTCCCCCGAGACGTCTCGGGTGATCGACGGATTGTCCGATTTTCGCGAAATCTTATCGACCTCGTCGATATAGACGATTCCGCGCTGCGCACGCTCGACGTTGTAATCGGCGGCCTGCAGCAGCTTCAGGATGATGTTTTCGACATCTTCCCCGACATAACCGGCCTCAGTCAGCGTGGTCGCATCCGCCATCGTGAATGGCACGTCGATGATCCGCGCGAGAGTCTGCGCGAGCAGCGTCTTGCCGGACCCGGTCGGCCCGACCAGCAAAATGTTCGATTTCGCGAGTTCGACATCGTTGCTCTTTGCGCCATGGGCCAAGCGCTTGTAGTGGTTGTGCACGGCGACCGAAAGGACCCGCTTGGCGTGGTCCTGGCCGATCACGTAGTCGTCGAGCACCTTGCAGATATCGCGAGGTCCAGGGACCCCGTCGCGCGACTTGACGAGCGTCGTCTTATGCTCCTCACGGATGATGTCCATGCAGAGCTCGACACATTCGTCGCAGATGAAGACGGTCGGCCCGGCGATCAGCTTCCTGACCTCATGCTGGCTCTTGCCACAAAACGAGCAGTAGAGCGTATTCTTTGAGTCGCTACCGCTGGATTTGGTCATCGCCACTCCGTCACCGGCGGCCCAGCCCCCCGGTTCCCCAAGTATATGTGCTCCTGGCCGATCAACAACCAGTTAATCATACGGGGCAGGTCTTATAACGCACTCGTCGTCAGGCGCGCGCCCGTCGACTATTTGAAACCTCTTTCCGATTCGTCGCGGCCGGGCCGGCTTTCCACCACCTCGTCGATCAGGCCGAACTCCTTTGCCTCGAGTGGCGAGAGAAACTTGTCGCGCTCGAGCGCGGCCTGGATCGCTTCGAGCGGCTGGCCGGTGTGCTTGACGTAGATCTCGTTGAGGCGCGCCCGCAAGGCTAGGATCTCGCGCGCCTGGATCTCGATGTCGGTAGCCTGCCCTTGCGCTCCGCCCGAGGGCTGATGGATCATGATTCGCGAGTTCGGCAGCGAATAGCGCTTTTCCTTGGCCCCGGCAGCCAGTAGCAGCGAACCGGCGGAGGCCGCCTGACCGATGCACACCGTCGCCACCGGCGAGCGGATGTACTGCATCGTATCGTAGATCGCCAAGCTGGAGGTCACCACACCGCCTGGCGAGTTGATGTAGAAATTGATATCCTTGTTCGGGTTGTCCGCTTCCAGGAATAGCAGCTGGGCACAAATCAGGCTCGCAACAGCATCGTGGATCGGGCCGACTAGAAAAATAATCCGCTCCTTGAGCAGGCGCGAATAGATGTCGTAAGCCCGCTCGCCCCGGTTGGTCTGCTCGACGACCATTGGGACCAGGTTGTTCATGTACTGTTCAAAATACTCGGACATTCAAGCCCTCCTTGGCAGAGCCGCGCGGCGGGCGCTCGGCTCGGGTTGGGTCAAGCTTCCCCAGCGGGGTCGGGTATTGCCAACAATTCCTGCGGGGTAACCTTGCGTTCTCCGATCTTCCCCAGCTCGACGATAAAGTCGATAACCTTGTCCTCGAAGATCGGCGCTCGCAGAGTGTCAATAGCGCCGGGGTTCTGGCGGTAGAAATCGAGGACTTGCCGCTCGTAACCCGGGTGCCGGCGCGCCTCGCGGGTGATCGCTTGGTTCACCTCGTCCGGGGTGACGGTAATGTTGTTCTTGCGCCCGACCTCCGCAAGCAGCAGGCCGAGCCGCACTCGGCGCTCGGCAATCGTTCGGTACTCAGCCCTTGTCGCCTCTTCGCTTTGGCCCGGTCCGACGGCGGTTGGGACCGCTTGGCCGTCGGCTTCGCCGGCGATGGCTGGGATCGGGTCGGCGCCGGCTTCCCCGGCGGTTGGGACCGCGTCGGCGTCGGCTTTTCCGGCAGATGGGATCGCGTCGACGCCGGCTTCGCCGGCGGCCGGGATCGGGTCGGCATCGGCTAGCGCCGGCGGTGCTTGCCTCCGAGCCTCGTATTGCCTCCAGATATTGTCGAACTCGAGATCCACCATGCCCGGTGGGACGGGGAAGTCGTAACCCTCCGCCAGCTTGTCGAGCAGCGACCGCTTCAGGCGCAGACGCGATGCCGCGTCATAGTCGCGCTGCAGCCGCTGCCGCATCTCTTGGCGCAGTTCGCCAAGGTTTTCGAGGCCAACCGCTTGGCCAAGCTCGTCGTCGATGGCGATGGGCAAGCGCCGACGGACTTCCTTCACGTCAACGTCAAAGTCCGCTTCCTTACCCGCGAGATCCGCAACCGCGTAATCCGCGGGGAAGGTGACGCGGACTTTGCGGTGCTCGGCGGCGGTCGCGCCGATCAGCTGTTCCTCGAAGCCCGGAATCGAGCTGCCCGTCCCGAGGACGATCTGACGATCCTTGCCGCCCGCGCCCGGGATCTCCTGTTCGCCAACCCGCCCCTCGACATCGACGAGGAGGATATCACCATTCTCGGCAGGGCGCTCGGCCACCTCCGATTTGCGTTGCTGCTCGGCGATCCGCTCGATAGCCCGGTCGACCTCCTCTTCCGGGACTTCGACAACAAGGCGTTCGATATCGAGATCGGCGAAGCTCGGTTCCGGGATCTCCGGCAACAGCTCGACCGCCATTTTGTATTCGAGATCGGCCCCCTCGGCGGCCGATACGATGTCGACCTTGGGCGGTAACGCCGGCCGCAGGTTGCGCTCGTTGATCGCTTCGGCCGAGCTTGATTGAAGGGTGTTCTGCAGCACCTCGCCGCGCACCGAGGGACCGAACCGCGTGCGCAAGATCTGCATCGGCACCTTGCCCGGGCGGAACCCGGGCAACCGGACCTGACGGCCGATCTCACCCAGCCGTCGGGTAATCTCCTGCTCGAGATCACCAGCCGGCACGGTGATCGTGTATTCGCGCTTGAGCCCGTCGGCGCTGGTTTCCGTCACTTGCATGGAACAGAGCCTATGATGACCAACTCATTACCCCGCGAGCCGCGCCATGGTGCGGGCGGGGGGACTCGAACCCCCACGATTTGCATCGCTGGAACCTAAATCCAGTGCGTCTGCCAATTCCGCCACACCCGCCGCTGTTGCCGGAGCGGCCATTGCGACCCGCTGGCGTGTTTTTAGCACAGCCACCCCCGGCAACATAGTCGAGCACGGTCGATCGCGCGAACCGTGGCTGGACAGCAGTAGGTGACCGGCGGCACTGGATGGATTTTCAGCCGGCCCGCAATAAGTTGCGGATCGCGCTCGAGGCGGCGACTCGCCCCTCACCGCGATAAGCCTCGTGATTGGCCTCGATCTCAGACAGGCGATAGAGGTAGTTGACCATGATGCCGGCGGATTGCTGCAGGCCTTTGGGGGAGGTGTCGCCAAGCCAGTTCAACCGCTCGACCCGCGCCCCATTGCTGAGATGAAAATGAGCGACCGGGTCTAACGCCCGACCGGAGGGCGTGCGTTCATGCAATAGATAACGGGCGCATAGCCGGATCAGCGGATCGCGAAGCGCCGCAGAGATGCGCGGATCGGTATGACGATCCAGCAGCGCCGCGAGATCGCGCTCCGGCACCTCCCCACCGAGGGCTTCGATCGCAGACCGCTCGGCCGGCAGCAGCAGATCGCCGGACGCCGCCCGGCTCTGCCGCTCGAGCCACGCGCGGAAGCCGGGAACCGGCGACAGCGTGGCGAACACTCTCAGACGCGGCAGCTCGGTTGCCAGAGCATCGGCGACGCGCTTGATCAGAAAGTCGCCAAAACTGATCCCGGCAAGACCGCGCTGGCAGTTTGAGATCGAGTAGAAGATCGCGGTGTCGGCCGAATGCGGATCACCGATCGGGGCCGCCTCATCGAGCAGGGCGTGTACGTCGCCGGTCATGCCTGCGACCAGCGCCACCTCGACGAAGATCAGGGGCTCGTCGGGCATGCGGGGGTGGAAAAAGGCAAAGCAGCGACGATCCGCCTCGAGCCGGTTCTTCAGGTCGGTCCACCCGCGGATCTCGTGCACGGCCTCATAGGCCATCAGCTTCTCGAGCAGCGCCGCCGGCGATTCCCAGGTGATTCGCTTGAGCTCGAGAAAGCCGATATCGAACCAGTTGGCGAGCAGCCGCTTCAAGTCATCTTCGAGGCTCGCGAGCAAAGGATCGTGTCGCCGGAGATCGATCAGTTCGGCGCGGCGGTCGACGAGGAACTTTACCCCTTCGGGGAGGGCGTTGAACTGGCGTAACAGGGTGATGCGCGGCGGCTCCAGTGCGGCGCGCAACGCCCGCTCGGTGGCGGCGCGCTGGTCCACTCCGGAGGCGTTGATCAGTGCTTTACAGCAGCGGTCGATTTCGAGACGGTCGACATCGAATTCCCCGGCGAGCATCTGGAGAAAACGCTCGCGCCCATCTGCATCCAGCGACAGATAGGTCCGCCCGAGATCGGCCGCCCGGGCGCGCGCCGTGACCTCGCCGCCGCGCCCATCGAGGCAGCTGAGCATCTGTTGACGCAGTTGGTCCGCATCAGCGACGGAGCTCTCGGGTCTGGGCACTCCGGCCAGAACACCACGCGCGGATTCGGCGATCTCGCGCCACGCGTTCCGAAGATTGGTCAGGGTTCGGTCGAAGACCCCTTCGAAGAAACCGGCAGGCGCGGGATCGGTCATAGCGGCTCTGGTGGCCCCGGAATACATCCGACGAGACGCGAGAACGCGAGCCCCGTCAATCCCGAAAAGAGGTTACCGCGGATTTCGGAAAATTCCCGGCGACCCCTTCATACAGCGATATCCGCAAACCGCCCCGCCGCGGCGCTCTAGGGAACCACCTGGGAACCGCCCCACGCCAAGCCGCGGAGTGTCGGCGCCAGCGCCTCGATGAGGTCCTCCGAGATCAAGCCGGGCCCGACCCGGCGAGCTGCGTCGCCGTGCATCCACGCCGCCGCCGCCGCCGCGGCGAACGGCTCCATGCCTTGCGCGAGGAGCCCGAGCACGATCCCGGCGAGGACGTCGCCGCTGCCGGCGGTCGCCAACTCGGGTGGCGCGTTTGAGTTGATCGCGACGCGGCCGTCCGGCGCGGCGATGACAGTATCGGCGCCCTTCAGCAGAACCACCGCGCCACTTTGCCGTGCCGCGCGCCGCGCCCGTTCGGGCTTGCTGCCGGTCGGGTCAAAGAGGCGCGCGAATTCGCCCTCATGCGGTGTCATCACGCAGGCCGAGCGGATCGCCGAGAACAGCGTCCCGGGGTCCTCGGCGAACGAGGTCAGGGCATCGGCGTCGAGCACGGCGCGTTTCTCGGCTTGGAGGGTCGCTAGCGTCCTGTCGCGGGTCTCCGCTCCGACCCCGGCGCCTGGTCCGATCAGCACGGCGTTGCGCCGCTTGTCGGCGAGGAGTGTCTGGAAATCGTCGAGACTGGCGACCGGGTGGGCGATGACGCCGGTCAATGCAGTGGCGTAGACCGCGAACGCTGCCTCGGGCGCCGCGAGCGTGACGAGCCCGGCGCCCATTCGGGCGGCGCTCCTGGCGGCCAGCCGGGCCGCGCCGGTCATCACCCCGCCGCCGGCGACCAATGCATGCCCGCGAGTGTACTTATGGCTTTCGAAGCTCGGCCGCGGAAGTCCGGCAAGCCACCACTGGGGGTCGTTGGCGGCCGTATCCGGCATGACGCGATCGAGCACCGTCTCGGGGATGCCGATCTGCTGGAGTACGATCTCGCCGCAGTGGCTGCGTCCCGGCAACAGCAAATGGCCCGGCTTTTTGCGAAAGAAGGTGACGGTCGCCGCCGCCCGCGGTGCGATGCCGCGAACCTCTCCGCTCGCCCCGTCGACCCCGCTCGGCACGTCGATCGCGACGATCGGCAGCCGCCGCTCGGCGAGCGCCTCTATGACCGCCCGCGCCTCACCCTCGACCGGGCGGGTCAGCCCAGCGCCGAAGATGCCGTCGACCGCGAGGGCGGCGCCGTCGAGTGCCGCTGGCATCAGCGGCTCGACCGCACCGCGCCACTTTGCGGCAACCTCGGCCGCGTCCCCACGCAATGCGGCGACCGCGCCGAGCAGTGCCACGCGCACCGGCCAGCTGCGCTCTGCCAACACGCGCGCCGCGACAAAACCGTCGCCGCCATTGTTTCCCGGCCCGCAGAGGACGACGAGCGGCCGTAGCGGCCAACGGCGCGAGATCGTGTCGGCGACGCCGAGGCCGGCGTTCTCCATCAGCGCGATGCCTGAGATGCCGCCGGCGATCGTCAACCGATCGGCCTCGCTCATCTGCTGCGGTGTCAGCAGCGCATGGCACCGCCAACCCTCCGGGGATATCGTCATCGGCGAGATGTGGGCACGTGTTGGCGCCCGGCAAACCCTTGGATGCCCGGCCTTGACGCCCCGCCCACAAGTCGTTACCTCCAGCGGCTGTGGCGGGTGTAGCTCAGCTGGTTAGAGCGCCAGATTGTGGATCTGGATGTCGCCGGTTCGATCCCGGTCACTCGCCCCAAGCCTTTCAATACCTTGCGGCTAAGCCGGCATCGTGATGCGGCGCCCGGTCCAGTCTGGTCTGGCGAGCCGGGCATGTGCCGCGGCTGCCGCAGCGACGCGTTCGCGCGCCTCGGGCAACCACGGGACGACGCGGCGGGCGGCCAGATCGATGTGCAGATACACCAGCTCCTGGGTCGCGGCGCGCTCTTCATTGGCCAGGCTGAACATCTCGTGCGCCAGATGCAGGCGCTTGCGGTCGGTCCCGAGGATTTGCGTCACGACGCGCACCCGCTCGCCCACCAGCAATTCGCGCTCATAGAGATTGTGCGTCTCCACGACAAAGGTGCCGTGGTTGGTAACGTCCTTATAGACCCGGCCAATGCCGATCTCGTCGAACAGCGCGTCGGTCGCATAATCGAACAGCACGATATAGTAGGCCAGGTTCATATGGCCGTTCGCGTCGATCCACTCCGGCA
>Ga0307477_10001396_pt1 | contig 20579 bp, 18 predicted proteins | sample atmos_gasesECM2C_FD_203316 | JGI IMG/M metagenome (GOLD analysis project Ga0307477, IMG submission 203316) | Hardwood forest soil microbial communities from Morgan-Monroe State Forest, Indiana, United States - atmos_gasesECM2C_515 | ecosystem: Environmental > Terrestrial > Soil > Temperate...
GTGATTCGCCACAATCCCCGGCTCGAGATGGATGTGGACGACGAATCGGATTTGCGTGCTCTGCTCGAGCATGACTTGAGTGCCACGGCCACCGGGCGCTGGCTGCGCGCGAGCGGTATCGAAGCGAGGTTCTCCCCGAAACTTCGAACGGGAGCGATGAGCGCGCGATGAAACAGAAACTCTTCGCCAGTCTCGACCAGGTCGTCGCGGATATTCCCGATGGTGCGCAAATCATGTTCGGCGGATTCGGCGGCGCTGGCTTTCCCAACAATTTGATTCAAGCCTTGTCCCGCAAAGGCGTGAAAAACATCACCGCCATCAGCAACAATTGCGGGACGCGCGAAGGCGAACTCGGCTTGATGTTCAAGAACAATCAGATCAAGCATGTGATTGCTTCTTTTCCCGGTCCTCACTCCAACTATTTCCAGGAACGCTTTGCCGCCAAGCAAGTGACTCTGGAGCTCGTGCCCCAGGGCATTTTGTGCGAACGCATGCGTGCTGCCGGGGCTGGCCTGCAAGGTTTCTATACCACCGTGGGCGTGGGCACCGAAGTTGCCGAAGGAAAGGAACAACGCCTCCTCGAAGGCCAGCGATGCATCCTGGAACTACCCATTCGCGCCGACTATGCATTGATCAAAGCGCATCAAGCCGATGAGCTGGGCAATCTCACTTATCGGCGGGCCGCTCGAAATTTCAATCCCATCATGGCCATGGCCGCGAAGACCACCATTGCCGAAGTCGAAGAAATCGTTCCCGTGGGTTCCATCGATCCCGAGCATGTGATGACGCCCGCGATCTTTGTTCATCGCCTCGTGCAAGCGAAAGGTCTCCGTTATGCCGGGTAACGGCATCCAGAAAAAGGATATACCGGGTAACGGCATTCAGAAAATGGATAAGCCCGGTAAGAGCCCTCAGGAAACGGCTATGCTCGCAAAGCCGCGATTGACACGCGAACAGATCGCCCAGCGCGCCGCCCTCGAGTTGCCCGATGGCGCTTATGTGAATCTTGGCTGGGGAATTCCCAATCTCATCGCCGACTATCTTCCGAAAGAGATCACTGTCTTTTTCCATAGTGAAAATGGAATTCTCGGAATGGGAAGCCGTGCCAGACCTGGCGAAGAAGATTTCGATCAAGTGGACGCCATGAAAGTACCCGTCACTCTGATTCCGGGAGCTTCTTTCTTTCATCAAGCCGATGCTCATTTGATGTCGCGCGGCGGCCATTTGGACGTCGCCGTTCTCGGCGGTTTTCAAGTGTCCGAGAAAGGCGACCTGGCCAACTGGAAAATCCCCGGTACGAAAGGCTCGGGCGGGATCGGCGGCGCGATGGACATCGTTGCAGGAGCCAAGACGTTAGTCGTCTGCATGGAGCACACCACCAAAGAGGGCGCGCCGAAGATCGTGAAGCGTTGCACCTATCCGCTGACGGGCTTAGCCTGCGTGGATATTATTGTCACCGATCTGGCCGTCATCGACGTAAAGCCTGAAGGCTTGCTCCTCCGCGAAGTCGCCCGCGGTTGGACGCCCGAAGAAGTGCAGAGCTTGACCGACGCGCCATTGATCGCGCGTCATCGCGTTCCGATGATGAGTTTCGCTTGATTTTATTTTTATGAGGAGGACCATATGAGCCAAATGATCCCAGAAAGCCACGCCGATTTGCTCGAGAAGCAGGCTTTCGGAAGTCTCGGAACGCTGATGAAGGATGGAAGCCCGCAAGTTACGCCCGTCTGGGTGGATTACGACGGAAAATTCGTGCGTTTCAATTCCGCCAAAGGCCGCGTCAAGGACAAGAACGTCCGCCGCGATCCGCGCGTCTCTATTTCCCTTCAGGACCCCGCGAATCCCTACCGCTACCTCGAGATCCGCGGCAAGGTCGTGGAAATCACGGAGAACGGCGCCGACGACCACATCAACAAACTCTCGAAAAAATATCTCGGCAATCCCGTCTACCCCTTTCGCAAACCCGGCGAAGTCCGCGTAACCTACAAAATCGAACCCCAAAAAGTCAGCTCCATGGGCTGACGCAATCCTCCGGAGCCACTTCCGGAGTGGGGCGGCTGACTGCCGCTTTTCTTCCATCTTCGGGGACGATAAAATCGGGCGCCGGAAAATGGAAATTAGAAATTGGAAGCCGTTAAAACTAGCGGTCCATTTTTTATTCGCAATTTCCATTTTCTATTTTCCGCTTCTTCACAGTCGCGCCGCCACTCGCGCCGCCCTCCGTCCCTCCGGCGTGCGGACAATCAATACCAAGCGATCCGTCAGCGGCACGCCGGCGCTGGGAACCGTGAACTCCAGAAACCACCGGTAGTGCTTTGGCAATTCCTCCTTGCTCTCTGTGTTGTAGGGCTCGACCGGCGCGGCTGTCGCGCTCTCTATTTTTGAATTCTCGATGTGCCGCAATTCGATGCCCCGCTTCCAATAAAACGAAAAGCGCAGCGACTTCATCATCTCTTGCGTAAGATACTTGCGCGGGCCCGGCTCCAGCGTATCGTTCTTGCAGGGAGTATCGAACATGACCAACGAAACGTGAAGTTCCTCGGGGAACTCCGTCACTAGCTCCTGTCGGCTGCGGTATTTCGTCCCGCTGTCGTCATCAAGGCGTTTGAAATCGTCGAAAAAATGCGGAGCGGTGGCGCGGCCCTGGAGTTGAAAGCACGTCACCTCGGACACGCTGCCTTCCGTGCCAAAGAATATGCCGCCGTCAAAATTCATCACTTCTTTTCGGAGTGGTTTTTCTTTCTTTTTCTCTTTTTGTTGTTCTTGACTCCCGCGCGAAGCAGGGATCAGCAACAACAGTGCAGCGAACGCGACCGGCAAAAGTCTTGGAAAGAAGCGGCCCATCACCAGCTTTCCAGAAAGTTCAGCGGGCTTCCACGGCGCCTGCCTTCAGAAGAAATGAGATGCCGTCCGTGACGTATAAGGTTTTTCCATCCTCGCTTTTTTGCGGCGCCACTTTTCCGGAGCGCACGGTTTCAAAGGCGGCCACCAGTCTTGGCAGCACGGAGGGTTCCGCCACAGGAATATTGTGCGCACCCAATACCAACTTTACTTCCGGGGCCAGTGCGGCGAGGCGCTTTATCGATGCATCGTACGCGTCGAAATTAGTTTCTGCTCGAAACAGCCAGATCGGCGCCGGATAGTACGTGTCGCCCGTAAAGAGCAGTCCATTCTCGCGGTCCAGCAGCGAAATCGCATCTGGCGTGTGGCCCGGTGTGGAAAGAATTTCGAGTTTGCGCCCTCCGAGATTCACTTTGAAGCCCTCATGCACGAACAAGGAAATGCGCCACGGCTTGGTGCGGTAGGCCTTGGCATCAAAAGTTTTCGGCAAATCCCCGCAGAGTTGATCCGGCGTGACTTCGGCTTGCGCGTCTTCGCGCGATCCTTTGGCATTCGCGCGCGTAAACTCCGTGTCCATGCCAAAGACGAATGGGAACTCCCAGTTGCCGCCGACGTGGTCGTCGTGCGTATGCGAATTGAGCACTACGACGGGACGCGAAGTCAATTGCGACACAACCTTACGGATGTCGCCGATGCCCATGCCGGTGTCGAAAAGCAAAGCTTGTTTGGTGCCCACGATGAGGTAAGAAATCACTTCTTCCGCTTGATGCGGCTCGTAAATCGCAAAAACTCCCGGCGCAACTTTGTAGACTTCAAACCACGGCGCGTCGGGCAGAACGCGCTGCAAAGCCTTGTACTCCGGCCGTGGAAGCGGGCGGCACCACTCCGGCTCCTCATTCGACCGCGCCCGCCAGGGCCCCGCCAAACAAACGAATGCCAGCATCATCAATGCTCGCCTGAAGCCCACGATTCCTCCGATTTTCGATTGGGGCTGGGATGGTATCACGCTATGGTAGCGCCGCAACTTCTGCCCGGCAAACTTTCAAGCGGAAGCTGTTTCCGGAAGTGAAAACTACTTGCCATACTTTTCGTAAAATTTATTGACGAAAAATTCTTCGGGGTCGTAAGTCCTTTTTGCCGCAAAAAATTCATCAATCCGCGGGTAGGCTCGCCGCAATTGCTCCTTCGAATAAAAAAGCTGGTACGGAAGGTAGTACGTGCCGTCGAGCCCCAGGGCCAGATCGATCAAATCCGTCGTTGTTTTCTGCAGGATTTGTCCCTGGCGCTCGTTGAATCTCTGATTAAAGTACAGCACGTACGCAAACATATCCTGCTTGGCGTAATTCAGCGTGGTGATGTCGTCTTTGTGCACCATGCGAATCGTCACGTTGATCAAGTTAGCGCCGTTTCCTTGCACGACCTCGCGCAGCCCATTCACAAACTGCGGCATCTTTTCCCGCGGGATGAAATATTCCTGAAGGATGTCCGTGTCTTTCAGCCGGTTCTCCAGGTAGTCCATCGAGTCATACATTTCCTGATTTCGCGAAACGAAGCAGCCCTCCTCCCGGCTCATCGCGGCGTTCCGCGAAAGGCAATTGTGCAGCCGCGGCTCTCCATACTTTTCCATCGTCCAGCGCACGCGTCGACCGAAATCCCCGGTTTTTGAAAAATTAATGATGAAGCGGTCCAGCCAAACGTAGCCCGCCAACTTCAACGGCACAAGCGGAACTTCCGCGTGCGTTTTTTCATACGTGTGCATCGCGGTTTCTTGTAAGAACGTCGAAGGCGACATTGATAGCCGCCCGTAAGCAAGGCCGATGCTAGGATTTCCGTCGATATTATTCTTGTAGTACTCCGAGAAATCCCTGTAATCCATGTAATGCGTTTTCCAAACGTACATTTCGTTCTCGACGACGTCGAGGTCCACATCGAGAATGATGCCCATCAAACCATAGCCGCCCAGCGCGTGATGGAACAATTCGGCATTTTCCGCCGCGTTGCAATTCTTGATTTCGCCGTTGCTCAACAAGATGCGAAACGAGCGAACCGTCGGGGCAACTTGCCCCGGGTTGTGCGCAATTCCGTGGGCATTCACGCTTAGCGTTCCGCCCACGGTAAAAATATTTATGGACTGCATGGCCTTCACCGAGAGCCCGAATGGATCGAGAAACAATTGCAATTGCTTCCAGGTCGCACCTGTTTGCACGTTCAGAATTTTATGTTCTTTGTCGAGGCGCACTTGGTTGAAACCGCGCATATCAAGAACGAGTCCGTCCTTGACGAACGTGTGCCCGCCCATGCTGTGGCGCGAACCGGCGGCGGTGACTTTTAATTTGTGTTCGCGCGCGAATTGCAGCGCATTCTGAATATCCTGGACCGTGGTCACCCTGACGATTCCGTAGACCGCCGTTTTGTTCAGGTGGCTGGCGTCATTGATGTAGCCGCCGACTTGCTCGAACGGCAGTTGCCGCGAGGGTGGAACTTCGAAGACCAGCGTCGTCGGCTTGGTTTGATCCGTGTTCGGCGGATAGACGAAGTCCGATTCTTTTTCTTTGGCCGGAGCGGCGGAATAATCAAAAAACTTTTTCGCGGCCACCACCAACAGCGACGCCACCAGCAGCAGTGCGATCAGCCAGCGCCGTCTGCGATCCGGGGACGTTGTCTTTTGCATCATTCGGCCGAAAGTGTTGCTTTCCGGCAAAGTATAAGGTAACTATGCTCGGTCTCAGGTTCCCCGAGAGCTTACTATGCCCAAATCAATAACGACGATCCAAAAGTGTGCCTGGGGTTTTGCGGCGCTGTTTCTCGGCGTCTACCTCCTCGACTACGTTCCCGGAATCATGGACGCCAACGGCTTGATGTTCGGCCTCTTCCACATGACGCGCATCGTGGATATCGGGCATTTGGGTGCGGGCGCTCTCGGCGTAATTGGCGCGCTGACTTCGGCGCGCGGGGCGCGAGTTTATTTTTACGTTCTGGGAACTTGGTATTTGATCGACGTGGTCGTCTATTTGTTCTCGCACTTCGGCCACATTTCCCTGAAAACCAATGTTCTCGTCAATCTTCCACACATCTTGATTTTCATCGCCGCGTTCCTGATTGCCGCTAAAGTGAGCCGCAGCACCGCGGAGGCATGAGTGCGCAATGCGCGAAAAGCTGAAGCGCTTCCTGAAACGAAGAGTCCTCCCCTTTTTCCTGATTTGCTCTGTCGCCTTGGTTTTGTTTGTCGCCGTGTTTTGGCTGAAGTGCGCTTTCATCAAGCCCACGGTCGGACCGCTTCCCCCAATTGCAAGGCAGCAGGGAACTGCGGCGCCCGACATTGGCGAAAAAAACCGGCGCCCTGTCGAGGACTCGTATTTTTCGTATCCCGAGTGGTACATCGTTTGGAGCTACGAAGAACGCGCGCAATACCTGCCGAAAAATCTGCCGAGCGGATTTCCGTATTTCGCTTCGATCAGCCAATACTGGAAATCCTACTGTTTCATCTGCGGGCTGACGCAGAGCCGCCATCAATTTAATTTTGGCGACCATTTGAGCTCGTTCGTGCTGGGCGGAAGCTTCGCGCTGGAGTACTCGATTCGCGGCGCGTACGAACAAACGATTGGCCGCCTTAGCGAGTGGACCAGTTCGCACGAACTGGTGGAAGAAGACGCCTACGCCGCGCGCGTGGCGCGCCAATACGCCGACTTCGTTTATATTCGCCCGTTTTACGAATTTCATTTTGCGCACGCGTTCGCGCAGCTTTGGAAAGAGACGCCACTCCGGGGCCAGCATCCGATCCGTAAGCTGGAGCGCAAATTTATCCTCAGCATGGACTACGGACTGGAAATGCTTTACGCCGGGGTTGTGGAAAAAGCTTCGCACCTGACTTACGGAGTCGAGAGCGACGAAACGTACGCCTGGCTCGAGAGCGCGCCGGAAACCGTTTTCAAAGAATTTCCACGGGTGAAGATCGTGGCCGAGACCGCGCGGCCTGCCTACATCGTGTCGATTCCGCGCTATCAGGAATTCACCGATGTGGCCGTCCAGTTGGCGAAGCGCGACGTTCATTTTGCGCAAATCGCCGGGAACGACGAAATCATGCTGACGGTGGTCGCTCCGAAAAACTGGAGCTACGACTTGCCGCGAGGCGAGAGCAGTTTGCTGTTCACGGAAAACTTCCTGACGCAGCCCGGCGTGAAGCGCGTTGCGCTCGAATGTCCCGTGGGCTCGCTGCATTCCGTTCTCAATAATTTTGCCAACCGAAGTATCAAGATCGAGCACATCTACGACTACTGATTTGGGCAGAATGAATTCCTCAGGCCTGAGCTAAGCCTCTCGACATCCAGAAAGAGGCGATGGCTCGCTTCGCTCGGAATGACAATTTTGTGGTTGGTTTTGTGCTGGGTTCATTTTGCTGAGCCAGACACGAAAATGGATTTGGGGAGCATCATGTGGACGCCTTTGTTGCCGTCGACGACCTCGGTGATGTGGAGGTCGGCAGCGACGCTGGAGAGCATGTAAGCGTCGTCGCGCGAGAGATGCTTTTCGGTGACGAGGAAATCGATCATCTCGCGGACGGCTAGCGTGGCGCAGGCGTTCAAGTCGTCGTTGAGGCCCATGGTGATGTAGTGCGTGGGCGTTTCGGCCCGCGGCCACTTCAGATGCATGTCCTTGCGCACGATGAATTGAAAAGTGCCGAGGAGCGAAGTTTCCATCGCGGTGATGTCCACTTCGCCGTCGCCTTGTCCGGCGTGCCCGTCGCCTACTTCAAAGAGCGCGCCGGGCGCGTGCACGGGAATGTACAGCGTAGAGCCGGCGACGAGGTCCTTGTTATCGAGATTGCCGGCCATAATCCACGGCGGAGCGCTGTTGAAGCGGCCCGCGCTTTCCGGCGGCGCGTTGCCCATGCTGCCGAAAAAGGGATGCAGCGGAATCTCGATGCCCGGCGCGAATTTCGCCACCATGCGCTTTTCATCCAGCGGAATAATTTTCATTTTCGCGTAAGGATAATCGTCCGGAAGAAAACCGCGGCCGGGGCCGAAGGCATTGTACGCGTAAGGAATGGCGAGTTTTATGCTGAGAATTCTTACTTCAAGCACGTCGCCTATTTCCGCGCCTTCAATGTATATCGGCCCCGTCAAAATGTGCCCGCCGGGGCCCTTGTCCTTGACCTGATCGGTGATATCGCGCAGCGATTGCTCGACCTGCTCCGGCGGCAAGCCCGCATCCTCCAGCCGTTTAGGACTATTGGTGATGAGCGTCTGAATCTCCACCGTATCGCCTGACTTAACGCGCAGGACCGGCGTAGCCTTGGCGTCGTAGTACCCCCAAGCCACCGTCTTCGGCGTCGGCTTCAGCGTGTAGGCTATCTGCGCATTCGCCTGCTGGGCGGAAACCGGAAGCCAGGAAAGTAGAAACGCAAAGCTCAGGAGCATGGCGCGGCGAATCATAGGGCCTCGCAGTGTTGGAATGTCGGTTGCGGCGCGGAATGGTGCACTGCGCTGCCAGAAAAAACACGCCCGGTGTGCGACCTGCGCCAATAAACGTCGAAGACGCGAGAACAAAATGACGCTACATTATTTGGATAGGGTGCAACCAAAAATTCAGGCGGTTCATCTGACTGGCGATGCAATGGAGATAAGGAGGATCGCGGAACTAGACTCGCTGCAAGGGGAAAGAGGTAAGTAGCGCTGATGGAGTTGGCGAGCTGCTGGCGGGGGATATGAAAAAAATGTTCAATACGGGCAGGTTTTCTCTGGCCTACAGAGGCCAATTCTTGCGCGTGTTGGGCTTGGGTCTCGCGTTGCCGGCGGTTTGCGCGCACGCACTGGAGAACGGTTCTCAGGTAGCCCCCGCCGGGTTGGATACCGCCGAAATCGGGGACCTCGAGAAGCAGAGCCAGCAATATCCGCCACCAGCGCAGACTGGCACGGAGGGCTTGCCGAGCCAGCCGGTTGCGAAGCCGGCGGAGCAAACCGTTGACCCCGCGAAGGAGCAGCCCAAAAGAATTCTCGGCGTCATGCCTAATTTCCGGGCCGTCAGCGCCGGGGCCCTTCCGCCGCCACCGACTCCAAAAGAAGCCTTTGTGATCGCCACGAAGAACTCTTTCGATTACTCCTCGTTTATCTTCGTTGGACTCACTTCCATGATCGCGGAGGGATCCGACGCCCATCGACAGCTGGGGAAGGGCGTGGCCGGGTTTGGAAGATACTACTGGCGCGGGTTTGTCGATAAAACGAATGGCAACTATCTGGTGATTTTCGCTTTGCCGACGGTGTTTCACGAGGACGAGCGTTATTTTGCCAGAGGCAAGGGCGGTTTCGTGAAGCGCTTCATTTACTCGACCACGCGCATCTTCATCACGCCGAATTACGAAGGGAACAATACCATCAACGCGTCGGAGTTGTTGGGTCGCGGGATGGCCCAGGGCATCTCGCTGGCATACTACCCGAGCAAAACGCGGACGCTCGGGGCAATCAGCGCGAAATATGGATATGCCCTGCTGCGTGACGCGGCGACCAATGCCTTTCGCGAATTCTGGCCGGACATCGCAACACACGTTCTGCATCGCCATCCGTAAACCAGGGCATCCATCCGGTGATTTACTGTGCATTGCAGTAGTCCGCTGCCACCGTTTTCGGCGCCGCCTGCGCATCGTGGTAACCCCAAGCCACCGTCTTCGGCGTCGGCTTGAGCGTATGCGATTGGGAAGTCCCGCTCTCCTGACCGATCGCGACTGAAACGAAACACAACACCAGCATTCCGCCCAAGGCGTGGCGCGAATTCAGGAGAAGGTCTGCAATCTTAAACGTTGGTTTCATAGATTAGACGAGGCCGGCCGCAGGGGTTCCAGAAGCGGCACTGGCCATCGGACAATTTCGCCCCTGGTGGAGCACCTTGCCGAGTCGTGAAGACGGCATCTGCAGTGCTTTGAGCAAGACCAGATGGGACTTGCATGAGCACTCCGAAAAAAAGAAGGAGAAGCGCCCACTTGCTCGGCGTAAAGAATGTGAATTGTACTTTGCGCCTGCTCATGGGTGGGTCATGTCCTCGGGCTTGACCAGGGCGTCGAATTCTTCGGCGGTGACGTAGCCGAACTTTAGGGCGGCTTCGCGGAGGCTGATGTGGGAGTGGTGGGCGGCTTTGGCGACCTGGGCGGCCTGGTCGTAGCCGATTTTGGGTGCCAGGGCGGTGACGAGCATAAGGGAGTTGTGGACGTAGTGTTCGATCTGCGTAAGATTGGCGGCGATCCCCTGGACGCAATGAGATACGAAGCTGTTGCAAGAGTCGGCGAGGAGTTCGACGGAGTGGAGATAATTGAAAATCATCACGGGCTTGAAAACGTTTAGTTCAAAGTTGCCCTGAGAACCGGCGAAGCCGATGGCCGCGTCGTTGCCCATGACTTGCACGGAGACCATGGTGAGGGCTTCGGCCTGTGTGGGATTCACTTTGCCGGGCATGATGGAGGAGCCGGGCTCGTTTTCCGGGAGGATGAGTTCGCCGAGGCCGCAGCGCGGGCCGGAGGCGAGCCAGCGAATGTCGTTGGCGATTTTCATGAGCGAGGCGGCAAGAGTTTTTAACGCGCCGGAGGCGAAGACGATTTCGTCGTGCGCGGAGAGCGCGGCGAATTTATTGGGATGCGAGCGGAAGGGGAGGCCGGTGAGTTCGGCGATTTTGCGGGCGGCGCGTTCGGCAAATTCGGGATGCGCGTTGAGGCCGGTGCCCACGGCGGTGCCACCGATGGCGAGATCGTAGAGGCCGTCGAGAGCGACGGCGACGCGTCCGCCATCGCGGTCCAGAAGATTGACGTAGCCGGAAAATTCCTGGCCGAGAGTGAGCGGAGTGGCGTCTTGCAAATGCGTGCGGCCGATTTTCACGATGTCGGCGAATTCCTTGGCTTTAGCGTCGAGGGCGTCTCGAAGATTTTTCAGAGCCGGGAGCAAGCGGCGCGCGGTTTCCGCGGCCGCGGCGATGTGCATGGCAGCGGGGAACGTGTCGTTGGAGGACTGCGACATGTTTACGTCGTCGTTCGGGTGGATGGGCTTCTTGCTGCCCATTTCGCCGCCGCCGATTTCAATGGCGCGGTTGGAGACGACTTCGTTGACGTTCATGTTGGTTTGCGTGCCGCTGCCGGTTTGCCAGACGCGCAGCGGGAAGTGCTCGTTGAGTTTTCCTTCGATGACTTCGTCTGCGGCTTGGGTGATCAGCCGGGCTTTTTCCGGCGGGAGTTTGCCGAGATCCTGATTCACGAGCGCGGCGGCTTTCTTAAGGATGCCGAAAGCGCGAATCAGCTCGGGCGGCATGGTGTCCTTGCCGATGGCAAAGTGAATGAGCGAGCGGGCGGTTTGCGCGCCGTAGTAGCGGTCGGCGGGGACGTCGATCTTGCCCATGGAGTCGGACTCGGTGCGAGTCGGCGCGGTCAGCGCGGATTGCGTGGCTTTAAACATTTGGAACTCCTTGCCTGGCTGGTGCCTCGATTCTACCAGCAAGTGGCCCCGACAAAGCCTTCCTCGAAGAACACGCGCGAGAGGGCCCGCCTCTATATATCTGGCGCGATGGCAAAGTGGTGGCGGTTCCTGCCGAAGAGTTTCGCAAGAAGTCCTGAAGTAAGTCCCCCAAGCCTAGAAATGGTTGGAAGCCGCGGAAGAGCGCGGAACAGGTGCGCGTGGGCGTTCCAGGGAAAACCGACAAGCGAGACTGCTTCTCAATCAAATTGATGCTTTGCCGGACGTGGGCGGTGCTAGAATCCGATTGCGAGTCGGCCTCCCTAGAGCAGCAAGGAGAATCCCTTAACAACCATAGTGCCATCGGTCGAAGGAACAACCCGAAGGCCGGACTGAGTGCGAAAGGAGAAGTTCAATGAGGAAACATGCGGCAGCATGGGCATCTTTTCTTATTCTCCTGGTGGCGGCGGTCATTGGTTCCTGTGCGAGACCTTACCACGAGGAAACGGAGCGCTACATCTTCGTCGCAACCAACATCAATCTGCCGTATTGGCAGGAAGCGCAAGCAGGCTTTCTGGACGCGGCGCGAAATCTCGGCGTCAAGGCGGAACTGATCGGTCCGGTGACTTATGACCCCGGCGCGGAGGCCACCATGTTCCGGGACATCATAGAAAAGCAGCCTTCGGGAATCTGCCTTTCCGCGGCCCGGCCTGATTTTTTCCAAGCGGACATCAACAAAGCGGTGGACGCAGGCATACCAGTGATTTGCGTGGATGCGGATGTGCCGGACTCGAAGAGAGTGCTCTACATCGGAACCGATAACGTGAAAGCCGGGAGGGAAAGCGTAAAGCAGATGGCGGCGCTGGCGGGCAAAGGAAACATCGTGGTGATTACGATACCGGGACAGCGGAACCTCGACGACAGGTTGGCAGGGATGGCGGATGCGCTGAAAAATTTTCCGGCGCTGAAGTTGACGAAGATATTGGATGACAAGGGAGACTGGCGCAGCGCGTTTGACCAGATTTCCGACATGATCCTGAAGAAAGAAAAGATAGACGGCATTATCTGCCTGGAGGCGACCGGTGGTCCGGGCGCGGCGGATGCGCTGAACCGCTTCGATATGGCGGGCAAGGTGCCGATCGTGGCGTTCGACAAAGATCCCAAGACCTTGGATCTAATCGAAGGAGGATCCATTGCCGCAACCATTGCTCAGAAGCCTTACGTGATGAGTTACTACGGACTGAAATTCCTGGACGACTTGCACCACAACGCGGTGAAGGAGTTTAAGGATTGGCGCACGGCGCCGGCGCCGCCGCTGCCGAGCTGGGTGGACACGGGCACGGCGGTGGTGAACAAGAGTAATCTGACGGCGTTTCGCGAAGCCATGGCGGCGCATCCCAAACCATTGTGAAGAAGCGGGACCCTTAGAACAGGCCGGTGTCGGTTTGTGGACCGCAGGTAGACACCGATACTTCCTGCTCAACTGTGGACGGGGCATACCCGCCAGCAAGGGAACCGCTTATTTCTGACAGAATCATCAATACGAGCTTGCCGTACTGAACGCCAGCTATTCCCTTTACTTTCAACGGACATGTTGCGGCTATTTTTCATGGTTCGTTGTGGTTCGAAGAACCATGATTTATTCGTAGCGTAGCGCTTCCATGGGATCGACGGAGGCGGCGCGGCGAGCGGGAACGAAACAGGCCAGCGCGGCGGCCACAATAAGCAACAGCGTAACACTAGCGAGCATGAGCGGGTCGCGCGAGCTTTCCATCACCCATTTTGTAGCGAGCTTATCGAACGCCACACTAAGCAAAAGGCCAACCGCCAGCCCACCGCCTACATTCACTGCCGTCGAAGACAGGACGATCCGAATCACGTCTGCGGCTTTCGCGCCGAGGGCCATGCGGATACCGAATTCGTTGGTGCGAGTAGCAACGCCGTAGGATACGACGCTGTAGAGTCCAACGGCGGCGAGAACCAGCGCCAAAATCGAGAAAATTCCAAATAGGGTGGCAACGAGCCGCTGCTGCGCATACTCCTGCTCGCCGGTAATCCACTGATCGAGATCCCGCACGCGCATGGTTTGTTGTTCCGGATCGATTTGCACAATTTGCGCGCGAATATCGTGCAACAGAGAAAGCGGTGGAACGCGTGCGCGCACGAGAATCTGGGTGAACATCCACATCTGCGTTGTAAAGGGAACATAGACGCCAGGCTTGATGGGATTGCGCAAGCCATCGTCCCGCGCGTCGGCAACAATGCCGATAATTTGCAGCCAGCCATCGCTTCCGGGAACCGCGCGCTGATAGGGCGGCTGGTCCTTGAGGGAAGGTATGCGCAGCTGATGGCCAATGGCGTCGCCGTTGGGCCAAAACTGGCGGGCCATGGTTTGATTGATGACGGCGAGCTGGGCGCCGCGCATGGTCTCGGCATGGTCCCAGAGGCGGCCTTGCGCGAGCGGAATCTTCAAAAGCGGGAAATACTCCGGGCTGACGAAATTCACGCGCACTTCAGGCTTTTCCGAGGCCGGGCTGCCCATAATTTCAATGTTCTGGCGCCAGCCGCTGGAGGGCGGTGTCGCATTGGTGGAGATGCCCGCGACCAAGACCTGCGGCATCGCAGCGATTTTGGCGCGGAGCTGTTCGAAATATTCGGCGCGGTCTCTCCAGGTCACGTGCGTGTTTTCGTGCACGGGAATGGGGACGGACATGGCATTGTGCGGGTCGTAGCCGAGATCGGTGTCTACCAGACGGAGAAAGCCTTTGCCCGCGGCGCCCGCGGCGGTGAGCATGAGAAGCGTCAGCGCCACTTGAGCGCCCACCATCGCGGCGTGGCTGCGTCTCGCCCCCACGCTTCCGGCCAAGCGGCGCGAGCTGCCCTGCATCAGCCGCGCGATCTCCGGCCGCGAGAGTTGCAGTGCTGGCCAGAGTCCAAAAATAATGGCGGTGGCAAAAGCCAAGCCGACGCTGAAGAGCAGTACCGGAATATTCATCTTGATGACGGATTCGGCGGGAAACGAATTTTCCGGCAGGCGGGATACCAGGAACGACAGCCCTCGCCAAGCCAGGAGAATGCCCAGTACCGCGCCGGTCGTCGCGATGCCGAGCGACTCGGTAAGCAACTGGCGGATGATGCGAAGGCGGTCGGCTCCGATGGCGGCACGCACGGCAAGTTCGTGCTGCCGCTCGGTGCCTCGCGCTAGAAGCAAAATGGAGACGTTGGCGCAGCCAATCAACAATAGTGACGCGACCGCGCCTAGCAGCAAATAAAGCGTGGGCCCCAGCGGCCGCGCGTACACCTCCACGATGCTGCGCAGCTTGACTTTGAACTTCTCCGGATATTGCGTGGGTACCTGCTTCGCGAACTCCTCTACCAGGGGCTGGAGTTCGGCGCTGGCTTGGTCCGGGTTCACGCCTGGCCGGAGCTTGATGGAAGCCCCGTAGCGGATGTTCGGGTCCTGAGTGACCTTTAGGGGCACGTACATGTCTGGATTGCCCCACTTGAAGCGCGGTGGCATCACGCCAACGATCTGGTACGGCTTGTGGACCAACTGAATGGTGCGCCCGATCACGTTGGGATCGCCCATATAATAGCGCTGCCAGAAATGATAGGTCAGCACCACGACGGGCTGGGCGGTTTGTCCCGGAGGCGCGTCCGAGGGAATCAGCCAGCGCCCCATCAAAGCGCGGATGCCCCAGTGATTCGGGGCGTTGGGGTCGATGTACATGGCCTGCACGTCTTCGGGGAGGTCGCCGTCCGTGGTGGTCAGGTTCCACCAATCCATCAGGGTGACGTCTTCGACCGATTTCGCCTGGCGAAGCAGGTCTGCTTGCTGGCCGCTGGTGCCGGCGAAGCGGTCGCTGCCGGACTTGTCCACCAGCCGCAGTTCCACAATCCTATCGGATCCGGGGTAGGGGAAGGGATCAATCAGGACGGCGTAAATGACGCTGAACACGGCACTTGTGGCCCCAATCCCGAGGGCCAGAGAAAGAATAGCGGTTAGAGTGAAGCCGGGCCGCTTGCGGAGCTCGCGGGCGGCAAAGAGCAGATCGCACGCCAAGGATTGCATAGACACCTCGCATGGCCGGCATTTTGTCTACGAAGACCTTCGGAGCATTGGACGACGGAGGTGCGGGTATGGTTAGTCTGCGGCTGACACCAAAAGGAGTTTATTTGGATGCACTAGTTTTTCAGGAGGGCGCGGACGCGGGGGGCATCCGACATGGGGAGAGAATCGCCATGCCCCAGGCAAGTATATACATACACTTGGCGGCCTCCCACTTTCTCCGAGGAGATGCCGGAAGCCTGCTCCCTATTCAGGCAGAAGATGCCCTGCTGATTCTTCTCAAACTTGGGCGAGTGCACCCAAGCTACGTCGTTGCGCCCCGGAAAGCGGACGACGACCTTGTTTCCTTTGACTTGCCCGCCCTTGAGGACAGACTGGACCTCAACGACGGCTTCGTGCCAGTCCGGATCGTGTTCCGAGACGCGGGGAGGAGTGGTTGACTTGGGCACATTCCACCGGCGAACTTCTCTAACGCGCCCGATAACCACGAAGTCCGCCGAGTTCAGCCGATTTTGCAGATCTTGATCGCTGATTTGCCCTTCCATCTGGCTGGGTGCGGCTTCGCTCGCAGGGGCTCTGCCGCCTACGTTGAAATCATGCCCCAGTTCCTTGACTGCGACTCCGGAGCCAAAGATCCAACCGTCGGTGTAGAAGGTTGCTTGAGTGCCTTGCTCGAAACCGGCAGGGTCCTTCAGTTCGACGGTGACATTGTCGCCCTTTTTGAGTGAAATGGCCGGGGGCTTTTTCAGGACAGAGTCCACGTGAACGACAACGGTATTCGTCGATTGCGGAACGCCGGCAAAAGAAGCCGCGCCGAGCTGGCTGACCGTGCCCGAAAAGACGATGCTCGATTGCTTAGCTAGGCTGGCCTGCGTGCTCTGCCCTTGCGGGTGGGCGGCGATGAGCGACGCAAGCAGGGCATTCCCGAGGATGCCGGCAAGGTAACTCGAGGAGATTTTCATTGGCGCCTCTCTTTGCTCCGTACAATAGCGGGAACGCGCTTCAAGGTACGACCGGAACGCTGAAATACAATGGATCGATGGAAATAGCCACGGGGTTGCCTGAGCCATCCGTAAGGGTCTTGGTGCTGAAATTGGCTGAGCGCTGATAGGTTACGCCCTGCGGAAAATTGGCGAGGTCCGGGGAGTTGCTGGCGGAAAAGACGCCGCGGAACTCATTTCCAACGGAAAGCAGATAGTCGTAGTCCCCTAGATAGGGCAAGAACTGCTCGACAGGAGTGTTCGCTGGGACGCTGGCGAGAATCAGGTCTTGAACGGTTGCGAAGCCATCGCGCGATTGCAAGATATGTGTAACCCAGCGGCCAGCGGCAAGTTGCTGGTAGAGAAGGCCGGCGACGCCATTGTTGGCCACGGCCAAAGCGATGTTGGTAGCGTTGCTGATGGTGGTATGCGGCAGGTCGGTTTTGGACCAGGTCAGGCCGCGGTCGGTCGAGCGGCGCACGTGGAGAGTGTAGATGTTTCCTTTGCTGCCGCGGTCGGCCCAGCCGACGTACACAGTGGAACTCTGGTTCGGGTCGACGGCGATCGAAAGGGTGGAACCGATGCGTTCCTGACCAAGAGTGGGAGAATTGGACCACGGGATGGGGGTGCGTTTGACGACTATGCGGCCGGGAAGTTTGTCGGAGGGGTCTCGGAGCGCCTGGAAAGAATTGGGACCGGCGGCTCCGGCATCGTCCCGGACGACCACGATGTCGCTGGTAGCGGTTTTGCCGTCAAATTTGCGCCAACCAAAGAAAGCGGCGTATACGGTATTGTCGGCGGCGACGGCCGGGCGAACGGAAGGCCCATCTTGACCAGAGGTAACACGGGCTTCGATGGGAAAAGATTTGTAGGTTGCGCCACCATCCAGCGAGACGTCTACCGTGGCGGTGCGGCCGTTGGGTTGATTGAAATCGTTGAGGCCAACATAGATATGGTCAGCACTAGAAAAGCCCAGAGCCCGGACGAAGGGCTGGTCCACGTTGGTGCGAGTGGATTGCACGTTCATAACGGAACTGGAAGAAACGTCGTTTGATTCGGACTCGTCGAGAGTGATGGATGCGGCGCAGGCCAGCGTGCCGGCGTGGAGGTCGCCGCGAGGATGGTTCTCGGCCGTGGGCATGGCATGCGTGATGTCGCAAGTCATGCGGGGAACGGGAGTGATAGCGTTTAGAACCCAGCTATTGCCGCCATCCTGGGAAACGTAAACGGGAGCGTTGCCGCTGCTCGAAACGGGGTTGGGCGTGAATGCGGAAGCGACCATAACCTGCGGGTTGGCTGTTTGAATGGCCAGGAAAGGCTCGCTGTCTTGGTTGCTTTCGCCACTGAGGCTGGCGGGAATGATATCCACAAGTTTGACCGAGTTTGGTGCCGCATACACGGGGGTCCACGGGGTTGCGGACCGCAGGCGATCGAGACCTCTGCGAGTTTTGGGGGAACAATGCTTCCCAAGAAAAAAGGTCATAGCAATCAAGGCGCAAAGAGTCAATGCCAGCAAGCGCATCGAAATTCCGGCCAGAGCTTTCATGGCTCGTGATCTCTCCAGTCAGGCGGCTACGCGCCACAACAAGCCAGGCCAGCGAGCAGGCAGCGCTCTCGATGGCTCTGATAGAGCGTTAGAGAAATAGCTGGGCGGGAAACCAAGATACACCGGAGGGAGGCTTGGAGACAATGGCCTAGCTTTCCAGACTTTCCAGAGACTCATCCTCGTTACCGGTTGAGGCGGTTGAGGCGCAATGGGGAGTAGGAAACTGGGCCTTGTGTATAATAAAGGGCTAGGAAAGCCAAAGGATTCATGAGCAGGGGATACGGGAAATCGCATGCTTCGCTAAAGGTGTGGTTTTGGCGCGCGGAGCGCTTCTTCCACACGCGCGTTCGAGAGCTGCGCGCCATCGCGAAAGCCCTGCTTTTCACCAAGCATCCTTTCCTGGTGCATATCATCCCCACGCGGCGATGCAATCTGGCGTGCACGTACTGCAACGAGTTCGATGATTTTTCCCCGCCGGTGGCTTTGGAAGAGATGCACAAGCGCCTGGATATCCTGGCGGACATGGGGACATCGATCATCACCATCAGCGGAGGCGAACCGCTCCTGCACCCGGAAATGGATGAGATTATTCGCCATATCCGGCGGCGGGGAATGATTGCGGGCATGATCACCAACGGCTTCTTGCTGACGAAAGACCGCATCGACCGATTGAACCGCGCCGGCCTGGAGCACCTGCAGATCAGCATCGACAATACGAAGCCGGATGACGTTTCCCTGAAGAGCTTGAAGACACTGGACCAAAAGCTCGAGCTGCTGGCGAATTACGCGTATTTTCAGGTGAATATCAATTCGGTATTGGGGAGCGGGGTGAAGGATCCGGAAGATGCGCTGCGAATTGCGCACCGCGCCGTGGACTTGGGCTTGACGAGCACGGTGGGGATCATTCACGACCACAATGGGCAATTGAAGCCGTTGGGGCCGCGAGAGATTGAGATTTTTGAAGAGATCATGTCTCTGAGCAAGCGCTCGTTTTCGCGATTCAACGATTTTCAGCATAACGTAGCTCGCGGGAAGGAACACAACTGGCGGTGCCGTTCGGGCTCGCGGTATCTCTATATTTGCGAGGATGGATTGGTGCACTGGTGCTCGCAGCAGCGCGGGTATCCTGGGATTCCGCTTTTCCTGTACACCCCGGAGATGCGCCGCCGGGAGTACTCGACGAAGAAATTTTGCGCGCCACGGTGTACGGTTTCCTGCGTGCAACAAGTGGGGATCCTGGATAACTGGCGCGATCCGCAAAACCTGAAGCCCAAGCCCACGCCGCCGGCAGCCTCGCCGGCGGAACTGGTGCAGATTGGCCAGGCCCGCGGCGACTCCTGATTTCACTTAAAAGTTTCGTCCCGGCGACCTTCTTTCTAGTTTCTCTCCGTGCACATCCTTCGGTTGCGCGATTGACCGCCGGGCCCTTCATGCCAACAATGAATACATGGCAGATTTAGCGATTGAAATTGAGAATTTGACCAAGGAATACCCCTTCGGCTTTCTTCACCTCAAGAAAAAGACCTCTCTCGAAGGGTTGCACATGCAGGTGGAGACCGGCGAGGTGTTTGGTTTTATCGGGCCGAACGGCGCCGGTAAATCGACGACCATCAAACTTCTGATGGGCCTGATTTTTCCGACGGCGGGGAGCGCGCGCATCCTCGGCAAGCCCATCAGCGACGTGGAAATGCACCGGGAGATCGGGTACTTGCCCGAGCAGCCGTACTTCTACGATTATCTGACGGCCGCGGAAGTGCTGGACTATTTCGCGCGGTTTCACGACCTGACGGCTGCTGACCGTAAAGAGCGCGTGAAGCGCATGCTGAAAAAGGTCGGCCTGGAAACCGCGCACAAAATACAGCTTCGCAAGTACTCGAAGGGAATGCTGCAGCGCGTGGGGCTGGCGCAAGCGATTCTCCACGATCCGAGAGTCGTGATTTTGGATGAGCCGATGTCGGGGCTGGACCCCGTCGGCAGGCGCGAAGTGCGCGATATTATTCTGGAGCTGAAGAAGGACGGAAAGACGGTGATGTTTTCCACCCACATTCTCTCGGATGCAGAGATGTTGTGCGACCGCGTGGGTGTGATTGTGGGTGGAAAGCTGCGCGGGGTCGGCGCTCCTGGCACTCTGGTGGACATGAAAACGCAGGGGATGGAGATTCTCTTTGAGCTGGCGGGCTTGAGCAATGCGCCGCTGGTGTCCAAGGCGACGCGCACGGGCGACCGTTACCGCCTGCAAGTGCCGGAGGGAGAGCTTTACGCGGCCATCGAACAACTGCGAGGGGCCGGGGCGCGCCTCCTTTCCGTCTCGCAAGTGAAAGCGACGCTGGAAGAATTTTTCATGGACCTGGTGCAAGCGGACCGCGCGCAGGCTTCGGCGGTGGAAGTGAGCGGGAAATGAGGCGCGCCAGCATAGTGGCATTAAACACGTTTCGCGAAGCCGTGCGCGACCGCGTGCTGTACAACCTGGTGTTTTTCGCGCTGCTGATGATGGCGGCGGCCATCGCCGTGGGACAGATTTCGATCGGCATCGAGCAGACCGTGATCGTTAGCCTGGGCTTGAGCGCCATTTCGGTGATCGGGTTGCTGATTTCGGTTTTCATCGGCGTCGCGCTGGTTTCCAAGGAAATGGACAAGCGCACGCTTTATGCGCTTCTTGCGAAGCCGGTGCGGCGATGGGAATTTCTGCTGGGAAAATTCGCGGGTCTGGTGCTGAC
>Ga0307477_10001397_pt1 | contig 20575 bp, 18 predicted proteins | sample atmos_gasesECM2C_FD_203316 | JGI IMG/M metagenome (GOLD analysis project Ga0307477, IMG submission 203316) | Hardwood forest soil microbial communities from Morgan-Monroe State Forest, Indiana, United States - atmos_gasesECM2C_515 | ecosystem: Environmental > Terrestrial > Soil > Temperate...
GCCGCCGCCGCCGTCACCGAGCGCATCTTTCTCGGCACGGGCGTCGCTCTCGTCGCCCAGCACGACCCCATCGTCCTGGCGAAGCAGGTCGCCACCCTCGACCGGCTGTCAGGGGGGCGGTTCGTGCTCGGTGTGGGCTTCGGGTGGAACCGGGCCGAGGCCGCCGACCACGGGGTGGACTTCGCCTCGCGGCGGGCCGTGGCGCGCGAGAAAGTGCTCGCCATGCAGGCGCTGTGGTCCGAGGACGTGGCCGCATACGAGGGCCGGTACGTGCACCTTCCGCCGTCCTACGCATGGCCGAAGCCCGTCCAGCAGCCTCGGGTGCGCATCCTCCTCGGCGGGGCGTCGGGCCCGGCGCTGTTCGCGTCGGTGGCGGAGTACGCGGACGGATGGATGCCCATCGGCGGGGCGGGGGTCGGCGCCGCCCTGGCCCCTCTCCGGCGCGCCCTGGAGGAGGCCGGGCGCGATCCGGGCGCGCTCGAGGTCGTGCCGTTCGGCACCGTTCCCGACGAGGGCAAGCTCGAGCACTACGCCTCGATCGGCTGCACCGAGGTGGTGCTGCGCATCCCCTCGGCGCCCGGGCCCGACATGCTCCGCACCCTCGACGAGTACACACGCTTCGTCGGAGTGCACTGAGCACGACCGCGCGCCGGTCGGGCCGCGACCGCGCCTCAGTCGAGCGCCAAGCCCTGCTCCCGGGCGCGCGCCGCCGCCGCGTCCCATTTGGCCTCGATGTGCCCGAAGCGCCAGATCGAGAGGGCGATCGCCCACGTCGCCACGAACAGGCCCACGATGACGAACCCCGCCGCGTTGATGTTGAAGTTCTCGAGCTGGGACCAGAACCACCCGCCCAGGTGGGTCTCCTGGCCGAGCAGGCCGAGCAGTTCGACGGTCCCGATGAAGAACGCCACCACGACGGACAAACCCGTGATCGTGATGTTGTAGTACACCTTGCGGATCGGGCGGGCGAACGCCCAGCCGTACGCGAAGTTCATGAAGCAGCCGTCGAGCGTGTCGAAGAGGCTCATGCCCGCTGCGAACAGGATGGGCAGCGACAACACCGCGTAGAAGGGGAGACCGCTCGCCACCGCCGTACCCGACAGCACCAGGAGGGCGATCTCGGTCGCGGTGTCGAAGCCCAACCCGAAGAGCACCCCGATCGGGTACATCTTCCAGGGCGCGTCGATGCGCCGGGCGAGCGGACCGAAGAACCGATTCATCAGCCCGCGCCGGTTGAGTTGGACCTCGAGCTCCTCCTCGTCGTACCGGCCGTGCTTCATATCGAGGAACACGCGCACGATGGAGACGAGAATGACGACGTTCAGCGCCGCGATGGCGTACAGGAAGGTGCCCGACACCGAGGTGCCGACGACCGACGTCACCCGATGGAGACCGGAGCTCCCGTTGCGCACCTGCGCGTCGAGCGCCCGGATGCCGACATTGAGCAGCACGGCGAGCGCGCACACGACCGAGGAGTGACCGAGGGAGAAGAAGAACCCGACGCTGAGAGGGCGCTTGCCCTCGCTCATGAGCTTGCGGGTGGTGTTGTCGATGGCCGAGATGTGGTCCGCGTCGAAGGCGTGGCGCATGCCGAGCGTGTACGCCAGCAGGCCGGTCCCGATCCCGAAGAGCTGGGTCCGGCTCAGGTGGTAGTGGTACGGGACCGCCGCGAACAGGAGCACGAACCCCGCCACGTGCAGCCCGATGACCGCCCCGGCCATGCCGCCCAGGCGGGCCCACTCCGCGGGGGCCAGGCCGTTTCGAATGCCATGCCACCGCGCCCGTGGGTCGGCCATGTCGAGCGGTCCTCTGCGAGTGGGTCGGACGGGGTCCGGCCCACTGTAGCGGCTAGATGCGACCAGGTCGCAGGTAGCCGGCCGGCGGAAACGGAGCCGTCAGCCTCCCGTCGGGAAGACTGCGGCGTAGCCGAGGATGCCCTTCACGTAGAACTGCGTCTCGGCGAGCAGACCCTTCTTCTGCACAGAGATGAGGCCCTGGTAGTAGCCGGCGATCGCGGTGTTGACGTTGCCCCCGGCCCGGACCGTCAGGTCATGGAGATACGCGGCGGCCATGGCGATGTTGTCGCGGCCCACCCGCGGATCGAGGTTCGGGTTGTGCAGGAGCGTGGTGCGGGCGTAGCCGACGGTGGACGGCTCGAGCTGGCACACGCCGATCGCGCCGGTCGACGAGGTGGCGCTGTTCTGCCACCCCGACTCCCACCAGCACAGGGCCTCGAGGAGGTTCGGTGGCAACCCCGACGCCGCCCCGGCGCGCACGAAGTCGGCCCGTAAGGCGAGCCGGTCCGGGTGGGCGAGCAGCTTGGTCCTCACCGCGTCGGCGGGAGGTGAGCCCGAGGGGAGCGGGGCCAGCGACGAGGCGACCGGTACCACCAGGTGGGTGCCGATGAGGACGAAGTTGGGGTTGGCGATGTGGTTGGCCGTGACGATCGCGGCGACGGTCGTGTGGAAGTGGGAGGCGATCGAGCTCAGGGTGTCGCCCGACCGGACGACCGCCGTGGTCGTCGTGATGGTCGTCGCGCCCGCGCCGATCGGCACCGTCGCGGCGGCGGGTGCCGGGCCGGCCGACGCGGCCGGTTGCGAACCGGGGATCTGCAGCACCGTCCCGATGAGGAGGAAGTTGTGATTGGTGATGCCGTTGGCCGTGGCGAGCGCGGCCACCGTCGTGTGGTAGCGAGCTGCGAGCGACGTCAAGGTGTCTCCCGATGCGACGCGCACCGTGTCGGCGGACGCCGGGCTCCACAGCGCGCCGGCCGACGACACGATCGCCGAGACGACCGCGGCGAGCAGTCCGACGCGCACCAGTCGCGCCCTGCCGCGTCGGTTCCGGCGCGTCTCGTTGTGTGCGGTGGGGCGCGTGGCAGCTGTGACGATTGGGGCCATTGAGGTTTCATCGGCTCCGCACCTGCGGCGATGAAGCCTCGGTTGTGCCAACACGCGGGCGTGAACGAGGTTGCCCTGGCCAGGGGTCTACAGCGTCAGAATCCAATCGCGAATCGACTCGGCTACGTGTTCGTCGCGTCCGCGCAGTCCGTGGTCGCCGCCCTCGATCCACTCATGGGTGACGGGCCCCGGGATGGCCGCCGAGGCCGCGGTGAGCTCGTCCGGAGCGCCGAACGCGTCGCGCGTCCCGGACACGAACAAGCACGCGATGTCGAGGGCCCCGAAATGGCCGGTGCGGGCCTGCTCAGGCCGCCCGGGGGGATGAAGTGGATAGCTGACGAGGACCAGCGCCGCGGCAGGCAGGCCCTCGGCCACGGCGATCGAGCACATCCGACCGCCCATCGAACGGCCGCCGAGGGCGAGGCGCTCGGTCCCCGTACCGAGTGCGCTCGCCAGGGTTCGTGCCGCCTCGACGACGGTCGCAATCAGCACGGGCGGGCGGTCCGGCGAGCGACGTCCTGCCGTGCGATACGGGAAATCGACGCGCTCGACGACGATCCCCGACGCCGAGAGCGCGCCGTCGATGGCGACGAGCGTGGAGTGGTCGCGGCCCGCGCCCGCCCCCGGCGTCAACACGACGCCCTTGACGAGGTCCGAGGTGTCACCAGCTTTGTTGACGCGCCCCGGTGCAGCCTTCGGCGTCGGTTTGCGCGCTGGCATGATCGGCGATCTCGGCGATCTCGGCGATCTCGGCGATCTCGGCGGTCTGCGCTCGGGGTCAGCGCGTCGGCTGCGCCGGGGTTCGGCCCACGGCGGAGTTGCCGTTCCCAGCAGAGCCCTTCGCGACGGCTCCCTTCGTCGCCGGAGGTCGGCCGAGCTGCCCCCGTCTGAGACTGCGGGGCCTGCCCCGAAGCGTCAGCGTGAACCGAGTGCCACGCCCGGGATGAGAGTCGACCGAGATCTCGGCTCCGTTGTTCTCGGCGAGGCGCCGCACGATCGGGAGTCCCAGTCCCGTACCAGAAGGCTTCGTCGTGTAGAAGGGCTCGAACAGGCGCTCGGCCACGGTGCGGTCGAAGCCTGCGCCGGTGTCCTCGACTGTGATCGTCGCCGGGTTTCCGGGCCGAGCGGAGATGGTGACGACCCCACCGTCGGGCATCGCTTCGTACGCGTTCGCGATCAGATTGACCAGGATCTCGGCCAGCTGTCCGTGGTCGAGGACGACGGTCACCGGGGCTATGGCGCGCTCCACGCGCACCCCGGCCGGGGGTGGTGTCGTCTCGAGCGCCTCGTCGATGACCTGCTCGACGGAAACGGGCACCGCCTGCGGTTGGCGCGGCCGGACGAAGGCGACGACGTGGTCGACGATGGCGTTCGCCTTGTCGACCTCGCGTTCGGCCACGTCGAGATGGCGCTCGATGTCGGGCGTGAGTGAGCTTCCCATGCCGTGTCGGATCAGGAACATGGAGTTCGTGACCACGGCGAGAGGGTTGCGCAACTCGTGGCTGACCACGGACGCCATCTCGCCCAAGGCTGCGAGCCGCTCGCGCTCGACCTGTGCCCGGGTGAGGGAGTCGACGGTCAAGAACGCGACCCCCAGCACCGCCACGGTGACGAGCCAGGCGGCGGCGGCCACCGCGGTGGCGTCGACCAACGCCACGACACCCGACGCCGCCACGGCCAAGACGACGTACCCGACGGCGCGGCGACGGCGGAACCACATCGGTGACGCGAAGCCGACCCAGATGTAATACGGCGTCAGGAGACCGGGGTGCACGTGGAGGCGGCAGAACAGGTTCGCCCCGGTGATGAGCACGACGCTCCCGGCGATGGCCCAGTCACTGACCTGCTCGGGAAGACGGTCTCCCAGCCAGAACAGCGTGAACGCGCAGACCAGGGCGACGGCGATGATCGAGGCCATGCCGATCGTGTTGGTGACATCGGATGGATCGGCGAGCCACGCGGCGAGCGCGCCGACAACGCCGATCACGTACACCGCGGCCAGGATCTCCCCTCGGTGCTCCCGGGCGGTGACGAGCGGTCTCCCCACGCGCCGGGCGGGCCGCTGAAGCCTGAGCCGGGACCGCGCCCGCGTCCCGATCGACCGGATCTCCACCCCCATGGCACCGTCCTGTGGGCAGTCCACGACACGTCGCGTACCGCGACCGCACTCACAACTGTATCCCGGGGCCGGAATTCCAAGCCGGGAGCGTCCCCCTAACCTCTCGCCGGTGGACTCGAGGTCCGGATCGTCTTCCGCCACAAGCGCCCACGACGATCGTGCGTGCACGAGCCGCACCGGGGACCGCCTGACGATCGGGCCCGTCCACGAAGGCGAGCTTCCTGCTCTCTTCGCGCTCTTCGAGCGCGTCGTCGAGGCGAAGGACGGCTACCCGCACGCCCCTCCGCTCACCGATGAAGCGTTCGACGCCACATGGAGGGCGACCACCATGACCGTCGCCGCTCGCTTCGACGCGGGGTCCGACCCGCTCGTCGGGGCGTACTACCTCAGACCCAACTTCGTCGGCAGAGCGGCGCACATCGCCAACGCCGGGTACGTCGTCGACGCGCCGCACCGCAACCGGGGCATCGGACGGCTGCTCCTGGAGGACTCGGCGTGGCGCGCGCCGCTGCTCGGCTTCGACGCCATCCAGTTCAATCTCGTGTTCGAGTCCAACCCGGCGCGCCGACTGTACGAACAGCTCGGGTGGCGCCAGATCGGTGGCGTGCCCGACGCGGTCGAAGGCGAGAACGCCGTGATCTATTGGCGGCGGGTCGGCTGAGGCGTCACCCCGCCGGCCCCGTTGCCAGCTGCACCGTGGCGCTCAACTGCTGACCGGACTGGTCGAGCCACGCGACGGTCACCCGGTCACCCGGATGATGGCGCTGCATCAGGTTCGTCAGCGCGGTGGGCGAGTCGACGGGCTGGCGCGCCAACGACACGATGACGTCGCCGTTCACCATGCCGGCTCGATCGGCGGGCGACCCCGGCTCGACGCCTACGACGACCGCGCCGGGGGTCTGGCCGGCGCTTCGCACCTCCACGCCCAGGAACGCGGCCGGTCCGATGTGCACCTTCGCAGACGAGATGCCCGCCGTCATCTGCCTGGCGATGATGACGGCCTGGTTGATGGGGATGGCGAAGCCCTCGCTCGACCCGGATTGGAATTGGAACCCGCTCGACGCAGCCGTGTCGATCCCGATCACGTCGCCCGACGTGTTCACGAGAGGACCCCCGGAGTCGCCCGGCTGCAGGGACACGTCGGTCTGGACCAGACCCGTCAGCTGCTCCGCGCTGTTGTCGGCCTGGTCGACGGCGGTGATGGGCTGGTCGAGGGCCGTGACCGTCCCCGCCGCGACGCTCGGGGTTCCTCCGAGGCCACCGGCGTTGCCGACTGCGGTCACCGACTGGCCCACCGTGAGCGACGACGAGTCTCCGATCGTCACCGTCCTCAGGCCCGACACCGCCGCGAGCTGAAGGACGGCGATGTCGTCGGCCTTGTCCGTGCCGACGACGGTTGCCGTGTAAGTCCGCCCGTTGCCGACGTCGGTCACCTTGATGCTCGTCGCACCCGAGATGACGTGGTTGTTCGTGAGGATCTCGCCCGACGAGCCGAGCACGATTCCCGTTCCCGCCGCCGCGCCGTTCATGAAGCCGAGCCTGGTGGTGATGTCGACCACGCCCGGATCGACCTTCGACGCGATGGTGGCGACGTCGGGTCCGGTTCGCCTTCCTCCCGACGACGTGGGCGCACCTCCCGACGAGCCGTCGCCCGACCCTCCGACTCCCGGCGGGTTCGACACCGACGTGCGGCCCACCGCGACGCCCACGGCCGCCACGATGACGATGACGGCGCTCAGGGCGAGGATCTGCAGCCGCCGGAGTCTCGCGGCGCGCTGCGGGTGCCCGGCGTCCCACCAGCCGGGCACGTCCGGCGCTCGCCACGGACCGTTGGGCCCGCCGCCGGCCGGCCCCTGGTTCCCGGGCGGCTCCCAGGATCCCGGGCTCGTGTCCCCCGTCGGCGACGCGTCGCCCGAAGCCCACAACGGCGGGTCGCCCGACGCCCAGAGCGGAGGGTCGCCGGACGAGGGCCGGGCGACCCCTCCACCCGGCGAACCAGCGGGGCGGTCGGGATCCCACGGGTGCCACAGCGGGTCGGGACCCGGGCTTGCGTCGTGATCAGGATCGTCGCTCATGGCCGCCCCCAATCTTGGGCCAGCCGGAGCGGTCGCGGCGCCCCGCCGGCTCAAGAGGGAACGCACGACCCATCGAGCGCGGGTTGGCCGCGCCGATCAGGGCGTGAAGGTCGTCTCCGTCACCGCTGCCTCCCTGACCTCCACCGTGAGGACCGCGTCCGGGTCCTGGTCGGTGCCGCGCAGGCGGACGTCGTAGGTCCCACCCGGAAGTGAGCCGAAGACCCCTGCGAAGCACGCGCCCCCGAGCACGTGGCGTTCGCGGACCTCGGTGTGCTCCCCTCGCCACGGCATCCCCGGACGCCGGATCTCGATCTCGGCCCCGTTCGAATCCCTCGGCGCGTACACGACGAGGGCGCCCGCATCGACCCCGATGTCGAGGACCACGCTGGCGGGCCCGCTGGGGGGAAGGCGTGCTTCGGGGACGAGACGAGCCGCCATCGCTCAGGCGGCGGGGACCTTGAAGCCGCTGTACGGCAGCCCCAGGTACGGGAACGATGTCAGGTAGTTCTCCGTGCCCAGCGCGCTCACGTCGGTGTCGCCCGAGGTGAGTCCCTGGTGGATCGCACCCGCGGCGGTGTCGGCGGTGAAGCTGGGGTTCACGAGGCCGAGGACGGCCCCTGCCACGCAGCGCAGTTCGATCGTGACGACGTCGTCGAAGACGCGCCGTCCGTTGGGGAACCCTGCGACGTCCGCTCCCAGGAGCCCGGTGTTCTTGGGACTGGTGGCGGGTTTGATCGCCATGTTGAGGCGGAGCAGGTCGGCCTGGGTCGCGCCGGTGAAGGTCTGAAACCCGGTGACGAGCCCGGGTGGAATGCCGGTGAGGAGGATGGCGACGAGGTCGGCCCGGTTGGGCGCCGGGGGCCCGGCGTTGTAGGAGGCGAGATGCGGGAACACCCCGGGGTACAACACGGGCAGCAGTTGTGCGAGCTGCGGGTTGACGTAGAAGGGGGCGAACTGGCTGTCGGCGACGGGCGCCTGCGAGTTCCAGAAGTCCTTCTTGCCCATGGGGATGACGACCTCGTTGATGAGCGGGTTCCCCAGACGCGACACCTGCACGTAGGGTCCGGCCCAGACCGCCTGACCCGAGTCGTCGTGCACGCGCACCTTCTGGCGGTAGGCGGAGGTCCACACCCCGATGACCGAGCGCGGCGATTCGACCTCCTCGGGATCGCGACCGTTCGCGGTGAGCTGGTTCTTCGGGATCTGGATGGCGATGCTGTGGACGTTCAGCGCCTTGGTGGCGTTGACCCCCGCCGCCATCATGCCCAGCCCGGTGTTCTGGAGGCCGAAGGTGGCGTGCGCCTGTTCGAACGGGCGAAGGATGGCGAGGTCGAAGATGGACCCGAGATCCACGTAGAAGCCCTCCGCTCGCTGTCCCGCGAAGACGCGCACGTCGCCGGGAAGGTTGTGGATGGCGTCGGTGGCCAGTTCGGCGTAGTTCGGGGTGGAGAGCGGCCCGATGTTGCACGGCGGGCAGGCCAGCTCGGTGCCGAGGACGGTGGTCTTGGGGTCGTTCCCGTTGTTGTCGACGCGGGTGACCGAAAAGGTCTGCCGGCGATTCCAATTGGGGTCGGTGAGCGACCCGATCGGACCGGTGTTGTACAGGAAGGTGCCCGGATTGGTGACGTGATTCTCGAACCTGAACTGGTAGACGATCTCGGCCAGTCCGTCGGCATCGTTGTCGATGCTGATCTCGTACAACACGTCGTCCCCGAACTCGTAGAAGTTGGGACCGCCGGCGGGACCCTCGAGGGGCACGTAGTTGGCGATGAGCGTCACCGTGTCCGGCTCGTCGGGGCTGACGAAGGCGTACAGGTCGGTGCTGTCGGCGACGGGGTCCTTCGAGATCTCGGGTGCTTCACGGTGCGATGACATGGCTCAACTCCACGTGCTCGTAGGGGTGGGAACGGGAATAGGCGATCGGTCCGGCCGCTCGGATGACCTACCGAGTGGCCCGAAGAAGACGGTTGGCGAGCTGCGGGTCTCGAATCAGAACCTCGCGGGTCCCGGTGAAGAGGCTGATCTCGCCGCTCGACATGTCGCGCACGTGAGCCACGAGCGGCTCGGTCAGGCTCCCGGCGCTCGCGTCGGCGGCTGCGGCGCCGTCGGCCGCAGCCCCGTCGAGGGCGGGCCCGTCCGCGCCGGCGGTGCCGAGCAAGCTCGACAGGCCGGGGATCGACGACAGAAGGCCGGCCGCCGCGACGGTGACTGAACCCCGACCCAGGAACGTGCGTCTGCTCACTGTCATGGTCGCACCTCCGTCAACGGAGGCGGGTTCGTCGACTCACCCCCTGGCCGACACATCGATGTGTGTTCGGTGCCGGACGCCGCCTGGATGACCTCGGTCGGGAAAACGGGGGAGAATTCGTCATTCTTGACGAGCGCGCCGGGGACGCCTTGACCCGGCCCGGCCACCCGTTACGATGCGCGTCCATGCTCCGGACCCAACTCGACGCCCTCATGGCCGACGCGCTCCGAGACCGCCGGCTCCTCGACCATCCCTTCTACCGCCGGTGGGAGGCGGGGACCCTCGGGCGCGCCGAGCTGGCCGCCTACGCCGGCCAGTACCGCCACTTCGAGGAGGCGCTTCCCGCGGTGCTCGAAGCGGTCGTGGAAGCGCTGCCCCCAGGCCGGGCGCGCCAAGTGGTGCAGGCGAACCTCGCCGACGAACGCGGTGTCCCGGCGCCTCACCTCGAGCTGTTCGACGCGTTCGTCGACGCGGTGGGCGGCTCGACGCATGGCGCGCCCACGCCCCGGACAGCCGACCTGGTGGGCCTGTACCGGGAGCTCGCCCGCTCGGCGCCGGCGGCGGCGCTGGCCGCACTGGCCGCGTACGAGGTGCAGGCGCCGCACGTCGCCGCGTCCAAGGCGCAAGGGTTGCGCGCCCGCTACGGGATCGGTGCGGACGGGACCAGGTTCTGGGAGGTCCACACCGACATGGACGAGCAGCACGGGCAGTGGACCCTCGACGCCGTGGCGTCGATGAGCGACGATACGTCGGAGGTGTCCGGTGCCGCCCGCGCCGCCGCCGATGCGTGGTGGGCGTTTCTGGACGAGCGCGAGGCCGAGGCTCCCCTGGTCGCAACGGCCTGACGGGCGGGAATCACACCCGGCGGCCGTGCCGCCCCCGCGCCCGCGGCCGTGAATTTCTTCTTCTTCCACCTCATGCCGTGGCCCTACCTGGCGCCGCCGCGCCAGTTCCTGGCCGAGCACGAGGCCGCCTGGGTCACCCTGTCGAACGCCAACTACGACCCCGCTCGGGGCGGCGCCCTCTACGACCGCTATCTGGCCGAGCTCGTCACAGCCGAAGAGCTGGGGCTCGACGGTGTCGTGGTGAACGAGCACCACCAGAACGCCTACGGGCTCATGCCGTCCCCGAATCTCATGGCCGCGGCGCTCGCGCGCGAGACGTCACGCGTGAGGATCTGCGTGCTCGGCAACGCCCTGCCCCTGTACAACCCGCCGACCAGGGTGGCGGAGGAGATGGCCATGCTCGACGTCCTGAGCGGCGGGCGCCTCATCGCCGGCCTGGTGGTCGGCGGGGGGCCCGAGTACTACTCGACCAACGTCAATCCCACCGAGGCGAGGCCGCGCTTTCGGGAGGCGCTCGATCTCGTGATACAGGCGTGGACCCGTCCCGGCCCGTTCGCGTTCGACGGCGAGTACTACCAGTTGCCGTACGTGAACCCCTGGCCCCGTCCGATCCAGCAACCGCACCCGCCGGTGTGGATTCCGGGACTCGGCTCACCGAGCACGATCGTCTTCTGCGCCGAGCGCGGCTTCGGCTACATGGGAGTGGCGTACTACGCACCCCCCGAGACCTTCGCCCGCCAGGCCGTGGCGTACCGCGACGCCGTGGCGGCGGCGGGCCGCAACTTCGATCCCGAGCTGCTCGGCTGGCTCACCACGGTGTACGTAGCCGACACCGACGAACAGGCGGTCGAGGAGGCGGCGCCTCACCTCGCGTACTTTCAGGGAACTCTGGCGGCCGGGTTCGTGGGGCCGGGCAAGGTGTGGATGCCGCCCGGCTACATCGACCCGCCGGCGCTCGTGCAGTTCCTCGGCGAGCTGCGCGCCATGGTCGAGGGTGACCGCCCGTCCGATCCGAGACAGGCGGTGTGGCGGCGTTCGCCGCTCGTCGGAAGCGCGGACACCGTGCGCGAGCGGTTGCTCGCCTACGTGACCGAGCTCGGCGTGGGCACGGTACTCGCCCTGTTGCAATTCGGCTCGCTGCCGGCCGAGCTCACGGCCCGGTCCATGCACCTGTACGCCAACGACGTCGTGCCGTACGTGCGCGAGGAAGCGCACAAGCGCTTCGCGGCGCGTGGGTGGCTCACGTGAACGTCCGGCCCGGTGTGTCGGCTCGAACCTCGACGGTGGAAGTCGGGTCCACGACGGTGACGATGTACCGCGGGGGCGCGGGCGCACCGATCGTCTACCTCCACGGACTGTGCGACGCGCATTCCGCGCTCGGAGCGGGGGAGTTGACACCGTTTCTGTCGAACGTGGCCGAGCACGGGGAACTGCTCGCGCCGGCGCTGCCCGGCTACAACGGTTCGACCGGGCTCGAGGGCATTCAGGACATCGAAGACGTTGTGTGGCATCTGGCCGACGTCTTCGATGTGCTCGGCCTCCACGAGGTCGACGTCGTCGCGCACAGCCTGGGGGGTTGGTTCGGAGCCGAGCTCGCCCTGCGTCGTCCCGATCGGGTGAGACGGCTGGTGCTGATCGCACCGCTCGGCCTCCATGTGCAGGGGATCGAGGTTCCCTCGTTCTTCGGCGCGGCTGCGCCTCGTGGTGTGGGCGGGATGTCCGAGGTGCGTGGCCTGTTGTTCGCGCGCCCCGACGACGAGGTGGCCCGCTCGGTGCTTCCCGACGACATGGGCCCCGACGCGCAGGTGCGCTGGTTCGGCGGACTTGCCGGGGCGGCGCGCCTCGGGTGGAAGGCGCCGCACTTCCAGAGTCGGAAGCTGTCGCGCCACCTGCCGAGGATGACGGTGCCCACGTTGCTGGTGCGAGGTGAGCACGACGTTCTCCTCCCGGCCGACGTGGCGCGGGCCTGGGTCGAGGCCATCCACGGCGCGCGGCTCGTGGAGGTGGGCGATGCGGGCCACTGCCTGCCCCTCGAGCGGCCCGACGTGGCGCACGAGGTGCTCGCCTTTTTCTCTGCTCCTTCGGGAGCCACGGGCTGACGCCGGCGATGGGCTTCGACGGCACCGTGGCGATCGTCACGGGAGGCTCGAGTGGGATCGGCGCCGCCACGGTGGAGCTGTTGGCCGGGGCGGGAGCCGCGGTGGCGGTCCTCGACATCAACGCGCCTGCGGGCCCGGACGTCACATGGGTGCGATGCGACGTCTCCTCCGAGGACGACGTGACCGCGGCCGTAGCCGAGGTCCACCGTGTGCTGGGGGTCGTCGACGTCGCCGTGTTGTGTGCGGGCATCGGCGGCTTCGGCGCGCTGGTCGACCTCTCCAGCGCGGAATGGGACCGGGTGATGGCGGTCAACCTGCGGGGAACGTTTCTGTGCCTTCGGGAGATCGCCAAGGTGATGGTGGCGGGCGGCCGGGGCGGCCGCATCGTGGCCGTGACGTCGGTCTCGGGCTTCCTCGCCGATCGCGGGATGGGCCACTACAGCGCGTCGAAGGCGGGGGTGGCCGAGCTCGTGCGCGTCGCGGCGCGCGAGCTCGGAGCCCACGGCATCACGGTGAACGCCGTGGCGCCGGGGACCACCGACACGCCGATGTTCGCCTCGACCGACCGGCTTCCCGGCTACCGGGCCCGTGTCGCCGGGCGCGCCGCACTGGGCGGAGTGGGCACCCCTCGAGCGGTCGCCCGGGCCATCGCGGCGGTGCTGGAGCTCGACTGGGTCACCGGTCAGGAGCTGTGCGCCGACGGCGGGGTCTCGCTGTGGAGCCCGATCGACCCGGCCGAGAGCCTGGAGGAACGGTGAGGCCCGGGGTCCACCACAGCGCGATCTGCGTCGGTGACCTCGACGCCAGCCTCCGCTTCTACACCGAGGGACTCGGCCTCGAGGTGCTGATGGACCGGTCGTTCGATGGCGACTGGCCCACCCTGTTCGGCGCCCGGTCCACCCGGCTCCGCTCGATCTTCCTCGGGGACCCAGCCCGTCCCGACACCGGGATCGTCGAGCTGGTGCAGTTCTACGCAGGCGTCGACCCAAGACCCGGACCGGGGCCCGAACCGGGGCCGCCGACACGTGGCTTTCTGCTGCTGTCGTTCTTCGTCGACGTCGACGACACCCTCGGACGCCTCGCCTCCCTCGGGTACCGCGCCGTCCGTCGTATCGACCAACCCGCGCCGGGGGGAAGCGTGGCCATGGCGGTGCTGGAGGATCCCGACGGGGTCCGGATCGAGCTGGTCGACGCCCCCGGGGGGTGAGTCGGGTTCAGACCAGGATGCGCTCGTCCGGAGCTCGAACGCCGACCACGGCGAGGGTCCGGCCCATGCCCAGGAACATGCCGCAGCACATGGTGAGGTCGGCGAGCTCGTCGTCGGCGAACGCGGCGCGCAGCCGGGCCCACAGTTCGTCGTCCATGCTGAGATGGTCGAGGGCGAACCGCTGGGCGAATTCGGCGGCGAGGCGCTCCCGTTCACTCAGCGCACTGGACGTCCGCCAGCCGGCCACCTCGGCGTAGAAGCCTTCGTCGATTCCCGCGTCCACGCCGTCGCGGGCTCGGGTGTCCTGGCAGACCGCGCAGTCGTTGATCAGCGCGATGGTCCACCGGGCCGCCTCGCGCTCGCGCAGCGGGAGCTTCGAGTTCGTGTAGACCGCCTCGGACAACGCACCCATGCCGGCGGCCATCTTGGGTTGGAGCAGCGCCCAATCGACGTGCTCGCCAAATCCGCGTTCGGGAAACGAGATGCGCGCCATGCCCGCAAGGTAGCACCGGGCCCGTTCTCACCCCGGGCCAGCTGCCTGGGCGGGCGTGGACGTCAAGGCGTGCGGCCGATGACAGCGGGGCTACGTTTTGGCTCGGTGAGCGACGCCCGCCCCGTGGTCGTGGTCGGTTCCGGTGCCGCGGGCTTGGCGGCCGCGCTGGCCGCCGCCGGATCGGGCGCGGACGTCGTGGTAGTGGAGAGCTCCCGCTTCGTGGGGGGGACGACGGCGTTGTCGGGTGGTCTCGTCTGGATGCCGGCTCACGGGTTCGACACGGGTTCGTCCCCGCACCCGGACACTCCGGCCGAAGCGATGCGATACCTGTGCGAGGTGGTGGACGGAGACAGTGACCCGGAGCTTCTCGAGGCGTTCGTCACCGACGCCGGGCGCGTGGCCACCGCCATCGAGGCTCGCACTGCGCTGGGGTGGGAGGTGTTGGAGCGCTGGCCGGACTACCACGGCGAACTGCCCGGCGCCCGGGCCGGGCGGTCGCTGTGGCCCCGTCCCGTGCCGGTCTCGGCCGAGGTCGAGGCCATGGTCCAGCCGGCCCCGGACCAGCCGTCGCCCAGCTCGCCGGTCGAAGGCGGCCCCTCCGAGACAGGAGCCGGCCGCCTCGTGCTCGCCGGCCACGTGCGCGGCCGGGCGCTCGTCGCCGCGCTGCTCGCCGCCGCGCTCGACGCCCGGGTCGAGGTCCGGCGGGATGCACCTGCGTCGCGCCTGTGCGTGGACGACGGCCACGTCACGGGAGTGGACGTCGGGGGGGAGCGCCTCGAGGGGCGCGTCGTCCTGGCGACGGGGGGATTCCAGCACGACGCCCGGTTGCGGTCCGCGTTCTTGCCGGGTTGCCCGGTGGTCCCCATGGGCACGACGGGGTGCGCCGGGTCGGGCCTGCGCATGGCCATGCAGATCGGGGCGGCTCTGGCCAACATGAGCGAGGGATGGTGGATGCCCGCCGTCCATGTCCCCGGTGAGCGGCTCGACGGTGCACCCCACCATCGCTCACTGCGATCCGAGGCGGCCCAGCCCGGAGCGATCCTGGTGGATCGCACTGGAAGGCGTTTCGTGGACGAGGCACAGAACTACGGCGACGTGGGGCGGGCGATGCAGCGCTTCGGTACCGGCCGTCTCCGCTATCCGGCCGCACCGTGCTGGCTCGTGTTCGACTCCGGCTATCGCCGCCGCTACGCCATCGGTCCGCTCACACCCGAAGACCCGGACCCGCGCTGGCTGACGCGCGCCGAAGGCGCCGACGGCGTCGACGGCCTGGCGTCACGGACGGGCCTTCCCGCCCCCGCGCTCGGCGAGACCATGGACCGCTTCAACGCCGGGGCGGAGGCAGGCGAGGATCGCGACTTCGGACGCGGGTCGCTCCCCTACGACCGGTGGATCGGGGACGACCGGGCCCCCCACCCGACGCTCGCACCGCTCGCCGACCCTCCGTACTACGCCCTGGAGGTCGGGCTCGGGTGCATGGGGACGAAGGGCGGGCCCCGCACCGACGCGCACGGCCGGGTCCGTTCGGTGACGGGCGGGCACGTCGCCGGCTTGTACGCCGCCGGCAACGCCGCCGCCAACCCGTTCGGGACGGCGACGCCGGCCGGGGGAGCGACGCTTGGGCCTGCGCTCGTGTTCGGCTTTCGCGCCGGCGAAGCGGCCGCACGCGACCGATGACGCGGGCCGAGCGGTCTCGACCGGCATCGGGGGAGCACCACCGGGCGGCGGAGCACGGCGCACACGTGGTGCAGGGCCTGCTCGACCGCGAGACGCGGCCGGTGCCCGCGGCGTTGCGGCATGTCGGGTCCGCCGATCCCGGACCGGCCGCCGTCCCGAGAGCGCACTACACCAGCCGGGAGGTCCACGAGCTCGAGCTCGAGCGGGTGTGGCGGAGGGTCTGGCAGATGGCGTGCCGGGAGGAACAGGTCGCCGAAGTCGGAGACTCGGTGGTCTACGACATCGCGGGCGCGTCGGTCGTGGTGGTCCGGTCCGCCCCCGGCGTCGTGCGCGCCTTTGTCAACTCCTGCCTGCATCGGGGAACCCAGCTGCGGACGCAACCGGGGCGGATCACCCAACTCCGCTGCCCCTTCCACGGGTTCACCTGGAACCTCGACGGCACCTTCGCCGGCATGCCCTGCGCGTGGGACTTCGCCCACGTCGACGCGCAGGAGTTCTGTCTTCCCCAGGCCCAGGTGGGCACGTGGGGGGGCTTCGTCTTCGTCAACCTCGACCGCGCCGCCGCCCCCCTCGAGGACTATCTCGAGATCCTCCCCGAGCACTTCGCGTCGTGGGACCTCGGCGACCGGTACGTCAGTGCGCACGTCGTGCGTGCCCTGCCGTGCAACTGGAAGGTGGCGCTCGAGGCCTTCATCGAGAGCTACCACACCGTGGCGGTCCACCCCCAGCTGCTCACCACCAGTGGGGACACGCAGACCGAGTACGACGTCTATCCCGACGTGCGTCACGTGAACCGCATGATCACGCCGGTCGGCATCGCGAGCGAGCACGTCGACGAGCCCGTGGCCGAACAGGACATCCTCGACGCGATGTTCCTCACCAAGGACGACCCCGACGCGGCCGTGCCCGAAGGCACCACGGCGCGCCAGGTGCTGGCGGCTCGGACCCGGCGACAGCTGGCCGAGCGCACCGGCCGTGACTTCTCGGACATCACCGACTGCGAAGCGCTCGATGCCATCGAGTACTTCGTGTTCCCCAACTTCGTCCCGTGGGCGGGCTACACCACACCCCTCGTCTACCGCTTCCGTCCCGACGGCGACGACCACCGGCGAAGCGTCATGGACGTGATGCTCCTCGAGCCGCTGCCCGCATCCGCCGCCCGCCCCGAGGCTGCGCCGACCCGCCACCTCGCGCCCGACGAGCGGTGGGCGGATGCCGCCGAGCTCGGTTACCTCGGACGGATCCTCGACCAGGACACCGCCACCTTGGCTCGGGTCCAGCGCGGCCTCGAGGCGAACTCCGCTGTCCCCGTGACCCTGGCGCGCTACCAGGAGAGCCGGATCCGGCATTTCCACCGCACCCTGGTCGAGTACCTCGGGAGCTGAGCGTGGCGAGGACGACCCCCGCCCTGACCGTGTCGCACTGGCGGGCAGACGACTCCGAGCCCGTGCTCGACACGACCGTGGCGTCGATCCTCGACGACGCGGCGCGTCGCGCTCCCGACACCACTGCCCTCGTCGTCGGGACTCCGGACCGTTCCGCCCGGACGCGCCTGACCTACGCAGAGCTCGCGCAGGAAGCCGAGCGCGCGGCTCGCGCCCTGGCGGCTCGATTCGACCCCGGGGAGCGCGTGGCGGCGTGGGCATCGAGCATCCCCGAGTCGCTCGTCCTCACGTACGGCGCGGCCATGGCGGGCCTGGTTCTCGTCCCGGTGAACCCGGCCCTGCAGGCAGCCGAGATGCGCCACGTGCTCGGGCGCTCCGGTGCGGGCGCGGTGTTCTTCCAGTCCGAGCACCGAGGCCGAGACCAGGCGAAGATCCTCGACGAGGTGCGCTCCGAGCTCCCGGCGTTGCGCCAGGTGGTGGACTTCGCCCGTTGGACGACGTTCTGCTCCGAGGGCGGCTCGGGTTCCTGGGTCCGGCCGGTGGTACGGCCCGACGACGTCGCGCAGCTCGTCTACACGTCCGGGACCACGGGCGCGCCCAAGGGAGCGCTCCTCACCCACGGGGGGATGACCAATGCGGCCCGGTTCGGCGCGGCGCGCTTCGGAATGCGCGCCGGCGACGTCTATGTCCACACCATGCCGTTGTTCCACGTGGGCGGGCAGGTGGTGGCGTTCCAACTGTGCCAGTCGCTCGCCACCACGGTGCTCGTGCCGTCGTTCGACGCGGGAGTTGTGCTCGAGCTGGTCGAGTCCGAGCGCGCCACGCTGACGTGCGGCGTACCCACCATGCTGCTCGCCATGATCGAGCATCCGGACTTCGGCCGACGCGACCTGTCGTCTCTGCGCTCGATCAGCGGGGGAGGGGCGGTCGTGCCGGACGAGATCGTGCGGCACGTCGAGGACACGCTCGGGGTGGAGTTCGCCATCGTCTTCGGGCAGACCGAGGCGTGCGGCTTCATCTCCCAGACCCATCTCGACGACGACGCGCACGACAAGGGGTCGACGCTCGGCCAGCCTCTGGCCCGGGTCGAAGCCAGGGTGGCCGACCCGGACCGCGGCGAGGTCGTCGGCGTCGGCCACGTGGGGGAGCTCGAGGTGCGGGGCCCCAACGTCATGGCGGGGTACCACGACATGCCGGAGGAGACGGCCGAAGCGTTCCGTCCCGGCGGGTGGCTGCGGACGGGCGACCTCGTCACCATGGACGACCGCGGCTACCTCACCATGGCCGGACGGCTCAAGGAGATGATCGTGAGCGGGGGGGAGAACATCTTCCCGGTCGAGATCGAGCTCGCCTTGACCGCGCACCCGGACGTGGCCCAGGCCGCCGTCGTCGGTGTCCCCGATCGCCGCTGGGGGGAAGCCGCCGTCGCCGTCGTCCGTCTCGTAGCCGGGGCCGAGCCGGACCCCGATGGGCTCGACCGTTTCCTGCGCGGTCGGCTCGCCGCCTACAAGGTGCCGCGACGATGGGAGTTCGTCGACTGGGAGCTGCCGATCACGGCGTCCGGCAAGCTGCAACGGTTCGCCGTCAAGGATCGTCTCGCCGCGTCGTCTGTTCCCGGCGCCAGCCCCGAGGACGTCCGCGCCCCCTGAGCGATGCACCCGCTCACGGACTCAGCTCCACCAGCCGTTCTCCCAACGGGTCATCGAATTGCGGTGGTCACCCCACGGAGGCCATGCCCACCACGGGCGAATTGAGCCGGGTACCGCCCATCGATCCGAAGAAGCCGACCGAGCCGAAACTGAAGATCCCTCCGTCCGCGGCGACCAGGCGGTACCCGAGCCCGGAGGCGGCAGCAGACATCCCCACCACCGGTTGGTTCAGGTGCATCGAGCCGGTGGATCCGAAGAACCCTGCGTCGCCGAAGGCGAAGATGCCCCCGTCCGACGCCACGAGCCAATACCCCTGGCCGTCAGGAGTGGCCGCCATGCCCACCACCGGCTGGTTCAGGTGCATCGAGCCGGTGGATCCGAAGAACTTGGCGTCGCCGAAGGCGAAGATGCCCCCGTCGGACGCCACGAGCCAGTACCCCTGGTCATCGGGGGTCGGCGCCACGCCCACGACCGGTTTGTTCAGCACGGTCCCGCCCATGGAGCCGAAGAACCGGGCCAGGCCGAAACTGAACACCCCTCCATCCGAAGCCGCCATCCAGTAGCCCTGGCCCACAGCCACCGGCGCGATGCCGACGACGGGCCGGTTGAGGTGGATGGCCCCGGTCGAGCCGTAGAAGCCCGCGTCGCCGAAGCTGAAGATCCCTCCGTCTGAAGCTGCCAGCCAGTAGCCCTGGCCGTCGCCGGTGGCGGCCATTCCCACCACGGGCTTGTTGAGCCGAGTGCCACCCATCGAGCCGAAGAACCCTGCTCCGGAACCGAAGTTGAAGATCCCGCCGTCCGATGCCGTCAACCAGTAGCCCGGAGATCCCGGGGCCAGGTTGACGCGTCCCATCTGATTCGTATTGAACTCGGTGAACCAGACGTTGCCGTCCGGATCGCTGATCCCGAACGGCCCACTCGAGGCCGTCGGGATCGTGAACTCGGTCACGCTCCCGCCGGTGGTGACGCGTCCGATCTTGTTGGTGTTCATCTCCGTGAACCACAGCGCGCCGTCCGGGCCACTGGTGATGAGCGACGCCGAACTGTTGGCCGTGGGGATCGGGAACTCGGTCACGCTCCCACCGGTGGTGATACGACCGATCTTGTTCCCGCTCGCATTCGTCTCGGTGAACCACAGGGCGCCGTCAGGACCCGAGGTGATCCCGAAGGGACCGGAGTTGGCCGTGGGCACGGGGAACTCCGTCACACTCCCACCGGTGGTGATGCGCCCGATCTTGTTCCCACTGGCGCTCGTCTCGGTGAACCACAGGGCGCCGTCCGGGCCCGAGGCGATCACGAAGATCCCGCTGTTGGCCGTGGGGATCGTGAACTCGGTCACGCTCCCGCCGGTGGTGACGCGACCGACCTTGTCGGAGTGGGACTCGGTGAACCACAGGGCGCCGTCCGGGCCGACCGTGATCACACCGGGGCGACTGCCGGCGGTGGGGATGGCGAACTCGGTCACGCTCCCAGCGGTGGTGATGCGGCCGATCTTGTTCGCACTCGCGTTGTTCTCGGTGAACCACAGCGCGCCGTCCGGGCCCGACGTGATTCCCTCCGGCCCGCTGTTGGCCGTAGGGATCGTGAACTCGGTCACGCTCCCGCCGGTGGTGACGCGACCGATCTTGTTGGCGTTGGCCTCGGTGAACCACACCGCGCCATCCGGTCCCGGCGCGTTCTCCTCGGGCGCACTGCTCGCGGTAGGTACGGGGAATTCGGAGATCGTCGTATTGGCCGAAGAGCGCTCGGCGCCGAGGACCAGATACGCCCCTATCGAGAACACACCGAGCAACAGGCTCGATATCTTCCTCGCAGAACGCCTCGAGAGGCGCCATGTGCTCGACCGACGATTGTCAGAGGATGCTTGCATCTGTCCCT
>Ga0307477_10001401_pt1 | contig 20515 bp, 16 predicted proteins | sample atmos_gasesECM2C_FD_203316 | JGI IMG/M metagenome (GOLD analysis project Ga0307477, IMG submission 203316) | Hardwood forest soil microbial communities from Morgan-Monroe State Forest, Indiana, United States - atmos_gasesECM2C_515 | ecosystem: Environmental > Terrestrial > Soil > Temperate...
CATGATCACACGTCGCGTTATCACAACACTTGCAACATTCACTCTCTATTTTGCCGCGGCTTTTGCTCCCCCACTTCACGCGCAATCGAACGAACAGCCGGCGTCCCCGCCGCGCGCTATTGTTCTTCACGCGGCACACTTGCTTGACGTCGAAACCGGCCGCACCATCTCTCCCGGCGAAATTTTGGTCCAGGGCGAACTCATCGTGGAGGTCGGCTCTCATGTGACGCGCCCGCACGAATCGCAGTTCGTCGATCTTGGCGACACCACGCTGTTGCCCGGCCTCATCGACGCGCATATCCACCTTTTCCTGCATCCCGGCGCGGAAGATTTGCAGACCGTGCAAGAATCCGTCCCGCAGCGCACCATTCTGGCCACACTTGCCGCACGCGACGATCTTCTCAACGGGTTTACCGCCGAGCGCGATATGGGCACCGAAGGCGCTGGCTCCGCCGACACCGCCGTTCGCAACGCGATCAATGAGGGCTTGATTCCCGGCCCGCGCCTGCGCATCAGCGGCAACGCCATCGATATTCTCGGCGGCCATGAAGACGCCATCGGTTACAACCCTGCGCAGCATGTGCTTTCAAACGCTACTTACGCGAACAATGCCGGGGAGCTTGTCACCGCAATTCGCGGCCAACTAAAAGAAGGCGCTGACTTCATCAAGGTTTATGAGACGGGTCCTGACCAGATCGTCGATGGCCGCTTCTCCACTCCTTACCAATACACCGAAGAAGAACTCGCTGCTGCCGTGCAGGAAGCCGCGCGTACCGGACACCGCGTAGCCGTCCATGCCATGGGCGAGCCTGGCACGCTTTACGCCGCGCGCGCAGGAGTTCAGTCCATCGACCACGCGCTGCAGCTCAGCGATGAAACCATGCGCTTGATGCGCGAAAAGCAGATCTTCGCGGTGCCGACTTTCACCATCTTTGAATACTTTGCCGCGCACCCAAACACCGCCGCGCAGGGCGCTCGCGACGCCCAGTTGCTGGATCGGCACGCGCAGGAATTCAAGAAACAGATGGCCGCGGGCGTGCCCTTCGCCATGGGTTCCGACGTGGGGCCGTTTCCCCACGGCACACAAGCTCGCGAATTTGTGTTGATGGTGAAATTCGGGATGTCGCCGCTGGCCGCACTACAGGCCGGGACGCTGAACGGCGCGAAATTGTTAGGCTGGCAGAATCAGATCGGCGTGTTGAAGCCCGGTTATGACGCCGACATCATTGCCGTTCCCGGCGATCCGCTTCAGGATATTTCCGTTCTTCAAAAAGTTTCCTTCGTAATGAAAAATGGCACCATCTACCGTAAATAGGCGGAGAGCCTTCACTAAAGACAATTTTTCAGTTTCGCCTTTGTAGTAGTATTGGTACGCGTTCGACGGAATGCTCCATCAGGATACTCAGGCAGTCCTGGGCCGTTTCGGCATCCTGCAAGTTTGCGTCCTGGAAAAACAGTTAAGCCTCATAACTTTTGCCTCGAGGTGCTCATTGAAGCGACTGCCGGGTGCATTCGTGCTCATAACCTTTGCAACCTTTTCGTTGGGTGCCGAGCCACAGGCTGAACCGGCGCGCACCGTGGTGAAAGCAGACAGCAAAGTGGAATTTCATGCCAGCGCCACCTTTGCCAAAGTTATCGGCGTATTCCATTCATGGGACGTCAATTTTAAGATGCCTGCAGAAAAATTTGACGATGCTTCGCTGGATATACAAATCGAAGCGGACAGTGTGGCCACCGGAAGCGGAATAAAAGACAAAGAAGTGAAAGGCAAGAACTTTTTCGACGTGAAGCAATACCCGGAGATTCGTTTTGTGTCAAAAAGCATCACGCCTGATGGCGGGCCTGATCCTTCCAAATTCCTCATGGATGCAGATCTCACCATGCGCGGGATCACCCAGCTTGTGTCCGTCGCTGTAGTCGTACACCCGCAGGAAAAGGGCCATCAGGCAATCGATGGAGATTTTTCCTTCAACCGGCGCGATTTCGGAATGACGCACAACGTGCCGTTCAATAAAGTAGGCAATACGATCCAGGTTCAATTCCACCTTGTTGCAAAGACATCCCCGCCGGCCGCCCAGCTGAAACCCGAGGATAATCCATAGCCGCCGGTTAAAGGATTAGGAACCTTGCGTTCACTTGCCCGAGCAGCGCGTCTTGGGGTTCGTGCTATATTCCGCCGGAGTCGTTCAATCTAGGCCCGAGTCCTTCTTGTCCATTGGGATGGCAAGTCGTCGATGAGCCGGGTGTACACTTGCGAAGCCTGCCTTTGTTACTTCGATCTCAAGAAAAACATCTATGGCGAGTCAGTCGATCTCAGAATCAAAGGCTGGAAAGATGAATAGACTCACGCTCTGGACTGTTGTCGCCGGACTCTGTGCCTTGGGCATCGCCGGGTGCGGCTCCGGGTCTGGACTCAGAGTCGCTATTACCACCGCCCCCACAACTTTGGCCGCCGGTAGCACGAGCGAGGTCGTTGCCGCAGTCACTCACGACTCGGCAGGCGGCGGAGTGAACTGGAGTTGCCTGCCCACCGGATCGTGCGGAACCTTCAACCCCAGGCAAACTCCAAGCGGAATGCCCAGCGCCTACACGGCCCCTCCGGCCGCACCTTCCGGCGGCTCAGTGACCATCATGGCGACCTCGGTTGCCAATCCATCCCGAAATGCATCTGTGACGATTTCCATAACGGGCGTGCTCACTCAGAATTTTGTGTTTTATGCGAGCGGCGAGGAAAATGTTTCGCCGAACTTCCCGGTTTACTCCATCGCAGGAGTGGTAGCGATTGCACAGGTCGCCTCCGCGGACGGTTCTTTCGCCGTAGTTAGCGGCGAGCAGGACTACAACGATGGCGTCGCGATCACTTCGCCACAGCCTGCGGGTGACTCTATCACCGGCGGCTCGTTATCCTTGGCAGCAGACGGCGTCGGTAGGTTGACCGTTATCACCAACAATTCGCAGCTCGGCAACGCCGGTACCGAAACTTTTGTCGTCTCATTTCCAAATCCCAAGCATGCACTGGTCACTCAATTCGACGGGACCGCAACGTCCAGTGGAAGCCTGGATTTGCAGACGTCCACATCCACGCCTTCTGGTTCGTTTTCATTTGTTTTTTCTGGCGTAGGCGAGGCAGAGCAAGGATTTTTCCCCGCCGCGTTTGGAGGAGTATTTACGGTGACCGACGGGACACTCGCGGGCAGGTTGGACACCAACTTTGGCGGCGTCTTGGGCAGCGCCTTGCCCGGGATTGTTTCGCTAAACAATCCTTTGTCGGCTTCCTTGTCCGCACCCGATTCTTTCGGCCGCGGCGCAATCAGTAGCACGGCCGGCCTCCCCACTGCCCTCAACTACTACGTAGTGGGCGCCGAAGTGATTCGCATCATCGATGTGGATTCGCTCGCGCACGACACGACGGTGGGATCGGCCTACGGTCAAGGAGCTGTCCCGGGCTTCGCGCTTGGCTCCATCGGGAACTCCGTGTTCTCCGTGCAGAATGCTTTCGACAATTACGCCGCGGTCGGCGAGTTTGTTCCCGGCGCCGGAAATTTCAGCGGTGTCGGAGATTTGAACGAATTGTTGGGCGCGGGTGCACAGTTGATGGCACAACCGATCAGCGGCTCGTACACGCTCGCTAGCGACGGCTACGGATCCATGACGTTTAGCGGCTTCGGAGACATTTCCAGGTTCGGGATATATGCAGTGGATCCAACTCTCAACATCCTTGATCCCAATGGCCCTGCCGCCGATGGCGGAGGCGCTCTGGTCGCCGAGATGGACGCAAACCTGGTCGGCACTGGGTCACTGGTTCCGCAAAACAGCACCGTCGCAAGCGACTTCGCCGGTTTTTATACTTTCGGAGGCCAGGGCGTAACCAATCGTGACGGCTTCTTCGAATTCGATTTCTGCGGAACGGGTATTATCACCGAGCCGGGCGGCGCTTTCCTGGGACAAGGCGATCTCAGTGATCCGTTCGGCGCGCTCACCGGCAATCAAACGAACTACAGGAATGTAGCGTTCAACGCAGCGGCTGAGCCCGACGCGCTAAATCCCGGACGCTACACATTCAGTCCCTTTACTCTGTCGAATGCTGGCTTTGCGAGCGACCTTACGCTGAGCGTTGCCGCGTATCAGGCGAGCGGCGACCAGTTGTTTTGGATCGAAGTGGACCCCGGCAGTTACTTCAGCGGCTCGCTTGAGCAAGGCGCCGCGCTGTCCGCTTCCGCAAGAAGACCGAAAAACCAGAAACAGTAAAGCCGGCTGGTCCTATCGCCTATGGTCTCGCTGTTGTAGCGCCGTTTCGCCCGGCATCCCGCCTTGGCCTGGCGTTGGGTTACGAATCAAAATGTAAAAACAGGTTGTTCAGCGATTCTGCGAACGTTGGGTGAGCAAAAATAGCGTCGCGCACAACTGCACACGACAGTTTTCCCATTATCGCCAGTGCGATCATCGACATAATTTCCCCGCCTTCGACTCCCAGCACCGCCGCGCCCAGAATTTGTTCACTCTCGGCATCGACGACGGCTTTCATGAATCCGCGAGTCTCATCTGTTTCCATCGCGCGGGCCACCGAGCTCATTGGCATTCTGGCCACGCGCACTTTTCTATTTCGCGCGCGAGCTTGCTCTTCGGTCAGGCCGATGCGGCCGAGTTGCGGATCCATGTAAAGCACATATGGCACTAGCCGGCCATCGGTTGACGCATTTCCCTTCTCGATTAAGTTCGTGCGCAGAATGCGAAAGTCGTCGTAGGAAATGTGCGTGAAGGCCGGGCCGCCGTTGATGTCCCCCAATGCGTAGACTCCCGCCACGTTCGTTTCGAGCCTTGAGTTCACTGGAATAAAACCACGCTTGTCGGTTGCCACACCCGCAGCCGCCAGGTTCAACGAATCCGTGTTGGGCGTGCGCCCGGTAGCTACCAGTAAATGTGAGCCATCCAACTGCAGAGATTCTTCTCCCATTCGAAGGATGACGCGAATCTGCGTTCCCACTTTAGCGACCCCGGTAGCCTTCGCGTTTAGCAGAACATCCACTCCATCTTGCCGCAGAATTTCCGTGACAGCGGCGGCTACGTCTGCGTCCTCACCTTTTAGCAACTGAGGGCCGGACTGCACCATCGTTACGCGGCTGCCGAAGCGTCGAAACATTTGCCCGAATTCCAGCCCAACGTATCCGCCGCCGAGGACAATTAAATGCTCCGGCGAGCTGTCCAATTCCATGATCGAAGTGCTGTCGAAAAACGGCACGTCCTTTAGCCCATCGATGGCCGGGACAGCCGGGCGCGTTCCCGCATCGATAAAAATCTTCTCGCCGGTAAGTTCTCGGACCCCTCCGTCTTTCAGCCTCACGCGCAGTGATTTAGTACCAGTAAAACTAGCCTCGCCGAAGATCAGTTCGAAATTTGCCAGGTTTTTAAAGCGCCCTTCTCTGCCGGAGCGAAAAATCTCCACAATGTCGCGCTTACGCTTTCGGACGCGGGCCATATCCGCGTGAATATTTCCAGTTGGAACGCCGTAGTCAGCTCCACGCCGCGCCAAGTAGGCCACACGCGCACTAGCGACCATGGTTTTGGTCGGCGTGCAGCCTTCGTTCACGCACGTTCCGCCCACATGCTTTCGCTCGATTAGCGCAGTGCGAAATCCGGCCTGCGCCAACGCCGTACACAGCGGATTGCCGCCCTGGCCGGAGCCTATCACGATGGCTTCAAACTGGTCGGAAGGATTCATTGGAACAATTCCTCGAGGTTTATAGAAATATTATGCGGCCTGCTGTTAATGTGTAATGCGCTCGCTTAGAATCGCGACACAATTACAATCGCGCCGCCGATCGCCAGCGCATCTTCCAGCAGCGCGATGGGCAGGTCCTTAACTTTCAAAGCCTGCACCAGCTCCCTGCGAGCGTGGTAGCCCGCGAACGCGCCAACCACGCCGCCAACTGCGCCTAGCATGGCGCCCAATGCAATCGATTGCTCGTCCGCTGCCGCCAGGCACAAACCCGATAGCGCGCCGGTAATGATTCGCGCGATTAGCCCGGGCGGTTTCAAGCGGCTTGGTGTGGACGGAAGCTGGTCGGTGATCAATTCCACGACCGCCAGCACTGTAAAAATAATGGCGGCGGCAAGCGTTCCCATAAAATGAAATGATGTGTGAGTTAGAATTCCGCGCCCATATCCTGCCCACGCCACGGCCGCAGGCGCAGTAAGTGAACGGAGCCCGGCAATCCCCCCGATCAGAAACGCGAGAAGGAGCACTTCAGCCACATGCGCTCTCCTTTTTGAAATTTGTTAATCGAGTCGAATATCTAATTCATTTCGACGCGTCGTTTAGCAGCGCCTCGATTTTTGCGTCCAGCTCCTTCGCCGTCTTCAGCGCTTCAGCGTTTCCATACGGCGCCAGAACGCTCATCATGGTTTCGTAGGAAAGGTGCACGCCATCCGCCCGCCCATCGGCGAGAATCGTCACCGGCGCGTAGGAAACCGCGTCCGGAACATGCTCCACCATTTTCTTCATGATCAGCGGATTGCCGATCAGAAAACGAAAAACCCTCGGCGCCTTCTCTCCGTGGTCTTTTCGCAGCACATCCCCATGGTCAAACCGGGAAAACTCCATCAGGCCCGCGGGACCCAGGCCTCTTTGAACTATGTTCTCTACTTCCGGATATTTTTTCGCCGTGCCAATCATCTCAAACATCCCGCGCACATCCGGATGCCCAACCCCTGCCGCCACGTTGGCGATTACATCTTCGAATTTATTTCGACGAAGTAACGCTAAAACGCCGCACGATAATCTGCCTGCTCCCCATTTTTCTCCGAAAAACTTCGCCCGCAGTATACTCCCATTTCTTGCGGGTGGCCGCACGGCGAAGGAAACCGAAGATCGCTCAAAACATCCGCAAGAAACGCGGTTCGAGATGACTGCGTGGACAGATGCGGACGAAGGTCAGTCGATTCGATTGGCGGGAATTGTCACGTCGCCGGAGTGCAGGACCATGCGCGTCACTTTGCCGCCGGCGTCCATTTCAAATGTGAAGACGTCATCCGCCACCGTGGAGAAAAATTGCGCGGCGCCTTCGGGGTCGAGCTCCTGCACCGGCTCGTCATTTTCTTGAATGGTCAGGTGGTCGCCTTCACGCCGCACCGTAAGAATCAGCTTCGGCGGAGTGCCGTAGCGCCCCGCATATTTCTCCAGCGTTTGGGCATCGACGCTTACTTTGGTGTGCTGCTTCAGCGGCGGCCGCGGCGGCAACTGCCCGTACGGCGTAAACCCTTCCCACTCGACGGGCGTGTAGGTATCGGCCAGCAATTTTTCCAATAGCTCCTTGTAAATGCCTTCGCCGTTTCCGCTGTTGGTCATAATCACCATGCCGTCTTTCGGCAATCTGAATCCCACGCTGTAGTTGCGCCAGCCATCGTCGTGCCCTTCTTTGAAAAAGGCCTCGCCGCGCGGAGACCAGAAGAGTCCCCATCCCAATCCATAACTCAGCTGTATGGATTTATTTTCGTCTGTTGGCTGATTTTCCATGGTAGGAAATTCATGCCTGGCCAGAATTGGAATCTGTGAGCTGAGCATGTGTCCCCAGGTCCTCGTGCGCAATCCTTTGCCGTCCAGTATTGCCTGCACAAAACGCGCGAAATCCAGCGGCGTGGTCAACAGCGATCCTGCCGCGTCCGCGTGTTTCCACCGTAGCGGCCCCAACGACCGCCCATATCCGTCATAGCCGTTTGCGTAGTCATCCTCAAACCGCGCTTCCCAAACCATGCTGCTGCGCGCCATTCCCAACGGCTGAAAAACATTCTCCTGCATCAACTCCTGCGAAGGCCGCTTGGTGATCGCCTCCACCACCAGCTGCAGCAAGTCGATTCCTTCGCCCGAATATGCAAACCGCGAGCCCGGCTGAAAATTAATGTTCAACTTGCGGTCTTCATTGATCCAGCGCCAATTGGGGAAGCCGCTGGTGTGGTCGAGCAGCATGCGCGCGGTAATCAGCTTGTAGCGCTCGTCCCCCGCCAAATCTTTGTACGAATCATATTCCGGCAGCGGCTTGGGCAAATATTCATACACGGGCTTGTCCAGGTCCAGCACCCGTTTGTCCACCAGCTTCATCGCCAGGTAGGCGAACACCACCTTGGCGAACGACGCGCCGCTCATCACCGTGTTTTCCGTCAGCGGAAGATTTTTTTCCTTGTCGCGCAGTCCGTAACCTTTCGCGAACGCAATCTTCCCGCCGTTGATGATGACGAGCCCCGCCCCCGGCACCTCCGCCCCCTTCATCACCCGCGTAACAGTCTCATCAATCTCCGCCCGCAAAACCGCACTGCCGTCCAGCCGCTTTACCGTGGCCGCATTTTCGCCTGGCCTTACGGCGGCGGCACTCTTGTTCGCATGCTCTGTTCCGGCGGCGCCGTCATACACTCCCGTTGTACTCGCAGCTGGTGGCACACTCGCCGCAGCGCCCATGACAACCGCTGCTGCCAACACCGCGAAACAAACTCTCCGCACCATCAGTCCCTCCCGACCGTCGCGACGCTACTAAACGTCGCGTTCGGTCTTCGCTATATCAACGTAAATAAATCCCACGAAGTTCCCTCACAAAAATGAGAACGCCTCGTCTCAGGTTGTCAGCCTCAAGCCTGGCGAAGACCGGCCTGTGCTTCTTCTTGCCTTGTGATCCCGACAGAGGCCGATCCTTGGCCGACGAGGACCCGCTTCTGCCTTTTCTTTCCTGCCCTGTAGGAGTATGTTTCACCGGGACTGCGCCTCAACCCATACCACCAATGAAATTACGCAAATCCGACCTCGAAATTCTCGCAACATCTTGTGCCATATTCCTGGTTTTTCATTTCGGGGGTAAATACCCCTGGACGCCCAAGCACATCGCCGGCGCAGTACTGCTTGCTATCGGATTTGTTGGCTGGCTTACCGCGCGTCTGCAAATCCGTCGATTCTTTGCCGTAACGGCGCAAGCGCAGGGGCTCGTGACCACCGGCATTTACTCCAGGATTCGCAACCCAATCTATTTTTTCGGAGTAGTGCTCTTCGCCGGCATGGCGCTTTATCTGACGCTTCCTTGGTGGGTATTACCAGTAATGCTGCTGGTGGTTTTCATGCAGGTCTGGCGCGCACGGAACGAAGCTCGCGTGCTGGAAGCAAAATTCGGCGACGCCTACCGCCATTACCGCGCAAAAACCTGGTTCTAAATCGTAAGTTCGCGGGCGCCCAATCACAACGTGGCATATTTCGTGGTGGAAAATGTTTTTGTCCGAGTTATCGGCCAAATTTGAACCCGCTCTATCCGGGCAACAGCGTTTCCTGGCTCGCGATCACTTGCCAGCCGCGTTGGCCCCATATATATACGTGGGTAACGCGCGACTGCCGGGAAAAACCATGTCCGTTCTTGGTTCCGTGAGAACTCCACAGGCAAGTGACCACCGCCGTCTCCTCAAACATGCGCACCCGTATGTCTGACGCAACAAACGAGCTGTATTGCGTGCCGGAATTCTCGACCGCGGAGATCCACCCTGCCTTGTCCAGGACCTGCCCCGTCGGCAATATTCCCACAAAGTCTTCACCATAGACTCGCCGGAACAGCATCGCGCTGTTCAACTGCATCGACCGCGCCGTATCCTTTTCCAGATTGACTAGCTCGTCTTGCTTGACCTCTTTTTCCTTGGCCAGCTCCCTTAACTCCGCAGAACTAGGGTTCTGCGCGCGCATGCAGGGAGCCAGAGTGCTCGCCAGTATTACCAAGACCAGTGTGGATAGCTTTCTCATGCCATGGCACCTCGTCGTCCGGGTGAACCGGACCATTCCCCGATGTTGTGGTTCGGCAAGCTTTGTCCGGTTGACCCAAGTATAGCGCCGGTCACACCCATCTTCGCCTAGCCTGCGCCCTTCTTCTAAACAGCTAGCGCGTAGCTCGTAAATGCCCTTCGCAGAATCACGACGCATTCGGAGTGCTGCTTTTCGCCGACATTCTCGAACCAGATGACGCTGCGTTTGTCGCTCTCTCGCTGCTCGTTCCTTAGTGGGGACTGCGGCTTCTACTCCTGATAGTTGTTGTGCAGGTCCGGCGCGCGCAACGAGGCTCGCATCCTGGAAGCAAAATTCAGCGACGCGTCAGTTGGGCTTAGCCCGCGCTGACGTTTCAGTTCGCCTATTTTGATGTCGCCGGGTTTGGGAAGGATTGCCCCAGAATCAGTGCGGCTTTCCCCCAGAGTTACCGCTCTGCGACTTGGATGAGGTTTGGGACGTTTGGCGCTGCTCCATCTGCTGATGCTGAGTGGCATGCTGTTGCTCGAGCTGTTGCGTCTGCTGCGAATGGCGCTGCTCCATCTGTTGTATTTGCTTGTCGCTGTAGTTTTTCTGGGTGGCTTGCTGGTGTTCTTCTTCTTGTTGCTGCTCCAAATTTTGGTGATCCTGCGCTTCCCGGGCAGACAGTTCGTTCAGTTGTTGCTGATAACTCTTGTTGGTTGCTGCGCTGCCGGTGTTCGGGGCCTTGAAGTCGTGAGATGGCAATTCGCTGGCGTGATTGTTGACCGGAGGAGCCTTGTATTCGCCCCCCGCTTGTTTGGAAGCTACAAAACCAGTTGTGAAGTCACCGGGTTTGGCAGTAGCCGCGATGGGCGGTTTGCCCTGGTTGGCGGAAGCGTGCAGCTCAGGATTATTGCGGGCTTCCTGCACGTGTTGCGTTTGCGCCGCCACCGGCCCGACATGCTGCTCTTTGGCATACGCCTCTTGCTGTGCCGTGGGACGCGCCTCCACTCCGCCCCTGCCGCCGTTGTAGCTGACGTGATTTTCAGACCCAAGGCTCACCGGGGCGTTATAGGTGTTGTGGATGACGGCGGTGTTTACGTGATTGACCGCACTGTTGTACACGAAGCGGCCTCCTTCCCAGCGGCCGCCTTCATATCCAACGCCGCCGTAACCGTAGCCGTAATTGATGCCGCCATAGTAGCCCACCGTCGGGCCCCAATATCCTTGATTGAAAAAGTACGCGTTGCCGCCCCAGCCCCAGTAACCCGGCGTCCACAGGTAGCCAGCTTGAGGGGGATAGACCCACGTGCCAGGCACCCAGTAGTAGTCGTTAGCGGAATAGTCATAGCCCCAGTAACCGGGCGCCCACAGGTAGCCGTCGGCAGGAAGGATCGGCTGCTCATAGATAGGAAGCAACGGCGGGCCAAAACCCACGGAAATGCCGATTTGGCCGAATGCACCGTGTGAGAAACCCAGCAAGACAAACGAAAACATCAACGAGCGAACAACCATCCCAACACGCATTGTGCTCCTCCCTGCCTGCTCATCCTGTTTAGTGCGCGTTGCGACGCGCGTTAAGTGACGGGTGGCCGCGGATTTGAGCGGCCGGTCTTCTTTGCAATCAAACCTGGTTCCACGAACTCCAGTGACTTGGACAAAACTCGCGATAACGTTTCGTCTCTAGGAGCTCAAGGGAACATGCGGCATGCACCAGGGTGCATAGCCGCTCGCCTGTGAAAGTATCTATCACTTCAGCGCGTAACCCACAATCAAATTCAATTTCGGTCTACCGATTGAATTAGTATAGCGAATCGAGCTGGCTTCACTTCTTGCCCCGCGGGCGCTAGCTACTTTCCGAGGCCAGAATGCGCATTAGCGAAACACGCATTTTGCGCTAAAATCAGTATAGAAACGACCAAGGAAACTAAGAGATGAAAGCGATCCAATGACCGACCGTAAACCGCCATTCGCCACCGTGGAAGAGGCGCTGGAGGAAATTCGCGCCGGCCGCATAATCGTCCTGGTGGACGACGAAGACCGTGAAAACGAAGGCGACCTGGCCATGGCTGCCGAAAAAGTCACGCCGGAAGCCATCAATTTCATGACCAAATTTGGACGCGGCCTGATTTGCCTGGCGCTCACCGAGCAGCGCTGCGACGTGTTGAATCTCGCTGCCATCACGCCGCGAAATACTTCCGCCTTCGGCACGCCTTTCTGCGAGCCAATCGATGCGCGTCGCGGCACCACCACCGGAACCAGCGCCTCCGACCGCGCCACCACAATTTTAGCCACCACCGATCCCAACACGCGCCCCGAAGATCTCGCGCGCCCCGGACACGTTCACACTCTGCGCGCGCGCAATGGCGGAGTGCTGGTGCGCGCCGGGCAAACCGAAGCTTCCGTGGACCTCGCCCGCATCTCCGGCCTCGACCATTCCGGTGTGATCTGCGAAATCATGAACGACGACGGCACCATGGCGCGAATGCCCGACCTCACCGAATTTTGCCGCGTCCACAATATGAAGCTGCTCACCGTGGCCGACTTGATTCGCTACCGCATGCAGCACGAGCGTTACGTTCGCCGCATCGCCGAATCGATTCTTCCCACGCCGCACGGAAATTTTCGCATGATCGCGTACTCCAGCGACGTGGACCACGAACTTCACGTCGCGCTTGTTCGCGGCGACGTTTCCGGGGACTCGGCTGGCGGGCCGCCTCTCGTCCGCGTGCACTCACACTGCCTCACCGGCGACGTCTTTGGTTCCACTGCCTGCGATTGCCGCGCCATTATCGACTGCTCGCTTGCATCCATCGCGCAGGCCGAGCGTGGCGTCTTCGTTTATTTGCATCACACCGGCCGCGGATTTCAAATCGAAGCGCGCCAGCCTGACAGCAACGAACTTCCGCGCATCCGGTTTCACCAGCGCGAGGAACTCGATCAGGATTTAGGCAGGCAGCGTTTGGTGCAGCGCGAAAGCGGCATCGGCGCACAGATACTGATCGACCTGGGACTCCGCCGCATTCGTGTGCTAACGAATCATCCGCGCAAAGTAGTGGCGCTCGAAGGTTACGGCTTGGAGATCGCCGACCAAGTACCTCTCTCGGTCGGCTCCGCAAAATCAACCCACCAAATTTTATAGAAGAAAAAAATGTTGCGCTGTTATTTGCCGAATATTAAAACGACAAAGGAATCCTTCACCATGGTCGGACGTGGATGCGCATTGTCCGGCGTCGCCGCTGGCGTAGCACCGAAGTCCGCGGTCACCAGGAACACCTGGTGCGTCTTGGGATCCAGCGCCATGGTGCGCGCGTGCGCCTGCGTCGGGACATTTTCTACCACGGAATATTTGTCCGGCGAATCTTCGTGGACTACGGTGAGCGTTCCGCTTTCGCCATTCGAAGCATACGCGTATCCCAGTTCCGCGTCGAAAGCGTTGGCGTCCACCCCTTCGCCGATCTCCGGCGTAGCTACAACCTTGCCGGAGTCGGCGTCGATGACTGCCATCATTTTGTTGTCGCAGCCGGCGAACAAGCGGCGATGCGCGATGTCCATAGCGAGACCGGAGGGTTCCTGGCATGGCTTCAGCGGCCAGGTCGCTGTTACTTTCAAGCTCTGGGAGTCGATTACCTGCTCTTCGCTTTTGTCCTCGATATTTACGTACACGTGCCCAGCGCCATCGGCGACGGCGAATTCCGGCTTGCCGTCCACCGGAATGGTACCGACAACCTTTCCGGTGGCGGCTTCCATGGCTGTGACGTTCTTGCTGCGGCCGTTCATGGCGAAGACGCGTTTCGAGGAGGGATCGTAAATGATGGCGTCGGGATTGGTGCCGGCCTGCACGTTGCCAATAACGTTCAAAGTTTTCAAATCAAAAATTGTGATAGTACCGGCTCGGCCATTGGAGGTGAAACCACGATTGAATTCGGGAGCGAGCGCGATGCCATGGACCCCATCGGTATTCGGAATTTCGCCAGCGGTTTTTCCTGAATCCACCTCGAGCACAACCACTCTTGTGCCGCGTGAAATGTAGAGCCGTCGCGTGGCCGGATCAAAAGTGATGTAGTCCCAGAAACCTTCTCCGCCAAGCGGGATTTTCTTCAGGAGATGGTAGCCCGATGGCCCCGGCGCTTTAGAGCCCGAGGACACCGCCCGACCCGCAGACAGAAGCGGCGTCGCCGCACGCGCCTTGGTTACTGCTACCTCCGCTGACACGGCCAAAAGTGCAACCGCACAAGTGATCGCTGCCATGCTTCCGAAAAATGACGCTCGCAACATTTTCATTTCAATTCTCCCCGGTGTTTTTCCGGTCATTAAAGTTCGCAACTATGCTATTCCGCGCTTGCGGCCGAGTCAATTTGTTTGCCATTCAAGGCGAGTTCCGCGTTATGCAGACGATCGTGAGATACGGACACATTTTCTCAAAACGTGCTTTCGAAATACCTGCAATCGCCCGTAGGAGTTCCACTTTCTGAAAGGGGGCCGCTCTTCCGGCGAAAGTTCACGACGGCTTTTGCGGTGCCCGGACCGACTCCGGGTACTTGCTGCAACTGCTCTGCCGTCGCGGAATTCGACTCGACGGAATGCGCCCGGGGGGCGTGCTGGGTGCCCGCACGAACCTGCGGCGCGAAAAACAAGACCAGAAAAGAAGAGAGAACGAGCAACGAGCCACGCGGAACTCGGCGCGAACTTGCTTGCAGCATGCGACCGATAAAATGATTTGCCTGCGAGCGAAGCAGCGATTTGCCGGCGAACTTTGGGTGCAACGTGAACAGCAAACGAAACGGTCGCGCACGATTTCCGTCAGAGACGATTCCCCTGCGGGCCATACTCTGTGACCGGGCCGAAGAGGGCAGCTTGATCTGCTATTTGGGCGCGGTCGCCGACCAGGACGATTTGCTCGTTGGCGGAATCGAAATGGCGACGCGCAGCGGCGAGAATATCGTCGGCGGTAAGCGCCTTGATTCGCGCGCGATAGGTCTCGAGATAATCTTCAGGCAAGCGGTCGAGAAAGACGGTGGAAAGTTGCGAGAGCAGACCGTCTTGGGTGGCGACGCCGAGCGAAAAAACGCCGGTCAAATAGCTGCGCGCACTCTCTAGTTCCTGGTCGGTGACGGGGAGCGAGCGCATGCGGTCCATTTCATAGAACATTTCCGTGAGCGTTGCGGCGGTGACTTCATTGCGCACGGCTGCGTGCACGGTGAAATAACCGTAGTCGCGCAAAGCGCTAATTCCGCTGCGCGGGCTGTAGGTATAGCCCTTTTGCTCGCGGATATTCATGACCAGGCGCGAATGAAATGCACCGCCATAAATTGAATTGGCGAGAACCATGCGATACCAGTCCGGATCACGGCGCGTGATTGCGAGATTGCCTATGAGGACTTGCGTTTGCACGGAACCGGGGAGATGAACGAGATGAACCTGGCGTCCAGACTGACGCGGCGGCTCCGGCCACTTCTGCGGCGTCGGTGCGGGTGCGGTCCAGGCACCGAATATTTTTTCAACCTGATCGAGGATCGCGTCGGCCGAAAAATCGCCCACTAGAATGAACAGCGCGTTCGCCGGCGAATAGTTCTGGCGATAAAACTCTTCGAGCTGCTCGCGGCGGAAAGCTGCGACTTGCGCTTCCTGAGGAGCGACGATTGCGTAAGGATGCTCGCCGAAGAGAGTGCGGCGCAGGCGTTCCGTGGCGAGAAAATCGGGAGTGCTGCGCTGAATTCTCAGGCCTTCGGTTCGTTGGCGGCGCTCGCGTTCAAATTCCTCCGCGGGAAACGAAGCATGGCGCGCCAGGTCAGCCAACATTTCAAGCAGGCCTTCCGAAAAATCGGCGACGCCGGAAATGCCAATCGCACTGGTATCGGCTCCGGCCGACGCTGCTAAATCCGCGCCCATGCGACGGAGATCTTCTTCAATGCGGCGGAGAGGACGATTCGCAGTGCCGGTTCGCGCGACAGTGGCGGTGAGTTCGGCCAAGCCGGGCGAGCGATAAGCCACCGATGCATTCCCGCTGCGAAAGAAAAGCTGCGCGGAAATTTTGGGAAAGGTGCGAGCCTCCGCCAGGACAACTTGCAAGCCGTTGGTGAGAGTAAGAACAGTGCGCGGGGGCCACGCCACTGGGCGTTCGGGGCCGAGAGCGGGCGGAGACGAGCGGTCTGGCCGAGTGATCGTAGTCGAGGTCATCGAGATTCTCCGTGGTTCACGGGACGCCGCGCCAGGACGGCACGATTCGTGGGAACCAGATATTTTTTTGCGGCGGCTTGAACTTCCGCGGGAGTCACGGCCATAAAACCGTCGAGCACGGTATTGATGCGGTCGGGATTGTCGTCGAAAAGCGTAAAACACGCGAGATAGTGCATCAGGCCGAAGCGCGGCATGTAAGAACCCATGCCCCCTTCGAGCATGGAATAATAATCGGCGCGAAATTTCACTTTTACCGGGGCGAGTTCGTCTTCCGATATTTCTCTTTCCTGGACTTCGCGAATAACGGCGTCGTACGCCGCTACCGTGGCGTCGGAGGTAAGTTCCGGCCGGTAGAAAATGCGCGTGACCATTTGCGTGGGGCCGTTGGCGTCGAAAACATCAAGGCTTCCGTCGGTCTCGATGGCAATTTGTTTTTCGAAGACGAGCTCACGATAAATGCGTCCAGCGCGGCCACCATGTAACACGCGGTCTAGAATGGTCATGGCGTACCAATCTTTTGAGCTGCGCGGCGGAACGGTGTAGCCGATAGCCAGAGCCGGAAGCGTTCCGAATTTTTCTTCCACTTCGCCACGACGCTCTTCGGTTTGCGGCGGTTCGCTGACGTCGGCGGGCAGCGGCAAGGCATGCGATGGGATATCTTCGAAATATTTCTTCGCGAAAGTGAATGCTTCGGCGGGATCGAGGTCGCCCAACATCAGCAGCACTGCATTGTTCGGCGAGTAATAGGTGCGAAAAAAATCCTTCACGTCGGCAAGAGTCGCGGCGTCGAGGTCCTGAAAATCTCCATAAAAATTATGAGCGTTGGGCCAATTGCGGAAAGCGACGGGAGGCAAATCGAGCCAAGGAAATCCCCCGTAAGGCTGATTCATCACGTTCACGCGAACCTCTTCCTTCACCACATCGCGTTGGTTGCGCAGATTTTCATCGTCCACTTTAAGCGCGCACATGCGGTCGGCTTCGAGCCAGAGGACGCGTTCGAGCGCGTTGGAAGGGACCGCCTCGAAATAATTGGTGATATCGTAATGCGTAGTGCCGTTGAGCAAACCACCGGATGCGTTGATCAGCCGAATGTGCTCCATTTTCCCGGCGTTTTCGGAACCTTGGAACATCATGTGTTCGAAAAGATGGGCGAAACCGCTGCGTCCGCGCGGCTCGAGACGAAAGCCGATCTGATAGTAAACGCCGACGGTGACGACGGGCGCGGAATGATCGGGCGCCGCAACGACGCGCAGGCCGTTGACGAGCTTGGTGTGCTCGACCGGAATATGCAATTTCTTCAACTTTTTCCTCCCCTGGACTTCTGCAGCGCTCGTTTCAGCTGATTCGATGCTGCAGCGGGCTTCTTGGACAGAACTTTGCTGGAGAGAAGAGCAAGAGCCGCGTAGGCATCTTGAAATTCCCGCGCATGGCGCCGCAGCGCTTCTGCATGTTTTGCTACTGTTTCAAAATCACCGCGCGAAAGCGGACCGGTCCAGGACTTCCGCGGGCCCAGAGTTTCGAAATTATCCAACATCTGGCGCGTCAACGGCAGTAGTGCACGCGCCGCTTCTCGACGGCTGAAACCTATTTTCAACAATACTTGCGTGGCGGCTTCCATCAAAGCTAAACCGTGTCCGGCGACCAGCGCGCCGGCGGCGTGATACGCCGGTTTGTTCTTGCTGGAGACGGTGGCCGGCACACCACCCAAAGAGCGTGCAATCTTGCGCGCAACTTCTACGGCACCGCGATCGCCTTCGACTGCAAATATAACGTTTTCCAGGTTCGGCGCACCGCGTCCACTGAACGTCTGCATCGGATGAAGCGAGCCCGTGGAAGCGCCGCGGCGAGCAAGCGGGGCGAGGACTGTGTGATCTAGCGCGCCACTGGTATGCAAAACAACTTTATCGCGGAGTTTCGTTCCGTCAAAACTCGCAAGGACGCTGGCAACGCCACCCAGAGCGCCATCGGGAGTGCTTAGCATAATCACTTTTGAATCCAGCACCTCCGGAACCAGCTGCCCATACGGCTTTCCCGCCCCGATTTCCCGAACAGCAGCGCGTGACCTGGATGCGGAACGTGTGACCACGGCTCCAATCCGCCAACCGAGGCCGCGAAGGCGCTTGCCCAACGTTCTGCCCACGCGCCCTGCTCCGACGATGGAAAGAGAGCGCTCCATGGCACGTGATAGCATAACGTGTAAGCAGTTTTTCAGGTGGGAGAAATTGTCTCTACATTTATTCTGGACCATCGCGTTGGGAACGGCGGCGTTGCTTTGGGTTTACGGAGCGCTCGACGCGGCCTGGGGCTTGCGCACGTTTGCGTCCGTGGCCGACGCGGCGCTGCTGGAGGACGCAGATTGCCCCAGTATTTCCATTCTTTTTGCGGCGCGGGATGAAGCGGAAAAATTGCCTGCTGCGCTGGAAACTTTTCTGAAGTTGGATTATCCGCGTTACGAAATCGTGGCGGTAAATGATCGGTCTCAGGACGGTACGGAACAGATTCTGAACAGCGCAGCGCAGAGTAATCCTCGCTTGAAGGCTGCTTCCGTGAAGGAATTGCCTGCCGGGTGGCTGGGAAAACCTCACGCGTTGCAAAAAGCATATGAACAATCGACCGGGGAGTGGTTGATCTTCACCGACGCGGACGTGCAGTTTGCGCCGTCTCTGCTGCGCAGCGCGATGGCGTTGGCCGAGAAAAAGGGATATGACCATTTGACGCTATCGGGCCGCATGGACATGTTCTCCTTCGGCGAAAGAATCGCGCTGACGTTTTTCGGCTTGGCTTTTCTTATGGGCGTACGGCCATGGCGGGTGAGCGACCCAAAATCCAGCGCGTTTGCGGGCGTCGGAATGTTTCAGCTAATCCGGCGGAGCGCCTATGAAGGGATAGGAACCCATCGTCGGCTGGCCATGGAGGTAGTGGACGATATGAAGCTGGGAAAACTTGTGAAAAAGAGCGGGTTTCGTTCGGGCGTGGCGAAAGCGCATAACGAACTGAGCGTCCATTGGCAAAGCGGCATGAGCAATGTAATTCGCGGCACAACGAAGAACTTTTTTGCGTTTGCGGGATTTTCTCTTTGGAACATGAGCACCCAGATTTTTGGATTATTGATGATGTGCGTGGTGCCATGGGTAGCACTCTTTTTTGCTCACGGGTGGGCGCTGGTATTCGCGTGTATTTGCGTTGGGCTCGCGATCATTTTGCATATCGGCGCATGCCTGGAATTCAAGGTTTCGCCGTTGTATGCGTTGACGTTCCCGATTGGCGCGCTGATTTTCACTTGGATGCAGGTGCGTTCGACGATTGTTACTTTGTGGACCGGCGGGATTATCTGGCGCGGGACGTTTTATCCGCTGAAGGAGTTGAAACGCGGAGTAGTGTAGAAAATCCTTTTATAGCGCGGCAGAGTTGGGGCGCGCCTTATTTAAAGAACGAATAACCCACGAAGACACCTTCCAAATCCACGCCGGGGTTTATTTGGCCGCGGTAGCCGTTCGAGATGTGCTGGAATTTGTATCCGAAGATCCAGGAGCGCGTGCGTGAGGAATTGTATAGCTGGAAACCCAATTCGAAGTCGAAATCGAAATTGAATTGTGTTTCACCGTGAAAGTCCACCGGTATGCGACGCACTGACGAAGTGAATCCGGCAGTTGAAGCGCCAAAAAACTGAAATCTGCGATCGCGGAAAAAATTCAATTTCAAGCCCAGGGGATTCACACCCCCGCCGTAAACGACTTCGCGCGAACCAGTAAGATAGGTGGTGTGGCCGTGTGGATTAATGACGGCGCCCAGAATCTTAGGCTGCAACATGATGGCGACCGGCATTACATCCAAAGTGTATTCGAGCGATGCTCGCGGCTTATCGAATATCAAGTGACCGTAGCGAAATCCGAAAACGCCGAACTGGCGCGGGCTGGTGACGCCAATGACATGCGGAGCGTATGGCGCGTAGGAAGCCCAGATTCCGAATTCGCTGTCTCCCGCCTGGAAGTCTTGGCGGCGTGCTGGGGCGACTTGACCACGAGCGGCGGGAGAAAATGCAAAAAACGCGGCCAGAACAAAACCGAGCGTTGCGAAAATACGGAACGTGGATTTTTGTGGTTGGTTCACGCGAGTCCAATCGGATTATTTTTTTGCGACACGTTTTTTGAACGGCCTAGCTGCGAGATCCTTGCGAGTAGATGGAATCGCCGCAGCCGGAGTTGCTTCGACCGGCACCGCAGCAGATGCAAGCTCTGCGACCGGCGGAGAAAAGATCGCGCCGAGGTCGCGTTGTTTAAGAGAGCGTATGCGATCGCGAAGCGCGGCGGCGCGTTCGAACTCAAAATTCTTCGCCGCTTCGCGCATTTGCGATTCCAGCTGGGTAATAGCGGTAGCCAGTTCCGCTTCGGTGGAGACTTCCCCGATCACAACGTCGTCCAAAGGCACGGTAACATAGTCGGCTTCGACGATTCTGGCAAGTTGCATGTCCACTGATTTCACGATGGACAGCGGCGTGATGTTGTTCTCGCGATTGTAGGCTTCCTGTTTCGCGCGACGCCGGTTTGTTTCACCTATGGCTTGCTTCATGGATTCGGTCATCACGTCGGCGTA
>Ga0307477_10001403_pt1 | contig 20513 bp, 12 predicted proteins | sample atmos_gasesECM2C_FD_203316 | JGI IMG/M metagenome (GOLD analysis project Ga0307477, IMG submission 203316) | Hardwood forest soil microbial communities from Morgan-Monroe State Forest, Indiana, United States - atmos_gasesECM2C_515 | ecosystem: Environmental > Terrestrial > Soil > Temperate...
CGACCAGATCTTTTTCAGAACGCGCTCGAAATTTCCGCCCAGGACGCCCGCGATGTCATTGTCGGAATATCCGCGCCGGACCAGGCATTGAGCGATGTCGTAGAAGCGCTTCGGATGATCGAGGCCTTCGATGTCGTCTTTGTCGCGAAAGGCGTAACTGGATTTATAGCTTGCGTGCAGGGCTTTGCGCATGGGATCGGGCAATGCGTCGTATCCATGCAGGTCGATATCGCTGCCCACACCCACGTGTTCCACACCTACCAGTTTGGCGACGTGATCGTAATGATTCAGCGCGTCTTCGATTGTGGTCGGCTCCTGGGCGGTAACAAACATGCGCACGCCGGTGATACCCATTACCCCGCCGGTCGCAGCCATTTTCTTGATGGCTTCATCGCTCTTGCAACGAGGATGCGGATTCAGCGCCCGGCAATTTGCATGGGTGATCAGCACCGGCTGCAATGAAACGGTGCATGCGTCCATCGAGGTCATCTCGCCGCAATGCGCCACATCGACGGCCATCCCAACCTTATTCATTCGCTGAATGACTGCGACGCCAAAGTCGCTGATGCCGCTGTCAGTGCGCTCGGTCGAGCCAGTGCCGATAAGATTCCGGGAATTGTAAGTAAGCAGCGAAATGCGCTGGCCCAGGCTGTAAAACAAGTCCACGTCGGCAGGCGTACGAAAGTGCTCTGAGTTCTGCAGCCCCAGAAGAATGCCCAGTTTCCCGCTTTTCTTGATACCGGCCAGCGATTCCGGAGAATCGATGCGGGTAAGCCAATCGCTGTGGTGGGCGATCAATCCGTTCCACAAAGACAGAAAGCGGAGTGTCTGATCGTAGGCGTCCGGCCCGCCCGTTCCCACAGCGATATGATAGACGTCAATCCCCGATTCCCGGAACGGACCGAGATCTTTTGGAGTAAAGGTCGCCGGGTCATTGAACCAGGTCCGCGGCGCCGCACCGCCCTGCCGCGGCATCAGCGGCGCCAGTGAGGCATAGAGGCTGAACGGATTCAACATGTCGAGCGTGGTCGCGCGCCGCACCAGGTCGATGGCTCGCGCCGAATACTTGTCCGTCGATTGGGCGAAGAGCTGAAAGCTGCCCAGATTGATCATCGGCGTCGCGGCCGCCATGGCCGTCGCCTTCAACATCTCTCTGCGATTGAATTTCATTTCGGCTCCACTAAGAGATTTGAAACGGCGAAGAATAGCATGAACTGGCCACCGGGCGAAGGCATCCGCTTTCCTGCGTTCTCGCGAAAAGCAGATCCCCCGCTCCGCGAAATCAACTTCATTTAGAAACAAATGGCTTGGCGGCGGACCGGGATGACAGTACCTCTAGATGATGGCGGTACCACATATGATCAGAGTATCTCGTATTCAGTTTTTGCCTTGTGCTTCTAAGGCAGGAGCGACAATCCCTGAATGTTCCAGGAAAGATGGAACACCGACGAAGTAGTGGCCAGAATGGCGGCTTTTCCCGGAGCGAAGCACAGGCCGACCAGATTCTGGCCGGAGACGCACAGCGATGCCTGCTTGTCGGGAGTGATGCGCACGATTCCACGCTTGCCCGAGAGCGATGCCGCTACATACAGATTTCCGCTGGCATCGAAAGCCATTCCTTGCGGTCGTCCTAGACCGCGGAAGAAAACGGCCGCGCTGCCGTGGGGATCGACGCGATAGATGGCGTCATAGCTGGACGTAGTGGGACCTGTAACGTAGAGGCTCTGATCCGGAGCGAATGCAAGATGATAGGCCGAAACGCTCGGTTCCAAAGTGGAAAAGACGAAGGTTTGGCGGTCGCGGGCGATTTTGAAGATGGTTCCGCTGCGGTCGCCGACATATAGATTCTGTTCGCGGTCGAAGGCGATGCCGGTGGCCACGCCCATCCCTTCGGCATAGGCCGACATAGTCCCGTTCGGCGCCACTCGATACACGGTGCCGTTCTGCCGCGAAGAGACATACATCTGTCCTTCGCGATCGAAGGCGATGCCGTGCGCGTTCATCAGTTCGGACAGGAATGGCTTGACGTGATAGCTGGTGTCGATCTTGTAAATCGATACCGGAACCTTCTGCCCGCGCGAGCCGGAGAAGGGCACGAAGAGATTGCCTTCATGATCGAGAGCGGGGTTCGTGACCGGATGCAGGTTCTCTGCGATGGGAACGGCCACCTTCAGATCAAAACCGTTGCTGCTGGAGTCATCGGGGATGACGACAACCTGGCCTGAGTTGGCGGTGTCTGGAACTCGCGCAATCACGAACTCGTCGGAGGAAATGACGACTCCACCCGGTTCGTCTCCAAAGTTCACGCGTGGTCGGCGCAGCTCGTGGGCGCGAAGGCCGCTTCCCGAGATGCGTACCTCCCCACCGGGAAGGGCAAAGGACGGAGTGATGGAAGTGATATGCGGCTTCCCGTTCAAGTTGCGCTTTCCCAGCAGGCGTTCTGAGATTCCCATGCTCGCACAATCCGGCTCATTCGCTTGCTTCCGCGACAATTTCGGTTGACGGCCCAACCGCAGGAACTGCCGCTACAGCGCAGGTCAAAATTTCAGCACCATAGCCAGTACCGCCAGCGCATAGATACCCGCGCCAACATCATCGAGCATAATGCCGAAGCCATCAGGCAAACGCTCAAGCGCACGCAGCGGAGGCGGCTTCAAAATATCGAAGCAACGAAAAAGTATAAGGCTCAGGAGAAGATATTTCCAAACCAGCGGCGCGATGATGAGCGGCAGCATCTGTCCTGCGACCTCGTCGATCACCACAAAGCCAGGATCGTGGATTCCACTTTCGCGCGCCACGCGCGTGCTTGCGGGGATGCCGATTGCGGTCACCGCAAGAATAATCACAACAGCCGACAAGGAAAGATGAGCCGGAACTGCGCGCGCTAGCACCCACCACAGCAGCACTGTCGCAAGCGACGCCCAGGTTCCGGGACCGGCAGGCAGCCGACCAACTCCGAAGAATGTCGCGACCAGCCACGCCCAGGCAGTGCGAGTAGAGGCAGCCTGGAGGTCAGTGGTCTTTGTGCTCATCGTTGTCCGGCTTAGACGGCATCGTGTGCTCGATTTCTTCCAGCATCTCCGGATCGAGTATGGGCGAACTGATGCGATAGCCGCCGCTGGCCCATTTGCCCAGATCGATCAGCCGGCAACGATCGCTGCAAAAGGGAAAATGCTCGTCCGAGCGCGACACGATAGTCTTGCAAGTTGGACAGCGAAGACTGAGCTGTTTCTTGCGAGGCATTTGATAACCATTTTAGCAATCATTGATGCTGCTTTCAGACGATGCGCGCGATCAGGTCATACTCGTGCGCCTCGGTGATCTCGCAGCGGTAGAATTCGCCGGATGCAAGCGATTCGTGAGACCCGAAGTCGTTGATAAAGACCTTGCCGTCGATTTCCGGAGCGTGCATCGCGGTGCGCCCTTCCCAGAGCAAGTCTGTCTCCTCCGATGGACCTTCGACTAGCAAGTCGAACTGGCGTCCCACAAACTCCCGCTTCTTGCGGCGACTGATGCTCTGCTGAAGCTGCATGAGCTTTTTTCGCCGCTGCTCGATTTTTGCCAGTGGGACTTTTCCCGGCAGCTTGAATGCTGCTGCGCCGTCTTCGTCGGAATATCCGAAGACGCCCATCCAATCGAACTCAGCCGCTCGCACAAAATTCGAGAGCTCGGCGAACTCGGAGTCGGTTTCCCCAGGGAAGCCGACGATAAACGATGTCCGCAGAGTCAGGTTCGGAATCGTGCACCGCATCTTTTCGATGGTCTTGAGAAAGATCTCCGCTCCACCGCCGCGCTTCATGCGCTTCAGCGCGGATGCTGAACCATGCTGCAGAGGAACATCGATGTAGGAGCAGATTTTCTCGTGCGCGGCGATGGTATCGAGCAGGCGTCCGGTGATCTTATTCGGATATGCGTACAGGAAGCGAATCCACCGCAGTTCCTCGATTTCCGCCAGCCGCGCCAGCAGCAGCGCGAGTCCATCTTTGATCCCAAAGTCTTCGCCGTAGCAGGTCGTGTCTTGTCCGATAAGCGTGAGTTCGCGGACGCCGCCTTCCGCCAAACGCCGGGCCTCGGCTATTACGGATTCGAAGTGGCGGGAGCGGAATTTCCCGCGAAGCTGCGGGATGATGCAGAAGCCGCAAGGATGATCGCAGCCTTCCGCAATCTTCAAGTATGCCGAAGTCTTTCCCGTGGCCAGCAGACGCGGAGTGTGTTCGTCGTAAAGATAGTTTGGCAGATCGGCGATGGCGCCATCCCACTCTGCGCGTGAGAAGCGTCCGTTAGCCTGCCGCACGTCCCCTTCCAGGCGCGAATGCTGCCTTACGGCGCTGGGCGCTCGATCTACCAGGATCTTGAACGGAGAGTCGGATTGCTCGGACAAGGGCGAGAGCGGCAGGATTCCTGCCGCCTGGATGATCTGCTGAAGCTCTCCGGTTCCAACTACCGCATCCACCTCAGGGATATTCTTGCGAATTTCGTCGCGATAACGCTCTACCAGACAGCCGGCAACGATCAACTTCTGCGCGCGTCCGGCGGTCTTGTGCTGCGCCATCTCCAGGATTGCGTTCACCGACTCCTGCTTGGCCGAATCGATAAATGAGCAGGTATTCACCACGATCACATCGGCTTCGCCGGCGTGCGGGGTGATCTCGGCGCCGGCCTGGTTGAGCAGGCCCATCATGACTTCGCTATCGACCAGGTTCTTTGGACAGCCAAGGCTGACGAAACCTATCTTTTTGCGAGAAGTGATGGACGATTCCGGACTTGTGGCGCTATCGGAATAGAACTCAGGAGCAACTTCAACTGGCATGCAATCTAACTATTTTAGCATCCACGAAGTGTGCTGACCGCAGGACCTCACTCCTTGGCGACGGACTCCAACTCTCGATAGAGCTCTGGAAGCTTCTCGGCATCAGGCGCTGAGTCACCGAAGCGGGCTCGTTCGTAGTGGAGCGTGAATTCCTGAAGATGGTGTCGTACCGGGTTCGACCTGACGGTCTTCAGGAACTCTTGCGGCGTTTGAGTTGGGGCTTTGCGAATGCCGCGTCGTGCCAGCAGCTTGAGCACGCGCCGGTACCAGATAGTCGCCGCCGAATGCGGCTCCAGGCGGGGCTTGCGGGCGAGTCGCATTTCCCGAATTGTCAGGAGAAGCTTCGGTCCAGCCAGCAGAAGCATAAGCAGGCCGAATCCGATGCTGATCCATAAGGTCCAGGCATTCACGTGGCGCTGGAAGTGGACACGCACGGCCTTCACCCGCCGCAAAATGCTGCGATACAGAGACTCGAGCCATTGGCGGGCGTTCTCAAATTGGGAATGACTTTGCCGAATTACGGTAAAACCGAGCGTATTCTGGTGACCGGTGTCGTAATTGACTACCCAGTCGTGCCAAAACTCCCGCATGGCGTCCGCGTACAGATACAGTCGGTTCCAGGCGCTGGGGGCTTCGGCTGAAGCCGGCGTGGGGTCGAAGGTGTACCAGCCGTATCCGGGAAAGTAGGCTTCGACCCAGGAATGAGCATCTTTGGCGCGAACGATGTAGCTGTCAGTCACATCGTTGTACTCTCCACCGCGAAATCCGTTGACGATGCGCGACGGAATATCGAGCGTCCGCAGCATGACCACCATGGACGAAGCGAAGTACTCGCAATGTCCCTTCTTGCGAACGAACAGAAAATCCGCGATCGGATCTTTCGGAGACACCGTGGGTAGCTGCAACGTATAGCCATAAGTGCTCGCAAGGTAGCGCTCAATGGCCCAGGCTTTCAAAAACGGAGTGGGCTGGTTTGCAGTGACCTGCCGGGCAAGTTTTACGATCCGTGGATCGAGATGCGATGGTGTTCTCAGATAAATGAGTTGGCTTATGCTTAGATCTTTGAAGGGTGGAAGATTCGCCGGCATCGGCGGGGGAATCTCAGACACGACGCTATAGTCGGTAATCGAGCGCGCGCTGTCCATATTGAATATGGTGCCGGTGGAGTCGATGCGGATGATCTGATATCGCCCGTTGATGAACAGAGCCTCCGGCAGCACGAAAAAGACACGGGCTCCAAAGGGTTCGAGCGATACGCGATAGCTGACTCGCCTGCCATAACCGACAAACAACCGCGACGTGAAGGCTGTCGCAGAGAATGTTCCATTGGTTGTGGCTTCAACCGGACCGTCGCCCACCGGACCTGTCCAATGGCGGCCGTCGTCGAAGGTGGTGAGGGCGACGCCGCGCCAGCGAAGGTCACTGGGAACCCGGCTCCCCTCGGCAAACTTTACGTGCATGACTACCGCGCTCGATTGCTGAATCTGCCCGATTTCCCCTAATCGGACCTCCTCGCTGAATCCGGTGGAGAGATCGGTGCGCGAGGCAAATGCGCTCAGATATCCGGTGGAAGGCTTGCGCGGAATGAGGAAGAAAAGCACAACCGTCCCCAGCACAATGCTCAGCACCAGCACTACGCAGGCGCGCGACACCGAAGCGGGCAGTCGCCGCAGATCGCGCACGTAGCGCACTTCGCTGTTGGCGGCCGGCTGGGCGGCGATCCAGGAACGCCGCATCTCCATGGTCACGAAAGTCATTACCGCAAGCAGCACAAACAAGCAGAAGACGGCAAAGAATAGCGAGTCCACGGTAAGAACCGCCGCTGCAAGCACCATCGCGAACGCGAGCAGTTCCAAATACACGTAATCCCGCTCGCGATGGATCGCGAACATCTTCAAGAGCGCCAGCAGCAGCACCATGTGCACCAGGGCTACGATGAAGGTCTGCGAAATCGAGAAATAATCCAGCGCGAAAAATGCGCTGTACAGGAGGGTGATGTAAGTCGTCCATCGCTCCGGAATTCTGGCATCGCTCTGGCGCAGCAACAGATAGCCCTTAACCGCAAGCGCGACAATGCCCAGAACCAGCGACGAGAGATCCAGCTTGCCTGTGCCTGCAAGCATGGCGAACCCGGTCAACAGCAGCAGGTACAGCGAAACCTCGAAGAATCGCTGGATCACCGGATGCGCGGTTCGAGCGACGGCTGGCGCAGTAGAGGACATCTTATTGGGCACAGTTTACCGGAAGCCGTGACTGTAAGGGACCGGACGTGCATACATCCTGCCCAGAGACTTCGGTCATCTTGATAGCTGGAGAATCGATTCATAAGCTGATTCATGGGCTATGCCGTCAGCTAGAATGCACGCAATAACTGTGATGCGGCAGTTGGGAACAATCACGCTTCGGACGCGCGGGTTGAGCGTGGTCCTCACACTCACCTCATTGCTGGTTGGTGCAAGCCAGGTTGCGTCCGGACAACTCCTCAATGCCGATTCGGGACCGGTGAGTTCCGATAATTTCGAGCTACCCAGCATTCCCATTTCTGCGGTCGCCGGCAGCGATAATTGCGCTCGCATCGCGGATCTCGAGGAGCGGTTGGAAGGGCCGGCTAACGGCAAGAGCAATCAACCAATCGACGCTCCAGAACCGAGAGCGACGTTGGGCGCATCTGGAAAGCTTCGTCTGGCGATGAGAAATTTCTCCGATCCTTTGAATCTCGCGGGCATGGCGATTGATTCAGCCGTTTCTAATGCGACCAGCAGTTCGAATTCCGCTTTCGGCACAGGCTGGCCTGGCTTCGGACGCCGCTTCGGCATGTCCGTGGCCGACGAAGGTCTCAACGAGTTCTTTTCGACATTCCTTATCTCGACGCTGGCACACCAGGATCCGCATTATCATCGCGATCCCGGCGCAAGCAGGGGACGACGAATTGTCTATGCCCTTTCGCGAGTTGTGGTGGCGAGCTCCGATTCGGGAAAACCAATGTTTAACGTGGCGGAGTTCGCTGGAACTACAGCGTCCTCTCTGGTTGAAACGACCTATCACTACGAGCGCGACGAAGGCCCCAAGGCGGTCTCCGCCCGCATCTTCGTGAGCATCGGCTCGGATGCCGTCTGGAACCTGATGAACGAATTTCTTCCCGACATCGCCCGCCGCGTGAATCCGCGCTTCATTTTTCTCCGGCGTCTCGCCGAGCGCGCGGCCAAGCAGTATTGAGAAAGCTGCTGGCTCCCAACATGTCGCGCCTGAATCGGATGTTAATATCGAAATGTCAGGCGCCGGGTCCCGCGCGATGTAATCCCGTGAACCCCGCCAGGTCCGGAAGGAAGCAACGGTAATGGGCCAGTGCATGTGCAGTGGGCTCCCCGGTGTCTGGCTAATTTCCGCACCTCGCCGGAGCGCGGTTTCCATCCGCTGGGCGCCAACTCACAACCGGAGACAAGATTGAAACAGCTTCAGCGCGCCAAGATCAGCGCCCTCGGCACTTTCGTTCCACCCGGTCTTCTCACCAACGCCGACCTCGAAAGAATGGTCGAAACCAACGACCAATGGATCCAGGAGCGGACGGGAATCCGTCAGCGCCACATCGCCGAGAAAGGGGTAGCTACATCCGATATTTCGTGCGAGGCTGCTCGTATCGCCTTGACCAATGCCGGTTTCAAGGCCACGGACTTGGAGGCGATCATCGTTGGCACGGTGACTCCGGACATGCTGTTCCCTTCTACTGCCTGTCTAGTCCAACACAAATTGGGCGCGTCAGGAGCGTGGGGGTTCGATCTTTCGGCAGCCTGCTCGGGTTTCCTATACGCACTGCAATGCGGAGCGCAACTGATACAGACGGGTTCGCATAAGAAAGTGCTGGCGATTGGCGCCGACGTGATGACGTCGATCATCGACTACACCGACCGCGCCACGTGCGTGATATTTGGCGATGGCGCTGGAGCTGTCGTGCTGGAGCCGGCTAGCGAGGGAGAAGACGTTGGGCTGATCGATTTCCTGCACGAAGTGGATGGCTCAGGCGGATGCTCGTTGTACATGCCTGGCGGTGGCAGCTTGCATCCGGCGACACACGAGACCGTGGATAAGAAAATGCACTTCGTGCATCAGGATGGCGGAGCGGTCTTCAAGTACGCGGTCCGCAAAATGGCGGACTTCTCCGAAAAGATACTCGTTCGCAACGGATACACAGGAGCCGACGTCGCTGCCTTCATACCGCATCAGGCGAACAAACGCATCATCGCCGCAACCGCCGAACGGTTAGGGATGCCGATGGACCGCGTGATTATCAATATCGGCGAATACGGCAATACGACTGCTGGAACGATTCCGCTGGCGATGCAAACCGCTATCGAAGAAGGCAAGCTCAAAAAGGGCGATCTGGTGTTGCTGGCCTCGGTCGGAGCAGGGTACACCATCGGCGCAACCTTGCTGAGGTGGGCGTACTAAGTAGGCTGCCGGCTTTCGGCTCCCGGCTTGAACAGCGCAACTTCCACGCACTCCACAGAGTCCACTATCTGCACATCAGTCCCGTCGGATGGCACCCGCCAATCTACGCGACTCTCTTCTCCGCCGAATGGAGCGCCGGCAATCCTTTTTTCATGCGGTAGTAAATATAGGTTCCTGCGGCAATGCCGCCTAGAACTGCGAGCACGATTAATGCCCAGATGATTGGTCTGGAATATTCCTCCATGACATGAATCAAAGCTCGTCCGTAGCGACGGCCAAGCCAGGCAACGACGCTGTACCGGACCAGGCGTCCCGCCGAATAAGCCGCCAGGAACTTAGTCTTTGGGACCTTCAGAACGCCGGCAGCGAGCAGGAAAGGAGAGAGCGGAAATGGAGGCGGTAAGAGCGCCGGAACCGCCACGGCTCCCACTCCATACTTCTCGCTCCAGCGATAGGCTTTCGCGAGTTTCCTTTCGGGAATGCGCTTTTCCAGACCTTCCTTGCCGCCCTTGAATCCGATCCGATACGTGAGATAGGCGCCGATCGCGGAACCCGTGGTGGCCGCAAGTACATAAATCCACCAGTGCTGCGGTTCCGATGCCACCAGGAGGATTAGAAGAATGTCCAGACTGCCCGGGGTGGGGATTACTGAGGCGTCGGCCACTCCGAGCAACACTTCCCCAAGCAGGCCGAGTTGTCGAATCTTGGCCCACACTTCCGCCATCACGATCAACTCGGCTGTCATAGGAGGCCCTGCTGGTTAGAAGCGAGATGCGGGGACGGAGTTGCGGGTTTCAATTTCGGCGCCCATCAGCAGCTCTGGCGCTGGGGGCAGGAGCTTCAACTCGGCGGCATAGCGGAAGAATAGCTTCATTCCCGCGATGTTCTCTTCATCCAGGTGGTAATGAATGTTTTCGGAAAGATATTCGACTATCTGCGCGCTGGATAGCGTGAGCTTAGTGGTCCATTCGTTGGCAAGCTCCTGGATGTGCCTCACGCCTTCATCGCGGGACGTGCTGAATACCTCGCCGATTCTGGCGAACTCCTCCTCGGCGGCCGCCCCGGGGCGCATCGCCCAAAAGGCGAATACAAACGGCTTTCGGGTAAAGCTCCGCCATTCCTCGCCCAGGTCCCAGGTTAGATATCGAGAGCGATCCACTTGAAGCGCGGGATCTCCGATCAGCAGAGCAGCATCGTGATTGGCCAGCATGCGGTCGAGCTCGGGATCGACTGGCGCAAACCGAACATCGAGATTCCAGTGTTTTGCAAACAGGATTTGGATCAATGCCGCGGAAGAGCGGGAAGAGCTGTCGAGCGCGACTGTGCGAATCTGATCCAGTGGCCGATTGCTGACCAGCAGAATCGAACGAACAGCGCCCTTGCTCGCGATCGCCACGTCGGAGAGAATTCGCAAACTGGAAACGGTAGCAAACGCCGCAACGGGAATAATCCCGATGTCAGCCGAGCCTTCACCCAGCATCTGTGCGCAGCGCGACGGAATCGTGTAGTCAACGTCGAATTGCTCGCGAAGTTCCTCGCGACGCGAGCCGTGCTCGAAGCTCCACATTAACGGGGCGGTGTTCAAGTAACTAATCGCGGAGACGCGCAGGCGGGACATACAAACATCGTATCAGCGACGACAGAGCTCCAGTCGTCCAATTGACACTCGGCCCATCGACATCGTATCTTCCCCCACCAGTTTGCTTACATGACTGAATCGGCTGCAGCTTCGCGCTCCGTACAACCCGACCTCGTTACCTTGCAGTGGCTCGCCCTCTCGCTGACTCCGGGGATGGGACCGATCCGTGGACATCGTCTGGTGCAGCACTTTGGCGGAATAGAGCGGGCCTTCGCCGCATCGCTTACGGAACTCGAAGCCGCGGGCCTGCCGGCCGCTGCTGCTCAAGCCATTGCTCTGAATCGCTCCTACTCGCTGGCGGAAGAAGAGTTCATGAAGGCACGAGACGTGGGGGCCGAGCTAATCCCCTTTCATGACAGACGCTATCCGGCACGGCTGAAGGAGATCTACGATCCTCCGCTCGTTTTGTACGTTCGCGGGGATGCCGGTCTGCTGGCGTTGCCCGGATTGGGAGTTGTGGGAACGCGTCACCCGACGCCTTATGGAATAGGCATGGCCGAGCGTTTGGCGAACGATCTTGCCTCTCGCGGGCTTGTTATCGTCAGCGGAATGGCCCGGGGAGTTGATACGCATGCTCATCGCGGCGCGCTTAATGGTAAGGGAAAGACCGTCGCTGTGTGGGGCACGGGGATCGATGTGCCATATCCGCGCGAAAACAAGCGCATCGCTGAAGCGATAGTGACAGCAGGCGGAGCTCTGGTTTCCGAGTTCCCCGTTGGTGCTTTTGCCGCTCCGCAGAATTTCCCGATTCGAAACCGGATCATCAGCGGACTGACCTTCGGAGTGCTGGTTGTAGAAGCAGGCGAATACAGCGGGACTCGCATCACTGCCCGCTGCGCGTTAGAGCAAGGACGGGAAATTTTCGCCGTTCCCGGCAATGTGACTAACCGCAATTCCTGGGGCCCTAACACATTGATAAAACAAGGAGCTAAGCTCACCGCGACATGGGACGATGTGTGGGAAGAGCTGCCTACCGACGTCAAACTGCAACTTGAAGCGACTTGGCGGGTTGAATCCCATGAGCCCGCTGACGCATCTCTATTTTCGGACTCGCAACTCTCACCTCACGAAAAGCGCATTTACGCTCTCTTGAAACCGGACGAGGCCACTCAGCTCGATGCAATTATCGAGAAGCTGGAAGGCGAGATCTCCTCATCGGAAATCTTTTCGGCTCTGTTCGAACTCGAGCTGGCAGGCAAGATCAAGCCGCTGCCGGGGAAGAATTACGTAAGAAGCTTCTGAGCCGCGAAGCTACGAAGCCTCGGAGCAAAACCAAAAACTAAGGGAGAGGGACAGTGAGCGATTTTCGAGATTTGAAAGTCTGGCAAAGGCGCACGAACTGACTCTTGATGTATACCGCGCGACTGCTGGGTTTCCCAAGCAGGAGATATATGGTTTAGTCTCACAGATGCGAAGGTGCGCTGTTTCTGTCGGATCAAATATCGCTGAGGGAAGGGGTCGAAGAGGAGACGTGGAGTTCGGACGTTTTATCCAGATTTCTTCTGGTTCTCTGACTGAGCTGGAATATCAATTACTTCTTTCCAGAGATCTTAAGTATCTGCCCGAGGCTGAATACCAGGGCATTAATGCAAAACTTGCAGAAGTAAGCAGAATGTTGCTTTCATTGGAGCAGAAGGTAAAGGCTGCCAAAGTCGACAGCGTAAGTTGAATTTTTAGTCCACAGCTTCGAAGCTTCGAAGCTTCGTGGCTTAGGAGCTTGTTTTTGTCGAAAGCACTCGTCATCGTCGAATCGCCTACCAAGGCGAAGACCATCAATAAATATCTCGGCAAGGACTACGACGTCGATTTCTCGCTGGGTCACGTCAAGGATCTGCCCAAGAGCAAGATCGGCGTCGATCTCGACAACGATTTCGAAACCGAGTACATCGTCATTCCCGGAAAAGAAAAAGTTCTGGCGAACCTCAGGAAAAAAGCGAAGACCGCCTCTGCTATCTATCTCGCACCCGATCCGGATCGCGAAGGCGAGGCTATCGCCGCGCATTTATACGAAGAACTGGGCGAAGCCACTCCCAAGAAAAAACGTTCTGGCGGTATTCCCATTCACCGTGTGACCTTCAACGAAATTACCTCAAAGGCGGTGAAGGCGGCGTTCGAGCATCCGCGTGATATCGATTGGAACCTGGTGGACGCGCAGCAAACGCGACGCGTGCTCGATCGCATTGTCGGGTACCAGATATCTCCGCTGCTTTGGGACAAGGTCAGGCGAGGACTTTCAGCCGGACGCGTGCAAACTGTCGCGTTGCGTCTGATCGTCGAGCGTGAGCGCGAAATCAAGGCGTTCGAGAAGAAAGAATATTGGACAATCGACGCGCATCTTGCCAAGCCGCCCGCTTTCGACGCGCGCTTCACAGGAATCGACGGCGAAAAGACCGAGGTTCCAAATGCGGATGAGTCGGAAAAGATCACCAACGCGTTGCGCCAGGCGCAGTGGAGCGTGCGGTCGGTGGAGAAGCGTGAGCGCCGACGCAGCGCTACTCCGCCGTTTACCACGAGCAAGTTCCAGCAGGATGCCTCGCGCAAGCTGCGCTTTAGCGTGAAGCGCGCCATGATGCTGGCACAACGTCTGTATGAAGGCATTGAACTTGGCGATGAAGGTTCCGTTGGCCTTATTACCTACATGCGTACCGATTCAACCCGGGTCGCGCCCGAGGCGCTCGACGAAGTCCGAGAGCTCATCGGATCCAACTTTGGTCCGGAGTTCCTGCCTGAGTCGCCCAACGTTTATAAGTCGAAAAAGGACGCGCAGGAAGCGCACGAGGCTATTCGTCCGAGCTCGGTTACGCGCCATCCCGATTCGGTAAAGCAATATCTTCAGGAAGACGAATACAAGGTTTACAAACTTATCTGGCAGCGTTTTGTAGCTTCGCAAATGCTGCCTGCGATCTTCGACCAGACTACGGTCGATATCGATGCAGCGGCAGATCGCAAATACAACTTCCGCGTGACCGGGTCGGTGCCGAAGTTTGAAGGCTTCCTCAAAGTTTACAAAGAGTCGAAGGACATAGAGGACGAAGAGGACGAGGCGCTCAAACATAAGCTGCCACCACTTGAAGAAGGCCAGAAGCTCACGCTGAAGGAACTGAAGCCGGAGCAGCACTTTACCGAGCCGCCTCCACGCTTCAACGAGGCCTCTCTGGTGAAGGAACTAGAAGAGCGCGGTATCGGCCGCCCGTCCACCTACGCCGCCATCCTCAGCACCATCCAGGAGCGGCAGTACGTGCAGAAGATCGGCGGCAAGTTCGTGCCAACCGAAATTGGTCTGGTGGTCACCGATCTGCTGGTGAAAAACTTCTCAGAGATCTTCGATCCGGCATACACCGCTCGTCTCGAGGAGGAGCTGGACGAAATCGAGGAAGGCAAAGAGAAGTGGACCGACGCAATGTCGGAGTTCTACAAGCGCTTCGAGAAGAACCTGAAGTATGCGCAGAAGCACATGGAGAACGTCAAGCGCATGGAGAAGCCCACCGACGAAAAGTGCGAGCGCTGTGGCTCTCCGCTCGTGCTCAAGTGGGGCAAATTCGGTTCATTCTTCGCCTGCAGCGCTTACGACAAAGAAGATCCGAATAGCTGCACGTTCACCAAGGAGAACGTAATCGATCTTCCCGATCTGGAAAACGCCGACCTCCAGGAGACCTCGCAGGAAGAATATTGCGAAAACTGCGGCCGCACGATGGTGCTGAAGCGTGGACGTTTCGGGCAATTTATGGCTTGCACCGGATATCCGGAGTGCAAGACTACACGTCGTCTCGATCAAGGCAAGAAGGTCCCGGATGTCCCGCTGGAGGAAACATGCCCTCGGTGCGCACGGAATATGGTTCTGCGCCACGGGCGTTACGGTGAATTCATCTCCTGCAGTGGGTATCCGGAATGCAAGTACGTGAAGCAGAACTTCATCGGAGTGAAGTGCCCGCAGTGCAAGGACGGAGAATTGGTCGAGAAGAAGGCGCGCCGTCGCGGCAATATCTTCTACGGCTGCTCCAATTATCCGAATTGCGATTTTACTTCGGCGTATCGGCCGGTGTCGGAGACATGTCCAGAGTGCGGCAGCCCGTATTTACTGGAGAAGAACCTCAAGGCGGGCACCTTCCTTGTATGTCCGAATAATAAGAAGACGGCGACGGAGGAAGAGGATCAGCCCAAACGAAAGAAGAAGCCGGCAAAAGCCAAAGCTGAGGCAGCCACCGAATCTGCGCCAGCGGTAAAATGCGACTTTTCGAAGCAGGTCACAAAGGAGCCTGTGGCGGTTGCGTAATGCCGGCACTCACAAGATTTGGGGCACGGTTCAGGGAAGAGCATCGGCTTTAGCCGCAGCGGCTCGGTACCTCAGCGGCTAAATCCAGGACTAATTTGGAACTGCTTGACGGCACGGCTGAAGCCGATGCCCTTCCCTAAACCGCTTGCCGGTATCCTTCTTCGATCCTGCTCACTTTCGCGAACACGCCTTCACCGTTCGCTGACCCCAATTAAAAGTTCGAAAACGGTCGGTAACGACTACGCGCGTGCGAGCGCCATCGATTGCGGCCGGCACTGCGACCAAGTTGCCCTTTTCCACGAAGACCACAACCGCCGCTTCGCTGGGATTATCGTTGCTGGCGCCCACGCCAACTCCGAGAATCGCCGCGTTGGACATCAAATCTTGCGCATGCTGTTCCTTCACTGCCCGGGCGCGCATGACCTCTGATTCTGGTATCCCAAGCGAAACCGACTGCGTTTGCCCGGCTGCCGCCTGAGGCCGGAACTCCGAGCCGAGAATCACTTTGGTGCGGACTCCATCGATCTGCGCGGGAATCGGCGTCTTCGGTTGTTGATTCAGGAAAATGACCAGCGCAGATTCTGCCGGATTGTCGTCGCTCTGACCGACTCCGACACCCGATACCGCAGGATCCTGCATTAGCTCGATTGCTCGGCGGTTCTTGGCAGCACTCGCTCGCGCAATCTCGCTCCCAGGCAGATTTGGCGCAACGGCGGTTTGCTTCTGAGCCGTAGCCTGAGCTTGCGTGCCCGAGGCACAGGCGATTGCGTGATCGCTTCCTCCAACCATTGTGGGAATGGCGCCGCTGCTGGGCTCCTTTAGAGCCGTGAGTACGTCCGAAATGGGACTGCCTACCGTTGTCGTATCGCTGCCCGCGTAGAGCAAGGCAACTGGGCGCGCAGTATCGGAAGTGACGATCAACGAACCCGAATCTCCGCTGTTGCTGAACTGGCCGCCGGCAATCGCTACCTGGTTGTTGAAAGTCACGTCGAAGCTGTTGCCTCCCTGACAGGAGGTCGAGTAACTGACTCGAACCAGGGCATTGATCGCCATCACATTGGAACAGGTGAGCCCAGTAGCATCGCCGCTCTTGGCGACAGATTGATTCACTGTCGCAGCCGCGATGGTAGACGACGGCGGAGCGGCTTGCCCGACGCCGGCAAGATCGAGAATGCTTCCGCTGGTGTCCACCTGCTGGGAGACGATCTGTGCTATCGCGGCATCGACATTGCTGGTCTTGAGCGGGGCCGATTGCGAAAGATTAGCGACGATCTTGTCGCCGGTCTGGCCGCAATCTGTGTCCGCCAAACCGGGATGCGAAATCGGATCCCCGGCCGTGCCTTGATCGGACTTGTCCAGCACGTGATTATTACTCAGGATATAAAAGTTCCCTCCGCGCGATACCAGCGATCCCAAGGTTCCAGAGCAGCAGAAGATCTTTCCACTACTGATAGTCTGATCGTTCTTATTGCCTCCGCTGGCGCCCAGCTTGATCGGTGAACTCTGAAAATCCTGATTGTCATGATGCAGGTGCACGTTGGCAATCGCGATGCCGGATTTGGTTGCATCTGCCGCTGAAGTTGCCGTGATCGTGACGTTCGATGGAGTCGGAATCGTTGCCGGGGCGGTGTACAAACCAGATGCGTTGATGGTGCCAAAAGTGGAATTTCCACCTTGCATTCCTCCCGCGCTCCAGTTAACAGCGGTATTGCTGGAGCCGCTCACGGTTGCAGTGTATTGCTGGGTGCCGCCGGGAGCCACATCGGCCGTCAAAGGCGAAACCGAAACAGCAATACTCGATGTGCTTCCCGGATTGGAAGAACCGGGAGAGGCGGGAGTGGTGGGGTTGTTGAGGCTTCCCGAACTCATTCCGCGACCGCCGCATGATGTGGCCACGAGCGCCGCAAACACAAGCAGCAGCAGATTAAGTATGGGCCGGAGAGTATTTGACTTCATTGAGCTTCTCTGACATTTGACTGTGTAGAGAGGCAGGCTACGTCTCTACCTCGAGAAAAATGGAATGGTGGTACGAAATTTCGTTGTTGAGGGGAGACATTCACCGCACAACGACGTAAGTAATCAACCATTACCAGCTCTTGTGGATCTTGGTATCGAATCCAAAACCGCCGTTTTGGTCTCGGGTGCTGCTGAAAGAGACCTTTGGGCTGACGTGATATTCGAGTTTGATGGTGGTGCTCTGTGTTTGGGTCACGTCGGTGGCGAAGGTCACGAACAGGTTGGCGGCGACGCGTTGTTGAATGGCGATGCGCGCGCCTGGATTCTGCTGATTGTTTCCTAATTCGGGATCAATCGTGAGCTGCGATATGCCCGCGACTTTTTCCAGCCGGTTAGTGACCTGGCTGCTCACTTGCGACGCCACCAGCGATTCCGCTCCCAGGCTGCCGGGAGGCGTGGGATTAGCTGCGGAAGCTTCGGTCGTCTTCCCGAATGCAATCAGGTTGATGATGTCTGACGCAGGCAGCGAAGGCACAGACGCGTAGTTCGTGTGCAGATTATCCAACGGACCGTCGAAGCGCATCATGATGTTGTATTCCTGAATCGTGGTGTTGACGGCCACATTGACTACCGGCTGCGTCTGATATGGATTGACGAAGTCGACGGTTCCGTTCTGGAGCACATAGCGGTTTCCCTGGAAGATCAGGTCGCCGCCGGAGAGAACTACTCTTCCCAGAATCACCGGATCAGAGGCGGTCCCCTGCACGTGCAGGTTGGCGGAGCCATCCAGGCTCAACGTTCGGCTGACAAGACTAATGCCGTTGGTCGCAGCCACGCCGATATCCAGCCTCAGGTTATCGGTGAAGCCTTGGGAAGGCGCAGGTAGGGTGTCGCCCGAGAACTGACCGACGAAGTTCATCAGGTCAAAATCCGGCGCAAATGAGAGCTGGTAGATTCGCACTTGACCGTTCAACAACGCGGAATCAAGATTTCCCGTCAACGCAAGATTCATTCCCAATCCGGTACGGACGCCCTGCGGATATAGCAAGCGAATTCCTTTCCCGGCCAGGGCGACGTTGAAGTTGAGAGCGGGACGATAGACAACCCCTCCAGTCGCCGTCACTTCCCCTCCACCAACCGATCCCTTGAAGCTGGTGATGTTCAGTCTGTCCTTGGTAAGCGTGAGGACGCCATTCCCATTCTGCAGGCCGAGGGGCAAGTCGCCGCTGGCAAAGCCCGCATTGATTACTTGAATTTGTCCCTGAACATCGGGATTCGCACGCGCTCCGTAGGAGTTGATATTCAGCTTGAGCTGGCCGGAAGTCACAACATCGGGATCGAAGAGCTGGACGAGCTTTAGATCGACTGTGCCAAGCGCCAGCATCGACACTGGAGCGCTGGGATTGTTCACAGGCACGGTGGCCTGCAACTGAAGATCTGTATCGGTGCCGCGGAGCTGGGCGCGCTGTAACGACAGCACGCCGTTCACGTAATCGATGTGAATGGGGCTAACCGCTCCGATTTGGACGGTGTTGGCGTAACTCACGTTCAGCATCGGGATTTGCGCGTGAGCTTCGATTCGGTTCTTGTCTTTCAGCGGCCCGCGCAAGGTCGCGTGCAGCTCCGTCTGACCCGTCAGCTTTCCCGCCTGCGAGGGAGCATAGGCGGCGACGATGGTTTCCAGCGGAATCGTCTGCGTGTCGAGGGCGGCATTCGCCTGGTAGTCGCCGGTAAGGTTGACTGTTCCCTGGCTGCGAATAGAAGTGTTCAGGACTTGGGAATTCAGGTTGAACGTGCCCACGTGGTTGGCCACGTTCGCATTCAGCGCTATCCCATTTACGGTTTGATTGTCGATGACTAATTTGGGAATCTGAAGAGAAGCCGTGAGTTGAGGATTCTGTATTGTGCCGCGCCCATTGGCGATCAGGCTCAGGGCTCCCGAAAGGTTCATGCCGCGCTGCTTGATGGTCTGCAATTGTCCAAGCTGTATCCCAGGCGCCTGGAGCTGCATTTCATAAGCTTCCGTCTTCGGGTAATAGATCAGAGTGCCATTCGCCGACCCGGCAGGCATGCGAGCCGCGAGTTTGGCGTTCACTACCTCGCCAGTCCCGTTGAAATTTACATTCAGGGAATTCAGCGGCTCGGAGGCAATTTGGGCATTGTTAAGTGACACAGTGCCTTGTCCAACCGGGTTCAACTCGGTGCCATGCACGGCAACATTAGCCGAAAGCGTGCCCTTAATCGGCGTGGTTACTCCACCCGCTTTAGCCAGGGTGCCGGCGTCGAGATTGTTGGCATTAAGCCCAACCTGGACTGGACTGGCATTAGTGAAGGCCCAATCATGCAGGCCCGCGCTTAGATTAAAAGTTACGCGTCCATGATCTAGTGGATCGAGTTCTCCATTACTGAGAATCGCGATCGACGGACTGGCATCGAGGTTTGTCCGCAACAACCGCCATTGCGTGTCGTGGACTTGGAGGTTGGCCGCGTTGAGCAGCCCGTTCAGGTGCGGCGCCGCCATCGATCCGCGAACCGTGCCGTTAAAGTTAGCCGTCCCATACAGACCGAATGGCTGCGATCCAGGCGCGCGGAACTCGTCGGCGATATTCTCCAGCTCGTGCAAGTCATTCGATTGCATCGCGACCTGCAGCGCAGACCGGTCGCTGACAGTTCCGTTCATTGTCAGTGACGTTTGCGGCAGACGCAGGTAGCTGTCAGAGAGGCCAATCACCTTGCTTGCATTTGCATAGGTGCCATGAATCACTCCATTCAGCGGTACTGGTGCGCCCTTTCCGGTTGCCGGGGCGATCGTGGCATTCACGGTCGCGTTGGTCTTGGCCTTCATATCGTCGAAGGTGCGGCCCCACGTGGCGTCGGCATCGGCGTTCACTCTGCCGTTCAACGCGACTTGCTTGAGTGCAGGCGAATTCATCATCGACTTTAAGTCGGCGACCGAGATGCCGTGCAACGCCGCCACCAGATGCGACTGCGACTTGCCGGTAAGATCGCGCATGATCAAGTTGCCGGTGAGCTCGCCGCCGAGCAGATGCGCGCGCATGTTCTTTACTTCCAGATTGCCTTGCCGAAGGGTGTAGCGCGCCCCTACGTCGCTAATTTCCGTGCGCATGGTGGGCGTGACCACTTGGAGCGCGCGGCTCGTCAGCCCTCCATCTACCACGATCACCGACAGCAACGGGGTATCAGGTTTTGCCTGATATTCCATCGACCCGTCTGCGTTCAACACTCCAATCGGGAGCGAGGCGTTCTTCATGATCTTGCGCAACTGGCCGGCATCGAGCACCGCCTGGTACGTCGCATTCACGTGCGGATGGACAAAGTCAGTTAGCGTCGCGTTAAGAGTGAAGTGCGACTTACCGCTGTTAAGACTC
>Ga0307477_10001405_pt1 | contig 20482 bp, 19 predicted proteins | sample atmos_gasesECM2C_FD_203316 | JGI IMG/M metagenome (GOLD analysis project Ga0307477, IMG submission 203316) | Hardwood forest soil microbial communities from Morgan-Monroe State Forest, Indiana, United States - atmos_gasesECM2C_515 | ecosystem: Environmental > Terrestrial > Soil > Temperate...
CCATAACAGCAAGTCTACCGCGTAGCAAGGGCAGCCGGTAGCAGCAGATCGTGGTCAATCTCTGCTTCCGGACATAACCCTCATTTCAGCCATGGGGGCTTCATGAGAAGCCCCAAGGCGCCTTGCTGCCTCTCTGTCAGAAGCCACGGCAAACAAATCAAGGCCAGCGTCGTGCTGGCTTCTACGTGCGCTCTATGACTTGCGGTCATCTAACCGGCCGACTTCACGAGCTTCTTCGCGTCTTCCGATTGAGACCGTTTTAACTCCGCGGCCCGCTCGGCTGATGCCGACTGCTGCTGCCGGAATTCCTGCTCTTTCTGTTTCATCAGGAGAGTTCGGCCCATGATGAACGCAGTGACTAATCCTGTAACTCCGCTTGTGCCAATGAACGCCGCGGCGATCTGTGCATGATTGACGGCACAAACGACGGCACCGGTGATCGCCGACAGTCCAATAAGCAACCCGAAAACCTGCCCGAGCAATTCTGACTTGCGATATGCCTTCTGGTCCCTCGACTGCACGTCGATGATCTGCATTTCAATATTGCGGCGATGCTCGGCCTCATCCTCCGCCATTTTCACGATCCGCTCAACCAAGCCGGGACTCACGTCCTCATACTGCCGCAGCACATCGGGATGTGGCAGCGGGCCACTCGCCTGCATGTGGGCGATTTGCGCGCTGTACACGATTGGCATCGTTGCCGTGACCGCGGAGGTAAGCGGAGAGCTGCCGGCTGATGGAGACGACTTATCGGGCTGTTCCGGCTTCCTGCTCTTCGCCACTGGCGTCCTGCGCACACCTCGTCGACCCTGTCGCGGAATAGAGTGCGTGCCCAACGCGATACCAGTCCGACGCGAGGAGCTGCGAGTCGGTCAGCCCGTCGAAGTATCTGCGGATGGGGTAGAGCAGAGGCACCGGATAGACTTCCAGAGCCGACCCGATACCCGAGAAAAAGATGGGAATCACGTGCCGCAGCATGACGTAAATCCTACGTAATGCCGAGGGCGATGGCAAGCTTTTGAGCAACGCGATAAAGCCTAATCGACTGACCTCGCAAAGCTCTGTCGCTTTGCAGCCACCTCAAACATAGCATAATTGAACGATGGGTCTGTCCCAGTCCAATTTGCCGCATTGACCATGCGCATCCTGTTGGTCGAAGATTTCGAGCTGCTGCGGGATTCGATCGCCCAGGGTCTGCGCGAGGCGGGGTACGCGGTGGACGCGGCTTCGGATGGCGAAGAGGGTCTGTGGTATGCCGAGTCGAATCCGTATGACGTGCTGATTCTTGACCTGATGTTGCCCAAACTCGACGGCCTGTCGCTGTTGGGCCGGCTGCGGGAAAAGAATACCCAGACGCACGTGTTGATCCTGACGGCTCGCGATGCGACCGAGGACCGCGTCCGCGGGTTGGACCTGGGGGCGGATGATTATCTGGTCAAGCCGTTCGTCTTCGCGGAACTGCTGGCGCGCGTGCGGGCCCTGGTGCGGCGAAAGTATCAGGTCAAGGCGCCGGTGATTCGCGTCGCCGATCTCGAGGTGGACACGTCTGCCCGCCGCGTGCGACGGGCGGGCCGCGCCGTCGAACTAAGCGCCCGCGAATACGCCTTTCTGGAGCTTTTGGCGAGCCGGGCCGGCCAGGTCGTCACGCGCGCGGACATCTGGAATCATTTGTACGATTTCAATTCCGCCACCGAGAGCAACGTGGTCGAAGTCTTCATCGCCCATCTGCGTAAGAAGATCGAAGAGCCGGGCCGTCCGCGGCTGATCCATACCCGCCGGGGGCACGGCTATGTTCTGGGAGAGGTGCAATGATCGCGGGAGCGACGCCATGACCGGGTCCCTGCGCCGGCGAATCCTGGCGGGGACCGCCGCAGCCCTTGTCGTGGTTTTCGCGGCGCTGGCGGTGGTGCTTTACGTATCGGTCCGTGCCTGGCTTCTGGGCGAGATGGACCGCGGACTGGTGGCGCAGGCGCGAGCGCTGGCGGCGCTGACCGAAGTTCACCACGGGCGGGTCATCATGGATTTCGACTCGGGCCAGCCTCCCGAGTTTCTCGCGGTCGAACACGCCCAGTTTTTCGAGCTTTGGACGTCAGGCGGGAACGTCCTTGCCCGCTCGCCATCTCTGGGGGACCGAGACCTGTCCCACCAGGTCCCGCCAGGTGAGGCTCCTGCGGTAAGATTCGTGACGCTCCCCAATGGGCGCGCCGGCCGCCAGGTGGCGATCACATTTTCTCCCGGCCATGACGCGAACGAGGCGCCGACCGACGCGGCGATCTTACCGGTCACGTTGCAAGTGGCCCGGGACATGCACGATTTGACGCGCGCGGCCGCCAGCCTGCGCCGGATTTTCGGCATCGCCTGCGGGGCGGCGCTGTTGATCTGCGTGGGCCTCTCGGGCTGGCTGATTCGCCGGGCTCTTCGGCCGCTGGACGCGATCGCCGGCAGGATCAGCCAGGTCGGCACGCGGCGGCTGGCGGATCGGCTTGATGCGAATAATGTCCCCACGGAATTGTTGCCGATTGTCGGCCGGCTCAACGAGCTGCTATCCAGGCTCGAAGCGGCGTTCAACCGCGAGCGGGCCTTTAGCGCCGACGTGGCTCACGAGCTGCGCACGCCGCTGGCGGGGCTGGAGACCGCGCTTGAAGTCTGCCTATCGCGCCCGCGCGAATCGGGTGATTACCAGAAGTTGGCAACCCAATGCCTCCGCACCGTGCGGGACATGCACGCCTTGGTGGACAATCTGCTGGTCCTGGCTCGCGCTGAGGCGGGGGCGCTGGCAGTCCGCCTGACGCAGTTCGATCTTGCCGCCCTGCTTGATGAATGCTGGGAGCCTTTTGGCGCCAGGGCCGCGTCGCGCCGGCTGCTCGTCAGCCGCAACGGTCACGGCGTCGGGCCAATCACCACGGACCGCGAGAAGCTTCGGCTGGTGCTATGCAACCTGTTTGACAACGCGGTGACATACGCCGATCCCGGCGGCCGCATGAGCATCGACGTGAGGCGCCCAAACGGTCGCATCGAGCTTCACGTCAGCAACACCGGCAACCGCCTGACGTGCCAGCAGATGTCCCATGCTTTCGAGCGTTTCTGGCGCGGCGATCCTGCCCGCGCCGAAACAGGCGCTCACTGCGGCCTGGGCCTGCCGCTGTGCAAGGAACTGATGACGCTGTTGGGCGGTGATATTTCCCTGGAATCGACGGAAGCAGGAACCTTTCTCGCGAAAGTTACGATGCCGATGCAGGCCGCAATCACTTAGCCGGCGCGAGCTGCGCTCGCTTTTCGGCGATCTGCTTGAGCAGGGCGTGCTGCGGGTCGGCGAACTTGCGGGTGCCTTCTTCCATCAGCACCTTTTCCATGTTCGCCGCGTCGACCTTCTGGTCGATCTCCTTGAGGACCGCGTCCGGCGGGAACTGATCGATCTTGCGGGTGTATTTCTTGTTCAGCTTCTGCACCGCGTCGTTGGTGGCGGCCGGGTTGGTCTGAATGTCGCTGCCGGCCAGGGCCTCGACATACTTGTCGGGCGGGTCGGTCGGCTTCTTGACGCCGGTGCTGGCGAAGACAATCTCCTGCTGCAACCGCAGGTTCTTTGATCTCCAGTATTCCTGGTTGAGCTTCCAGATCCGTTTGACGTTGACCAGGCCCACCTGGCCCTGAGCGGCGGGGCTGAGCTGCGGGACGTGCTTCTCGGTGTAAACATCCAGGCGCGAGATGAAGATGCTGTAGACGCTCTTGAAATTGTTCAGGCCGTCCTTGCGGCGCTGGACGCCTTTCCAGATGTTCTCGCGCGCGATTTTGTATTGGCGGTCGGAGAAGATGAGGGTGACGTTGATGGTAACGCCGCTGGCGGCAAGCTCCTCGAGTGCGTCCAGGCCCGCGGGCGTGGCCGGGACCTTGATCATCCGGTTCTTATGGCCCGCCGACCATTTGCGGCCCAGTTCGATGTAACGCTTCACTCGCTCGGCGTGCGGGATCGGGGCCGCCACGTCCTCCAGTAGCGGGTCCAGCTCGAAACTCACGTACCCGTCGTTACCCTTGGCCTGCTCCCAGACTGGCATGAAAACCTGCTGCGCGGACTTGACCAACTCGTCGTCCAAAGCCCAGGCGATCGTGTCGTCATCGAGCCCCTTCTCGACGAGATCGATAATGCGGGTGTCGAAGTGGCCGGTCTTGATGATGTCGGAGATGATGATCGGATTCGACGTGGCCCCGGTAATTCCCAGGGCGCGATTCTTCTTTACATCGTTGGGTTCCACGCCGTCCAGCCAAACCTTGGTTCCCGTGGCGATGAGCGATTGCAGTGACATGCGAGCATCCTTTCCGGTTGAGGGCTGCCGAGATTATAGGAGATGCGAAATGGAGGCGAAACAAGCGTCCCCATGGCGATGCCCCCGGCCCCCGACGCCGAGGCTATTGCGCCTTTGCCAATCTCCTCAGCGCCGATCCCTTGTGAATCGCGACGTGATCGGTCTTTTCACTCTTAATGATGTACTGGGGTCGATCCTTCGATGCGTGCCGCGTGTAGCCCTTGAAGGAGGTCGGCGCAGTGATCGTCTTTTGGATGATTCCCGTAACTCGGCCGGCTTCGGAGTTCCAACTCACCCGGTCGCCGCGCTTGAACGTCCTGGGTTTCATGATGGGCGTCGCGACTCAATTGTTGACCGCCGCCGCCCGGCGGAGCTTGGCCAGGGCCGACTTTTCGATCTGCCGCACGCGATGCTTGGACAGGCCCAGTTGTCGGCCGAGCTGTTCGTAGGTGGCGGCGGATTCCTTATCGAGGCCGTAATGGGCCTTCACGACGGAACGTTCGCGCTCGCTGAGTCGCGAGAGCAACACACCGACCTGTTCACGGTCGGCCAGGTGATTGGGATCGAAGCGGCTTGGACGATCGGGCACGGCTTCGAGCACGCGCTCGTCCAGCAAGGAGGCGCGATTTCCCGCCAACATCTGCGGGACGCTACGGGCAAAGCCCTTCATCAGCGCCAAGGTCGCATAGGTGCTGAAGCGGTAACCGCGATGGATGTCGAAACCCTCTACCGCTCGCATGAGGGTGATATTTCCGTCACTGATCAATTCCATGAGCGATAGCCCCGCGCGCATGTGCTTGCGGGCGATGCTGACGACAAGCCGAAGATTTGCCCGCAGGATGGCATTCTTGATTTGAATCGCCGCCTGAAGACGCGAATCCAGCTCGTCGAGCTCGCGCAGCCGGGCCCGTTGCGGCTCGAGCGCCTGCCGGGCTGTCACAAACTCGAATTTGTGGAAATTGAACTTGAGAAACAGCGCCCGCTCGCGGGCCGGTGAGAGGAGGGGTGTGCGAAACAGGTCCTGCAAGTATGGCGGAAGATCGCGTGGAACTCGTCCTTCTTCCACGCGTGTCCGTCCGACAATCTCATCCTGCGCGACGATCTGCTCGATGATCTGCGCGGCGTCCGATTGATGATAAAGCGGATCGTCGATGAATTTCACCCTGCGCCGCCCCAGTTGATCGATCCGCTCGTCAACGATGGCGCGATAGACCGCCGATCGCGGCCGATCGACCTTCCTGGCAAGCAGCGACAGTCCGATTCCGCGTCGGAAGCTTCGAACCACTCGCTGCCCCTCGCTTTGCGACATCGGCTGCGGCGCCTGCGGGAAGATGGCGTGCGGGGGGTTCTCCTGGTCGTGCCGGCGAATCGTATGAAGAATGGTTAACGGCGAGCGATTGAGCCGGCCAGCGATCCGCCGGACGATTTCCGGCGGGCAGCAGCGGCCCTCGACCGCCAGCCGCCGGGCGCGCCGCAGAATCTCCTGCCGCTCGGGCTCGCTCAACTGCGAGAAATTCGTAGTGCGGGCCGCGTGCTCGAGGTGCGAGTTGAAGAAACGCTCGACGCTGGCGATTAGAAAGCCGAGCCGGCGTTTGCCGTCGGGGAACACAAACCGCCGGGCCGGCAGCCCGCGCCGCCGCCATCGCTGGATCGTTTTGCTCGTGACATTGAATCGCTCGGTTACTTCTTCGATGCTCAACACCGGCTCGGCTGATTCTTCGCTCCGCAGGCCAAGGGAATCACTGATCTGCTCGATCACCAGCCCCAGGTCGTGCTGGATCGCCTCGCCGGCCAGAAGCTCGTTGCTCAGGCCGCGCGGGTGATAACCGGTGATGCGAAAGATGAGGAACTCGAGGGGATAGGCCTTATTCGGATCGATCCCATGCAACAGCTCTTCAGCCGCGTTCAACTGTGCCAGCCGCGTATCCTGCGGCGTAAACCCCATCTGCCGGGCCAGTTCGGCGAGCTTGTCGATCCGATACTTCACCACTATCGCGATTATCGCCAGTCTCGCCGTGCGGGGTCAAGTTTGAAATGGCCCGCGGCGCGCACAGAAAGCCAAGCTGAGCCGTAAATTTTCACGAATTCTTGTATGTAGATGAGGGCGATCTCGCCGTTATTCGACGGCAACGCCAACACATTGATTCGACTTGAGCTGCGATTCATCCATGGCCCATTGGCAGGCAACGGTGCGGCCGCCCGGCAATTCCTCATCCTCGTCGCCCTGCTCGTCAAGGGTCAGGACAATCGAGTCGCAGACGCGGCACAGTTTTGCCAGCAACTCACAACGGGTGGCTCGATCCAAGGGAAAGGCCAACTCGACACACGTCGTAATCAATTCGTCCCGAAGGACAGTAAGGATTGTTCCGTCCATAGCTCGACTCCGCCTTCGACTCGACGCGCCCCAACCACTCAATCAAGCAGCACACTCTACCCGGAGTTCGCATCCTACGCACATTGTGGCGCAACACAACGAGCATTCTGCTCAGAATTACAAGTTTTCTTCTTGCTTCGCCCCGGACCTTTGGCTAAATTGAGATGAACTTTTGGTAAGGGAGACTGTGAAAATGCAACCCTTCAGCGGGACTTTGAGGTGGGGTGTCTGTGGCTTGGCGGCTGTGGTCTGTTTTTGGTGCGGCCAGGCTCGAGCGGACGTCGTTTCTCTTACTGGCACCTCGACTGTCACCGGCGGGACCGCGTACAACTACAGCCTTTCGATTGCAAGCGGAGAACAAATCAACCCGGGCGATTTCTTCCGCGTTTACGACTTCGGCAGTTTCAACGGTGTGGTTGCCACGCCGGCTGGCTTTACGTTCAGCAGCGCGCTGACCAACCCGACGCCGCCGCCCAACGTGATCCTCAGCCATGGTGACGACGCAACAATTCCGAATCTAACCTGGACCTATACTGGTACGACGCCGATCGTCGGGCCGACCATCGTTACTGGCTTCAGCGCGGATTCTACCTCCAGCCAGACGACCGTCAAGGATTTCGCTTCGCGCTTCACCGAATCGACTGGCCAGACGGCTGGTGCTCCGGTTGACAGCGTGGGCAGCATTTCCGTGCCCGCTCCTGTCCCCGAGCCCGCTACTGTAGGCCTGCTCGCCGCCGGCACCATCGGCTTGCTTGCTCGCCGCCGCCGGTAACAGTTTCATGGCCTCGCATCCGGCTGATCTCCTTTTCGATGCGCTGAAAGCTGCGATCCACCATGACGATGCCCCGGCCGTTCGCAGTTCGCTTGCGCGCCACCCCGAACTGAAGTCAAAGCTCGACGAGCCGTTGTTCAATTTCGACTCGCCGGCAATCATCCACGCGCACAGCCGGCCAATGCTGGACGTACTGCTGGAGGCTGGGGCAGACATCAATGCCCGCAGCCGCTGGTGGGCAGGCAGTTTCGGTATTCTTGATTGTGCCTCTCCCGATTTGGCCGCCTATGCGATCGGGCGCGGTGCGCGGTTGGACGTGCATGCCGCAGCACGCCTGGGAATGTTGGATCGGCTTAGCCAGCTCATTGCCGCCGATCCGACTGTGGTCCACGCCCGCGGGGGCGATGGCCAGACGCCGCTTCATTTTGCCAGTACGATCGAAGTCGCTCAGTTCCTGCTTGATCGCGGCGCCGACATCGATGCCCGCGATGTGGACCATGAATCAACGCCCGCGCAATACATGATCCGCGACCGCCAGGCGATAGCCCGATATCTTGTCGGACGCGGCTGCAAGACCGACATTCTGATGGCCGCCGCCCTGGGCGATTTGGAGTTGGTCCGCAAGCACCTCGACGCCGATCCTGCCTGCATCCGCACGAACGTCAGCGAGCAGTATTTCCCCAAGCAGGACCCGCGTGCCGGCGGCGCGATTTATATTTGGACCCTCGGACCGAACAAGACCGCACATCTGGTCGCCCGTGAATTTGGCCACGAAGATGTTTTACACCTGCTAGTGGAGCGCAGCCCCGAGGAGCTAAAGATGTCGCTCGCCTGCGAGCTGGGCGACGAGCGGACATTCAAGGCGATGCTGGCCTACCGCCCGGACCTGCTCCACACGATGACGGACGACGATCGGCGCAAGCTCGTCAACGCCGCACAGAACAGCAATCTACAGGCGGTGCGGCTCATGCTCGAAGCGGGTTGGCCCGCCGATTCCTACGGCCAGCATGGCGCAACGGCGCTGCACTGGGCCGCGTTTCATGGCAACGCCGAAATGGTCCGTGAGATCCTTCGCTTCAATCCGCCGCTCGAACTGGCCGATCGCGATTTCCAGGCCACTCCCTTGGGCTGGGCCACCTACGGATCCGAACATGGCTGGTTCCGCCAGACCGGCGACTACGTTGGTGCCGCCGAGCTTCTCTGCGCCGCGGGCGCCAAGGTTCCCGAAAATCCGTCAGGCACCGATGCGGTAAAGCAGGTTCTGCGAAAATACCGCGCCGGACCCCCTCTTACTCCATTTCCCGAGAGGGAGAGCGGGTAAGAGGGGGAGCCGTTTCAGCTTCTTACAGGCGATTCCCCCGACCGGCGGCCGCAGACCCTGCTGACGGCTTCACCACGGCCGTCACGTCCTCCAATTCAAATGGGAGCGGATACGAATAGTACGACTTATCCGGCAGGAGCGGAAGCCGGGCGTTGAAGTAGTCGTTCAACACCACCCGGAACAGGTTGACCGGCGTGATCTGCGGATACAGGCCGCGATTCTGCTTGCCGGGAAGCAACACGGCGGTGAGATTGCTCATGCACTCCGGCAGGTTGCTGTTGGCGGCGCCGTTGCGCATGCCGGAGCGCGGGCCGTGATCGCCGATCAGAACGATCACCGGCGGCGCGGCCGAGCGGGCGAGAATCTCGTCGATCATCCGGGCGGCGCTGTTGTCGGTATAGATCGCCTGCTGGCGGTACCATTGGTGGTATTGCTGGTCCGTGACTTCGGCGTTGAGGCCGTCGTAGATCGATCCGTACCCGCGCTTGGCCGGATCGGAGCCATCGGCCGCGAAGACGAACGGCGTGTGCGGCTCCATCATGTGCAGGAAGACGAACTTCGGACCTGCCAGTGCCGCCGCTCGCGGCGCCTGGGCCAGCTTGTACAGCATCATCTCGCGCTTGAGGTGATACTGATCGAGGATCAGGCGGCTCTTGAGCGCGTTGCCGCCGAACTCGCAAAGCGCCGACGTGTCCAGGATCAATTGCTGGAGCGGCGTGAACCCCACCTGGTTGGAAATCTTGTAATAGACGTCGAAGTTATCAAGACACAGCCACGGCTCCATCGCCTCGAACGCCACGGTGCGATACCCGACGCTCTTGAGCTCCGCAACCAGCGCGCTGTCGTGCAGAAGACGCGCCGACTGCTCGAGCTTTTCGTTGTCGGTGCCGCTCAGGTCGTTGAGGTATCGCAGGTTGACCGTGGACGGCACCGACAGTTCCGTCCACATGTAATTGCTGGTGCTTTGATCGGCGACGTAGAAGCCCCGGTCGCGCAGATGGCGCACGAAGGCGGAATCGTCATAGCCGTATTGGTCGCGCAGGATGTCCTGGCGGCCGTGGGCATCGAGGATGATGAAGTAAATGTCCGGGCGGCCGGCCGATGGGTCGAGCTTCGCGATCAGGCGCGACGGGTCCGTCGGTGCCGCCGTCGCCGGCGTTGCGCGCCAGCCAGCCCGGGCCGCTTGTGCCGCGATCAGCAGGAGCGGGCAGGTGAATATAATGCATGCGAACCAATTCAAAGTCCCAGTGAGTTTCCTCGGGTCTTTGACGCGGCGAACGACGCCGTACGCCACCAGCGCCAGCAACGCTGCTTGCAGGACAAGAACCCCTCGATGGTAGCCAACGCGCAGTCTGGGGTCAGGATGAAGGGTCCACAGCGCCGCGACCCAGTACCCATAGGTCATGAAGCAGAAGACGATCGCCGCGACGAGGATTGCCGCGCGATGCGCGCTGCGCATGGCAACGGTCGTGATCGCCAGCAGCGCCAGCGTCAGACCGAGCACCAGCGACATCGGCACGATCAGATCACGGAATGAAGCCTGGTCGGTGTTGGAAGCATAGAGGCTCAACAGTACGAGCGCGCCGACACACAGCGGGTAAAACGGGACGCGTTTCATTGCCCCTCCCGCCGGTCCATCAGATACATGATGCGCGAGGACCCGGCGACGTTTTCCTGCCGGCGGATGACAAAATATCGGCCGAACTCCGCCTCAAACGCTTCCTGGGTGTAATCGGGGAAAATGTCCTTGCGCACGACCAACAGGCGGCCGACCTGCGAGTCATTTTTGGGGACAAATTCGATCGCCAGGCGGCGCGCCAGGCGATGCAGAAATCGGGCGATGTGGCCGAGCGGCACATTGCCGGAGATAGCCAGGTGATGGACCAGGGCCAAAGCCAGCACCAGGTCGGCCGGACCACGTTCTGGAAGACTCATCCGCTCGGCGTTGTTCCATCCGATCGCGGGACTGGGATTGGTCAGATCGATCAGCAGCGGAAGCAGGTGCTTTTCCCCCCGCTCCTTGACCCGGCGGTAATTCTTCTCAACCGCGGCCGGATCGATGTCGAATGCGATGGTCGGGATGCCGCGATCGCTTGCCAGCCGGCTGAATTCGCCGGTATTGGCGCCCAGGTCCCACACCGATGCGGGGGCCGTGGCGTCGATGAAGTGCGATACGATCTGGCGTTTTCTGTCCATCGCCGCGTCGGAATAGTTGGTGTCCTGATAATAGTCCGACCACTCGGTGCCGCGCGGCTGCCAGTCAAGTTTGCGGATGGCGGATTCCAGGCTGTCGATGATCCCCAGGAGCCGCGTGCGGCCGAGCTTGCGCGAAGTCGCGGGCTTTTGCGACTCGACCGAATGCTTGCGCTGCATCTTTGCGTGCAGATGAATGTGCATCAGCAGGCTGAATCGAAGCCGCGATGACCTCGGCAACAGCGCGCTGGCAAGGTCGAGGGGGATGCCGTCGATGTTGGTCAGCAGAAGCTGATTGAGCCGCACGTCCCGCAAGGCCATCAGCGTGAGCGGCGCCAGGAAGTGCTGACAAGCCTGTCGGTACGCGGCCCAGGGTTGGCCGTCTTCGTAGCGTTCGAACGAAAGGGTATCGATAAGGACCGGACGACCCTGGTCAAACTGAATGTTGTATGCGCTGGCGTCCTTGAGGGACATGCCGTGATGCAGCGCCTGCTTCTGGATCGCCAGTGTGGTGAGGGCTGCGTCTTTCAGTTGGCTGAAGCACCATTCATAAGGATATGAAATAAATCCGAGGGTGCGCGGCCGAATGATTTTCCAGCCAGTCTGCGGATCGGCCAGCGGCGCGTCGATCTCTTCATGTTCAATGAGTTGGCCGGCCTCGACGATGGACCGGTAAAGTCCCGACTCGGCCAACGTCCCATAATCGCTTCGATAGCTGTGGTTAATCTGGCGTAGCAGTTCGCCATCGCGGCGGAACACGAACCCGCTGGGATCGCGGTAAGATGCGCCCAGCCGGTCAATGGCGTTCATCTCGCGGAAGCCTTATTGATAATAGCGCCTTTGGCCTGCCGCCAGAACCGCTTGATGACGTACAAGCCGCCAAAGAGGCCTCCGGCCGCAACCTGAAGTAGAAAACTGCCGGTTCCAGGATCGAGATAGGCAAGATGATAAGTCATGGTGGTCACGTTTTCACAAATTTCGAGAGCAAACGGCCTTCGAGGCCCTTCCACTTGGAGGGACTGCAATCCCAATGCCGTCATCAACACGCTGTGGTGCTTGCGATTAACCTTTTCGCAAACTGTTCCAGGTTGGTCTTGCTATTGCGGCAACTGTCGCGGCTCAGCCCAGCCCAGCCCGTCTAGGGCAACATCAATGTCATTCGTTGTATTAGTACCACGCTCGGGGCGAAATATTTCCATCGCGTCTATTTTTTCCGAATTGGACCCTCTCGCCGCGCCCAATTCCTGCGATTTATCTCACACGTGAGGCCGCCGATTGCGCGGCGCTGACGGGTGACGGGAAATTTCAACTCGACACTGGCTAAACTGTAATGCAAGTGGACGGATCCTGCTCCCCCGGCGCGGGTGGACGCGCGAGGCGGGTGGTTGACACGAACCTCCGGAAGCGCGTCGCATGATGTTTCCGCAAAGCTCTCACCCTGCCGAACTGCCCGGCTCGCACGTCCGGATCGCATTCGGCGCGGGAAACATCGATCATCTCGGCGCGATCGCCAAAACGGCAGAAGGACGACGGATTCTGCTGGTGAGCGATCCCGGCATCACCGCCGCCGGACACGTCGAGCGCGCCGTGCGATCGCTTTACAAATCCGGACTGGTGGTGGGCGTTTTCGACGGCGCCGGCGAGAATCCCACAACCGAGCACGTGGACAACGGCCTGCGCGTGGCCCGCCGGTTCAAGCCCGATCTGATCGTCGGCCTAGGAGGCGGAAGCGCGATGGACTGCGCCAAGGGAATCAATCTCCTGCTGTGTAACGGCGGCCGCATGCAGGATTACTGGGGCGTGAACAAGGCCGCGGAGCCGTTGCTTCCGTTCATCGCCGTCCCCACGACCGCCGGTACCGGCAGTGACGCACAATCGTTTGCGCTGATCACCGATCCGCAGACGCACCAGAAGATGGCGTGCGGGGACGTCAAGGCGCTGCCTCGAGTGGCGATCCTCGACCCCGATCTGACGGCGACGGTACCGCCGAAGGTCGCCGCGGCTACGGGGATCGACGCCGTCGCCCATGCCGTCGAAACCGCTGCTACCAACAAGCGGACCGAAGTCTCCCGGCGCTTGTCGCGCCAGGCGTGGCGGATGCTGGAACGATCCTACGAGCGCGTCATGCTCAATCCTGCCGACCGCAGCGCCCGCGAAGGAATGCTGCTGGGCGCTCACATCGCTGGCGCCGCCATCGAGAACTCGATGCTCGGCGCCGCCCACGCCTGCGCCAACGCGCTGACCGCGATCGGCGGAACCGTGCACGGAGTGGCGGTCGGGCTCATGCTCCCATGGGTTGTGCGCTTCAACGCCGCCGCCGGAGACAACCCCTACTCGGACCTCATCGACGAGCCCGAAGCGCTCGCCCGCCGCGTCGAACAGATGCTGGAGGCAGGGAATGTCCCGCGCCGCCTGAGTGAAATCGGATTCTCCACGGAGAAGATCCCCGACCTGTCGGGCATCGCCGCCCGGCAATGGACCGCCGCCTTCAACCCGCGCCGCGTCGAGGAGCCGGAGTTTCGACAGATCTTCCATAGCGCGCTATAACAGCACCAATGCGTGGCCCGCTCGCGGCGATGAATGATTCTCCAACCATTGCGGTGATCGGCGGCGGCGCCATCGGCGGCTATTATGGCGCCCGCTTGGCGCAACACGGGCACGACGTTCACTTCCTGCTCCGCTCCGATTATGACGCCGTGCGGCGCGACGGGTGGAGGATCCGTAGCTACGCCGGCGACTTTTGCCTGGCCCCCGATGCTTCTCACATTTGCAACGACCCGAGGCAGATGCCTCCAGCCGACCTGGTGCTGGTCGCGATCAAGACCACCGCCAACGACCAATACGAATCGCTCATTGCCCCCCTGCTGAAGCACGATACGGCGATCGTCTCGCTTCAGAACGGCCTGGGAAACGACGAGCGACTGGCGGAATTGTTCGGGGCGCCGCGCGTCGTCGGCGGAATGGCGTTTGTCTGTAGCAACCGGCTGGCCCCGGGCGTCATCCATCACATCGCCTACGGCCGGATCAGCGTGGGAGAATTCGGCTCGCCACCCGGCCAGCGCGTCGCCCGCATCGCGGATTTGTTCACTTCCAGCGGCATTCCCGCCGAAGTGCTGGCCGATTTGCGTCAAGGCCGCTGGAAAAAGCTGGTTTGGAATGTTCCCTTCAACGGCCTGGGCGCCGTGCTCGACCAGTCAACCGATCGACTGATCAGCGACGACGGCGGTGTGCAAATTGTGAGCGCGCTGATGAAAGAGATCATCGTCGCGGCAGAATCGCTCGGGCTGGCGATGCCGCCCGACATGGCCGGGCGGATGCTCCGCCACACCCGGACCATGGGGGCGTATCGCACGAGCATGCAGATCGACCGCCAGGGCGGCCGGCCGATGGAAATCGAGTCGATCCTTGGCGAGCCGCTGCGTCAGGCCCGCCGTCAGGGCGTCCAGACGCCGCGGCTCGAGATGCTTTACGAGATGGCGCGGATGCTGGATAACCATGGCGTTGAACGCGAGATCCGTCCCATACAATGACGAATCCCGGGAGGTGCCATGAAGAGCGTTCCCATTTCCGTCGCTCTGCTATTGTGCTTGGTCGCTTTCGAGGGCCGCGCCGCCGGCACCCCGGGCGATTCAGGCGAGCCTGCGGCTAAGCCCGCCGTCGGCAAGCTGCCGCACGTCGAGTTGGACGCCCGCAAAAAGCAGGTGCGGATCGAGTGCGAAATGCTCGCGGTCAACGCGCCCCTGGAATTCTTCTGCTGCGTCAAGGGCTTCAACGACTACGAATCGATGGTGCGGTCGGAGGTCAAGCCATCCGACCTGCACGTGGCCCTGCTGGCGATTGGCCTTCAACCGGGACAGCCGCTCAAATATTCGGAGTCCATGAAAAAATGGCTCCCGCCCCAGGGGCCGCCGATCCAGATCTCGGTCGAATACGAAAAGAACGGCAAGACAGTAACCGATCCCGCCTGGAAATGGATGCGGGATACACACAGTAAGAAGGCGGCCACGCCGTTCACGTGGGTTTTCACCGGGTCGCGCGTGTTGCCGGACGGCAAATACGCCGCCGACATTACCGGGTACCTGATCAGCATCGTGAATTTCGAGCTGACAGTGGTGGATGTGCCGGAGCTGGCCAGCAGCTCCAACGAACTGCTCGAGTGGGAGCGAAATCCGGACGTGACGCCTGCGGCGGGAGCGAAGGTGTGGATGATCCTCGAGCCGGTCGGCAATGAGCATCCGTCGGCGGTGCCCCAGCCGGCCCGGCCCGCCGAATTGCGGCCCGCGCGCTCCGACGCCGGGACGGACAGCGCCGCCGGCGTCGGTGCAAGGGTCGACGCGGCCGAGAAAAACGTCCAGGCCCTGCGCAATCAATGGGATCAGAATATTTCCCGGCGCTCCGATGCGCTGCGCCAGGCCGCCGAGGCCCATTACCAGATCATCCAGGCCCTGCGGACCCAGCAGCAGAAGCTGATCGACGCGGCCGACAGAATTCAGCGCACCATCGACCAGCTCGAAAAGGAATACCAGGACCTGACCACCCCGCGCCCGCCGGAGTCACGGTAGACGCGTCGAAGGCGTCACAGGTGCATCGTTTATAGTTTCAATGGCAAATGCAACTATCGTGTCCGAACCATTCCCGGATGCCAAGCTCGTTATTCCCGGCGCTGCTGGTGTCGGTGGCCGCGACGGCCTGGTGTTGGTGGGCAACGGGCGTCGGCCTTGGGCTATTCCTCGGAGCGACGTTGCTCGCATCGGCGTATGTCCCGGCGTTGTCTCTTTCCGATGAGATTTTCGGGAGTTGGAGAGTTGCCGGGGCCGCTACCGTTGGCGTATCTCTTTGCTGGTTGGGCGCAATCACTTTCGTCGACGTGACTTTCTGGGAGTGGTGCAGGTGCGCCCTGGTCCTGGCCGGGTGGAGCTTCGCCCTGGCCGGGTTTTCCATGGCATTGCGAGCGGCACAGCTGGATCCCCCCACCGCGGCGGGCATTACCGTGCTGCTCGGATTGCTGTGGCTCACCTGGCCGGTATGGCTCAGCCCCTGGCTTACGCAGCAATTGTCCGACCGGCTGGTCGTCGCCCACCCGTTGCTGGCGATCAACGGTGTGCTGCTCAAACAGTTCGGTTCTTGGGATCGCACGCACCTGGCATACAGCACGCTGACGGTGTTGAACCAAGACATCGCTTATCAGCCCCCTGCCAGCATCCTGCCCGCTGTCATCGTGCAATTGACGGTTGCGCTGGCGGGGATGGCGGTTGCCCGTCTGGCGCGCGGCCGATGCGACGATCGACATACCAGATACACGCCAGCGCCGCCGCCCCCAGCGTGATGTATGCTGCGGTGCGCTTCCAGGTCGGCCAAGGCGCGTGCGATTTTGCATCGGCCAGCGCCGGACCGTTCACGGGTTGTTCTCCCCTGCCTGTGGCAGCGCTGTTCGAGCGCCGGCGACATTGGGGGCCCCGGACAGATCCTCGATCAGAATCGGCGCGATCACGTTTTGGGCAAACGGCCGCGACATGCAGCCAATGTGATCGCCGATGTTGCCGAAAATCATCCATCCCTTGTCGTAGGGTTTCTGGACGAGCTTGTCGTACTGGGGAGCGTCGGCACTTTCGGGCCGCTTGAAGCCGACAAGCCCCGCGGCCGGCGTGTTGACGCCGTCGATCGTGCCGAAGAGCCGGGTCCCCACGCCCAAGACCACCGTGTCGTTCTCACTGTAAAACACGTACGCTTTCCCGCGGACATGCCGCAGGGCCTTGCTCAAGTCGTAAGTGGGCGACAGCGCCGGCGCCATCAGCACCAGCGTCTGTACTTGGACATGATTGGGTAGTTTTTCCAGCGCCCATACAGCGATTCCGGTCCCGCCGCTATGAGATGTCAGGGTGATTTGGAGCTTCGGGTCTTTCCTCAAACGCATTTCGATCAGCCCGGCAACTTTGGCGGCCTCCTCAAGATTTCGTTTGCGGGCCCGCAGGGCATCCAGACCGGGGTCTTGCTCGGTCCAGTCATAGATGGTTTCCTGTCCGTCCCACCCGCCGTCGTGAAGGCCCCGGACCAGGTTATGGTCCACCCGCCGCTCCCCCGCGATACCCGGCAAATGGAGCAGCCAGGTATGAGAAAAGTCCGCCGCCGGCATGGTCGTCGGGGCGGTGTACCCTACACTCCCCGCCAACAGCATCGTTGCGGCCAGAATTCCGCCCCATTGAGCCGGCGGGAAAAAGAATCGGCGCTTCATGGAGTACATCTGACAGCATTACCCCCGGTGTTTTCGCGGGCGCGCCGCACCATTGGCGTGTCGCAGACTAACCACCAGAAGCAGGTCAATTGCCTCGATGACATTATCCGAGACTGCCACGGCGATCGTCCGCCCCTGTGGTCGATGCGCGACGAATTCCGGGTGATCTACCCTCAACGAACGTCCGTCGGCGAGTTGAATAATGTACGGCCGGAAGGGCCGGGCTCCTTGATAGGCTTGGAACTGCTCAATGGTCATATATCGCCAGTATACGCGGAAATGCGGCCCACCGTTCCAGCTCAATCTTTCGATATCGGTCTTTCAGCAGTGCGACAGCTAATCACCACTGACAAGATCAATGGCCAATCGGGCCTTTACTCCCCCACCGCCGCCCCCTTCTTCTCATCCTTCATATTCGAGCTGTGGCCCGGGAAAATGTTGGCGGATGGATCGAGGTAGTGCTTGGCGTAATTGACGGCGATGCAGGCTTCGCCGAAACCGGTGGCGATCAGCTTCAGCTTGCCCGGGTAGGTGCAGATGTCCCCCGCCGCGAAGATGCCCGCGCGGTTGGTCTGCATCATGCTGTCCACCTTGATGGATGAGCCTTCGATCTCAAGCCCCCAGTCTTTTATCGGACCCAGGGAGTTGACGAAGCCGATGTTGACCAGCACGTCGTCGACCTCGAGGGCTTCCTCCTGTTTTGTTCGATTGTCATAGATGACGGCCTGTTCGAGGCGACCGTTGCCGCCGATCGCCTTGAGCTCGTAGAAGCACTTGATGCGGCAGGAGGTCTGTTTCATCTTCAGGACGCCGTCCTCGTGGGCGCGGAACTGGTCGCGGCGGTGGATGAGCGTCAGCGTTCCGGCAATGGGCGAAAGCATGTTGGCCCAATCGACCGCGCTGTCCCCCCCGCCGACGATCAGGACCTTGCGCCCCGCAAAGGATGAGACGTTCTTGACGAAATAGTGCAGCCCGCGTCCGGCGAAACCCGCCGCGTTGGACAGCGGCAGCGTCTTGGGCTGGAACGCCCCAATTCCTGCCGAGATGATGACCGAGCGGGTTAAATGGGTCCCCTTGGGTGTGGTCAGCGTGTAGACGCGGCTCGATTCATCAAACTGGATCGTCCGCACCTGCTCGCCCAGCGAGAGCCTGGGGTTATATTGCATCGCCTGCTCGACCAGTCCCGCCGAGAGGTCCTTGGACAGGACCTTGGGGAAGCCGGCGACGTCGTAGATGTATTTTTCAGGGTAGAGGGTGGTGAGTTGCCCGCCGGCGATTTCCAGGGAGTCGAGGATGTTGATCGACATCTGCCGCATCCCGGCATAGAACGCCGCGAACAGCCCCGTCGGCCCCGCCCCGATGATCGCCACGTCAACGATTTCGCCTCCGGCCGCTTGAGATGAAGAGTCCACCATAAAGCGAATTCTAAGTCGGCATGGCAGGGAAACAACATGATAATAGTTATATATATGTATGATACCACAAAGCGCGCAGCGGCTATAGGCATGGATTAGAATGCGTTTGCTCTGACCTCTACCCCACTGCTTTCACGGTCTTTCAATATCATGCGGCCACCGCCCCATTTTGTAGTCCGCCTGTTCAGTTGAGTTCGCGTCGTGAAATTCTATCGTTTGCAGCCTCAACGGCCGCCGGATGTCAAAAAGGCTAAGACCGTGAAAGCAGTGCCTCTCACCTGTCAAAGGCGAGTACGAGCGACGGAAGGGTGGTGTTTGTCTTTCGGGCACGATCCCGCCGTTAACCGCAGCGTGAATTGCCCGGAGCGTGGTACCTGGATCCCTTGGGAGACGAAGTCCGTATCATGTGCAGAATAGAATCACGGACACTCCGATGTGGTCACCAGGTTGTACAGGACGGAACCCAGTGAAATCACCAATCCAACCGTCATGACGGAAATAGGAACCCACCATCCACTAAACGAAGAAGATCGACGGCACGAGACGCGAGCAATGATCGTTATGACGGCCAAGGCGATCTGGGCTATCGCAAGGCCAAGCGTCGCCCAAAACGTAATGAATCGAACCGGAAAGTAGTCCGTCAACATTACACTGATCAGGCTGGAAAGGGCAGCAACTGCGAGTAAAGCATGGCTAAGCACAAGCCACCGCCACGGCCGGCACGGGGCGGAATCAGGGCCCGGTGGACGCGCGTACTGCAGCGGATTCGGTTGACGCGCTCCTTGTTCCACGCAGAACACTCTATTCTGACGTCAAACCCATTCTGCCCAAAAGCTCGTCGAACTGATCGAGAGAAGCATAGTGAACGATCAGCCGCCCTTTGCCCTTCTTGGCGCCGGATCGGACTTGAACGGGCATGCCAAGTTGACGGCTAAGCGATTTTTCGAGGTCTTGGATGTGGGCTGCTGATCCGGAAGACGCTCCCTGTGTTTTGCGCTGTCCGCCCTCGTGCAGCAGTCTCTCCAGGTTGCGCACCGATAATCCCTGAGCGACGACCAGATTTGCCAAGCGTTCCTGCTCCAGAATATCTGGTACGCCGGCGAGAATTTTTGCGTGCCCAAGAGTCACGCGGCCGTCACCAATCATTGACTGGACCGGCTCGGCCAGATCCAAAAGCCTCAGATGATTTGCGATGCTGCTGCGGTCTTCGCCCAGCCGGCCGGCCAGTTCTGCCTGAGTCAGACCGAGCTGGTGCATCAGCGTGCGGTATGCCTGAGCCCGGTCGATGGGGTTGAGGTTCTCCCGTTGGATGTTCTCAACCAAAGCCATTTGTGCCTGGGTGGAGCTGTCGACTTCGCGAATGATAGCCGGGATGGAGGTCAATCCTGCCACCTTCGCCGCCCGCCAACGGCGCTCACCAGCGATCAGTTGGTACCCTTCGCCATTCTTTCGAACCACGATCGGCTGAATCAAGCCGGTGGTCCTGAGACTGGCCGCCAGCTCCGCAATCGCCGATTCACTCATTTGCCGGCGAGGCTGATGAGGGTTGGGAGTCACCGCATCAGGGGAAATCGCAACCGTTGCCCCATCCGAGATAACTCGCTCTGGCTGCGATTCAGTCGGCGTCATCCCCGATTCATGCGACGGCACCGATGCCGGAATTTCCCGTTCGATCGGTAGCTCCGAGACCGAAATCAAGCTGCTCAAACCACGGCCCAGACGAGGCTTGCTCTTTACCGACATGGGGGCGTCCCTTCCCAATGCACGATTCAGTTGGGCATGTTCCACGTGGAACTCACCAAGTGGCGCGCATCTTAATATCTGCCTTCAAAGAAGCAATGAGCCGGGGGACGCAAACAGAATGCAGGATGGCT
>Ga0307477_10001406_pt1 | contig 20473 bp, 17 predicted proteins | sample atmos_gasesECM2C_FD_203316 | JGI IMG/M metagenome (GOLD analysis project Ga0307477, IMG submission 203316) | Hardwood forest soil microbial communities from Morgan-Monroe State Forest, Indiana, United States - atmos_gasesECM2C_515 | ecosystem: Environmental > Terrestrial > Soil > Temperate...
CCTAATACCGATTGCAAAGGTATTACAGCTCACCGAAACTGAAGTGCCCACCGAGATGCATTTCGGAGTTATACTCACGTGATTTGTGACCGCCCATCTGCCGAGTGGTTGTGGAGGGTTCCGTGAGGAAAATCCTTGTCTCCACGCTGGCTTTCTTCCTTCTGGCGTCATCTCTAACTGGCCAACGAAACTCTGCCACAAAACAGCGGCCGCTGGTCTTCATGCACGTTACGGTCATCGACGTGACGGGAGGACCAACCCAGCCGGATCGCACAGTGGTGATCGCGGACGGACATATTACAGAGATCAGCGATAGTGCGAAGGCCGTTGTGCCCAAAGATTCGCAAGTTGTTGAAGCGAAAGGTAAATTCTTGATTCCGGGTCTCTGGGACATGCACGTCCACTGGTTTGACAAAGATTATCTCCCGCTCTTCATCGCCAACGGCGTCACGGGCGTCCGGCAAATGTTGGGCAACCCGGAGCTCCAACAGCAGCGCAAGGAAATCGAGAAGACAGCCTTGCTAGGGCCGCGAATGATCATCGCCAGCGCACTAGTAGATGGACCGAAACCACTTTGGTCAGGATCGATTTCCGTTGCCACGGAAGCCGAAGGCCGCCTCGCCGTGACCCAGGTCAAACAGGATGGCGCCGATTTTGTAAAGGTCTATTCCTTCCTCCCTCGAGAGGCCTACTTTGCCATCGCTGATGAAGCAAGGAAGCAGGCTATCCCCTTTGCGGGTCATGTTCCCTTTGGAGTTTCCGTGGACGAGGCTTCAGACGCTGGACAGAAAAGCATCGAGCATCTCGCAGGCATGTTCGAATCTTGTTCGTCGCGCGCAGAAGAGTTGCACAAAATGGCCAACGAAGATCTCGCGGACATGATTGCCATGGGCAAGCCCGACTTAACCGGGGGACCTCGTTACCATGCGGCGGGACACTTGCTGTTGGACAGTTACAGTGCCCAGAAATGCGCCGCCGTATTTGCACACTTGAAAAAGAATGCCACGTGGATATGTCCGACGCTCGTGTTGTTCCGCACGATGGCGCTTGTTGACGACCCCAGTCTCCTAAAGGATCCGCGCGCGAAGTACATGCCGCGCCAGGTCAGGGAATCGTGGGACCCCAAGACCAATTTCTTGTTGAAGATGGGCGCTAGCAACGTGGCTTATGCAAAGGAACAGTTTCGAAGGGACCTCGAAATTGTCGCGGGGCTGGACCATGCCGGTGTCGGCATTATTGCTGGAACAGACATGTTGATTCCTTACGGGCTGCCCGGCTTTGGTCTGCACGACGAGCTAGCCCTCTACGTGCAAGCCGGATTGACGCCTTTGGCCGCTCTGCAAACGGCGACCTACAATCCAGCGCGGTTCTTGGGGAAAGAAAAGGAAATGGGGACCATCGAAAAGGGGAAGATCGCGGATTTGGTCCTCCTTGACGCGAATCCTCTCGAAGACATCAAGAACACCACCAAAATTGCCGCGGTTGTATTCGGCGGAACACTCTTCCCCAAGACCTCGATTGTCGCAATGCTGGCCAAAGCTCAGGCCCTGGCTAGCAGGAAGTCCATCGCCGAAACACTTTCGAAAACGATCAACGAAAAAGATGTGCAATCGGCAATACAGCAGTACCACGAATTGCGCGCCACCCAGCCCAACAAATATGATTTCAGCGAAGACGAACTGAATACACTTGGCTATCAATTTCTTGGCTTGAAACAAATCGAGGCGGCGATCCAGATTTTCCAATTGAACGTCACGGCCTTCCCGGAGTCGTACAACACGTATGACAGCCTGGGAGAGGCATACATGACGAGTGGTGACAAGGAATTGGCCAGTAAGAATTACAAAAAATCTCTGGAACTGAATCCCAAAAACACAAACGCTGTTGAGATGCTGAAGAAACTAACCGCCCAATGAACGGCAAAGCGACCAATCGGTATTAGCCCCCCAGAGCGCAATAACATCATTGTTCAGTGGGGAAAATTGGCTGGGGCGGAAGGATTCGAACCTTCACCGTCCTCATTAACAGTGAGGTGTCCTACCAGTTGGACCACGCCCCAGCGGGCGGCCCGCGTCCCCGTGCTGCCCGGAGACGCGCAACTACCATTGTAGGTAAGCTCCGCCGCAAAACGAGCGGCCGAGGGTACCTCTAAGATACCACGCCGCCGCCTCTTGGCCGATGCTCGGCTAAAGAAATGTCGTGAAAAAATGTTTAAACTTCTCCATCCGCTTAAGCATCAGATTCCGTGATGGCGGGTTTAGGCAGTTGGGGAGGAGAAGCAGCGGACTCGGGGCGCGCCGCTCTTGCCTTTTCGTCGAGCGGCTGAAACCCACGAGCAGAATCTTGTTAGAGAAGTCTTGAGGGTGGCGCAAAGTTTGTCGAAGAAGTTGCTGCGAAAGTATCTGAAAACAAATTGGCCCGAAGGTTGCATTCCAGAATGTTTTGATGGACACTATCGCGTCAAGCTTGACCCGGGTTTGCACTGTCCGGTTAACTCGTGGGAGGCCCTGACCGCAGCTCCCTTCCGGAGCGCTCCCCCCCGCATAGTGCTGAACAGACATGGCCCAGATTTTTCATCGAAGCACGAATTTCATCGCGCGATTCAGTGTGTTTTCGGCCCTTTTTCTGGGCGGACTGGCGCTCGTGGCCGTCCTTGGCGTGGCGCGTTCGCCCTATCTGACGCGGCAAAATATTACGCGTGAGCAGCCCGTGCAATTCAGCCACAAACATCACGTCGGCGACGATGGCATCGACTGCCGCTACTGCCATACCGGGGTGGAGACTTCCGCGGTTGCCGGCATTCCGCCGACAAAGACTTGCATGAACTGCCATTCGGTGCTCTTCAACACTTCCGCCTACCTCGAGCCGGTTCGCGAAAGCTTTCGCACCGATAAATCCATCCAGTGGATCAAAGTGCACCGCCTGGCCGATTTCGCGTATTTCAATCACAGCATTCATATCAATAAGGGTGTGGGCTGCTCGACGTGTCACGGACAGGTCAACCAGATGCCCCTGGTGTTCCAAGCCAACACCCTATTGATGCAATGGTGCATCGACTGCCATCGCCACCCGGAAGCCGTTTTGCGCGAAAAGGAAGAAGATGTTTTTTCGATGGATTGGACGCCGCCGCCCGACCAGGCTGAAATCGGCATGAGGCTAGCGGTGGAACGTAACATTCGGACAACGGCGGAGTTGACCAGCTGCTCGACCTGTCATCGCTAAATGGACGTTATGCGCGAACAAGAACAACAAGAACAGTCCGGCGCCCAGCAAGAACACCACGATGCGTCGGGAGAAACCAAGATGCCCAGAAGTTCGATGGATTTGGCCACGGTACGCGCCAAGCTCCAATCGAAAACCGGCAAGCAGTATTGGCGCACGCTCGAGGAACTAGCCGACAATCCGGAATTTGCGGAGTTGCTGCACCGCGAATTCCCGCGCCAAGCGCCTTCGGAATGGGACGATTCCGTTGACCGGCGCGATTTCCTGAAGTTGATGGCGGCTTCGCTGGCGTTCGCCGGTCTAGCCGGTTGTGGCCGCACTTCTGAGCAGTACATCGTGCCGTACGTCAAGCAGCCCGATGGAATGACTCTCGGCAAGCCGCAGTTTTATGCCACCGCTATGCCGTTCGGAGCGGACGCCATCGGCTTGCTCGTGGAAAGCCACGAAGGGCGACCGACGAAAATTGAGGGCAACCCCGACCATCCGTCCAGCCTTGGCGCGACAAACGTGTTCGCGCAGGCTTCGGTGCTGAATCTTTACGATCCAGATCGCGCGCAAACGGTGACGAAGTTCGGTGAAATCCAGACGTGGTCGCTGTTTGTCGAAAGTGCGCAAGCCATGGCGGCGGCGATGAAAGCCTCGAACGGCGAGGGTTTCCGCATTTTGACCGGCATTATCACTTCACCGACGCTTGCGGCACAGATTCAATCGCTCTTGACGCTGTTTCCGAAAGCCAAGTGGCACCAGTGGGAACCGGCCCTGGGCGACGGCACTCGTGAGGGCGCGAAGCTTGCCTTCGGCAGCTATCTCAACACCGTTTACCGCCCAGAAAAGGCTGAAGTCATTCTTTCGCTGGATTCTGATTTTCTGGGCAGCGGCCCGGGACACATCCGCTATGCGAGGGAATTTTCACGTCGCCGTAAACTGAACGGCCCGAGCGACACGATGAACCGGCTCTACGTGGCCGAGCCGACGCCCAGCGTCACCGGCGCGACTGCGGATCAGCGCTTGCCGTTGCGTGCCACCGAGATAGAGCTTTTTGCGCGAGCGCTGGCGGCGAAGCTCGGGCTCGGCGGCTCCGCAACCCTTCCTCCCGCGGGCGAGAAATGGCTCGAGGCTGTCGCCAAGGATCTCCAGTCGCACAAAGGTGCGTCTCTCGTGGTTGCGGGCGAACAGCAGCCCGCCGAAGTCCATGCGCTGGCGCATGCGATGAATGCCGCGCTCGGCAACGTGGGGACCACGCTGTACTACACCCAGCCGGTGGAGCAGCGCCCGGTGAATCACCTCGACTCCCTGCGCGGATTGTGCAGTGACATTTACGACGGGAAAGTCGAGACCCTGCTGATCGTAGGCGTCAATCCGGTTTACACGGCGCCGCATGATTTTGATTTTGCTTCCAAGATCAAATTCGACCTAGAGAAGAAGAGTAAGCGCGTCAAGAACACTATCTACGTCGGCTCGCATTTTGACGAGACCGCCGAGCTGTGCGACTGGCACGTAGCCGAGTCCCACTACTTGGAAACCTGGGGTGATGCGCGGAGCTTCGACGGCACGCTGAGCGTGATCCAGCCGCTGATCGCGCCGCTCTACCGTACGCATTCCGCCCGCGAAGCGCTGGCGGCTTTTGGCGACAAGCCGGGAACTTCCGATTACGACGCCCTGCGGGCGAGACTTAGCGCCGATGAACTGACCATCGGCGTGGACGATAATTGGCGCAAATGGCTCAACGATGGACTTGTTGCCGGCTCGGCTTTTGCGCCCGTGGGCGCCGTTCTAAAATTTAGTCCGGCGAGCCTTCCCGCCGCGAAGACTACGCCTGCAACCGACATCGAATTCATCTTCCGTCCCGATCCGTGCGTTTACGACGGACGTTTCGCCAATAACGGCTGGTTGCAGGAATTGCCCAAGCCGGTCACCAAACTTACCTGGGACAACGCCGCGCTGGTCAGCCCCAAGAGTGCGCAGACGCTGGAACTGGCGCACCATGTCGCTTGGCGCGGCGGCGAACACGGCAAGGTTTATTCGAACGTCATCGACATCGCGCTTTCAGAGAGCAAAGTCACTGCCGCCGCCTGGACCGTGCCTGGCCAAGCGGATGGCGTCGTCGTTCTTCCCCTGGGATACGGCCGCAAAAAAGCCGGCTACACGGGAACGAACAAAGGCTTCAACGCGTATGCCGTGCGCACTTCCGATGCCCTGTGGACCGCCTCCGCGCCTGCCAGCGTGATCAAGAAAACGGGCGAAGATTATCCACTCGCTTGCACGCAGTACCACTTCAACATGGAAGGCCGGCAGATCCTCGCCACTGGCACGCTCGAGGAATATCGCAAGAGTCCCAATTTTGCCAACGAGCACGCGGAGCTGCCGCCAAAGGAACTATCGCTTTACAAGGGCGAAGCGGAGTTCCCCTACCATCGCGACAAGTGGGCGATGGCCATCGACTTGAACAAATGCAACGGCTGTAACGCTTGCGTCGTCGCTTGCCAGTCGGAAAACAACATTCCCGTCGTCGGCAAAGACCAAGTCATGCGCGGCCGCGAAATGCACTGGATCCGCATCGACCGGTATTACGAAAAGGCCAAGTCGGCGACCAACGATCCTTCCAGCTACGACGAGTCGCTTTTCAATCCCCCGACCTTTTTCCAGCCCGTTCCCTGCCAGCAGTGTGAAAACGCCCCTTGCGAACAGGTCTGTCCCGTCGGTGCCACCTTGCACAGCGCCGAAGGCCTGAACGACATGACCTACAACCGCTGCATTGGGACGCGCTACTGTTCCAACAACTGCCCTTACAAAGTGCGCCGTTTCAACTTTCTGCGCTTCCAGGATTGGGAGACACCGCAACTCAAGCTCTTGCGGAACCCGGAAGTTACGGTGCGCAGCCGCGGCGTCATGGAAAAGTGCACCTATTGCGTGCAACGCATCAACAACGCGCGCATCGAATCTGAAAAGTACAACGCCCCGATTCACGACGGCGCCATTGTCACTGCTTGCGAACAAGCCTGCCCGACCGAAGCCATCGTCTTCGGCAACGCCAACGATCCAAACAGTCGCGTTGCCCAGTTGAAAGCGCAGCAGCGTAATTACACGCTCCTCGGTGAACTCAATGCTCGGCCGCGTACCACCTACCTCGCGGCTGTGCGCAATCCGAATCCAGAATTGGAGTCGGCATGAGCGCAAGTCAACCGCCATTCGATTCCCCCGAAATTCGCCGCTTGACACCGGTGCTCGGGCCGGGGCATACCTACGGGTCCGTCACCGACAAAATCAGCTCCATTGTGTTGACCCGGCCGACTTCCCTCGGTTGGTACATCGGATTTCTGATTTCCTTCGGCCTCACAGGCGTGTTGACGGTTGCTATCGGTTGGCTGGTCACTAAGGGCGTCGGAATCTGGGGCATCAACATTCCCATCGGCTGGGGTTTTGCCATCGTCAATTTCGTTTGGTGGATTGGTATCGGCCATGCTGGCACGCTGATCTCCGCAATTTTATTCCTGCTAAATCAGAAGTGGCGCACTTCCATCAACCGCTTCGCGGAAGCCATGACGCTTTTCGCGGTGGCCTGCGCCGGCATTTTTCCTTTGATCCACACCGGCCGGCCGTGGATGGCGTTTTACATGTTTCCTTACCCCAGCACCATGGGGTTGTGGCCGCAGTTCCGTAGTCCGCTGATCTGGGATGTTTTTGCGGTTTCCACGTACGGCACGGTTTCACTCATGTTCTGGTTCGTGGGGCTGATCCCGGACCTCGCGACGCTCCGCGATCGCGCCACAGAAAAGCACATGAAAATTATTTACGGCATGCTCTCGATGGGCTGGCGCGGCTCCGCTCGCCATTGGCATCGCTACCAGTCGGCTTATCTGTTGCTCGCGGGTCTGGCCACCCCGCTGGTTCTTTCCGTGCACACGGTCGTAAGCTTTGACTTCGCTATCGCCATCGTGCCCGGCTGGCACACCACCGTCTTTCCGCCGTACTTCGTCGCTGGCGCTATCTATTCCGGCTTCGCTATGGTTCTAAGCATCGCCATTCCGTTGCGCAAGGCTTATGGCCTTGAAGACTTTATCACCATGCGACACCTGGACAATATGGCCAAGGTCATGCTCGCTACCGGCCTCATCGTGGCCTATGGCTATTTTTTCGAATTCTTCCTGTCGCTCTACAGCGGCAATAAGTTTGACGTTTTCCTGGTTAACCAGCGCCTCCACGGCCCCTACGCTCCGTTTTACTACTCGCTGATTCTCTGCAACATCCTGCTGCCGCAAAGCCTGTGGTCATATAAGTTGCGCCACAACGTCCCCTTTCTCTTTATCATGTCCATCATCGTGAATATCGGCATGTGGCTGGAGCGCTTCGTCATTGTGGTCATCAGCTTGACGCGTGACTTCACACCTTCCGCCTGGGGCCGTTATACTCCAACGGTCTGGGATTGGGCCACGTTCATCGGTACCATCGGCATGTTCGTCATGCTGCTCTTCCTGTTTGTGCGCGTTCTGCCTGCTATTTCAATCGCGGAAATGAGCGAACTAGTCTCGGAAACTTCCGAGGATGGGAAATAATGCATCAACGCTCGCATATCTATGGCATCATGGGCGAGTTTCGCGAGCCCCAAGAGCTTCTTCACGCCGTGGAAAAAATCCGCGAAGCTGGATACCGCCGCGTCAACGCCTATTCGCCATTTCCCGTCGAAGGCCTTTCCGAAGCTCTCGGCCTCAAGCGCAATATGGTTCCGTTTATTTGTTTGCTGGGGGGATTGGTCGGCGGCGTTGGCGGTTTTTTCTTTCAGTATTGGGCAGCGGCAATCACGTATCCCCAAAACATCGGCGGCCGTCCGCTTAACAGCTGGCCGGCTTTCATTCCCGTGACCTTTGAGATGACTATTCTTGGCGCCTCGCTCGCTGCTGTTTTCGGCATGTTGGCCCTGAACAAGCTGCCCCAGCCGCACCACCCGGTGTTCAACGTGCATCGCTTTGTGCATGCCACGTCGGACCGCTTTTTTGTTTGCATCGAAGCAAAAGATCCGAAATTCCACCTGCCGGAATGCGCACGCCTCCTCGAGCAAGTTCACGCGCGCCATATCGCCGAGGTGTCTGATGATTAGCACCTCGCGCTTCCTGGTCTCCGCCTGTGTCGCCGCTGGCCTCTTTTTCGGCGCCGGTTGCGAATATCTTAAGCAGGACATGGCCAACCAGCCGAAGAATAAGCCGCTTTCGCCTTCGCCGTTTTTTGAAGACGGCCGCTCCGAGCGTCCGCTCGTTGAAAATACCGTTGCGCGCGGTGCGCTGGCCAACGATGCACTCTTCGTGCCGAAGGATTCGAACAATTTCCCGTTGCCGGTGGACCTGAAGCTTCTCGAGCGTGGTGAACAACGTTTCAAGATTTTCTGCTCTCCCTGTCACGGTTTGCAGGGTGACGGCAACGGCATGGTGGCCGTGCGCGGCATGAAGCAGCCGCCCAGCTTTCATCAAGACCGTCTTCGCCAGGCTCCCAACGGCTATTTCTACGACAACATCAGCAACGGTTTCGGAGCAATGTACGGCTATTCGGCGCAAATCTCGCCGCGCGATCGCTGGGCTATTATCGCCTATGTCCGCGCTTTGCAGCTCAGCCGCAATGCCAAAGTAGCAGATCTGCCCGCCAAGCTCCGCGAGAAGTTGCAGTCCTCTGGGATGGCGGGGGATATTCCCGGTGGAGCGAAGCCGGGCCAGATTGGCAGCGTCAAGGAAGGCGCGGGGGAGCAGAAGGAATGAGCGGGTCGGACTATCAGGCGCCGGAGAGCGTCGGCCGCTTGCAGCAACGAGCTCTCATCGTGGGCGTCCTAGCTCTGATGATTGCCCTGTACGGCGCCGTGCGTGCGCCTGGACTCTTCTACAGGTCTTACTTGATGAGTTTTATGTTTGTTCTCGGCCTCGCCTTGGGTTCTCTAGGCCTCCTCATGTTGCAGCACCTTACCAGCGGGCACTGGGGTATTATCATTCGGCGTCCGCTGGAATCGGCCGCTCGCACACTTCCCCTGATCGTGGCACTTTTTCTCCCCATCGTTTTCTTCGGGATGAAGGAGTTGTACGGTGCCTGGCTTGATCCGGAAAAACTGCAAAAGGAACCGCTCTCCGAATTCCAGCAGGCCTACCTGACCAGAGGCGGCTTTCAGTTGCGTGCAGTTATTTATTTCGTGATCTGGCTGGTGTTGATGTTCGTCTTCCATAATTTGTCGAAGCAGCAGGATGCCCAAAAGGAAGACCGCGCCGTGCGCTTCCGCCTGAACATACTGGCAGGTCCCGGCATCATTCTTTATGTTTTTGTGATGACCTTTGCTGTCATCGATTGGGTGATGTCCCTCTCGCCGCACTGGGCTTCCACCATTTATGGCTTCCTCTTCGTGGTGGGGCAATTGATCTCCTCGATGTCGCTCATGATCACGGTGGTTGTGCTGCTGGCACGCACGGAACCTTTCGCCAGCGTCCTGCAGAAGCGCCATCTCCACGATCTTGGAAAATTGCTCCTCGCTTTCGTGATGCTCTGGGCGTATTTCGATTTCTCGCAGCTGCTGATCATCTGGTCGGGAAACCAGCCGGAAGAAATCAGTTTCTATCGCACGCGGCTGTACGGGGGATGGGGCGTAGTCGCCGTGATCGTGCTGGTGTTCCATTTCTTCGTCCCTTTTTTCCTGCTTCTCTCGCAGGATGTGAAGCGCAACGCGAAAGTGCTCCCGAAGATTGCCATTTGGCTCGTCTTCATGCGTCTTGTGGATCTATTCTGGATGACCCGCCCGGAATTCACTTCTCAGGCTATGCCTACTTGGCTAGACATTGTTCTGCCCATCGCCTTCGGCGGCTTGTGGCTTGGCCTGTTTGCCTTCAATCTGAAGCAGATGCCGTTGTTGCCGCTTGGCGACCCGGAACTTGCGGAGGCCATTGAGCACCATGAGCACTGAGTTCCCCAAGACGGGCCAGCCGCCGCGCCACACCGATGTCGCGTTCGAAGAACGCGACATCAAGGCCGGCACCATCTATCGGTATCTTTTGGCCCTGGGGTTGGCGGTCGTCGCTTCCTCGCTGATTTGTGTTTATATTCTCCGCTTCGCTGCGCGATTCGCTGCTTCGCGCCATGCGCCTCCGCCGCCATCGCGCGAGGCTCATCAAAAGGAATTGCCGCCCGAGCCTCGGCTTCAGGGTTTTGGCTTTCCCGGCCAGAAAGCCGATCCGCAAGCCGATCTGCGCAGAAAGATCCAAGATGACGTAGAAGCCAACGAAAAGCTTGACTGGATTGATCGGTCCAGCGGCATCGCCCAGATTCCCGTGAAGGAGGCGATGAAGATCATCGCTGAAAAAGGGCTGCCCATGGCATCCGCGCCGGCGGAGGGAAAAAATTATACCAAATGAAGATACTCTGCAAAATCGTTGGGGTTGCTGCACTCTTGATGGCCACAGGAACGGCGCTGCGCGCGCAGGCGGTTCCCGGCAGTACCGGCCCGGCGGCGGCCACCGTGCCGGCGGTTCTCAAAAACGTAGGCTTCGAGCCTCCCCTCGACGGGCCCATGCCGCTCGACCTTGCTTTCCGCGACGAAACCGGGCGCAGCGTTCAGCTCCGCGAGTATTTCGGGCAAAGGCCGGTGATCCTCGCCTTCGTCTACTACGGCTGCCCCATGCTTTGCGAGCAGGTCGAACAAGGCCTCGTCGGCGTCCTGCGCATGCTCTCGTTCAATCCCGGTCGCGACTACGAAGTTGTTTTCGTGAGCTTCGATTTCCGCGAGACGCCGCAGATGGCGGCAGAAAAGAAAAAGAAAGCGCTGGCTCATTTTCGCCGCCCGGAAACGGATTCCGGCTGGCACTTCCTCACCGGCTCGAAAGAATCCGTTGAGGCCGCAACGAATGCCGCGAACTTCCGTTTCTCCTTCGATGCTAGGAACAATTTGTTCGCTCACGCCAGCGGCGTGCTGCTCCTTACTCCCGACGGCCACATCTCCCGCTACTTCTACGGCGTCGAATACCCCGGCCGCGACATGCGCCTCGGGCTTGTAGATGCCTCGGCAGGCAGGATCGGCACGCCCATCGATCACGTTCTGCTGTTTTGCTACCACTACGATCCGGCGGCGGCAACCTACAGCGCGTCGATTCTCAAAATTATCCGGCTGGCCGGGATCCTGACGATTCTTTGTTTGGTTGGAGGGATTCTGATTTTCCGCCGCCGTGAAATGCTTGCGGCCGCCCGGAATTTGCGCCAGCCACTTTCCCGCGACCTGGAACGAGGAGCTCACTAAGCCGTGCAGTCGCAATTGCCAATCTATCCGGAGCAAGCCTCCAACTTCGCCCCCCACGTGGACGCCCTGATGCTTTTTATCACCGGGATTTGCGTGTTCTTTGCGGCCGGCGTTACCATCGCCATTGTCACTTTCTTTTTCAAATACCACCGCAAATCGCCGGATGCCATCGGCATTCCCATCTCCGAAGATTCACGGCTTGAGATGGTGTGGATGGTCGTTCCCCTGATTCTGGCCCTGGCCATGTTTAGCTGGGGCGCTGTTATTTACGTGGACTATCGGCACACGCCGAAGGACACCCTGGATATCTACGTCATCGGCAAGCAGTGGATGTGGAAAGCGCAGCAGCCCAATGGGTTCAAGGAAATCAATGAATTGCACGTTCCGGTAGGCCGCAATATTAGGCTCGTCCTTGCCAGCGAAGACGTTATTCACGATTTCTTCGTTCCCGCTTTCCGAGTGAAGATGGACGTTGTCCCCGGGCATTACAACACCATGTGGTTTCGCCCCACCAAACCAGGCCGATACCACTTCTTCTGCTCTCAATACTGCGGCACAAACCACGCCATAATGGGCGGTTGGGTTACCGTCATGGAGCCGTCGGATTATGCCGCTTGGCTTTCCGACTCCTCGGGCGGGAGCGCCAATCCGGTCGTGGCGGGTGAAAGACTCTTTGCCGAAAAGGCTTGCATCACTTGTCATCTCGCCAACGGCACGGGCCGTGCTCCCTCGCTCAACGGCATGTATGGCGCCGAAGTTCTCCTGGCGGATGGCTCTACGGTGGTCGCCGACGAAGCCTACGTCCGCGAATCCATTCTCCAGCCGAATGCGAAGATTGTGGCCGGGTATCTGCCCTTGATGCCCGCGTTTCAGGGACAGTTAACGGAGGAGCAGATTCTCGCTCTCACCGCCTATATCAAGTCTCTACAGTCGCAGCCAGTGCCCGCGAAGGGCTCCGGCATTGCGCCGCCCACGGGGAAGAAATAAGTCATGAGCAACACGCCGCCAACGCCAGACCACAAATTGCCGGATGACCACTATTTGAACGCCACCTACGGCGACGGCATCCGTTCGTGGCTGCTGACCACCGATCACAAGCGCATCGCCCTGTTGTATCTATCGACCGTCACGACGTTCTTTTTCATTGGCGGGGTCTTCGCCACGATGATTCGTATTCATCTTTTGACCCCTGGCGGAGCGCTGGTCACGCCGGAGACATACAACAAGCTCTTTACCATGCACGGCGTGGCGATGATTTTCTTCTTCCTGATCCCGTCAATCCCAGCGGTGCTTGGGAATTTCCTGATTCCCATGATGATCGGCGCCAAGGATTTGGCGTTTCCGAAGATCAATCTGCTGAGCTGGTACATCTACGTCATCGGCGGCTGCTTCGTTCTGTATTCCTTTGGCACCGGCGGTCTGGACACCGGTTGGACGTTTTACACACCGCTCAGCAGCGTGTATTCGAATTCCGCGGTGACGCCCGCGGTCATCGGCATCTTTATTAACGGATTCTCTTCCATTCTGACGGGCCTCAACTTTATCGTCACCATCCACACCATGCGCGCCCCGGGAATGACCTGGTTCCGCCTGCCGCTCTTCGTCTGGGCCCATTACGCCACCAGCCTAGTGATGATTCTGGGCACGCCCGTCGTCGCCATTACGCTTTTGCTCGCCGGCCTCGAACGCATGTTTCATCTGGGCTTCTTCAACCCCGCTCTGGGCGGCGATCCCATCCTTTTCCAGCATCTTTTCTGGTTCTATTCGCATCCTGCCGTGTACATCATGGTCCTTCCCGCCATGGGCGTGGTCAGTGAAATCATTCCGACGTTTGCTCGCAAGCCCATCTTTGGTTATTCTTTCATCGCAGGATCGAGCATCGCCATCGCGGTCATCGGTTTCCTGGTTTGGGCTCATCACATGTTTGTTACCGGTGAGTCCACCTACGCCGCAATCACCTTTTCGTTCCTGAGCTACCTTGTGGCCATTCCTTCGGCGGTGAAAGTTTTTAACTGGACTTCCACGCTCTACAAAGGCTCGATCTCCTGGGACCCGCCGATGATCTATGCGCTCGGCTTCATTGGCTTGTTCGTCATCGGTGGCCTCACTGGGCTTTTCCTCGCCTGCTTGGGCCTGGACATTCACATTCACGACACCTATTTCGTCGTTGCCCATTTCCACTACATCATGGTCGGCGGCGCAGTCATGGGCTACGTCGGCGGCTTGCACTTCTGGTGGCCAAAGATTACTGGCAGGCTCTATCCGGAAGCTCTCTCGCGGTTTGCCGCGGTGGTTCTCTTCATCGGTTTCAATCTGACATTCTTTCCGCAATTCATCCTCGGATACCTCGGAATGCCGCGCCGTTATCACACCTATCCGCCGGAGTTTCAGGTGCTCAACGTCCTTTCCTCGGCAGGCGCCTCGATTCTGGCGCTGGGGTATTTGCTCCCGATGATTTACTTTGCTTGGTCCATGCGCTATGGCAAGGTGGCCGGGCCGAACCCCTGGCCTGCGACCGGTCTTGAGTGGAAAACGGCTTCACCGCCGCCCACCGAAAATTTTGAGCTGACGCCGGAAGTCACCTGGGAGCCGTATGACTACAACAACCGGCCCGATCTTGGTCTGTCCGCGGGAGCTCCATCGCCCGCGCCGGCTCGTGGCGACGACTAGAGAGTTTAGCTTTTCTGTGGGGGCAGACTCGAGTCTGCCCTGTATTTGGCCCAAGCCCGGTCTCGCATTGGCTTAGGAAGAGGAGTACCGAGTGCATCGCACCGGAGAGCTGTACGGACAATTTCAAACGCTCGAGCAGCAGAAGGAAACTGCCACGCTTGGGATGTGGATTTTCCTGGTCACCGAAGTCCTGTTTTTCGGCGGCCTGTTCCTCACTTACACCATAAATCGCAGCACGTTCAGCACCGCCTTCGGCATCGGCAGTAACACGCTGGACATCACTCTGGGAGCCGGCAACACCGTCGTGTTGATCATGAGCAGCTTGACCATGGCCATGGCCGTGTGGTCCGCGCAAGTCGGTAAAAAGAAATTGGTCAGTATTTTCCTGATGGCCACCCTCGGTCTCGGCACCGTCTTTCTCGGCGTCAAAGCCGTCGAATACAAACAAAAATTCGATCACCATCTCGTCCCCGGCCGCAGCTTTGACATGAAGTACCATCCTACGCATCCCCTTCCCGGCGATGATCCAAAGGAATTGGCTTTGGAAAAAAAGGAAGTGGCAGAGGCTTTCGCGCACGACCCCGACATCAACGCGCATGGCCAGCTTTATTTCTCTTTGTACTTCGGCATGACCGGCTTGCACGCCCTGCACATGATCGTTGGCGCCGGCCTCCTCCTCTGGCTCATCAAAGGCTCGTTCGCTGGCCGTTTCACGCCGCAGTACAACACGCCCGTCGAAATCGTCGGCTTGTACTGGCATTTCGTCGATATCGTGTGGATTTTTTTGTTTCCCTTGCTGTATCTGATTGACAGGCACCGGTAGGAAAGAAAGAGAGTCGCGCGTGTCCGAACACATTGTTTCGCCAAAAATTTACGTTGCCATCTTCTTGGCCTTATTGGTTTGCACCACGCTTACGGTTTGGGCGGCGTTTCAGAATTTCGGCAAATTCAATATCGTCATCGCTCTCGCCATCGCCACCGTCAAAGCCGCGCTCGTCGTTCTCTACTTCATGCACGCCCGCTATAGTCCCAAGCGCACACAACTAGTCATCGTTTGCTCGGTCTTTTGGCTGGCCATTATGCTGGCTCTCACGCTCACCGACTACGACACGCGCGCCCACGAGGGCCGCTTGACCCCCGCCAATACTTGCGTTACCGTGCTTGATTCTCGGACGATACTTGCTCTGCGTAGAGCACACTAATGGATATGTTTTTGGCGTTACGCGTGCATTCTTGCCTGCATTTCACCTGCAGCAGAACGGTAACGCTGCCAGTGACTGTTTTCCCGGAGTCCGCCTCGCCGCTAAACGTGCCAGACATGCCCGTGCCGCTTCCCGAACATTTCAAGGGGAGCGCCAGTGATTCACTCGCTCCGTTGGGGAGGATGTAACTTAGTTCAATCATGGAACCGTTCTGGCACGTGACGCCCTCTGACCATTGGTTCGCGGGCTTATCGTATAGCGCCGTCACCTCGATCTTCGTCCGGGGAATCGGATTGCCGTTCTCGTCCATCGCCGCCACGGTCTCGAGCAGCGAATGATCGCGGCTGATGTCCGGGCCCGTTCCGTCCCAGTTCAATACCAATGTGTCTTCGGGAGCTTGGGCCTTGGCGGGAACCAGGGTTAGGGCGATCAGAGCGAGGATCGTAACGACGGAGATCTTTTTCATATATTCTCCTTTTCGGACGCGATCTTAAGCACATGATGCCACGAGAGAATCGCTCGCTAGCTTCTTTTTTATCGGAAACGTGCGCGGCCTTCGTCGATCAGTTCATAATGTTTAGGACACCTTGAACTTCGGCACGGTTCTCCCACTAGCGGCCCCCCTACCCATTCTGGATGGATACAATACACGTTTCCGCCCTTTTTCTGAAGGGTTTGCGGTTTGTTTTTGAGGGGTTTTGCACAGATTTCGAGGCTATGGGGGGTCAATCGTTGGAAAAAGGAAAAGGGGGGAGTAACGAACCGGCCCAGCCCTCAATCCCCTAAAGGGATCCTCGGCTCGTCTCCCCCACCGGCTTACGAAGTGCAAGCTCCAGGCCAATTCTAACCTATTTGTTTTCAACGAGTGCCGAGCGATTTCCAAGTAAAAAAGCTCTACCCCCGCCGCAAATTTACCTGCCCTATAGAGGCTTCCTATACCAGGGCACCTACAGGCCCAAATTCAATAAGAACCTTCAACAGAGTGAGCTTCAGGTATCTACCTGATTCCCGATCCTTGGGATTCCGTTCCCGCACTCCGCGCATGCCTTCGTTCCATGGGCCGTATGTTTTTGCCGGAGCAGCTCCGGCATTCGGCGGCAACACCAGTCGACGGTCCACAACAGCGCGATGGTCCTTTTTCTTCGCATTCCTAAGTTGGACCCCGCCGGAAAACCGTTGCTGTTGATGGTCGTTCGCGCGGCCCCGAAGGGCAATCTGGCTGCGTTTCGTTGCCTTCATTCCATCGTTTTATTGCCAGCGGAACGGCGCACTCGAACGATTCGAACGCCGGAACCTTGTCGCCCTAGCGCGCACGGAGTAGACTTTTCGCCTGTCTTTCCTCGGGAGGTGCCGCATGCCCCGCTTGGTTCGCTGTGGCCTGATTCAGGCTCAATGTGAATGGTCTCCGGAAAAATATTCTTTGCCCGACATCAAGAAAAAAATGATCGCCAAGCACGAGCGCTTGATTGCCGACGCCGCCAAGCAAAAAGTGCAGATCCTCGGCCTCCAGGAACTCTTCTACGGCCCGTATTTCTGCGCCGAGCAGCAAACCCGCTGGTATGAACTCACTGAAAAAGTTCCGAGCGGTCCCACCGTCACGGCCATGCAGAAGCTCGCCAAGAAATACCAGATGGTGCTCGTCGTTCCCGTCTACGAAGTCGAAATGACCGGCTTGTACTTCAACACCGCCGCGGTCATTGACGCCGACGGCCGCTACCTCGGCAAATACCGCAAGCACCACATTCCCCATTGCCATCCGGGCTTCTGGGAAAAATTCTATTTCACTCCCGGAAACGCCGGCTACCCCGTCTTCCAGACGCGTTTCGCCCGCGTCGGCGTCTACATTTGCTACGACCGTCACTTCCCGGAAGGTGCGCGGATCCTCGGCCTTCATGGCGCCGAAATCGTCTACAACCCTTCCGCTACCGTTGCCGGTCTCTCCGAATATCTTTGGGAACTTGAGCAGCCTGCCCACGCCGTCGCCAACGCCTACTTCGTCGCTGCCATCAACCGCGTCGGCACCGAAGCTCCCTGGAAAATCGGTGAATTCTACGGCAAGAGTTATTTCTGCGACCCGCGCGGCAAAATCGTCAAACAAGCCAGCCGCGACAAGGACGAATTGCTGGTTGCCGAACTCAATCTCGACGAAATTCAGAAAGTCCGCGACACCTGGCAGTTCTATCGCGACCGTCGCCCCGAATCTTATGGGGAAATCGCCAGCACTCGTGCCGGAGAAAACTCCGAGGCGGCCAACTAAATTGTTTCGCGCGGAAACCATTGAGCGCAGTTCGCTCTATAACCAGGACCTGGCCCCGGTCGGAAGCCAGCGCCGCACCTGGCGCACCTACAACTACGCCGCCTTGTGGATTTCCATGAGCGTGAATATCCCCACCTACATGCTCGCCAGCGGCATGATCGCCGGCGGCATGAACTGGAAGCAAGCGCTCTTCACCGTTTTTCTCGGCAACGTGCTGGTGCTGATTCCCATGCTGCTCAACGCCCACGCCGGCGCGCAATACGGCATTCCCTTTCCGGTTTTTGCGCGCGCTTCGTTTGGAGTTCTCGGCGCCAATCTGCCGGCCATCTTGCGTGCCCTGGTCGCCTGCGGATGGTTCGGTATTCAAACCTGGATCGGAGGCCAAGCCATCAACGCCATGATCGTGGCCCTTGCTCCTTCCTGGGCAAATTTTCATTCTGGCGCCGCGATCTGTTTCGTCTTTTTCTGGCTTCTCAACGTTTTCGTCATTCTGCGTGGCATCGAAACCATCCGTTTTTTGCAAGGGATTTCCGCACCCTTCTTGCTTCTGATAGGACTTGCCCTGCTCCTCTGGGCCCGCAGCAAAGCCGGCGGCTTCGGCCCCATGCTGGCCACGCCTTCTAAATTTCAAACCTTCGGCCAGTTCTTCCGCTTTTTCATTCCTTCGCTCACCGGCGTCGTCGGATTCTGGGCCACCGTCTCGCTGAATATTCCCGATTTCACGCGTTACGCCCGCAGCCAGCGCGATCAAATCGTTGGGCAGGCCCTGGGCCTTCCAGCGACCATGACCTTTTATTCCTTCATCGGCATCGCTGTCACTTCCGCCACGTTAATCATTTTTGGCGAAGCTCTCTGGAACCCCGTGGCTGTCCTCGCGCGTCTCGGCAATCCCTTCGCCGTCGTCCTCGCCATGATTGCGTTGCTCATGGCTACGCTGAACGTCAACGTCGCCGCCAACGTTGTTTCCCCGGCCAACGATTTCTCTAATCTTTCTCCGCGCCGCATTAGTTTCCGCACTGGCGGCCTCATCACCTGCGCCATGGGCATCGTCATGCAACCGTGGAAGCTGATGGCCGACTACGGTACCTACATCTTCCTCTGGCTCGTGGGCTACTCTGGATTTCTCGGCCCCATCGCCGGCGTTCTCATCTGCGACTACTTCGTCATCCGCAAAAAACTCCTCATCGTCGAAGATCTCTATCAACGCAACGGCCAATACGAATATGCGCGCGGCTTCAACTGGGCCGCCGTCGCGGCACTGGCCGCAGGCGCCGCAGTGGCTTTCATCGGCTTGGTGTATTCGCCCCTGCGCGTCCTGTACGACTACGCCTGGTTCGTCGGCTTTCTGGTCAGTTTCCTTGCGTACTTCGCCCTGATGAACCGTGTCGCTCCGGTCACCCAGCCGGCCGGCTGACTAGGATGTGGGTAAGCGGCTTTAGGAGCTTGAGCAGGGGCGGCTGAACGCGTAGAGCTGTAAGCCGACTGGAGCAGGAGCTGGCCAACTGTGTGGGAATGTTGCATCCTGAAGCCGCGTTTTTTGCGGCCGAAGGATTTCAGCTTTGACTTTTTGCAGCACCCAATGTTTCTCCAACGGAGTAAGCCATGGACTTCGGCATCACCATCAAACCAGACATCTCGATCGACCGCATCCTCAGCCTCACCCGCCAAGCCGAATCCTCCGGCTTCGGCTTTGGCTGGGTTTTCGATTCCCACGTCATCTGGAAAGAGCCTTTTCCTCTACTCACGCTGATGGCTGCCAACACCAAAAAAATGCGCCTCGGCACTTGCGTTACAAACCCTGCCGTCCGCGATGTCACCGTCTCCGCCAGCCTTTTCGCCACTCTGAATCTTGCTTCCCACGGCCGCATGGAACTCGGCATCGGCCGTGGCGACAGTTCCCGCCGCGTCCTCGGCAAAAAGCCCACGACTCTTGAAACCCTGGAGGAATTCGTCAGCAACTTTCGCAATCTGAACGCCGGTAAGACCGTCGACCTCGACGGCGTCCCCACCAAATTTCCTTGGGCTAGCGGCGAAATCCCCCGCGTGTGGGTCGCTGGCTACGGCCCCAAAGCTCTTCGCACCTCCGGACGCATCGGCGACGGTGTCATTCTCCAGTTCGCCGATCCCGACCTGATCGCTTGGTGCCTCGGTTTCGTCCGCGAAGGCGCCAAGGAAGCCGGCCGCGACTTCAGCAAGCTCGAAGTCATGGCGGCCGCCCCGGTGTGGCCCTCCGATGACCTCGAAAGCGCGCGCGAGCACGTCCGCTGGTTTCCCGCGCTGGTCTCCAATCACGTGATGGACCTCATCTCGAAGTACAAGCCCGAGGAACTTCCTCCCGCCCTCACCTCTTTCGTCAAAAACCGCGGCAAGTACGATTATCTCCACCACTGCGAAGTCGGTAGCGACAACGCCGAGTTCGTCAGCGACGAAGTTGTCGACCGCTTCTGCATCATCGGCCCCATTGACGAGCACCGCAAAAAGCTCGACCGCCTCCGCAAAGTCGGCGTCACCCAGTTCAACATTTATCTAATGTGTGGCGAAGAAGAGAAGACCCTCGATGTCTACCACCACAAAATCCTCCCGCACTACCTAAAATAGCTGTTGCTCACCCCTCGAGGCGGAGGCTTTCCCGTTCCGCCCCCGTAGGCCTGCCTGGTCTTGAAGATTGCAAAAAGTGCAGAACTCTGACTCAAAAAATACCCATTAGAATCAATCCGTTACGAATCACCCCTTTCCATCCGTTTGTAACTCAATTCAGAATGCAAATGCTTCGATCGCAGCCACGCGCCTTGTACGCATCACGCATCCGTTCCATCCGTTCAGCGGGCGGCAGCTACCTTGCGTGGGCGAGCGGTACAACCGCTATGG
>Ga0307477_10001407_pt1 | contig 20450 bp, 15 predicted proteins | sample atmos_gasesECM2C_FD_203316 | JGI IMG/M metagenome (GOLD analysis project Ga0307477, IMG submission 203316) | Hardwood forest soil microbial communities from Morgan-Monroe State Forest, Indiana, United States - atmos_gasesECM2C_515 | ecosystem: Environmental > Terrestrial > Soil > Temperate...
CAAGAAGAGAGAAGATAACAGAGAAAGCGCGATCGCCCTATCCTCGAATCCGAGAAGTTTCATGGTCCGATAGAAAGCATAGATTGTTATGAAACCCCAAACGAACAAGTAGAATGGGAGGAGTAGCCAGTACTTTGTCGGAGTGCTAATCCCAAGGATTCGGAAGAGAGCTATGTTCAACCAACCAAAGAACCACCTATCACCATAGACAGAGCCGGTCATGGCACCGTGTGCGTACCCGAATTCATCAGACACATAGAACCCAGTGATCCAGTAATCAAGGGCACGATACGCGCAAAGACACGCCATCGCAACAACGAAGAGGATCAAGACTTTGCGATCAATTGAGTAATCCCTGATACGCGAGCCGAAGGTTGTGAGGTTCAATCCTCGGCCGGACTGCCAGAGTGTCTGTTTCATGTTGGTTTGCGTCCTTTTACTAATCGGAATGGCCACAGTCGGTGGCATTTATCGCCGAGTAGCACTGCAAGCTAAACGGGTCTTGGCCGTGGGACCGCAACGGAAGGACTATCTTTCCACCCAATCGGGCCTGCTGCCCTGCTCGAATCGATGAAAAACGTTGTGTTTTGGGGGGTTCAAAAATGGGGAATCGAGTCATTGAATTGGGAGGCATTGAACTAGCCCGCTTGGATGCCAGACTTTGTCAGAACCCAACGTTCATACCTTAGAATTAGATGCATTACGGGACCAACGAGACGGACTCTCTCGATGGAAGCCTGCAGACGGTTAAGGTCGTCGAATCCTAGCCCTCTGAAAAGCGGAACGAGCGACAGGTAAAGGACCGTGAAGGCTGAGCTTTCGAGAAGGATGGATGGAATTCCAGGCAGTGCAACCTGTTCGATGAGAGTTAATGCCATCAAGCTCGCGACCCCCGCCGCGATTATGCCCAGTAAGGGCCGAATCGTCAATTGAGCGTGTAGGTACCGTACCGCGAGGAATACGCCGATCGCGGTCGAGATGACATTCGATACGAGAATCGCGAGGACGGCGCCATCAGCGCCAAGTCCCAACCATATCACCAAGATTGGTCCCGTTATCAGCACTGAGACCGCTCCGGCAACCAGCATGAACATGGTGAATCGACTGTACCCCAAGCCACCGAGGAACGATGGAAGCATCGTAAGACCGAAGGTCACTGGCAAATACGAGAGTGCAGTGAGCTGAAGCAGGATTATGCCTCCCGCGTAGAAAGAGGTGTAGAGAACGTTGAACAGAGCAGCGGCCGAACCAAGAAGAAATAGCACGAGAGGTGTGAGGAGGAACGACACATATCGGACTGCGTAGTCGAAAGCAGGCCCGATGTCTGCCTTCAGACCGTCGAGGGTGGCAAAAGAGCGCGTCAGCACCGTGGTAACCCCGCTCGAAACGAGGGTTATGGCGACTGAGACGTTGATGGCGGCTTGATAGTCCCCGATGACCGTGTTCGTGACGACTGACGCGAGGAGGATAGTGACATACTGGGCGGCTAAGCCAGACGCAATCCCCCCCGAAAAAGCAGGAAGCCCGAGGCCTATCATTCTCCTCAAGTCATCAACCCAGCTTACTCCTGTCTCTGCCGATCCTTTCAACTTGAACGCGAATAGAGTGAGAAGGGTAGCTCCGCTCTCGACACAATAGGAGCCGGCATGGCCGACGACTGCTCCATAGACTCCCAAACCAAGAAGGATCAACGGGGGACCTATTGCTAGTCTTGCCACGCCTTGCAGGACTGAGAACGTACTAAGTAGCTTGATTGAACCCCAGCCCACAAAGGCAAAGGTGGCAGCCTGAGTCGCGGCTGTTGCCATGATGAAGATTGAAGTGATCGCCGTATAGGGAGCGAGATTCGTCCGCTTTAGGAGGACGCTCTCCACGATAGGCGCCGCCAGTAAATTCAAGAGCGCCAGCCCGACGCCAAACAACAACAAGAAGGCAATCCCCCTCCGAGTGATTTGGACGGCTCTATTGACCTCTCCCCTTGACAAATAGAAGGCAGAGTACCTTGTTATGGCGAGAGTCACGCCAAGACCTAGGAACTGCAAGAAAATGCTCGGTGCTACGAACGCGAGCGTGTAGATGCCATATCCATCGGGCCCAAGTAACCTCGTGATGATTATAGTTCCCGCCGCTGTGAAGGCTGTCGAAAGGAAAGTTCCAGCCACGAGTACGATGCTACCGCTAGCTGAATCTCTTGCGACCTGATCCGAGGATATTATGAAACCCCATTTGAGACAGGTTTGACGCTCGCTATATATGTGGAACAGGGATTACAATGTCTTCCCCGGAGATTGCAAGTATGATCATAATCCGACGAGCGAAAACCGCGTGTCGTGGGCTTCTAAGGAATCCTCGGAATCGACTGCGTTCATTACCGAGACGCCTATATTGCATGTTTCAAACAGCTCTGCCAAGCATGAGAGATGCTCTAATCAAGGGCAAGTCACTGTTGCTGACGGGAGGAACCGGGAGCTTTGGTCAAGCGATTCTTGGTACCCTAGCTGAAAGCGCTGCGCGCCCTAAACAAGTCCGCATCTTGTCAAGGCACGAGGACTTGCAACATTCAATCGCCCAAAAGTACCCGCAGTTCAAATTTCTGATCGGCGATGTTCGCGATCCATCGCGCCTGAGAGAGGTTTTCAGCGGGGTCGACATTATATTCCACGCGGCGGCTCTAAAACAGGTACCAGACTGCGAGATGCATCCCATGGAGGCAGTCAAGACCAACATTATTGGCGCCTTCAACGTCCGAACCGCGGCAATAGAGAGCGACGTTGAGACAGTAATTTACATCTCGACGGACAAGGCCGTAAAGCCTGTCAATGTGATGGGGATGACCAAAGCGATACAAGAACGCATGTTTTCAACGCCAGAGCTCGGGGTAAGGACTAGGTTTGTCGGCGTGCGCTACGGCAACGTACTCGGATCGAGAGGCAGCGTAGTTCCGCACTTTGTGTCGCTTGGAAAGCAGAAAAAAGTCTTACCCGTCACCGACCCTCGAATGACGCGGTTCATGCTGACCCTTCAGAACGCAATCGAACTCGTGTTCTTTGCCCTGGAGAAGGGAGCCCATGGAGAGGTCTTAGTGAGAAAGTCGCCGGCCACTAGATTAGGCCAATTGGCTGAAGTCATAGCCGAACACTTCGGGAGCAAGACAAAGACTGTTGGCATCCGACCGGGAGAAAAAATACATGAGGTCCTAATTCAAGAGGATGAAATGCGAAGGGCGGAGGAAAAGGGAGAATACTTCATCTTGCATCCGCCCGGGACCTTCCGGAGCGGAAGGACATATGAGGAGTATAGCTCCGACAAGGCCGAACTCTTGGGCAAGCGGCAAATCAAAGAACTGCTAGAAAAAGAGAAATGGTTAGTCTGACGCATCTTCACAAAGTCGCAATGCAAGCGTGAGACAAGAGACGCGTTGAAGATTCTGGTAACTGGTGGTTCGGGAAGATTGGGGACGGAGATTTCCAAAGTCTTTCCTCGCTCTGTCTGTCCGCTTCGTCGAGATCTTGATGTGACAGACGAGATTGGGGTCGAGAAATACGTGGCCGCTGTCGAGCCAGGCGTCGTGATACACGCGGCCGCCATTACCAGCATCAGGAGCTGTGAAAGCGACCGGACAGCAGCCTGGAAGACAAATGTTGGAGGCACCTCTAACTTGATCAGAGCGTGCGAGAGACGCGCGCGAAAGCCCTACTTCGTCTACATATCGACCGCCTGTGTCTTCCAGGGAGACAAGGGCAACTATGTCGAGACAGACGTTCCTTACCCGAAAAACTTCTACGCTGTAACAAAACTAGTTGGAGAGCAACTGACACTGAACTCCCATCTTGCGCGCAAGCTCGTTGCCAGGACAAACTTCGTCGGACGAGGAAAGTGGGCTTATGCCAGGGCGTTTTCCGACAGGTACGGAACTTACCTCTTTGCCGACGACGTGGCCAGAGCACTCAAGAGCATAGTGCTGGCCCGACTTTCGGGCGTTGTCCATATCGCCGGAAAGAAACGCATGTCGATTTACGATGTTGCGAAGCTCAACAACCCCGAGATCAAGTCTATGACAATGAAAGACTACCGCGGTCCGCCCCTCACGATAGACATGACGCTTCGTTCCGATAGGTTGATGCCTTACAAGATTTCAATCTGAGGCTCTAGTTGGAGACTTCTGAGCTTTTCGAGGCCAAAAATCCTCGAACACCGGAAAAAGCTCGACGCTTCGAAATCGGAACTGGGTTGTGCCTCCGAAGGACAAAGAATCGGCCACCCAGTCCGGTCATCTCCCTGCGAATCCGCCTAGCCCTTAGCTGGCTGTGAGCCCGCGCACGATTCCCAGAGTGGTATTTCGAAGCGCGACTCTGAATGTCTTCATTCGAGATTCCGTTCCAGTGTCCAAAAGGGACGACAGGCACCCAGCATATGCAAAAAAGATGGACGGGATCACAAAATACCAGTAATACTTCTTGAAATACCTCGTCGCGTTTCGTCTGTAACCAAGGACCATCGACAAGCGCGGGCGCCTTCCGATGGTGGCAGATCCATAGTGCAGGAGCACAGACTTGCGCTCCATCACTGCCATGAAAGAGGCCTTCCTTGCTCTCTTGAGGTAGTCGATGTCTTCGAACAACATTGGAAAGTAGCCTTCGTCGAGTAGTCCTACTTTTTCCACTACCTCACGCCTGATCAGGCTGCATCCTAGCGCCGGCAATTGCATGTCTCGGCTGAAGAAAGGCAAATGGAAACCTGGCAGGATTTCTAATGCAACCTTCTGAACCGCCCCTCCAGGAGCAATCAGAAGGCAACCCACGATCCCAATTCTCTCATCCGACTCGATCCTTTTCACCAACCACGTTAACCAAAGATGATCAATGACTTTGGTATCGTTGTTGAGGAGAAAGACGTAATCGGGAGAATGCTTCTCCATTACATACCTAATGCCCACATTGTTCCCGCCTGGATACCCCAGATTCTGACCAGTCTCCAACAACTCTACCCGAGGGAATTCGCGTCTCACCATCTCAACCGACCCGTCGGTCGAACCATTGTCGACCACCACAGTGCGGAAGGGATGGTATTGCGTGTCAGAAAGCGATACCAGACAATCTTTCAGGAGCCCCTTTCCGTTCCAGTTCAGAATTATTATTGAAACAGTCCTGGGACCTCCAGAACCCTCGTCTCCGCTCGCGACGCCATGCTCATCCGCGGGCATGTGCGGAGCGCGCGTTCTCTGCTCCATGGCTATCTCTTGAATACTACGAGCAACCCGTTGTTGTTCAGAAACTCGTAGATGCGTAGGTCTCTTCGTCCTTTCGTGTATTCAAGGACCGCCCTCCGCAGGTCAGGGTAGGTGACTGAATCATGCAAAGTTATCACACCTCCCACTCTGACGAGCGGCTCGAACTTCTTGAGTTCCTTGACGGTGTGCTCAAAAGTGTGACTTGTGTCGATGAAAAGATGGTCGATCGGTGTGTCCCACGGGAGCACAGTGTCGTCCGATTCGATAAAGCTCCAAAAAGCGGCGAACCCCAGGCCCAGCACCGCCTCTTTCGCCTTTGCAGATTCTTTCAAGTCCACGCTTGTGACGTGCCCCCCCACGGCCTTTGCACCGTGAAGTAGAGCGATCGTAGAGTCCCCATCTCTAGTACCTAGCTCCAGGATCCGCTTGAGGTCAAGCTCTACAGTGAGCAAATACAACGTCACAAGGTGCTCATGGATGTCCGTGTTTGCGGTCATGTAGGAGAAGAACGGCAGAGTGCCTCCGCTTGCCTTGTAGCAGGTGTGTTCGCCCCCGGGGCCAGACCTCTCCTTGAACTTCCGTTGGCCCAAAATCAGATAGGCAGCGGCCTCGCGAGGGTGACGTATTGCATAACTCGCGCTGACCACGGTTTTCCGGTTCCATCCAGCGGCATCTTAAGCTTGCGCCGCAATCGTCGCCCTATGCTGGCCTTGAAAGCTTTCCATGCAGCACTTAGCGGAGTTACTTGATTTGGGCGGAGATTTGCCTTTCGAGGCCCTCCCTCAGTGTCGTGGATGGGGCGAACCCAAGGTCCAGCCGAATGCGGGAGATGTCTGCTGATGTATTCCTTACATCTCCGAGAGCCATGTCTCGACGCTTCACCAATGCTTTCTTCCCGATTATCGACTCGATTGTGGAGAGCACGTCGTTGATGGAGCTCGTCCTGCCACCCCCGACATTGTAGACGCTCCCAGCCCTAGCTGTCGCAGCGAGCTTGGTAGCCGCGACAGTGTCTCCGACGAAGGTAAAGTCGCGACGCTGCTCGCCGTCTCCGAACACCTCGATTTCTTTGCCGCGTGAAATCTTGGAGATGAAGATGCTAAAGGCCATGTCGGGCCTCTGCCTGGGACCATACACGGTGAAGTATCGGAGTATCACGCTCGGGACGGAGTAGTTGCGGAGATACACATGGCAGAGTTGCTCCCCTGCGAGCTTCGTGGCGCCATAGGGGGACACAGGCCTTGGGATGGTATCCTCTGGCGTGGGTAGCGTTTCAGAATCTCCGTATATGGACGACGACGAAGAGTAGACGACCTTCTTCACGCCCTTCGCGTTTTTCATTGCCTCCAGCAGCTTCTGTGTGGCTACGATATTGTCCCTTACATAGTACGAGAAGGACTCCCCCCAGCTCGCGCGGACGCCGGGCTGCGCGGCAAGGTGGAACACGGTATCGACATCGCGGAGAATCGGCGCCAACGGGGCTTTGGCAAGGTCCTTCTCATAGAACTGGAAATTGGGGTGCTTTCGCGCACCTGCAAGGTTCGAGAGCTTCGTCCTCCGAGCATAATAGTCGGTAAAGCAATCGACCGCGACCACACGGTGACCGTCAGCAAGGAGGGACTCACTCAGGTTCGAGCCGATGAAACCCGCCCCTCCAGTCACAAGGCACTTCATCTTATCTCGGGTCACCAGGGCCTCGGCCAACGGCTAAGAAGGTCAGACCGTGGGAGTACTTCTTGGGATCGTATATCCTTCTAGCGTCGAGGAGCACCGGCGTCCTCATCAGTCTTGCGAAGTCCCTTGGCTTCAGCCGCTTGAATTCGTCCCACGCGGTCATGGTTATCGCCAAGTCGGCGCCCGCGATGCACTCCCCCGCACTGTCGGCGTACTCCACGTTCTCTCCCAACTCCCTCCTCGCGGCGTCAATCGCGACGGGGTCGTACACCCTAACTTCTACGCCATCCTCCAATAGCCCCTTGATCAGCAGGATTGCACGGGAATCGCGGATGTCGTCGGTCCCCGCCTTAAAGGCGAGGCCGAGCACCGCCACGACCTTCTCCTTCAGCGGTCCAATCCTCGCCTCGGCCAAAGAGAGGGCGTGCCCGGGCTGGGTGTCGTTCACGCCGGTGACCGACTCTAACAGGGGAGTGTCGAGGCCGCGCTTCTCGGAGTACCTGGTGAGCGCCTTCACGTCCTTCGGGAAGCACGACCCACCATACCCTGGCCCTGCCTCAAGGAAGAGCCGCCCTATTCGGGGGTCGAGCCCCATTCCCTCTGCCACCCTTTTCACATCAGTACCGGGAATCTGCTCAGTCATTCTTGCGATGAAGTTGATGAAGCTCACCTTCGTGGCGAGGAAGGAGTTGCTCGCATACTTAATCAGCTCGGCCTCCTCCGGCGTGACTTCGATGATCCGGGCCGCCTTACCGTAGAAGCCTCTGTACAGCGCGTTCATCCGCCGGGAAGATAGCTTGTCGAAGGACCCGATGATGATCCGGTCGGGCTTCAGGGTGTCGCCGATGGCCGAGCCTTCCCTTAGGAATTCTGGGTTCGAGCAAAGGCCGAATCCGATTCCGACTGTCTTTCCCGACTGAGTCTCCAGAATCGGCTTCACGAGATCGGACATGGTCCCCGGGATGACGGTGCTCTTCAGGACGATCACAGGTCTTTGAGTGTTCGTCCTCAGGGCATCTCCTATCGACATCGAGGCGCTCTTGACCTGCGAAAGGTCGATCGACCCGTCGCCAACTCCTGGAGTACCCACTGCGATGAACACAAAGTCCGCATCTTCGAGTTCTTCGAGGCTGCTAGAGAAGGACAGCAGTCCTCTTGAGAGGCCTTGCCTTAGAAGCCTCTCGAGGCCCTTCTCATGTATTGTCGTCTTCCCGGCAGAGAGGGCAGAGACTCTGCCGCCGTCAATGTCCAATCCGATTACGCGGTACTTCATTGCGAAGCAGACTGCGGTGGCCAGGCCCACGTACCCAACTCCCACGATCGCAATCTTCAATCTCAAGCAGAGGTGCGGGCTTGACCTTAGATATGGTTTCTTCAGGCAACCGAGACTTCGCTACACCCGCCTACTGTATTGGCTCTGACGTCTCCTTATTGTTAGGCAAGGAGCACTTTCGAGGCTCATGGTGAATACCTCCCTACGAGCAAGGTCCCGAAACCAGTGGAGTTCCTAACGAGAGCGGCGTAGCTTGTTGAGTTGAGAACGAGGAACGATGGTGAGATCATTCGCGGCTCGAGAGGCTTGGAGTTCGAGAGGGAGTAGAACGAATAAGGGGCGAACGAGATAGCCTTCTTCAGGTTCATCGAAGAGTCGTAGATGTTGACCTGGTCGCCAGAGACAGCAAAGAGCGAGTCGTATCCCCACGAGAGCTGCTGTACTGGCCCCCCTGCATCAATTGTTGAGGTGGTTCCTGACCCGAGGCTCAGTTTCTCGATCTGCTTTGACGCCGGGATGGAGAGGTATATGTTCGACCCGTCCGTAGCGACGCTCGAGTAGCCAGGGTGGTCCATTCGCGCCGAATAGAGCACGTTGCCCGAGTCTGTGAGTACGACTAGGAAGGGGTTTGCGCCCGAGTACATTGTCCCATAGTAATTTGGTTGGTCGTAGTAGTCCTCTGCGAACAGCGACGCGAAAATCCCCGCGTTTGCCGAAGACGAGACCAGGCTCTCCGGGTAGGTATTACAGGTATTCAAGTAGACCAGGGTGCTCCATCCGAGGCTCGCCCCCGAGGAGTCGGCCGAATAGCCTCGGATGTCCAAGGAATTCCCGTAGGGCTGAGAGCATCCGTTACCACCAGTGTCGGTCTGCACCGAATAGACATAGAACCTCGAGCTGTCTGAGGCCGCGAGGTTGAAACTGTCCGAAGGGTAGGCGATACCGGAGGGTCCCGAAGATGAGAAGAACCAGCCATCGTATGCGGCGTAGAGTCCGTCGACGCCACGTTGGACCGGTTCTGAGCCTATCGGGAAGGGAGGTACGTCGCCGTCGGCATATTGGATTTCGATTGTCGTGAAGAGCCTGAGGAGCCGCATGGAGTACGTGCTGGTCACACCCCCCGTGAGGTTGAGCTCGTAGAATGTCGCCGTCCTTGTCGAGCCGAGGTATCCATCAGCGACATAGACGTACCCGTTCGAGAGTGGAAGGATATCTGTGACCTCGCCTAGACCGCTATCGAACGACCAAACCTGGTTACCGGAAACGGATGAGAACTCATAGACGCGTGAGTTGGAGGAAACGAAAAACCTAGAGAAATCGTAGGGGTTCTGGTAGAGCTGCATGTCTACATCGGGCCCTCCGACGCCCTTCCACCCTTTTACGTTCGTAAGGACGGATGTCGAGGCCGCCTCCTTGAACACGTTTCCTAAGCTCGTCACTGCCGAGACCGAAGAACCGCTCCTGATTCCCAGGGATATCGAGCTGCCCATTGGAATCGTGCGCCCGACCGGCACCACTGTTGACCTTGTCGTGTTTCTCAAGATGAGGTACGAGACCATGGACGGGACAGAGCCGTCGTTCGCCACACTGACAGTCGTGTTCCAGATGGTCAGCGTGAGGTGCTCGAGGGATCTGGCCTGGCCTAACTCCTGTGCTTGCTGGTAGGCGTTGCTCGTCGCCGCCTGCGAGGATATTGCTGTCCCGATGACCTGAAACGAGGCGAGGGCGAGCAGGTAGATCACGATGAAGCCGTAGATGGAACTTAGCGCTCGTCTCAACGAGGGATAATGTGGACTGGATATTTAACCGCCGGAAGTGCAGCACAGCTTGCGCTGGGTTCGGAAAATAAAGAGAGGAGGAAGTTGTCTCTAGCTTAAGACAGCTTCCGTACTAATATTGCTAGTTCTAGGACTAGAGTGATTGCTGCGAGTGCCGCTACAACCAAGACGTAAGTCTGGCTGTTGGCGACATTGCTGTTCACGGTGTTGAGTTGAGCTGTGAGGCCTGAGAGGTTCTGTGCTGCTGTGTTGATTGTCTGGAGGTTGTTGCTGAGCGTGGTCAAACCCGACGAGATCGTGTTCACGGTACTCTGCATCGTGTTGACCGACGTTGTGAGCGAAGCCAGACCGGTCGTTAGGCCGGAGATAGCTCCGAGGGAGCTTTGGATGGTTGCGAGGGAGCTTGTGATTGCTGCCTCACTTGCAGTGAGAGCCGCAAAGCTACCCTGATTTGCGATCTGTGGATTGATGGTGAACTGACCAAGGCCTTGGCCCTGACCAGTCGACGCGATGTTCTTGGGGCCGTTCGTCCAAGCGTGGACGAAGTAGCCTCCCTGTGTCGCTGTTGCTGGGATTGAGAAGTTAATCGTGTAGAAGCCTGTGTGGATTGTGGTGAAGGTTCCCGTGCAACCTGTCTGTCCCGCTGAGGAGCATAGGGTGACAAGGGTGCCTTGTGGTGTGTGGTAGTGGATTGTCTGGAATGTGGCTGCCGCGAGGCTGCCGTTGCTGTCGTACGACGTGAGGATTCCGATGTATTCCTGTTGGCCTGGATAGACTGGTGTCTGCGTCGTGACTTGGACGTTTATCCCCATAAGGGAAGATCCGCCACCGCAGTTTGTGCCCGTACATCCAGTTGACATATAGACGAACTGCGTAGTCCCTGACGCTGATCCGCCCGGTCCGCCCCACGTTGCGTTAACGGTGAATGTTCCGGTAACCCAGTTCGTGGAACCCCCCGTGACGAAGGCGTATGAGAACGCCCCCGAGTTGACGGGGACCGAGCCGATGTCGACAACGCCTGAAGGCCCTTTCGTGGTTATTACCACGCTGGTGCCCGCTGCAGGCGCGGGAGAGACCGTTCCTGTTACGGCAACGGTCTGGACTCCGTTGTAGGAGTTGGTGTTGGTGGCCACTGATACCGTCGTAGCTGCGAACGCGACCGCTGGCCCGAGGACCAGGAAGGCCGCGATTACGGCCGTTGCGAGGGTAGGTAGTGTCTTCATTTCGATCACCGGTGACTAGATAGTCACCGTGACTGTGCTCGTCGTCGAGATTGCGGTACCGCTTGTCGATGTTGCGAAGATCGTTACCGAGTACGAACCCGGCGCCAATCCGAACAATATGTCGTAGGCGGTTGCGCTTTGGCCTGCTGGGACGTTGGTTAGTGTTGCGGTCGAGTAGGCCACGGTCTGTCCCGCTGCGTTGTGCACTACAGCGTAGATGATCGCGGTTACTGGCGCATTGGAGTTGTTTGTGAAGCTTGTCTGGACTGCCTTGTTGGGGCCAATGGTGGTCTCAGATGGACTACCAGTGGCTACGAGGCATCCGGTGGTTTGGCAGTTTTGGCTATTGCCGCCAACTGTGATAGTTGGGGGTGTTGCCAACGCGGCGTTCATGCCTTTGCCGATTTGTTGCAGCTGGATTGAGTAGGCTCCGGTCGCGACGTTGGGCACTGTGAGGGTGCCTGTAGCTGCTCCGAAGGCGTTCGAGAGGACGGCGCCGATGACTTGACCGCTAATGACTCCGCCGCTCGATATGGATGGATTGAAGAGTATGTTGTACGCTGTCGACTGGAGCAGTCCGTGAGCCGTAATCACGACATTGTGCCCGATGGGCGCGGATGTCATGTTCAGGTTCGCGGAGGCCTCGAGGATGAATGACGCTTCACCCGCTTGAGGGTTGTTGACTCCGCCAAGCTGGAACTGCGAAGGCGTCGATACTGCGATGCAGTAGAGCGAGCCTTGCTCGGGGCTGTTCACGCCGGTCACAGCGTAGGTTGGAGTGTCTGACACGGAGACGCTTGTCCCGCTTGGGACAGATCCCGTCGATGACGCGGTGAATGTTCCTGACAGGGCGTTCCCCACGACGTTGCCGCAGTTGCCATTCACGGCAGCTCCGGTGCTCAAGTCGTAGATGGTGTTCGCCGCGAGGCCAGTTCCGGTGATACCGATTGTTCCTCCGACGTTCGCCACTGTTGGGACGGCTGTGAGGCTCGCCCCGACGCTGAAGACGCCGTCGCCATACTGCCCTCTGGAGAGGGAGCCCGCGACGTTGTTCGAAGCGTCAGGCGAATTGGTTGCCCCAGCTTGCTCAGAAGCTGGTGGTGAGAGTGTAGATGTGCTGATGACGTTGAAGAAGACGTAGGTGCTGCCGGACTTCAATCCGACAGTGTGCAGTCCGCTCTGCCCAGCAGGTATTGTGAACTGGACGCCTCCTGCGGGGATGTTCCCGTTCGAAGTGGATGTGAAGCTACCAAGGGACGTCTCCGTTGCTTGGGTCGGGTCCCACACTATTGTGTAGGCGGTGCTCGCCGCCAAGCCATGGACGCCATAGTTGCTCCCGCTTCTCAGAATCGACGTTGTGCCCGAGGCTCCGTTGTTGGGGCTAAGGGCATTTGCCGATCCCGTGAGCATGACTGGCAAGACGAAGGCCTGAGCCGTGCCGGTAGTTACCCCGTCGGACCCAGTCAGGGTTTGAAGCCCGCCTGGAAGGTCTGGGGAGGCAGCAGTTAGGCCGTTCGGCCCGATGGTGTCTGTCCTAGTCCCGTTGGTGTTGATGTTGCACAACGATATGAAGGTTATCGCGGTGCCGGCTGCAGCGAGAGTGCATGTGTTCGAGGCAGTGAAGCCATGGAAGGTGACCTTTGGCCATGCGCTGCCGAAGGAGAGTGTGGTGGATGAAGGTGATATGTATGGCTGGATGTTCAAAGTTGGTGCTTGGACCGCGGCTACCGTCGGGGCGGTCACTGATAGTGCGTAACCAGTAGCCGGTGTTGGGCTCTGGGACGGGTAGGGCTCCTCGTTGAGGCAATAGAGGGTGCCTGCTGGAGCTTGTCCAAATGCGCCGGTGGTGGTCTTAGTGCAGCTTGACGACGGCGTTGGTGCCGCCGCGCCATCCCCTAGCATCCAGAACGCGCCGTTGCTATCGACCACCGGTGTGCCGAAGGTCAATGCAGTCCCGCCCGTTATTGCGGGGAGAGTTACGACGACGTTGCCTGCTGCGCAGCTGACGGCACAGAAGCCGCTCCCTATCACTGTGACGAACGCCTTATTGTTCGGCTGATATGACGAGGAGTCTAGAGCTAGTGTCGCAACTGAGCTGGCCGAACCGCCGCTTGATACGATGAGGGGTGCGCCATAGCCATATGGCACTTCTCCCGTAGTGGTTACAGCCTCAGGGGTAGTGGAGCTAGTGGAGTAGCCAGGGTAGGCGTTCACATCGGGGATCGCCTGACCGCTGCTGTCAATTCCGGCTGCGCCATTGTGCAGTCCATTGACTATGTTGTGGCTTGCGTAGTTGAATGTGTACGTGTTAGCACCGTCAACGATGACCATGCTGGCTGGTCCTGCTGGAACTCCTCCAGCTCCGGAGACAAGTAGCACGTGTGCTCCTGCTCCCATGCCGAAGGCTCCGGTCGCGCTGACGCTGACTTGTGGGTGGGTCACGCTAGTTCCTGCGATGGTTATTGAGTTCGCTGCAATTGTTCCCGCCGCGAAGCCCATGCCTCCGACGAAGATTGCCGATGTGGCGGCAGCGTTCATCGAGAACACGGTTTGTGTCCCGAGCTGGGATGCGTACAGGGCGATCACTGGGTTGATTGTGAAGCTCGTCGATGGTGTGAGACCTGAGCTCGATGTTCCTATGATCGTCTGCTTCCCGCCGAGGACGTCGGTGACGGTTACTGGTGTTGATACCGATGCAATCCCGGGTCCGGCGATGTACAGCACGCCGCTCGAGCTGACAACCGCTGCAGTCTCCGGGGTTGGTGTTGCGGGCGCGGTCCCTGCGGCGCTTGTTGTGCCGAAGGGACTCGTTGTGCCGAACGCGGGCGATGTGAAGGTGACCGTGTCGGAGGCCGCTAGCCCGCTCGCTACCATGACTGTGTTCGGGAAGGTCTCATCGGGCAACCCCGAGGAGAGTACGCTAGTCGAGCTAATCGACTTCAGGAGCTGCAGGGATGCGCTAACGGTGAACGTAGAGGTTCCTGTGTTGGTCCCATCTGCAACGGTGACAGTCTGAAGACCGTTCACTGTTGGAGGTACCGCGATGACGGCTGAGAAGAACCCATTGGCATCAGTCAAGATGCAAGGTCCTGGAGTTGAGGAACCAGTTCCTAAGTTAGCACCGCATCCAGAGATCCCTAGCGGTGTCGGAGACGACAGGTTCGGACTATTGGTCGCAGTGTCGAGCAGGGTCGCTATCGTTGGATATGGTGATGCTTGACCGAAGGTGTTTACGAGGGTCGTGCCGAATTCTATTGCGACGTCAGCTGAGGGCTTGAATCCGGTACCAGTAATGGTAACGTACGAGCCCACGGTTCCTGACGCTGCTGACAGGGTGACAGAAGTGGCGGCGTGCGCCGGCAGAACCGGCAGCAAGAACACCATTCCCGCTATACCTGCTACGAATAGCAGCCCGACCGTTCCTATTGAAGCTAGTCTGTTGTTTGCATTGAAGTGATTTTGCATGTTATTCACTTATTTTCGTAAGTTAAGGGTGCCGGATTAGACTATATAAGAACAATGGATGATTTGTCTACTTTGAGACGAATTCATGCTCGAATTACTCAACAGAATCCCTGAACAGGCTCTCTGACTAAAAGGAGATGAATTCGAGGTATTCTAGTACTATATTCTGAATCTGTATCATGAATCCATACGCGGTCGGCTACTTTGTTGTCAGAGTGTAGACAAAAACCATGGAATTGTTGTAGACGAGATGAAACCGCGAATCGGAAGGATACAGAGCGAACGGGTTCTGGGAGGGGTCTGGGACTATGGTGTAAGTTGAAATCTTGGTGAGTATCGCGTAGATCTGCCCAGTGCCGGATGCAGCGGAAGCCACCACGTCGTTGGGCGAGACTAGGGGGACGTAGCCGGCGTCCCTACCCGGATATAGCAGGCGTATGAGCGTGTAGTCGAAGCTCGTCACAGAGACTATCCTACTGCCGGCAGGGATGTTTGCATCCAGCCATTTCATGGAATCGAGGATTTGTGATTGGGTCTGGTTCGCCGCGGAGGTGTTGGTCGAGGCGTCCATGAGCATCGCCCAACTCCAGGAATTGACCACCATCAGGAGGACAACGATGCCGGCCAGCCCCGCTTGGAATCGCCTATAATCCGACCTTGCTCGTATCTTACTTCTCCGAACTTCGCGAGACTCAGGATGGGGCAACAGCCGCTCGATAGTAATAGAGGCCAGGATGACGAGGGAGGGGAGCGTCATGTACGAGAACCTCCAGGCTGCCTCAGAGAAAGGAGCAACTACCATCACTGCCACAAGCCAGACCGGAATCATCCAGACGAGAGGCTTTCGACGGCTGAGCGATAGATAGACTCCCAGCGCGGCGAGAAGGACTGTCACGGCCGTGGCCACGTCGTTCGTTATCTCCACCGCGACGTACCTCAGCACGGGGAAACCCGCCAATGCCAGCGAAAGCGGAGTATCTCCGGTGATGCTCCCGCCCCCTTGCGCCTGGATGAATTGGAGGAGGAGTCCCACCAAGTCAGGTCTCCCCAGCAAGGCCCCTATCACCCCGGGGACTATGGCCACCAAGGGGATGGCGACGAACACAGGATTCACCTTTCTCTCGAGGACAAGGACTCCTAGGGGCAAGGCGACTAGGGGCGGGAGGATTGTCAGGAACGAATAGTGGGAGAAGTACCCTCCGCCGACGGCCAGGAGGAACGCGAGCCAGGCCCAGGGGGCTTTGGGTTTCTTGACGACCACAGTCGCCATCATGAACACGAACAGTATGAAGAGGAGTCCCACGAAGTTGGCGTAGAGGCCGGCGTCGAAGACGCTTCCGAACCAAACGAACCCTGTCGCGACATACAGGAACGTGCTGACCAGAGCCGTCCGGCGGGATTCAGTGAGGAAGCTCACTGCGCTGAAAAGCAAGAATGGAGAGAGGGCCGTCAGTATCCCCATGGCGTATTGGGTCACAAAGAGTAGAGGGTCGCCGGAGAGGACCCCCAATGACCCCATCAGCAAATGTACACCGTAGTACAACAACCCTCCCGGGAAGGTTGTGATCCCGCCACTCTGGAGGGCGCTTGTTATCTGGACGTGCTGCGTAAAGTCCACGCTCTGATATTCCGGGAAGAGGGGATACTTCGCAAAGTGAGCGAGGACAAGGATCGATTGGAGAACGACCATTGCCAAAACCAGCAAGTCGTCACGCGAAGGCGCGACGAGGAAGGCGAACCGCCGCCTGAATGCAGTAATCCCAGCCAGGAGGACGAGTGGCACGCCCAGCATCAGCCCGAGGGTCGAGGGGTCGAGTCCCAAAAGACGCTGTGAGCCTATCATGAGGCCGCTAGTCCGGACCGCTAGGACCAAGACGTCGATGGCCAGGCTCAGCCCGAAGGCGAGCGCGAGCCTCTCCGCGAAGCTGTAGCCCGTTCCTGCACGGAACAGTTCGATGAAGGCGATTCCCGGAAGGAAGAGCAGCCCAAGAAACTCCAGATAGCCGAGGAGCAATCGTGGGGCCCTTAGCTATCCTCTATAAATCCACAGAGGAGCCGGCTTCCGGATTCTCCGAGGCTTTCTTCCCCGTGCGGGAGACGCCTGCGAAAAGGACCACGACGGCGGAGGCGCCCACAACAAGCGCGGCTGAAAGCAGATAGTCCACTACAGATCCTGACGACGTAACCATCTGGCCGGCCTGTCCCTGCGGGGCAGGTCCCAACACGCTGCCATTGGGGAACTTGAGGGGATAGTGGTTAGGTAGGAAGGCGCCCGGAAGGATAAGAGTGTGACGAGGCTGCTGGGCAAAGTTGAAGGCGTCCAGGAGGTTGCTCGCGTTAGTGTCGCGCGCTCCCAGGGCGGGGAGGTTGAACACGGTCTCGATGAACTTGAGGGTCGAGCTGTGGCTGGAGAGGGTGTGGTCGACGAACCCGTGCTTCGCGAAGGGCGAGATTATCAGCGCAGGGACCCTGAACCCAAAGCCGTACTTGTCCACCTGGGGTGGAGCGACGTGGTCGTACCAGCCCCCGTAGTCGTCCCACGTTATCACTATCGCGCTGGACTTCCAGAAGGGGCTCTTCATTATGGCGTTGACGTCGGCGACCACAGCCATCTGCCCCGCCGTTATGTTCTCGGGCGGGTGCTCGCTCAACTGCTCCGACTGGGGCATCAACCATGTCACCGAGGGGAAGGTCTCGTCCTTCGAGACGTTGCCGACGAACGAGGAGGCCTCGTAGAGGTTTGTGAGGCCTTTGTGGTTCGCCAGATACGTCTTAGACGAGGGCAGTGGGTTCCAGCCGTTGGCCGCGGAATGCCCGCCCGCGTAGTAGGCCCAGGAGATGTGGGCGGCGTCGAGCTCGTCGGCGATCGTGGGGAAGGACCAGGTTGAGTTCCCGCCAGTATTGTTCATGATCCCTCCAGACGTCGGTGCGAGCAGGTAGATGTGGTCGGGGAGGCTCGGGCCGAGGACGGCGGAGAAGTAGTTGTCCATAAGGACGTACTGAGAGGCATAGTCCCAGTAGTACGGGATTAGGCCGGGGTTGAAGTACCCCATCGTGAGATTGCTCTTGGCAGTGGCGATGAAGCCGTCCATCTTACCGCTGTCAAACTCCGCGGAGGCGCATGACGCCTCATGGCATAGGTCCTTCGGGAGGACTGGCTTGAATATCTCGAAGGGCTTGACCATAGCGTTGGTCGAGGGGTCCTTCTGCGGGACGGCGCCTTGAATACCATTCGCGCCCGGATACGTCCCGAAGTAGTTGTCGAAGGTGTGGTTCTCCTGGACGATGATGAAGATGTGCTGGATCGGAAGCGAGGAAGACGGTAAGGGCAAGGCCACCACCGAGAGTGGCGAGAATAGGAGAAGTGAGGCCGCCACCAAGACCCCCAGTCTCAAGAGCCTCTCGCGAGGCCCTCCGTGTATTTATGCGATTTCGGCGGTTAAGTGGCCTGTCCAGGGTGGCCAAACGGGGAGTCCGAACCCGAACGCGTAATTACAGGTAATTAGGCACGGTCTGCGAGAAACCGTGACAAAGTACACGTCCGTCTCCATCCCCCTGACGCTACACAAAAGGTTGGAGAGGCTGATCTCTAAGAAGACCGGGTTCAAGTCCGCCTCGGACTACGTCACCTACGTCCTTCGAGAGGTCGTAGCGATGCACGAGATGAAGGAAGTGCCTGAGCCCTTCACGAGCACGGACCTGGTCGAGATCAAGAAGCGGCTCCAGGCCCTGGGATATCTGTAGGCGTTCGAGCAATGACAAACGCCCTAAGGAAGCAGGCTGGTAAGGCTCAGAATCGAGCGCACGGCCGTGGAGTGAGCTAAGGAAGTTGAGAGTCGCCGTCCTCGGTCTAGACTCTGTTCCCCCAGAGCTCCTGTTCGATAAGCTCCTGGACAGACTCCCGAACCTCCGAAAGATGTACTCCAGGGGCCTCCACGGGAGTCTGCGTACGTGCGATCCGCCGATAACGGTCCCTGCGTGGATGGTCATGATGACGGGGAAGAGTCCGGGGGAGCTTGGTATCTACGGTTTCAAGCACAGGCGGGGCAACTCATATGACGACGGATACATCGTCACCTCTGCCGACGTCCGTGCAAGGACCGTCTGGGAGGTCCTCTCCGACAAGGGGATGAGGTCGGTCGTGATAGGGGTCCCTCCGGGCTACCCCGTGAAGCGCGTGACGAACGCGAACACCGTTTCCTGCTTCCTGACCCCGTCGGCCGACCGCCCTTTCACGAACCCTCCGGAGCTGAGAGACGAGGTGGTCAAGGCGGCGGGAGGGGACTACATCTTCGACGTGACTTTCAGGACAGAGGACAGGGAAGGAGTGAAGAAGGAACTCTTCGAGATGACAGAGAAGAGGTTCGACGTCGCCGAACACCTGGCCAAGAGCAAGCCCTGGGACTTTTTTATGATGCACGAAATCGGCTTTGACAGGTTGCACCACGCCTTCTGGAAGTTCTTCGACCCGCGGCATCCCAAGTACGCGAAAGGGAACGTGTACGAGAGCATCGACGTGGAATACTACTCCATGGTCGACAGGCGCATAGGGAGGCTCCTCCCCCTCTTCGGCGAGAACTGCGCGACCTTCGTCGTCTCTGACCACGGCTCCAAGGCGATGAAGGGAGGGTTCTGCATCAACCAGTGGCTCGAGAAGGAGGGATACCTCAGGTTCAAGAAGAGGCCGCAGAAGCCAACCGAGCTGGAAAAGGCGGAGATAGACTGGAGCAAGACCAGGGCTTGGGGGTGGGGGGGCTACTACGCCAGGATATTCTTCAACGTGAAGGAGAGGGAGGCACAGGGAGTGATAGAAGGCTCAAAGCTCGAAGCTGAGAAGAAGAGGCTCTCAGAACGGATCTTGCGGATAAAGGACGACAAGGGCAAGACCATGAGGAACCGGATCATGGAGCCTCCCAAGCTCTACGGGACCGCGCTTGGCGACAAGCCGGACCTGATGGTCTACCTCGACGACCTTGATTGGCGGTCGGCCGGGACGGTGGGTCACGACTCGCTATATCTCTTCGAGAATGACACCGGGCCTGACGATTCCGTGCACTCGATGGACGGAATCTTCGTGATGTGCCTGCCCGGGCGCGACTTGAAATCGCAGGAATTGAAGGGGGCAAGAATAGAGCAGATGGCCCCCACTATCTTGAAGCTCCTAGGCATCGACCCCAGGGCCGAAGGGTTCGAAGGAAAGGCCATAGCAGAAGCAGTGGAGGCCGCAGCCTGATGAAGGAGGGGTTCACCCTCTGGATGACAGGACTACCCGCTTCGGGTAAGTCGACCCTTGCGGGAATACTGAAGACGCGGTTGGAGAAGGACCACTGGATGCAGGTGGAAATCTTGGACGGTGACGAGGTGAGAAAGGGCCTGTCGCGCGACCTAGGTCTCTCGCGAGAGGATAGGGAGGAACACGCCATGAGGGTCTCGTTCGTCTCGAAGCTGTTATCAAGGAACGGGGTCGTCTCAATAGTCTCACTGATCTCGCCTTATCGTAGCTCGCGAGAAAGTGCGAAACAGATGATAGGACCGGAGAGGTTCCTGGAAGTCTACGTCAAGGCGTCCCTAACGGTATGCGAGATGAGAGACCCCAAAGGCCTCTACGCCAAGGCGAGGAGAGGGGAGATTACAAACATGACAGGCATACAGGACCCGTATGAAGAACCGCTCGACCCTGACATCGTGGTCGAGACAGAAAAATCCTCCCCAGAAGCGAGCGCGGCTCTGGTCGTCAAGGAGCTCCAAAGGCGGCGGAGGTTATGAGGCGTCAAGCACCGCGGGCTCTCGTGCTCACTTCTTGCTTT
>Ga0307477_10001409_pt1 | contig 20429 bp, 15 predicted proteins | sample atmos_gasesECM2C_FD_203316 | JGI IMG/M metagenome (GOLD analysis project Ga0307477, IMG submission 203316) | Hardwood forest soil microbial communities from Morgan-Monroe State Forest, Indiana, United States - atmos_gasesECM2C_515 | ecosystem: Environmental > Terrestrial > Soil > Temperate...
AATGTCGCCGGAAGTTTCGTTCCCCTACGGATTCCCCAAGGCAGGCGAGTATCGAATCTTTGTTCAGATCAAGCGCGCAGGCCACATCGAAACCGGTGTCTTCGACACGCTAGTGACCCCGTGAGCGTCCCCACAGCCACCAAGATCGCTCCCTATTCAGCCACCCACCTCTCGGCGTTAAGCCGTCACAAGTGATGTTCAGTTATTCGGTGGGCCGCATCATTTTCGCAGCGGTTTGCGTGACGAAACGGCGAGGCGCCAGGCGCTGTCCTTCTTTCATCAATTTGTTCATAAAGCCGGAAATCACGTAGCTCTTTCCAGCAGCCATGGCCTCCAGTCCGACACGCGCGACTTTCTCCGCGGTTTCGGCCGAACGGAAGGCGCGCTCAGGTTGGTCCGCCACCTGCCGAAATTCCGTGTGGGTAGTCCCGGGACAAAGCGCGCAAACGCGCACGCCGAAATCTCGAACTTCTTCCGCGATTCCCTCCGCGAACAGAAGATCGAAAGCCTTCGTCGCGGCGTAGACGGAATTAAACGGTACGGCCTGAAACGCCGCAAGCGAAGCCACAATCAAGATGTCGCCATGCTTGCGCCCGACCATCGCCGGAAGGTAGAGCCGCGTAAGATGCACCACCGCGGAGCAATTCACCTGGATCATCTCGAGCATTTTCTCCACAGGAATTTCCTGCGCGTATCCAAACGCGCCGAAGCCCGCGTTGTTAACCAGCAGCTCCACTTCGATGTTTTTCCCGGACGTAAACTTGTGGATTTCAATCGGCGCTTCCGCGCGGACCAAGTCCGCGGAGAAAACTTCCACCTGCACTCGATGTTGTGCGGAAAGTTCCGCGGCAAGTTTTTGCAAACGGTCAGCGCGCCTTGCGGTCAATACCAGATTCGCGCCTCCGGCCGCCAACAGCTTCGCGAACTCAAATCCAATCCCAGCGCTCGCGCCGGTGATCAATGCCCACTTCCCGGCCCAAGTTTTCAGCGCGTCATGTGCCACACAAGCCTCCGACCCACGGTGTCGACTAGGAATGAAACCACAAACGAAGAGTCTCAGGAAGCACGAATATCCGAGGCCAGCACGTTATCGGAAGGAACGAGTAAACCCGCGAGTCAATAGAAGCTAGAAGTTGAAGACGATTCCGGCGGATACTTTTGGGCTCCACTGATTGGTCTGGAAGAAGCGCGTGCCGAGCAGGTCGCCTTCGACGCGCAAAGCGAACCGCGAATGATTCGGCTTCAGGTCGACGCCGCCGCCCAGTTCGTAGCCGAATGCGCCCTGGCTACCGAAGGGAGTGTCCGGCGAGAAGTATGCTCCTCCGATCAAGGCGTGCCCGAATACCTCAAGATTTCGGCCTAACGAGGTTCGCAAGCGCGGGCCTGCGCCGACAAACATGGTCCAGGAACTAGCGCCACCGAGCGTGCCATGCGCGCCCAAGGCTTCGATATCGAATCCGAGCCAGTCGCGGTAATACCAGGTGACTGACGCGTTGGCACCGTTTTGATTTTCCGCAACGTTGGGGAGTTCGTAGAATCGCACAAACGTGTAACCGACGTAGGCTTGCCAGGCGTAATTCTCGAATACGCCCTGCACTTCTTGCGGCTCAGGAGCAGCAGATGGCGTCAGCGGTGTCGGGTTTGCAAAAATTCCACGCATAAAAACCGTCTGAGCCAGGGGAGCGGGGGCTCCGAAGGACGTGTCCGAATCAAGGGACGTGAGCGCGAACGTAGAAACATAATTCTGCGAGACGGGCGCCGGAGACGCGAGCGTTACATACAGATTGGAGGATGACAGCGCGGAGGTCGCAACGTTTTCTTGCGCGCCTGTATTAAATGCGGTGAGCAAAATCATTCCAAATAACGATAGCGAAAATACGTATCGCATAGGCATGTTACCCCCACACACAAAAATCCCCGATGTACCGATCTTCAATTTGAACAATGAGCCAAGCGGCTGTCTATAGCTATGATTCGCGATGCCACGGGGGAATTACCACCTGTCCACGAGGTCAGGCGTCAAACGCTCATGTTCCTTTGAAATCAATGCCGAGCGCGCAAAAAAGCATGAATCAGCTCCGGCATCTCGACGCCGGTGAGTTCGCTGCCCGCAGCGCGTCCGAACGCGGACTCGCCTGTTTGAGGATGCGAACGATTCCGGCCTTGACTCTGATTTTGGTTTTGCTATGCTCTGGTTGCTGCTTTAACCGGCAGCGCTTATCAAGAGTGGCTGAGGGGACAGGCCCGCTGAAGCCACAGCAACCTGGTGCAACTGCCAAGGTGCTAATTCCTGCCCAAGTGGGGAGAGATAAGATCCTCGACTGACCGGAACCCCGGTCGATTGAAGATTCAACTCCCAAAATGAAGTGAAACTAGGTCAGCGTCCGCGTATGCGGACTTGCCGATCTCTATCGCAGCGCATGGAGCGCTTGCGCAGGCCGTGCCGCATTTCTATTTGGATGCGGAACCGTTTGCCAACCTTGGATGATTCGCACGCGATTTCATTTCGGCGCATTTTTTATGGCGCGTATTTTTCGTCACATTTCTTTGCGACTTTCTTGTCGCCCAAAAGAGAGGGTTTCATGAAGGGAAGTTTGCCACGCCCAGAACAGATCGTGGTGGTCAAGCTGGGCGGCTCGATTCTTGTACGCTCGAAGGCGTATAAGCGGGCGGCGAAGTTTTTGTCCAAGAGGCTTCGCAAACATCCAGATGAACGTCTCGTGGTTGTAGTTTCGGCGCAGGAAGGAACCACGGACAGGCTGGAGCGCGCTGCACGCAAAATTGTTTCCAAGCCACACGCGGCCGCGCTGGATCTTTTGTGGTCCACCGGAGAGATTCGTTCGGTGGCTGTTCTCGCGCTGGAGCTAGAAGGCCTTGGCGTGCGCGCGGCCGCTCTAAATATTCATCAGGCAGGCCTGAGAGTTTCAAAGGACAGGAACAGAAAATCGGATTCCGCCACGACCGTAGAGTGCGGTCCTGAAAAACTCTTCAGCGTTTTGGAGAAATTTCCGGTTGCCATCGTCCCGGGATTTTTTGCAACCGACTCGGAAGGTGCCATCGCGTCACTAGGGCGAGGCGGCTCGGATTTGACTGCCGTCCTGCTCGCGACGGGATTGCAGGCCTGCCGATGTGAACTGGTTAAAGACGTTCCCGGGTATTTCACCAGCGATCCACACCGGCACACCGATGCGCGCCCCATTCAAGAGCTCACGTTCGAACGAGCCCTGGAGTTTGCCGATAGCGGGTGCGATCTGGTTCAACGAAAAGCCATCGAAGCGGCGCAACGCTCCAGACTTCCTTTGATCGTTCGAAGCTTGAACGAAAACGAACCGGCAAGCCGGATCGTTGAGACAGAAGGAGATGAGTGTAGAACAAACGAGATTTCATCTGCAGTCGAAGCATTTTAATGATTTGTTATGTGACGACGAGATGTTAGGGAACGAAACCAGACCAGAGACTCTGAAGAACGAACGAAATGGAAAAAAGGAGCATGAAATGGAGTTTGCAACCAAGACGATCCACGCAGGGCAGCCTTCTGAACCGGAAACAGGTGCGCTGATCGCGCCGATCTTTCAAACCTCCACCTACGAACAGGATTCGCCGGGGCACGACAAGGGATTCAACTATTCGCGAACGAACAATCCCACGCGGCAGCGGCTCGAAACGGTATTGGCTGAACTGGAAAATGTTCACCATGCAGCATTGTTCGCTTCGGGACTGGCGGCGGAAAACGCGGTGTTGCAAGCGTACTTGCGGCCGGGCGACGAGATCGTGATTTCGCTGGATGTTTACGGCGGCACGTACCGGATCTTGAATAAGGTTTTCCAGCCATTGGGAGTGAAGGTCACGCAACTCGACGCTTCTGATCTCGCTGGCCTGGAAAAGGCCGTCAGCGAGCGTACGCGCATGGTTTGGATTGAAACGCCGACGAACCCGCGCCTGCTGGTCTACGACATTGCGGCGATCTGCAAAATTGCGCACGCACTCGGCGCGCTGGTAGTGGTGGATAACACCTTCGCGACGCCCTATTTTCAGCAACCCTTCGAGCTGGGCGCTGACATCGTGGTGCACAGCGTGACGAAGTACCTCGCCGGGCACTCAGACACGATCCAAGGCGCCGCGCTGGCCAAAGATCCCGCGATTTTCGAGCCTATCAAATTTCTGCAGAACGCGACGGGCGCAGTTCCCTCTCCTTTCGATTGCTGGCTGACATTGCGTGGGTTGAAGACTCTAGAATTGAGAATGCAGCGGCACGAGGCAAACGCGATCGCCATCGCAAACACGTTGAAGGGGCATCCGTTGGTGCAGCGCGTTTATTTTCCAGGACTCGCCGAGCATCCGGGTCACGAAATCGCGCGGAGGCAGATGAGCGGATTCGGAGGGATGGTTTCGTTCGAACTGAATGGAACGATCGAAGAAGTTGCGTCGTTCGTTTCCACACGGAAGTATTTTACGCTGGGGGAAAGCCTGGGAGGCGTGAAAGCGTTGGTGAGCCATCCGGCTACGATGACGCACGCTTCCATTCCGGCAGAAGCGCGCGCCGAGCTGGGGCTCCTGGACACGCTGATTCGCCTTTCACCTGGCTGCGAAAACGCGAAAGATCTAGTGGCTGATTTACTGGAAGGCCTCGCACAAGTAAGCGAGGAGCGCACCTCGCGAAAGGCGGTGGCCGTCACCGCGCATTAGCTAAGTGCGCACGGTAAAGGCTAACCAGCGTGAACACGTCTTAGTGTATGAGCTTCTGGAGCATGCCCTTCTCCGTCGCTCGGGACGCCTTTGCGCATGAGCGCGATGATGACTTCGTTCAAAACATAGGATATTTCGTTGCCACTGACTTGAGTGGCGAGAGCGGCAGGCCCTCATTCGATTCCTCATGGTCAAACGGTAAAACGCCGCTCGGCTCATTAATCCATTTCTCGAGCAAGAGAAGCGGAATCACAAATTTCTTGTCGGTTCCATTCGATCCAGTCATCCTGGGCACACTCTTTCATCTGGGATTTTGTCTTAGACGAAAGGTTTGACAGGAAGGTGGGGGCCAAACCGGCTTCAATCAGCAACGGTCGCGATTCTAACGTTCCGGGCAACACTGTACAACGAACTGGCGTCTATAAGGTGCCTGCGTCTGCAAACTACGAAGAGTCGACTGGGGTGCCAAATTGGGTCGAACAGGTGCACTTGTCAACAAGATCATCATCCGGTTTTGCGCCTTCTATGGTAGCATTTTGGCCAGGCGAACACGGGAAATCCCCGCCCCGCGTCGGAAAGATCAAGCTGTTCAGTCCACATTTTAGAACCACATTCGGTAGCGCTCTGTAGCCGAATACTCAGGAGGAGTCATGGAACGGTTTCGCGCGGTCGCCATCATTGCGCTTTGCATTTCGCTTGTAGTGCTGTCGAACTGTGTAGGCAGTGGGCCTTCTTCACCTGGCGCGCCAATGATCACGACGACCTCGATTCCAGCTACGGCTACTGTTGGAGTCCCATATCCCAACACGACGATCAGCACGTCCGGCGGAATTCTACCGCTCACATACTCCATTTCTAGCGGCCAGTTGCCAGCACACATGGTGTTGTCACCTGGAGGCGTGATTTCCGGGGCACCCCAAGCCGCAGGTACCTTTATGTTTGTGGTGCAAGTGCAGGACTCCCACAACCCGCCGCGCACGGCTGCGTCACCGCAATTCACAATAACTGTGACCACTCCAGCACCGCCAGCTATTCAATGTCCGGGCACCCTTTCGGGCAACACGTGTCAACTGCCAGCCGTTTCTACGTTAGGAAGTACCGTCAACGTGACATTTACTGCGACCGGGACAGGGCCATTTACGTGGTCTGAATCGGGCGCACCAGCAAGTTTGATGATGGTTGCGTCGACCGGAGTGCTCACTGGGGAAGCAACCCAACCCAACCCTAACCAGCCGTTCACCGTAAATGTCCGGGATGCTGCCGGGCAAACCGCCAATCTTAATTGCACGATCACTATTCCGGCCGCTGGCCAGAAATTGATGATCAGTTTTTCCGGAACGCCGCCGAACGGAACTGTCGGAACAGCATACGGTGGTTACACTGTTACCGCGAGCGGAGGATTGCCGCCATACTTTTGGGCATTGCCGGGGAACTCGCCGCCAGGTTTGTCGATAACAAATGGGGTCATCAGCGGGACACCGACACAAGCATCGACGACCCCGTATACTTTTCAGATCGAGGTCGGCGATTCTCAAACCCCCCAACTGACGGCCTTTGCCCCTGCGACTACGATGTTTAGCGTCACAATCAACTCCAACATCAGTGTTGCGATTACTAACCCGTTTACCAAGATTGATGCAGGCGCAGCAGCCGTACAACTAACTGCCACGGTTTCGGGAGACGTTTCCCCAACAAATGGCGTCAATTGGTCACTTCAATCCGGCACTCCGCTCCAGCCTTGCGGGACTCCAGGTACCGCAGGACCTTGTGGGAATCTTACGCCTTCCAATACCAACGTTCTGGCAGCAACGTACACGCCGCCTGCGACACAACCTTCGGGTGCAAACGATACGCCGACCATCACGGCGACTGCTGTCGACGATCCGAGCAAATCAGCGAGTTTCCAGTTCACGATTAATGCGCCTGGCGCGGCGGCTTGCCCTGTGGGGCATGAGGCGGCGCTGGCCGGGACGTTTGCGTATCTGATGAAAGGGTTTGATGCGAACGGCGCAGTCGCGATTGCCGGCAGCTTCCATGCAGACGGCACGGGGAAAATTACGGGTGGAGTGGAAGACATCAACCGCGCGGGCACGGGGCCGCAAGTGAATTTGCCGATCGATCCCGGCGGCAGCTCCTATACGCTGGGCGCGGACAGTCGCGGATGCTTGATGGTTGCTACGGCAGCGGGACAACAGACGTTCCGCTTCTCATTGGCCGGGTTCGCGAACGGTGCGCCGATGGAAGGCAACATTATCGAATTCGACGACAACAGCGGCACCGGCACACGCGGCTCGGGAATTATTCGCGCTCAGGATGCTTCGTCGTTCTCCCATGACAAGTTTGCCAGCAGCTATGCTTTCGGCCTCTCAGGATTCGGAGCCGCGGGAGAACACGTGGCGCTGGCGGGCAGGTTGACGTCAGACGGAAAAGGAAACATTGTTGGCGGCAACTTCGATCGAAACGATGCGGGTAACTTAAGCGCAAACAGCTCGAAACTGTCCGGCGCCTACAGCATTCCGGCTGGATCAACGACTGGCCGCGGAACGGTGAACGCCACACTCAACGGCACTCCGTTTACGTTTGCGGCATACATGGTGAATAGCGGCGAAGTGATTCTCGCGGGTGTGGATCAGATCAGCGCGACGAATCAAATCATCAGCGGCGAGGCGATCGCGTCGGCGGGCCCGTTTAGCAATGCCGCGCTGGCCGGAAGCCACATGCTTCGCGCGACTGCTCTGAACAGGTCAGGAAGCAATCCTGGAGCGCGGGCCACGATTGGCGTGCTCACGTTCGACGGGAAAAATGCCGGCGGCGTGACGGGCACTTTGTTTGACGACGAAGCCGGCATGAAACGCACAACGAACATTTCGCATGGAACAGCAACGTACTCGGTGGATCAGAGCACGGGAAGGATTTCGTTCACGGGAGCTGGAACTGACTGGCCGGTCGGATATGTGACACGCAGTGGAAGTGGAGTGACTGCGTTCCTGGTGGGGACCGACAACGGGGCGGCAGATGGTGCGCTGGAATTTCAATCGGGCGCAGGCGCAAACTTCAAGACTTCGGCGCTGGCCGGCACGTATTCTTTCGGGACCGACGAGAACGTGGATTACTCGACCTCCAACGAAACGCATGTAGCTCACTTCACGTCGAGCACGACGACGGCAAGCGGTATGAGCGATCAGAGCCAGCCGCGCGCGAGTGGGTTGTTGGGCAGCCAGCCTTACTCACAGGCTTTCATGTTCAATGCGGAGGGAATCGGAACGGCCGGAACAAATCCCGCCGTTACGAACGGCACGCGAATCTTCTTCATGGAAGAGACGGCGACAACGAACCCTAGCATCACCGTGGCCGAAAAACAGTAACGCCGCAGGAAGCTGATCCAGGCAAAAAGGGGAACTTCTTCGGGAGTTCCCTTTTGTGTTTAGTTCATGGAAAACTTCCAAGCCGGAGGCGCTTTGGCCTTCTGCGCGCTCGCAAGAGCCGAGATGTTCCTTCTTGTAGTGTCGCAATTGCTCGATCGGTCAGTCGTGCAGTACCACGCTTAGAAGTGACGTGTTGATCTGAAGGCCGCCGTTGTACTTGATGAAACCAAGTTTCCTGAATTTGTTCATGAAAAAATTCACGCGCGAGCGTGTTGTTCCCACCATTTCGGCCAGCATTTCCTGCGGTACTTTGGGGAGCACGCGCTGAGGCTTATCGTCTTTGCCGTAGCGCGCGAGCAGCAACAACGTACGAGCGAGGCGCTTCTCGCTGGAATTAAAGAGCTGGTCGACGAGGTCCTCTTCGATGCGGATATTCCTGGAAAGCATGTAGGAGATAAAGCGGTCGGAAAACGCATGTTCCGCGTGTAGGACTCGGACCATCTCCTTCTTTTCAATTACGAGCGCGGTGGTCGGCGTAATTGCTGTGGCTGAACCTATGCGAAGGGGCTGACCGGCCAGGCATCCTTCGCCAAAAAAATCGCCAGGTCCCAGAATCGCTACAACCGCTTCTTTGCCGGTCTCGTTGACTACGGAAAGCCTCACGCCACCTTTTTGAATGTACAGGACATTTTTGGCGAGATCGCCCTGCGAGAAGATCGTTTCCTTTTTCCCAAACTCTGTGACCTTCCGGGCCATACCTGTCGAATCCAGGAAATCTTGGGCACTGAAGGCGGCCTTACGGTTAGCTTTTGGACGATTCGAGGCCTTCGTCTGCACCACGGCAACCCCTTCCCTGGCCGCTATCGTAACACGCGTCGGCGAATCCACAAATGGTATGGAAAAGTGTGCACATTTGAACAGATACCGGCTGTTGCCCTACCTAGTATGTAGGTGTTGCTGCAGGACTGCTCTCGTTGAGCGTAGATATGTAAGGTTAGGCGAAATAGGCGGAGACTGAGAAGTTCGGTCTATTTAGGCTTCCTCGGCTGAAGACTTTTCTAACCTTGGGATGAACCGTAGTGCGAGGTGAAAGTAATGGATGAGTCCAAACGACAAGCAGTTCAGTTCCTTGAAAAAGAAATCAAGACCTACATAGCGCTGGCATTATTTCTGTCAAAAGAAGGAATTAAGCAACGCGTGCAAGTGGAAGAGAAGAACGTTCTTATAAGTCCCGCGTACTACAAAGAAAGAATGAAGGAGGCCAGGAAGCTCGTAAACGAATTAAGAAAGCCTGTCTAACAATTCCACCGCGCGCTAGGGGGCAAAGCAACTGTAGCGGGGAATGCGAATCAACGTCCTGCGTAATACCCTTCCCTGGTTTGGACTACCAGGTCCTTCTGTTTGGTGACGAGATGGATCTTGTGGTATCCCGGAGTAGCGTCCGCTTTATCGGGTGTGTAACCCAAGGCATACTGATTGCGAAGTTCCTCGTCAATGGCGGTGTAGATCTGATCGATGGGCTCCTTTTTGGTAACTTCCAAGAAGCGGCCGCCAGTTTCTCTGGATATTTGCTCGAGAATTTTTTTCCCGTCAGGGCGTGATTCTTCCGGGTATCGAGGACGTCCGCCGCCGCCCATCCCGCCTCGGTGACCGCCGCCGTAGCCGCCGTGATTTCCCCCGTATCCTTCTTTATCGGCGAAAAGGATCGAGTAAACAAGAGTGTCCGCGCGCTGGGCCGTTTCAATGCAATCTCGCAAACTCTCTTTGCTGCCGCGGTCCACTCCATCGGAAAGGATTACGAGAGCTTTGCGTCCTTGCTGCTTTTTCGTGATTTCATTCGACGCGAGGTATATCGCGTCATATAGCAAGGTGCCGCCACCAGCGTGCCCGTGCCTATCACGGTCCCCGCCGGGTGCATCGCCACCTGCAGAGTTTGAAAATTGAGGCGCTCCCAGCTGGTCTAGGGATGCTTCGAGTTTCTGACGAGACGAAGTGAGGTCCTGAAGGAGCTCGACTTCGTAATCAAAGTGAATAACGAAAGCTTTGTCCTTGTCTTCGCGCAGCAGGTGGTCTAGAAACACGTGACTCGCGTCGCGCTCCTGGTCCAACAGGCGTCGCTGGCTCATGCTGGTGTCCACCAGCAAACCGAGGGTAAGCGGAAGATCAGAGTCTCGCCTGAAATAGGTTATGGCCTGGGGATGACCGTCTTGCTCCAGGACGAAGTCGTCTTTGGTCAGGGTGTTGACCAGGCGGGCGTGTTTGTCGCGAACGGCAGCGAACATGGTGACCATTCTGACCTCGACAGAGATGGACGGGCCCTGTTGGCTCATCAGCGGAGCTGCAGCTACCGCCAGCAGTGATGGAACGAGTAGACACCAAAGCTTGCTACCGTCACTCAATTTGCGGGTTTTGCCGATCATATGAAAGTCGCAAAGGGCCTGGCGCACCCACTTCCCCGCGACCGGTGCTTCCATTGATTATTCCGATTCAAAGGCGGGAAAGTTCCTTTTTTTCCATCCGCGGACTACGCGAATCCCAGAGCGATGTTCGTGGGCGTTAATCCGAATGCAGACGTTGATTGAATGGCCAGGTGGATTTCAACTTCGCCCAAAGGAAGAAAACCAGCACGCCGGTTAGCAGAGTGAGCAAGCCAATCTTGATGTACAGCCAGCCCGAAGTGAGAAAAATGTACGCCCATCCGAAAAAAGCGATGACCATGGGAACGGGATAGAACCACATCTTGTACGGACGCGCTCCGTCTGGGAATTTTTCGCGCAATAGAGGAATGGCGAATAACTGTCCCAGAAACTGCACCAGGATTCTGGTGGTGATCAAGGCGCTGACGAGCTGATCGAGCTTCAGGAATGCGGCGGCCACCGACACGGCGCCGAGAACGAGCAGAGAAGCTCGCGGATAATTCTTAGTGGGATGCAACCTGGCAAACGGGCGGAAAAAATAGCCATCCACGGCCGCGGCATAAGGGATTCGAGAATAGCCGAGAAGAAGCGCGAACACACAGCCAAAGGCCGACCAGAGAACCAAGATTGTTACGGCGATGGCCGCGCCTCGGCCGTAAAGGCGCTGCATGAAGTCGGCGACAATGAAATTCGAATGAATTGCTTCCCGCCAGGGCACCACTCCGATGATGGCGAGATGCAGCGCCAAGTATCCTATACAGCAGATCGCGAGCGAATACAGAATTGAGCGCGGGACAACGTACCCGGGATTTTTGACTTCGTCACCGATGTAACAGACATCGTAATAGCCTAGATAATTAAAAACGGCGATCAGCGTGGCGCTGCCAAGTCCGAGCACGAATCCGCGGTTGAAAGCGAATGCTCCGGCGGGAAAATCGAACGCCAAATGAGCATTGAAATGCGGGAAGCCGGTGACGACGATGGACAGCATTGCAAGAACGGTGCCGATCCAGAGAGTTACCGTGATCTTGCTCAGAAAATTAATCTGCCGACATAAGAGGAACAGGGCGGCAAGTCCTGCGGCAACGGCCACGTATTGCTGGCCTCGAGCGGTCAGACCGGGCCAAACAAAAGATGCATAATTTCCGAATCCAATCATTCCGGATGCAACTTCTAAAGGACCACTCAAAACAAATTGCCAGATGAAGAGAAACGCCATTAGGCGCCCCCAACTTTCGCGGCCGTAAGCTTCGCGAAGAAAATGATAGCTGCCGCCTGAACCAGGCAATGCGGCGCCCAGCTCGCTCCATATCAGTCCGTCGGAAACCACAATGAGCGCGCCAGTGAGCCAGCCCAACATGGCTTGCGGACCGCCCATCGATGCCATCAATAGCGGGATGGTAATAAAAGGGCCGATCCCTACCATGTTGGACATGTTTAGAGCGGTGGCTTGAAGCAAGCCAAAACCGCGCGACAAATGAGGGTGCGCTTCGGTTTTCATTTGCTGTGAGCCGGTAACAGCGCAGGAGGCATGGATTTTTCGTCAGAGCAGGATTGGTTTAATGCCGGTCAGTTCACAAAAATCCCGCAGTACGGGATAAAGGTCAGCGCCGTAGCCGAGGCAGGCATACTCGTTGGTCCAATTTTGAATCAGCGCATCTATATCGCAATGAACCGTAACAAATCCATGCGGCCAAAAAGGGATTCCACATTCGTTGAGACGGCGTTCGATCTGATCAGCGGGCGGCTCGAATATACTGCAGCGCACGATAGCCATCTGAAATATTCCATTCACTCGTCCCAGCCGGGCGAGAACGCCTTCGCCAACTTTGCAAATCAGCTTCACGGAAACGCCGCCCGCTTTGCCTTCTGTGGGGATTCCGTGCGTGGCGAAGCCCGCCGGCCCTAGTTTTCCGGCAAGGGAGGGCGGACACGCGCCGTCGCCGATTATTTTGATTTCCTTGGTGCGTTTGTCGATATGCTGCAGATCTCCGTAGTACACCGGTTCTTTACTGAGTTTGGCGAGGAGAAAAACCGTTAGCGCAGTATTCAAATCACCGAGAGTTGAGGTGCCATGGCCGTCTTCCAGCATCATGCTTTGGGCAAAACAGGTTGCGGCGTAATCGTCGCCGAGCCCGGGAAAGGATTGGATGGTGTAGAAATCGAATTTCTCCGCATCCACTATTTCTTTCAATGCAAGATACAGGCGAATCGATTTCTCGTTTACCACGGTTCTTTCGGGCGCGGCACCGAACAGTTTCTTGAGCCGAGGTGCGAGATCGGAAATTTTCTGGGGCGAGACGCGCTCAGCGGTTTGGATCAGCTGGGTAGTGTCCCGCGAATCAATGTCCAGGCCGAACATGCGCATCCATTGCGACGGATCGGCTGCTCCGCAAGTCTGGCCCATGCCCCGTCCCCCGAATGCACCGACTGTGCCCATGTTGAGAATATTTTTCAGGTGCGCCGCCTGCGCGTAGCTCACAATGCTCTCAACGGTGTCGCGCTCCTCTGCACTGCCGTAAACAAATTTATGCGCCACGCCAATTTCGAGCAGGCCTCCGTGCATTACAAGACCACCCACGGGGCGCCAGCCTTGCGAGCCGTCATGAGTCCACAGCAACACTGCTTTGCCGGTAGCCGCAAAATCACGGATCGCGCCGACAAGATGCGCGGCCCAAACCCAAGTCCCAGAGAACAGGATTACGGCATCGACAGCTTCGTTGGATTTCATCGCTTTCAGCGCGGCTTTGGCTTCTTCTTTGGAGGCGACCGTCACGTCATGCTCGACGATCTTTAGGCCAGCCGCCGTAAGGGTTTTTTTCGAATTTCCGATGATAGCGTCATCGACAAATGGCGTTCCCGACGGATCCTTCAATCCATCTTTGTGAACGCCATACGCGATAAATCCCACGGTTGGTTGAATCACTGGCTCTCCTGTTCTGATTGGGCGCAAGAATGTGCATCACGAAATGTTTTCAACGCGGCGCAGAGATCTCGATATTGTCTTAGCTGGCTCGCGTACAAATTTGCAAGAGCGACATCGGGCTCGACGAGTTCTCTTTCGCGGACGACTCGGTCAACAGCGTCTGCAATTCGCGTGTATGTGCCGGCTGCTACACCAGCCAGGATCGCGGCACCCTGACAAACGGCGTCGTCGCATCGCATGACGTGTAGGCGGCAACCCGTAAGAGCGGCGCGTAACTTTATTCCGAGCGGCGAACGCGTCCCGCCGCCGGTCGCGTAAATATCCTTGAACTCTCCGGTTGCGCTTTTCAGCATTTGCGTGACTTGCGCGAGTTCGCAAGCGATTCCTTCGAGGATCCCCTGATAGATTTGGCTTCGGTTGGTATCTGAAGACAAGCCAAAGATGGTAGCGCGAGCACGAGGATCGAAGTCGGGATGGCATGTTCCGATCAAGTGCGGCGTGATACACAGACCGGTTGGAGCGCCCGTCGACTGTGCTTCCAACTGCGAATAGTGATCCGGTTTATCCGCGCCGGAGTTCGATTCTTTCGAACGTGGACTGCGGCCGTAGATTAGATCGCGGAACCACTGGACCATGATTCCCGACGGGAAGTACGCAAGGGTAAGAAATTTTCCGGCAACAACGTGGGCATACGAGTTCAGACGCGCGGAGAAAGCCTCCTCTCCCAAACTCGGTTCATCCGACGCTACCACCAGGCACTCGTACGTTCCCATCGAGTCCGACACGCGGCCGGATTTGATTACTCCAGCGCCCAAAGCTCCGCATGCTTGATCGTGACCAGCAACCACAACGGGCGTGCCGTTCTTCACGCCGAGCGCGCTGGCCCCTTCGACATTCAACCTTCCAGCGATGGTTGCGGCCGGAACGGGGAGCGGAAGTTGATTCGGCGTCAAGCCGACGGCGTCTAAAATTTCCTGCGACCAGCAGTCTCCAATCACGTCGAAGGCCAGGAATCGCGAGGCGAGCGAATAGCCGACGTATGGGGGGAAGCCCATTTTGACGTGGATGAAATCCGTTACACTCAAAAAACGCGCGGCATTGGAATAGATGTCAGGTTGATGCTCGCGCAGCCACAGGATTTTCGGGATGGGGTACATTGGGTGAGCGACCAAGCCAGTTTTTTCGAAAATACGGCGGGATCCGATGGCCTGCTCAAACCATTTTGCTTCGCGCGCGGCGCGATTATCGATATTCAGTATTGCGGGGCCAATCGCAGCGCCTCGAGCGTTCACAGGAATGAAAGTCTCACCGTGCGAACTCAGGCAAACGGCTTGAACCGGGTTGTGGCCCAGATCGCAGTTTACTTCGAGAGATGTTTTGCACACGGCATCCCACAATTTTTCGGGATCCATTTCCGCGAAGCCGGGCCGGGGAAAAACTGGCGAGTAGGGACAAACGCTGCGGGCAACCACCTCCCCCGCCTCCGTAAACACGAGGGCTTTGCACTGGCTTGACCCGATATCGATGGCGAGCAGGCTCATGCGGTGCGCCGACTACTCCTTTGCGACTTCGAGCAACAGATGTTCGTGAAATTGCGTTGTAAACCTGGGATTCTGCCCATCGATCGTGCCCAGATCGCCGCTGTTCTCGTAATCGGTTACGCGATATTTGCCGGAAAGCAGTCCGCGCAGTTCGATTGTTCCGCTCCAACCTGCTGATGCGGCAGGCGCGAAGAAGGCGTAATACATTTTTCCGTCTTTCCTGACTGCATAACCCTCCGGAAGATCGTATCCGTACGTATAGAGATCAAGAAAATCTCCGCGCGACAGCATTTTCTGGTTATAAATCGTTATCCATTTTTTCCAGTCAGCTTCCTTTTCTTTGGTGAGGTAAACATTTTTGAGTTTTGGGCCATATTCGGGCCACGTGAACTTGGTGCCCAACACTCCGCCGACGCCAACCGTTGATGCGAAATCGCGTCCGATATCTTGTTCGTTATTCGAATTGACCCCGGTGATTTTTGTGAGTTCCACGTGGTCGCCATAGACCGCCGCGTAAGGACCCAAAAGCGCCTTGTACATTTTGATTCGCTGTCGGACCTGCACGGAGCCAACAGGATCGCCCGTCACGGCTTGATCGATGAACGGGAGCCAGGCCATATTCGGCGGCGTTCCGCACGGGCAACTCTGCGTCACACTCTCGGGTTTCAAGGCGCGCGTGGTCTGAAAAATAACTTTGTAGACTTCTCCCATGGCTTGTGTGGAATCGTATGGCGACTTGTGATGGTGCTTTGGGTTGTAACAAGGTGGCACGGCAAAAGAAAAGTCCAGCTTGTGGCCGTCGAATCCCCAGTCGCCCACGAAGCGCTTGGTTAACTCGCGATAGTATTCCTGAACCTCCGGAACCGCGGGGCATAAGCCTGCCAGCCCTGTGGTCATTCGAGCGTGTTTGCCGTCTTTAGCGAGCATTAACCAATCGGGGTGCTCTTTCACAACATCGGCAAGTTTGTAAGGACGGTTGTCGAGCATGTCGATTCCCTGCCCGTCTTCCACCACAATGGGAATCCACCACAGCGTGATGCGAAGTCCGGCGTTATGAAAGGCGTTAACAATTTTCTTGATGCCGTCAATACCGAGATCGGGACCCGGAAGCCAGTCACCTCGAACGCTGAACCAGCCGGCGTCAAGCGTGGTCCATTTCAATCCTAATTCTTGCACCTTGGGGATGGTGCCGATCATTTGTGCCGGAGTGAATTTCAGCTCATAGCCCCAGCCGCACCAGTTCGCTTCATAATCGGCAGCATTTGGTTTTGGGATTTTCCATCCCTGCGCGCCCAAAGCGTCCGAGTACATTCGCAGAGGCTCGTAATAATCTCCGTGAAACACGGAAAGAAAAGTGATAGGCGTCGAGTAAACATCGCCAGGCTGCAGCGTTTGTTCGGGATTTAACTCAATCGAGGCCTCCACGCGTTGCTCGGCGTCCACGTGAACGGGAATGTTCAGCGCGAGCGGCAGAGTTTCCAAGTGGCCGATGGCTTCGCCCATCTCAGCGGTCCAGAACGCGACGATGGGAACGCCGCCGCCAGTCCCGGGGTCTCCCTGCATGACCTGTTGCATGGGATTTGCGCGCGAAAAGTCCTTGGAGATTAAAAGGACGTTGTCTTTTCCCCATTTTTCGCTGGATCCGTGGAACGACCACATGGCGAACGGACTAACCGTGCGATCGATCAGAGAAGCGTTCAGCTCGTGGCGCTGGGTGGTGGCGGTTTCGAGAGCAGCTGGCGTTCCGCTGGCGTTCTTGTACGCGGCGGTCGTGAGCGCTAAAGACGGGAAATTGTCGTAAACCTCTACCGAAACGGTTTTCTGGATCCCCGGCCTGGATTTGCTGGCGCCCTTAATGTCGACGCGCTTGCCCAACTGACCCAGGCGATGTGTTGCATCAGCAATTTGTGCATGGGCTAAATCCAACTCGAAGTCGCGAATCTCTTTGCCATCGACCACGACGGAATCAGGATCGTTCGAACCTTGGCCTGGAGGATCATCCATAGTCAGCTCGCGGCCATTCCACTTCAGATAGCCGCGAAGGTAGCCGGAGCGCAGAATACGAAACTCCGCAGCCGGCGTGTCGACCGAGATGCCGTCCGATTGAACGCTTATCGATATCGCCGATTGTGGTCTCGTCGCTGCGGGTGGTGTGCGAGACTTCTGACAGGCCGTAATTGCGAGCAGCGTGGTCACTGTGAGTATGAACAACCATTCCGGCGCTGAGAGATATATATGCGAGGCGAAGTTACCGTGGCAAACATAAGACGAGTTCGAAGTTGGACTTGGGCTGCGCATACTCTCTTCTTTGAAATCAACCGTAGCAGCAGTTCAAAGTACAAGAACACGGACTGACTGCTAGAGAAAATTCTTCACGCGAGACATCAGCTCACGCGGACAAGGCCCGCGTTCGACGATAGCGGCTCTACCACCACCGGTCGAAACAGATCCGACTCCCCGAAAATCATTTGGCACGCGGAAGAGCAAGATTGCGTAGCGAACCGTCGCTGCGGACTTCGCGGGCAGCCAGCGGTAAACCGATTCTCCAAACATCCGATTTTGCTCCACGGTTTCCCGGCGAGGTATTGCGAATGGCGTTGTACTGAATTCTAGCCCGCGACAAAACGCTTTTCCGTTCCACGGCGCGTGCAGCTGATGAAAGCGCTCCACCCAGTTTCCCACCCACGGAAAATCCGTCCGTCGAAATAGATAGGTGACCAGAAGGCCGAGACGCGGATGGCAGGCGGAGACGAACGCCAGCTCGAGTTTCGGGTCGATCAGTTGCGCGGTGTAATGTTCGAATCTCTCTTTTGGTATCGTTCGCAAATTCAAACGCCCGCCACCTGAGGCGGGTGCCAGTGGCCAATTAAATTCGGAGCTCGTTTTTAACAAGGGTCGCGTGCTGTATGAAGCTGGGCACGTCTTCGCACGTGTTGCAGGCATATCGAACATGGTGACGCCGGGCTCAACGAAAGGCGGGCCAAAGGTCACATGCTCGTTCCACGAAATTGGGCGGTCGAAAGTGGCTAAATTCAGCGCCGTTTCCTCGCAATAGATCACCGGATCTCGAGCTTCCACCGAAATCTCGCGTACAAATTTGATTTGCGCCTCCGCCAATAACGCGCCGCAGCGGAGTGTAGAGGACAAACCACCGGTCCCAGACCCGCTTTTAATTTCCCATTTCACCGAAGGGGCTTCACCGTGCGTGCTGTGTCCGGCAGCAATTTCGTCTTGGGAAGGCGGGCCGAAGTAGTCGAAGCTAAGATTATGGCCGGCGATTCCAGCGAGCAGCCTGCCGTCCGGGAGCGGGCCGTATGCGCGCGAATGTTTTGCCACATTATATTTATGAGGGTCGATGGTCTTCCATTGCGGACGCCAGAGCGGGTTGATGCCGTCGCAGTCTTTCAGATTCAATTCGCAAATGTGGCCCCCGCCTTCGAGCACGGAAGTATGGCCCCAAGGCGCTCTCAGGCGATAGCCGGGGCGGCCATCCAAAATATCTGTGACGTGTTGGACCGAGATTTTTCCGGCGTGAGTTCGTTTTTCTCTCATCGCCCGGCGGGAAATACTTCGGTTTGGTTCAATGCGGCGCGAGCATTTTGCAAGAACGCGAGCATGTCGTCGGCTTGAAATACATTTCGTCCGAAAAAGACGCCTGCGGCGCCGGCGGCCACGGCTCCGTGGATAAGCGCGAGCGCTTCCGCATCCGATGAGTAGCGGCTGCCTCCCAGAACGAGAATAGGAATTGGACATTCGTCTACCACGCCGCGCATAGAGGCAGAATCGCCCGCATAGTCGGTTTTGATGAGGTCGGCGCCAAGCTCGAGGGCCATCCTGGTGTGAAGCTTCAACCACCTCGAATCCGACGGATTCTTAACGTTTTTTCCCCGCGCGAGAGTTTCGATGATTAGCGGCATGCCGATACGCTCGCACTCGCGCGCCACATCCGCGTTGCGCGCCACTTCTTTGGTTTCAAAATCAGAATCGCCTGTACCTACCGCAAGGTAGGTGAGTACCGCATCCGCGCCGTTGCGCATAGCGTCTTCAGGGCGCGCCAGCAGACAGCTTCGAAGCGTGGCGGAATCGCCGCCGCCGCCCGGCGTACCCCAGAGAGTTGTCCAGTCGATTCGGGCAATAATTCCAGGCATTACGGGTCCGAGCAGCGAGCTAAAACACCGTCGCATAAGGCCGAGGTTCATCAAAACAGCATCAACGCCGGCTTCTGTGAATCGCCGCACTTGATCTGCGGCATTTTCAGTGCCCGAAATTGGACCGAGCACCAGGGCGTGGTCGAAAGCTACAACCAAAGATTTCCGGTCGGGCCGGACGATTCGATTTAGCCGGATTTTCTTGCCGCAGTCGCTCACACAGTTCCCTTTTAATGCTCAGTCAGGTTCATCGCGGGCGAGTTAGAAAACGAGCGCGGGCATCCCTCTAGGACAAGAGCCGAACCCCCAGACGCCCTATTTTTCGAACGCTCCAATATTGATCGCGCCGCCTTGCGTCCTGGGGTTGCCAGCGAAGTCGACGGTTCCCACAATGCTCGCACCCAGGTTGGTACCCGCATTGACCGCGGGTGAAGCGGGTTGGATATCCAAATTGGGCGGCGATCGAAGGCTAATGAACTCGGGATTCAGGAAAGGCGGTGCATGAGAGTCGTTGCCCGTTTTCGAAAGATAAGTGGAATAACCGGTATAGTTTTTAGCTTGCCATTCCCAGTTCCCGTTCGCCGCACCGCCGGTCGAATAGTAGAGATTGTAGTCCATGGCTGCCGGACTGGGTTCTGACGTGGTGTAACTATAGAGAAAAACATTCTGAGCACCGGCATAGAGAATGTTGTTTTCAAAAGTGTTGTTGGTGGCATACCACTGAATCTGAAATTCGCCTTCGCCGGTCTTGGCTGTGTCGTTGTCGTAAAGCGTGTTGTTCACGATGTAGCAGTGGTCGGTGCCTCCCTTGCCTTTTGCGTATCCACCGATGGTGATCCCCACGGAATTGCTCTGATACACCACATTGTTACGCGCGGTAATGTGGTCCGCTTTCTCGACGCCCGGGGCTTGCCCACCTGGGTTCTCACTGGACATTTCGATTCCAATGTCAGTGTTATGCACGAGATTTCGCTCGATCGTAATTTGCGTGCCGCCGTCAATGTAAATGCCATCGGCACCGTAGCTATGATTATTACTCCCGGAACCATAGGCAGGATTGTGGTTGGAGGTGATGTTATAAACCGTGTTTAAACTTATTTCTCCGTTGCGAGCACGATCGCAGAGTTCCGTTCCGCACATTGCGCCCTTAGGCTGGGAAACACCTTCATATCCAATCGCACCTATTGCGATATTGTTGTCGTCGTGGATCAGATTGTTGGTGATCGTGAAATTTTCAACATTGCCGTCGACCGAAAGAGTTTCGCTGCAGCCGGTCGTAGTGTGATCGATTTCGTTACCGCTAACGATCAGATTGTCGATCGATGCGGGTGCCTGCGTGCCATAGA
>Ga0307477_10001410_pt1 | contig 20400 bp, 19 predicted proteins | sample atmos_gasesECM2C_FD_203316 | JGI IMG/M metagenome (GOLD analysis project Ga0307477, IMG submission 203316) | Hardwood forest soil microbial communities from Morgan-Monroe State Forest, Indiana, United States - atmos_gasesECM2C_515 | ecosystem: Environmental > Terrestrial > Soil > Temperate...
CTATGCCGGCAGCGTGGTCTCGGTCGCGAAAGACATGAAAGTTGCGGACTGGTACACTCCCGCCGGCGGAATGGCCATTTACGAGAGCGTTTCTCCAGCGACTTTCACGTACAAGGAAAAGCAGTTGATGGTGGCCCCCGGAAAAGATGGAAGTCTAACCCTCCTGGACGCCGCGTCGCTGGGGGGCGCGGATCACCACACCCCGCTCTTCGAAACGCCTCCCGTCGCCAAGGCTGGCGATAAGCACAACTGGGATGGGTTCGCGACTTGGCAGGATAAGGAAGGCACATTCTGGGCATTCGCCTCTATCTCTACCGGCATCACTCTGAATGACAGCGCCGTCAAGCTGAATGGTCCCACTACGCATGGTGGAGTCGTGGCATTCAAAATCGCCGAAACCGATGGCAAGTTCGCTCTCAACACCGTATGGGTCTCGGAGGACATGGTGAATCCAGCGCCGCCACGGATCGCCAACGGCGTTGTGATAGCTCTGTCCGGTGGCAACCCCTCAACTCACGCCAAGCTGTTTGTACTGAATGCCGCGACCGGGGCGGAACTCTATTCCAGCAAGGACGAGATCCCTACCTACGCGGATCGGTCCGGTGTTTCCGTAGGCGACAGTCACGCGTTTTTTACGGATCACGATAACGTTCTCTATTCCTTTGGGATCGGATTAGAGCACTGAGGAGCCGAATCGCTGCAGGCTAACGTTTTGCCACACCGCAAAATGAGCAGCTAGGAGATTACGAGAATGCTGAATCGAGCGACTGTTCAGGAAGCTGTCAACGCAGGCAAGGGTGTGCTGCGGTTGGAGCCGTGCTGGGTGCCGCGTTCTTTCATGATTCCCGGACGCCGGCTAAAACTTCATCCTGACGATCTGTACGCTTTCGGCGCGCACAGAGGCGGGATCAACGAGCGGTGGTTTTCTTCGACCACAAAAGCCTCGAACGGCCTCGCCACCACGCCCGATGAAGGCCTCAGCTATGTTCACACTTCTGCGGGCAGCAAATTTCTGCTCAAGGATGCGGTTGAAAGCGCCGGCGATCTGCTGCTCGGTTCTGACGTCATGGAGCGTGAAAAGGGCTGGAATCTGCTCTGCAAGTTTTTCGACAACATGGGCCCGATTCCGCACCACATGCATCAGAGCGACAAGTTCGCCAAGCTGGTCGGACACAAGGGTAAACCCGAAGCCTACTATTTCCCTCCGCAATACAACCAGATCAGCAATAACTTTCCCCACACCTACATGGGTCTGGAGCCCGGAACCACAAAAGAAGACATTCACCGCTGCCTGGAGAACTGGAACCGCGGCGACAACGGAATCATCTTCCACGCCCGCGCTTACCGTCTCGAGCCGGGCAGGGGATGGCAAATCGACCCAGGCATTCTGCATGCTCCCGGGTCGCTGGTTACGTATGAGCCCCAGGTCAACAGCGATGTGTTCGCAATGTTCCAGTCGGAGGTCGAGGGACGCATCGTGGATTGGAGCCTGCTAACCAAGGACGTGTTGCCCGAGCACCATCACGATCTCGACTATCTGATCAGCATGTTGGACTGGGACGCCAATGTGAACCCGGAGTTCGCCAAGAGCAACAAGCGGCCCCCGGTGCCGGTTCGTCCGATCAAGGAAACCGAAGAGGCGGGATACCGCGAACTGTGGATCACCTACGGCGGCGGATACTACTCCGCGAAGGAACTCACCGTCCTGCCCGGCCGCACCGTCACGATCAAAGATGCGGCTGCCTATGGGTTGATTGTTACCCAGGGACACGGCAAGCTCGGCGGAACTCCGGTTTCCACGCCGTCCATGATCCGCTTCGGTCAACTGACAGAGGATGAACTGTTCGTGACCGCTGCCGCAGCGAAGGTAGGTGTGCGCATCGAAAACCCGAGCAGCACCGACCCGCTGGTGGTACTGAAACACTTTGGTCCCGGCAATCCGGACGCCGAACCGTTGCGCAAAGACCGCTGAAAAGGGCATCCGCTATGAGCACCTCTAAACATAAGTTTCCGGCCCTTCACAACGCGATGTGGCCGGGCATTGTCGGGAAAGGCCCTGACTCCGAGCCTTTCATTGACCTCGACACTATGCTGAGCCTCACCGCTGCTGCCGAAGTAGATGGGGCGAAGTTCGACGGCGTGGACCTGTTCCTGTCGCTGCCTCACACAGACATCGATTCAACGGACGACGATCTCAAGCTACTCGCGGAAAAACTGGCTGCGTACAATCTCGTAGTCGGCTCGCTGGTCGCGCCGGTTTGGCCTCCGGTCGGCGGAGGGTCCGCCATGGGATCCGAGGAAGAACGCAGCGCCTTTCTCACCCAGGTTCGTAAAGCCTGCGCCATCGGCAAGAAGCTTCGAGACCTCGACGTTCGTAAGTATGGAGTTGTACGCATTGATTCCGCCGTGGCCCCCGCATCCTGGGCCGAAAATCCAGCCGCAAACACTAAGCGCATTGCAGACACATTTCGCGAGGCGTGCACCGTTGCCGAGGGATACGGCGAGCGGCTCGCCGCCGAGGGCGAAATCTGCTGGGGCGGAATGCATGGATGGAAGCACATGGTGGAGCTTCTGGAACAGGTCGGACGCCCCACGGCGCTTGGCTTTCAGGCCGACATGGCGCACACCATGCTCTATACGGTGGGCTACAATTCTCCCGAGAGCAGAGTCCTTCCCGCGGACTATGACTGGTCGGATCGCGGCGTTCTGGTCGAAGCGCTTCGTCAAGTCGCCCAGGCATTGCGTCCGTGGACGATAGACTTCCACGTCGCGCAAAACGACGGCACGGTAAAAGGCTCGGGCTCGCACGATAAGACCGGACGCCACTGCCCGCCCGACGATCCCAACGGCAAGATGGATATCGTCAAAATTGCCGGCCTGTGGATGCGCAAAGACGATGGAACTCCGACTCGGGCCTACAAACATATCTGCTGGGACGGCTGTATGTTCCCCAACTCCTTGATGACCTCGCCCGAGACATGGGTGAAGATTCTGGCGACTCTGATTCGCGTGCGCGATGCGCACGGGTGGGACTGACACGCGGAGGCTACAGCTGTGTCGAAGAAGGCCGTGTCGAAGAAGAAAGACTTGAATGTCGGGATCGTCGGCTACGGATTCATGGGGCGCACCCATTCGAATGCGTACCTGCAGGCCCCCCGTTTTTTCGATGTGGCCTACCGTCCGGTGTTGAAAGCAGTCTGTGCGCGCAACCCCGACCGGGTAAAGGGATTTGCTGAGAACTGGGGCTATCAATCGGTAGAGACCGACTGGCGCACTCTGGTTGCGCGTAAAGATATTGACCTCATTGATATCGCCAGTCCGAATGACACTCACGCCGAGATCGCGATTGCCGCGGCCAAGGCCGGCAAGATGGTCCTCTGCGAAAAGCCCCTTGGCCGAACCGCGGAAGAAGCCAAGGCCATGGTGGACGCAGTAGAGAGAGCGAAAGTCCCGAACATGGTCTGGTACAACTACCGGCGCGTTCCCGCCGTGGTGCTGCTGAAAAAGCTTCTCGACGAAGATCGCTTCGGCCGCATCTTTCACTATCGTTCTCAGTTCTTGCAGGATTGGACCATCTCGCAGGATCTGCCTCAGGGCGGTGAGGGTCTGTGGCGATTGGACAGCGCGGTGGCGGGAAGCGGTGTCACCGGAGACCTGTTGGCCCACAACATTGATATGGCGCTGTGGCTGAACGGCCCGATCACAGAGGTCTCCGCAATGACCGAGACGTTCGTCAAGCAGCGCAAGCATAACCTCACCGGCCAAGTCGAGCCGGTGAAGATTGACGATGCCAGCGCCTTTCTATGCCGCTTTCAAAACGGATCGCTGGCGCTGTTCGAAGCCACCCGCTACGCTCGTGGCCATAAAGCGCTCTTCACCCTGGAGATCAACGGTGAGCGCGCCTCCGCGGCGTGGGACCTAGAGGACCTGCACCGACTCAATTACTTCGACCATCGCGATGAGGAGCAACTCCGCGGCTGGAGGAGCGTTCACATCACGGACGGCGACCATCCGTACATGAAGAACTGGTGGGTTCCGGGACTTCAGATCGGATATGAACACACCTTCATTCATCAGGTAGCCGATTTCCTGGTCGCCCTGGATGGCAATCGCACCGCAGCCCCGACTTTCCGCGATGGATTGGCCACCGACTACGTAACCGACGCCGTACTGAAATCAGCAAAGACCAAGAAATGGGAAGCAGTACCGGCCGCCTGAGAATCAGCCGCGGCGCGCTTCAAGGAGGAGATATGCCGTTTGGACTTCGTGGTCAGGACCGGCCTGCGCGGACCGGTTCTTTGCTCTCAGTTGCTGTCGCTGCAGCGCTTTTACTCTGCCTATTCTCTTCGCTGGCCATGGCGCAGCATCCGGCCGCGAAGCCTCATCGCCCGGCGTTCCACGGCTTTGTGCAGCCCGAGCCGATCAACTTTGACGATCATGACGGCTGGACGCAGATCTTCGACGGCAAAACCCTCAAAGATTGGGATGGCGACACGGACATCTGGCACGTCGAAGACGGCGCGCTCGTTGGAATTTCGACCCCCGAGCATCCTTCCGGCACTACAAACATCATCTGGCACGGAGGCGAGCCCGCAAACTTCGAATTAAAACTGGAGATGAAACTCGAAGGAACCGGCGCCAACGGCGGCCTGCAATATCGCAGCTATCACGTTGAGCCGAACCTTGGTCCGCCGCCCGCGGACTTTACTCCCGAGCAACAAAAACAGTGGAAGGAACGGCAGGAGCTTGATCGCAAGCACGCCAAGTGGAATCTTGGCGGCTACCAGGCGGACTTCGACTACAACAACAAATATACCGGCCAACTCTACGAGCAAAGTTCGCCTCGTGGAATCATCGCCTGGCGCGGCCAAGTGGTTGCCACCGAAGCGGGAAAGAAGCCAACTCTGCTCGCTAACCTGGGTACCTCGGACGAACTCAAATCGGTTATCAAACCCGGCGAGTGGAATCAGGTAGAGGTCATCGCGGACGGCAACACCCTGATCAACATCATCAACGGGCATATTCTGTCTGTCCTGGTTGATACGGATCCCGAATTCATCCGGACCAAAGGGTTGATCGCCGTTGAAATCGAGGGTTCCGGCAATGTCAAAATCTCGCACCGCAACATCTGGTTGAAGAAGCTTCCGTAGCTGCGGCCGATATTGTAGGAATCGCGAACTTGACCAACGCCATCTTTAAGGGCCGTCGGGCCGCCCATCTCGAAAACGACTTCTTATGTGTGACGGTCCTCGAGGAGGGCGGCCACATCGCCGAGGTCCTCGATAAGCGCGCCGGCGTCAGTCCCCTCTGGATCCCGCACTGGACGTCGCTCGAGCCCTCCGACTTCTCCCCCGACCAACACAGCAACTTTGGAACAGGCGCCGATGCCAAGCTCCTGGCAGGCATCATGGGCCACAATTTGTGCCTCGACTTGTTTGGAGATCCCTCGCTCGAAGAAGCTGTCGCGGGCTTCACTGTTCACGGCGAAGCCTCGGTGGATCGCTACGACATCACGGAATCTTCCGGCCAACTGCTTCAGCGCCTGACGCTTCCCATGGCTCAACTCAAGTTCGAGCGGTCCGTTCAACTGCACGGGCAGTACGTCAGGATTCGCGAAGTCGTGGAGAATCTCAGCGCGATGGACCGTCCCCTCGCCTGGACGCAGCACGTCACGCTGAGCCCGCCCTTTCTCGATCCCGCGACAACGCAGTTCCGCGCCTCTATGACCCGTTCGGTCGTCTCGCGAGCGGATCCAGGCTTCAACGCTTATCTGACTCCGGGGGAAGAGTTTTCATGGCCAATCGCTCCTCGCAGAGATGGTGGGGAGTCGGACCTGCGTCAGATGCACAAGACCGCTCCCGCCAGTGGCTATACAGCCCATCTCGCTGACCCACAGTGCGACCATGCCTACTTCGTCGCTTTCACGCCACAATTCCGGCACGCCTTCGGCTACGTCTGGAAGCGCGCGGATTTCCCCTGGCTGGGTATCTGGGAAGAAAACTGCAGCCGCCAGGCTTCTCCGTGGGACGGCAAGACCGTAACCCGCGGGATGGAGTTCGGTGTGTCGCCCTTTCCTGAAACCAGGCGAGAGATGGTGGATCGCAACCGGCTACTGGATGCCGCTGCCTACAAATGGATCGCGTCCCGCGGACGGCTGGACGCTGAGTACTGGATCAGCAGTCAGATTTCGGATGTGATTCCGGAATCGCTCACCTGGCCTAAGGTTTCGTGACTCCGGCTCCGAAGACAAGTTGATTTTTCTTGGCATCAATCTTGTTCGCATCCACGTTGGGAACCGCCTTCATGTCTTCGAGAGACTTGAATCCCTTGACCTTATCGCGGTAAGCGATGATCGCCTTCGCATCGTCCAGGCTGATTCCCAGAACGTCCGAAATTTGCTTGTCTGTAGCCATGTTTACGAAAACTTTCTTCACGGCAGACGGAGGGAAATTTGCCGTGAGATAGTCAGCGATATCGGTGAAATCTTCATCCGAGCCCTCGGCCCCCTGCCGCGCCATCTTGGTAATAGTGTTTTCCCAACCCCTCCGGTCCTGTCCGGAGGCCAGAATGATGTTCGGAGAATGGCACTTAACGCACAGCCGAAGCACGGCCTCTCGCCCCTCGCCGTGAGGAAATTCGGGGTGTGCGTCAGCAGCAGCACTCGAGTCCGCAGTTTGAGCCGCTGAAACGGGCGTCTCCGCGGACATTGCGATCGCAATCACACCCACGCAAGCAGAGAGAAGAATCAACGAGTACGGACCGCGAAAGATGACCGTTATATTTGGCCCAGGCCTCACGTGTTCTCCTGAATCAGTATGACGTAACCTGCCTTCTCAGCAAAAGATCTCAGCGAAGACAAGGAGGTGCGATCGCCAACAGCCCGGCGCTTCAGCGCTGGGAAAGTGGAAGATCCGCACAAATCCAGTAAGGACGATTGCAAACAATCCCAGGCCTGGATTCTAAACCTGCCCTCGCGCCGTGAACCACGCGATCCTCGAACTCACTCCGACTAAACCGCCACTCGCGTCAACTTGGTAATCCTGCCGACGTGATTCCAATCAGACACGTAAATATTCGCCTCGTGGTCTATATAGCACCCATGCGCTGCACTGAAAACGCTTGTGGAAATATTGTCGGGGCTGAGCTGGTAATTCGCCCACTGGCTCTGCTGAGGGTTGTCGCCGATAAACGCGACCGGCACATTGTTCTTGTCGAGGATCGTAACCCTACCCTGCAACTCCGAGACGATGGCGTAGTCCCCATGAAAACTAACCTGGCACTGACGCCGCAAATGCTGCGTGACGTGGCCAGCGAACTTGCCGTCAAAGTCAAAGTGGCTGAGGCGAAAGTTTTCCCGATCGCAGACAAGCAACAGCGGCTGATCGTAGCGCTTGTCCACGGCTAATCCGTGACTGCAATCGCACTTCCCGTCCTCGGTGCCCTTCCCTGAGAAGCTGGATTGGTAGTTTCCGTGTTTATCGAACCGGAAGATGCGGGAGTCACCGTAGCCGTTCGCAATATAGATCGAACCGTCAGGTCCGGGCACAACGGCTGTCACTCTCCACTCATTTGCCTGTTTGAATCCCGCTTCGCCAGGCGCGGTGATTTTCTGCACTACCGTGCCGTCCGTCTTCATCTTCAGGACCAGCCAGTTCTCCGCTGGAGTTCCCTTCTGCACGGTGGCGTAAAAGAATTCCTCGCCACCCTCGGCGCTCCAGTGCAGTGAGTGGACCTCGGGATATTCCATGGCAATGGTCTTTACGAGCCGTCCGCCAGGTTCGTACACGAGAACGCCAGTTTCACTCTGGGTGCTTACATACACATGGCCGGCGTTGTCGCTGGAGATCGCGCCGTGGGTTCCGCCGAACTGCTTGCCTGGCGGAAGCTTTCCCCACTGCGGCACAACGTCATAGGTCCAGGCGCCGTTCCCCGTCCGATACTGGGATCTGCAATCGCTGTCGTCGGGGCTCTCGGCTCGAACAGGCGAAGCACCGCCCGCAAACGCGACAAGCGCAGAGACCGCAGCCGCACTGCCGAAGGCGCGCCGATTCAAATTGGTGACCTTCGACGTCTTGCGATCGGGCTCCATAATGTCTTCTCCTAAAACAAACCGCGGGCAAGCTGGTTACGCGGAACTTATAATCGAACGCGAGTTCAGCCGAATCGTCCGTTGGCTAATTCAACTTCTTGATCCAGATATTACGCACCGAAACCTTGGTAGGCGTACCCTCGATTTCGACTCCTACCAACCCAGACTTGTTGTTGGACGAATCCGGATTGTCATCCACGTAGACCGCCATCAACTGCCCGTTGATTACGTGGATGAATGTGCCGCCCCTCGCCATGATCAGGTACTGGTTCCAGTCGTTGACCTTAACGTAGCCCCCGAGCGCGTCGCGATTCCCGATGTTGCCTAACAACTTTGGCTGGCTTCCCGGCGCTGATTCAACTACCTGTCCCCGCCAAGCGAGGATGCCAAGAGGCGTGTTCTCCGAGTAAAACTGCCCGGTCCACTCCGATTGCCTGGGTGTCACCGGAAACCAAAAATCGGCCTGCGGGCCGGTCATCATCCACTTCAACTCCGGGATCGTCTGGCCCGGCGGCGGCTGTCTGCGCCACGGTAAACCAACCTGGCTTCGATATTGGATGCCACTCCCGCCACCGTTTTCCACCCTGATTTCAAACTTCAAATCGAAATCCTTGGCCTCGAACCCGTGGAAGGAGATATAGCTGTTCGCGACCGGCTTTTCCTGGGTAGATTCGCCGACGATCGCTCCGTCTTCCACGTGCCAGATATTCGGATCACCGTCCCAGCTCTTGAGGCTGACGCCATCGAAGATCTGCACGTAACCCTGGTGGTCATTAAAGTCGAGCGGCTCAGGCTCATAAAAACCATAATCCCGCTTGATTCGCTTGTCGGGCTGCGAACTTGCGGAGCCTCCAGACTGCTCACCGGAGACCGCGGTTCGCTTGGGAACGGGTTCGGCCACTCTGTTTTCGGCTGCCGCCGCCCTTCCCGTGAGCCCCATAACTACCACGGCGAGGAAAGAAGTGATCGCGCTCGTCCCGGACCCCCTTCGCTGGAGCATAGTCATGCTGACGCCCTTTCCCTATCTGTTATATCCTTCCTCTCTTTCATAAACTTCAGGCCGTCACCTGAAAGGTTTGCTGTTCCTGGATAAGGGCAAGGATAGCCGTTTTAGCGCCCAAATTCCCGACAGTAGCGCTCAAATGAGACGTCTCAATGGGCGGATTCAATCTATGAGTTTAAGATAAGGCTGTCAAATTCTTCTGTTTCGTTTTCCGGGCCCGGCATTCGCCGAATTCGGGCGCACGCTAGAGTTGATCCAGTGGTGACGCAAAGAGAACTCGCGAAGCTCGCCGGAGTTTCCGCCGGAACGGTTGCCAACGTGATCAGCGGTTCGACACGGGTCAGTGACGATGCGCGCAGCAAAGTATTGGACGCAATCCGCGTTCTGAAATATCAGCCCAACCTCATCGCCCGAAGCCTGCGAACCAATCGTACCCACACTCTCGGCATTGTGGTTCCGACCTCACCATCCCCTTCTTCCCCAAGATCGTGCGCGGAGCCGAATATGCCGCCCAGGAACGCGGATATTTCCCGATCGTGCTGGACTCGCAGCGAAGTCACGATACCGAGATAGACATGATGGCCCTGCTCCGGCAGCGTGTGGACGGCATCCTTCTGGTCACAACTGGGGGCTACAAGTGGTCAGCTGAGAATGCGGCGGCGATCGCCTCGGGTCCGCCGGTTGTCTGCGTCGACCGTCTCCCGGAAGGCTTGAATACAGATTCCGTGTGCGTGGACGACAGCGGCGCGGCGAAACTCGGAGTCAAGCATCTGCTCTCGCTCGGGCATCGCCGCATCGCGATCATTACGGGCCCTCTGACGCTGAGAAATGAGCAGGCGCGCCTGCGCGGCTACCGTCGCGCACCGAAAGACGCCGGACTGCCCGTGCACCCGTCGCTCATCTGGTCCGCGAGCTTTGAGATGGAGGACATCCATGCCGTCTGCCAGCGTGGGTTGCTGCGTCAGAAGTACAAGCCGACAGCCCTGTTCGCCAGCAACGGAGTTACGGGTGTGTGCGCGCTGAAGAGCTTCTACTCGCTGGGCTTCACGACTCCGGGCAGCATCGCCTTCGTTACATTCGACGAACTGATTGCGGAAGATTTCTTTCAACCGCGCATCACTTCGGTCGTGCAGCCGACTTATGAGATCGGTCATCGAGCCCTGGAGGTGCTTTTCGATCGGATCGTGCATTGTGGCGCCACCAGCGTATCGAAGGTGCGCCTGCCAGCGACGCTCGTGGTCCGGGGTTCGTCGCGCACGCTCATAAGCGCGGGCGCTTCTGGGTCTCCCAGGACCAGCGCCACACTGTCCGAACGCGCCTCCGCTACCAGATCGTTCCCCGAGTGTGGGTCGCGGGCGGCGCCGAGTACGGCTCGGGCCTGCCTTTCAAGTTCGAGGGGATCCAGGCGGATGCGACCGCACAGTTCGGTCCGACGATTACCGATCGAGTGAATTTCGGCCGGGGCCGCGTCAAACGCAATCTGTCGCTCTATGCCTCAGCCGGCGCGGATTTTGTGGAAGGCGGACAAATTCACCTGCGCGGCTTCAAGCTGATGCAGAGAACATCAAGAACCGCTTGAATCTCCTTGACTTCGCCGGCCTCTTCTCCGGCACCGCCATCGAACCTCCGCGCAGTTGTGCCCTCCGTCTGACTAACACCTTCTAGAAGCATAACAGGTGGGTCCGGCGAACACGGAAAAAGTCATCGTGAAATCATGAACCGGCCGAAATGTTGGAAAAGGGGACGTTTCGGCCGTCTTTGCTGCCTCTTGGTCTCAAGCCGATCATCATTCCAACTCCAAACCAGACGAAGCTAATGCGAACCCACCATCCGGTCACTATACTTCATGTTGGCGCCGTTGAATTTGTCTGTCACATCTTGGACCGAAGAAGATGAATGTTGCTAAGCACGAAGTGATGTCCGGCTCGGACCCTCTCCTCAAGGCTGAGGGGATAAAAAAGTCCTACGGCGGTGTGCTGGCGCTGCATGACGGCTGCATTGAGCTGGGTGCGGGCACCGTTCACGCCCTGTGCGGTAGTAACGGCGCCGGCAAATCGACGTTCCTGAACATCCTGATGGGGCTGGAGGCGCCCGATAGCGGGCGTATCTGGCTCAGCGGGACCGAAACCCGGTTCGCCTCTCCGGCATCCGCCTTAGCGGCCGGCATTGCGATCATTACGCAGGAGCTTAGCCCCGTTCCCGACATGACAGTTGCCGAGAACATCTTCCTTGGGCGTGAATCCCGGCGTGCCGGATGGTTCGTCAACCAGACGGTGATGCGGTGCAAGGCCGCAGAGCTTCTGGAGCGCCTCAATTTCGCTGTCGATCCGCGCGCCAAAATGCGCAGGCTGTCGCTAGGGCAGATCCAGTTAGTCGAGATCGCCAAGGCAATTGACCAGCGCAGCTCGGTTCTTATCATGGATGAGCCGACTTCTGCGATCGGAGAGAAAGAAACCGCGATCCTGTTCGACGCGATCCGGCAGCTAAAATCCGCAGGCGTCGGCATCATTTACGTTTCACATAGGTTGTCAGAACTGTTCTCAATTGCTGACGAATACACAGTATTTCGCGATGGCGGCTTTATCCGGACTGGCTTAATGAAGGACATTGATCGCGACGAGTTGATACGCCTGATTGTAGGGGGACGCCTTATTGACCAACAATGCGCGGCCACTGAGTCTGAAAAGGCGACGCTGCTCGAAGTGCAAGGGTACAGCCGTGCTGGCGAGTTTGAGGACATCAATCTTTCTTTAAAGTCTGGAGAAATTGTCGGATTGTATGGACTCATGGGCGCAGGACGGAGCGAATTTGCGAGTTCGCTATATGGAATCTCCCGTCGGAACCGAGGCCGGTTGGTGATGGACGGGGTAGAAGTTGAAATCAATTCGCCAGGCGACGCATTGAAGTTTCGCATCGCGATGATCACCGAAGACCGCAAAGCCTCGGGGCTATTCCTGAGTCAAAGCATACGTAAGAATATCTCGCTGACGTCTTTGTCGAGTCTTTCCCGCTGGAGTTTCATCAATGAACGGAAAGAGCAAGCCGTCGCCGAGCGAATGATCGAACGCTTCCATATCAAAGTTCGTACCCGGGATCAACCAGTCCGGCAGCTAAGCGGGGGCAATCAGCAGAAGGTGCTGTTTGCCCGTTCATTGACGACCTCGCCCCGGATCCTAATCTGTGATGAGCCAACCCGTGGCATCGATGAGGGTGCAAAGCGTGAGATTCATGCTTTTCTGGCGGAGTTTGCCGCTCAGGGGAATGCTGTGCTCATGATCTCCTCGGAGGTCCAGGAGATTCTCGCGAGTTGTAATCGTGTCGTCGTCTTTCGCCACGGCCGGCAAGTTACAGAATCACCGGTTACGAGGATCACGCCGGAGCACCTGCTGCATTGGGCCTCGTAGTGTAGGTTGATTGAGCGAGACTACAATTCTTACCCGCGATGATGAGCGCTTCTACCAAGCAAATGGGTCGGGCCGGCGCGAGATCAAGGACTCTCGGATCGCTCGGACAACTATTCGCACGCTATGGAATCGTGATAGCCCTGGGGCTCATCGTGCTCGCGCTGAGCGTTTTGAGCGACAACTTTCTCACTGGCGGCAATCTGACGAACGTCCTGCGCCAGGTTTCGATCAACGGCATACTCGCCGTCGGGATGACGTTCGTGATTTTGACCGGCGGAATCGATCTTTCCATCGGTTCCGTCCTGGCGCTCACTGGCATGGTCGGCGCCAGCCTGGTCGCGGGGAGCGAGCCCCACTCTCCTATCCTTGCCATCCTGGCCGCCTTGGCGGTAGGCGTAGTCGCCGGGGCTTGCAGTGGCATTTTCATTGCGTGGGTGCGATTGCCTGCGTTCGTCGTTACGCTCGGCATGCTGAGCGCGGCGCGTGGGCTCACGCTGATATACAGCCAAGGAATGCCCATTTCTAATTTGAGTTCCGGTTTTAAGTTTCTTGGCCAGGGAACATTCCTTGGAATACCGGTGTCGGTAGTGCTGTTTGGAGCGACTGCATTGGCCGCCTGGGTCGTGCTCGCATACACCGTCTATGGCAGGCGTGTTTATGCGGTTGGCGGCAACATGCGCAGCGCGCATACTTGCGGCATCAACGTGCGGGGAATTATTTTCTCGGTTTACGCGTTGATGGGCCTCCTAAGCGCGCTGGCTGGGGTAACGCTCACCGCACGCACGACCGCTGCCCTTCCGCAGGCAGGTGTCGCGTACGAGTTGGATGCGATTGCAGCCGTGGTGATCGGCGGCACCAGTCTCACCGGCGGTATCGGCGGCATCCCGCTCACCGTGGTAGGCGTTCTCATCATCGGTTTGCTTAACAACGGACTCGACCTTCTCGGTATATCTTCCTACTATCAGCAAGTAATCAAAGGATTGATGATCGTCGCGGCCGTGCTCATTGACAAAGCGAGGCATGCCGATGCGACTTGAGGAGTTGGCCACTACAAGATCACCGAAACCGGCGGTGACCAGTTCCTTGCTGACGCGGCGGCAGATTCTGAAAGCCGGGCTAGCTGTCGCAGGGCTCGGCTTCGTGACTGGATGCCGCAATAAGAGCGGTAAGTCTGTTCATCGCATCGCAGTCCCACTTCAGGGCATGACCGCTGAATTCATGCAGTTGTGGGTTCGAGGCGCGCAAGCGCACCCGGCGATCAAGAACGGCCTCGCAACCTTTACCGTCTTTGATGGCCGCATGGATGCGCTGACCCAGGCGAATCAGTTCGACACCATCATCACCCAGCGCTATGACGCGATCATATTTATTCCCGTGGACATTCAAGCCGGCGTCGGTCCGGCCACGCAAGCCAAGGCCGCCGGCATTCCAATGATCGGCTCGAACACGTTGTTGGCAGACCGTTCCCTCTATGTTTCATATATCGGATCAGAATCCGTGATCAGCGGCGAATATGTGGCCCACGGTGTGATTGACAGGCTGGGTGGCAAAGGGAATGTCGTTGTCTTGGAGGGGTTGATCGGCCAATCGGCGCAGGTCGAGCGGCGCCAGGGGATCAACAAGGTGCTGGCCCAGTCGCCAAACATAACGGTCCTGGAAACAAAATCCGCCAACTGGTCACGAGCTGAAGCACAGTCGCTGATGGAGAACTGGCTGACATCGCATGGCAACACAATCAACGGGATAATTTCCCACAACGATGAGATGGCTTTGGGCGCGATCGAGGCCATGAAAGCACGTGGAATCGACTTCGCAACTCATCCCGTGGGCGGCATTGATGGGCTCACCGATGCCCTGGAGGCGGTCAAACGCGGCGAGATGTCCACTACTCTTCAGGATGCCAATGCCCAAGCACAGGGTTCGATAGACCTGGCATTGAAAGTTCTGATTGGGCCCTCCTATAAGCCGATGTCCGATATATGGAATCAATATCCCGGACAGCTATCGTGGGATGACGGGAAGAAGACCGAGTATCTCGTCCCTTGGACGCCCGTGACGGGTGAGAACGTCGATCGCTTGCTGGCGATTCGGCGAGCAGGATAGGTGCTAACAACCGCGGAGAACATGCTTAACGACGCTCTCAGCACCTACACCTACGATGCCGAGAACCGCATTGCTACCCGAGACGTGGAACTGTCTGGCGGTTTTGCGGGTGCCGATGAGGTCGAGAGAGCCGGTGATCGCCGCGGCCTGGGGATGGGAGCAGATGCTGCACCTATGTTCGAAAAGCTTCGTGTCTCTACGCTCTTACCTGCGCCCGTCTCCTTCAGAATCGTTCACTGGCGTTGTTCGGGTCTCAATGCGCATTTCCGACGTTAATGTTCGATGAACTGGACATTTGTTCGCGATTTCCAGCAGCCTTTGACGGTGCTCTTCAGACAGCCCGCCGATCAACCAAACAGTCACCTGCGGGAGGGGAGGGAGGCGCAGAAGCGAAACAACCTTGTCAACATCGTCAGGTTTCTGGAACGGAGAAATGGATAGAAACATAGAAGGTCACAAACGCCGCGCGCGGTTGCGTAGCGAAGGTGCGCTGGCACAAGCAACGGCGGCGCTCCAGGGAATGGAGACCGCGTCCGAACCGAATTGTTTCAACTGCTCGTAGTTCATCCCCTGCGCCACATCCAGCACATCCGAACAGCTAGTCTGCGGGCTTATGGCTACCTTGGCGATCTTCCGTCCCCGCCGCATCGCCGGGTGGAAGAGCTGGCTGTGCCATTCCCGGTCGCTGCGCACCGTGACTTGGGCCGCTTCCACCAGTTGGCTGCGCCTGAGGACATTTCTCCAGTTCCTGCTCGATGGCTTGTGTCAAGTCGGCAATCGTAGGAGTCAGTCGGTCCAGCAACTCCATCAGCCCGGATCGTTTCCCGCATCTCTGCCGCAACACTCACATCGACGAGGGAGAATTCGCCGGCTCCACAGTTGTTGCAGATTTCGTCGAGCGCAACGCGGTCCCCCGCTTTCATCCCGATCGAGCAGCGCGCCGGTGGCCCCCCTTCTGCAAAGCGCTGGTCCACACCAAAACCAATGCCTGCCGCCGCTCTCGTTACCACTGCAATCCGGTCTTGGAAAGGGGAGAACTTATGCCACTACTCCACCAGGGAAGCGTAGAAACACTTCGGGATCATAAATCGAGGCAACAATCCTTCCTTCCTTACGAATGCGGGACCATGTCGCATCCGCTTCCATCATGCTTTCCATTACGCCTAGATAGTGCCCCTGCTCGATGTTTCCATATTTGAAGAAGCAGTCCGTCAGGATCACCGTGCCGCGTTCCGTTTCGATGCAAACGGCTAGCGACGAACGATGGTGCACTCCGGCCCAGAAAACCCGAATCCCGGGAAGGATCTCTTCCTCATCCTGGAGAAGGCGCACCTTTTCCCATCCTTCATTTTGGAGGTAATGATTTACCTCGGGGGGAATGCGGAGATGACGAGGTACGTGCAGGTGATAATAAGGAGCCTGAAAGTCTTCGATCCAGCCCTTCCGGGAAATGCAAATCTCGGCGTTACGGAAAAGATGGATGTTAGCGGTGGCGTAGGCTTGCAGTGGTGTGACGATGACCTTCGAGATGTCGTCCGGATCGAGCCCCTGGGAGCGCAGAATATTTTGCGGAAGCTGTTGTTCCGAGCGGACAATCTGCGCCTCGGGATATCCGAAGAATTCTTTCCAAGCCTGGTTCAGAATCGTAAGGTCCTGCGGCGGGCCGGTGTTGATGAGAATGTTCTGTCCGCCGCCACGCACCAGGTAGATGATCACGTTCATTTCTTCGCGCTGGTTCCAACGCTGCATCCAATACACCTCCGGTCCTGGAACACAGAAAGTGCCGGCGTTGAACGCGTGGATGGAATAGTTCATGTGTTTGGTCCTCCGGTGCTCGTCCGGTACTTCTGCAGGCCGTTTAGGACTGAGGTGCGGAATTCTCGCAGGCCGCTCATGAATACTCCAATGTCGCTGCCAACGCTTATGACGCGAAAGCCCTTATCGATCCAATGAACTGCAGCCTCGGGTGAAGCCGGCAGAAAACCTGGAGCCACTCCGTGCCGTTGGCACGAAGCGACCAACGCGTCCATTGTCTCTAGGAAGCGTGGATGTTCGAACTGTCCGGGGATTCCCATGGACACTGTCAGATCGTGGTGCCCCATCCAGGCGACGTCGACGCCTGCAACCGAGATGATCTCATCCAGGTGCTCGAAGGCTTTCTCCGTCTCGACCAGCAGAATGACCGCATTGGCTTCGTTTGCCCGGGCGAAAAACTCTGGGCCACCCGCCTGATACGCGTCGTGAGTAATACCCAGGGCAACGCCTCTGCGCCCCGCCGGGGGATACTTCACTTGCGAGACGATCTGCTCCGCTTGCTCGCGAGTTTCAACGCGTGGAACCATGACGCCACGTGCACCGATATCGAGCAGTCTCGAAAGCGGGCCGAAGGAAAGATCAGGAACCCGGGCCATGGGTACGATATCGCTCCCGCGGCAGGATGCAATCATCTCCGCCATTAGGGCAATGTCACATCGGCCATGCTCCATATCGAAAATGACGAATTCCATGCCCGCGGCGGCCAGCATGGGGCCAACGCCCGGCGTGAAAATCTCCAGAACCATTTGGCCGAGCACTACGTCACGGGTTTGCAATCGCTGGCGGAAGTTGGTCATGGCCTGCGGGCGTTGAATTGGGGATTAAATTGGGCGTTGTATAAAGACCGGTAGTTCTCCAGCTTGTGCTTAAAGCCCGGCCGGTCCAGCACCTCTCGGTTGACGACATTCTTGGGAACTTCACCGCGCCAGATCGCGAGGGCGCCTTCACAATCGGTGCGGCCCATGTCGCGAAACAGTTCAGAGGTCCAGGCCACGGAATGCGAGGTCAGAATCACGTTGTCGAGACCAGTCAAAGGCGAAGCGCTGTCCAGAGGCTCCTGCTCAAATACGTCGAGCCCGGCCCCCCCCAGCTTTCCCGCGGTCAGGGCGGCAATCAGCGCCCGCTGGTCCACGATTGCCCCACGCGCGGTATTGATGAGAACAGCGTCGGCCTTCATCAGACCCAGTTCACGTTCGCCAATTAAACCTCTCGTCTCAGGTGTAAGAGAGCAACTGATTAGAACGTAGTCGGAGGAACCAAGCAGATTGTCCAATGAAACCATCTCTACGCCTAGTTCTTGTGCTCGTTCGGGTCTCACGTAAGGATCGTAGGCCAGGAATTTTTTTACTCCAAACGGCCGGAGCAAGCGAATCGCGTCCGACGCGATATTCCCCAAGCCGATGGTGCCAACGACGCGATCCCCGGGTTGCCGTCCAAGCAAACTGGTGCTCTCCGCCCAGCAACCCTGGCGAACCCTGCGGTCCTTCAGAACAAGATTGTGCGATAACGCAAGTACGAACAGGACAATCGATTCCGCAACCGGACGCACAACGGCGTGAGGCGTAATGAATACGGCGATGTCCCGCTCCGTACAGGCCGCCAGATCCATATTGTCGTAACCGACTCCACAACGACCGATGGCGCAGAGGCGCCGTATCTCCACCAATGATGCGGCGGTGGCGCGTGGCTTGAGCGAGACCACAACATCATAGTCATGGAGTTGCTCGGGCACGTACTCGCCCCGGTACTCCGTCATGAAATCGTAAGTGAGGCCGGGAACTTGGTCGAGCAGGGCCAAACCGATATCGGGAAAGACAGGGCGGCCGTGCTTATCCAGGAAATCGTTGGAAAAACCAACTCGGAAGCTGTTCATGTCGGGCCGCTAGATGTGGGGCTTCGGCACTCTTTTAGATCAGTGCCAGCCACCAGCCAGCGCAGAATGTTACCATTGCGGGCGCAATCAAGGCCTGCACAGAAAGAGAAATACGGAACCAGTTGAAACGCACCTTGCTTCGGAAATTCAACCAATGGAACCAAGGAGGGTCTTACGGATGGAAGACCGAAAGATCGACCCTGTCACACGGAGATCCTTTATTGAAAAGGCCGGGATCGCCACGCTTGCTACAGCTTCGCTGGGTACAGCGGGAACTTCCGAAGCTTCAACTGCCCCCACTCCCAACTCCAAACCCCTCGCTACGGCACCGCCCCGTACTTATTATGCGACGCAACGGTTAGTCCAGGAGTGGGGCTTCACTTCGGGCAAAGCATACTCCGATCCGTTCAACCAGGTCGAACTCGACGTGATTTTCACAGACCCTCATGGGCAGGAGCATCGGATGCCCACCTTCTGGGCGGGAGACCAAACTTGGCGAGTCCGATTCAGCGCCGCCAAGACAGGTAAGTACACTTTCCGTACCGTTTCAAATGACACTTCAAATCCCGATCTCCACGATCAAAGGGGCGAGATCATGGTCTCCGAATATACAGGGGACAATCTTCTTTTGAAACATGGGCCGGTCCGAGTTGCGATGGATCATCTCCACTTTGAGCACGAGGACGGAACACCTTTCTTCTGGCTGGGCGACACCTGGTGGATGGCACTCTGTCACCGCTTGCGTTGGCCAGGGGACTTTCAGACACTAGTTGCTGACCGGGTAAGCAAGGGTTTCACGGTAGTCCAGATTATTGCCGGTCTGTATCCCGACATGCCTGCGTTTGATCCTCGAGGAGCCAACGAGGCTGGTTATCCTTGGGAGGCGGACTACGGGCGCATAAACCCCAAGTATTTCGATATGGCCGACCTTCGAATCCAGGAGTTGGTGAATCATGGTTTGGTGCCTTGTATTGTCGGTTGCTGGGGATATTTTCTGAGCTTTATGGCCGTAGCGAAGATCAAGCAGCATTGGCGGAACATCGTCGCCCGATGGGGCGCCTACCCTGCCATGTGGTGCCTGGCGGGGGAAGGCACCATGCCCTACTACCTTTCGCAAAATAAAGCTGCGGAGTCCGCCGCGCAGAAAACCGGTTGGACCGAGGTAGCGCGCTATGTCCGAAATATTGATCCGTACCACCATTGCATTACGATTCACCCCTCAGATACGGCCCGCGATAGCGTTGAAGATCCGGCCGTGCTCGACTTCGATATGCTCCAGACAGGGCACGGGGACCGGAAGAGCTACCCCAATACGATCGACAAAGTAACCGGCGAGCTTTCGAGAGACCCAAGGATGCCCGTCCTGGTTGGCGAGGTGTGCTACGAAGGTATTTTGGATGAGAACCGGCAGGAGGTTTCCCGGTTTGTGTTTTGGGCCTCGCTATTGAGCGGGGCGGCAGGACACACGTATGGAGCGGATGGAATCTGGCAGATCAATACTCCGGAGCAGCCGTACGGGCCTTCTCCGCATGGCCGCTCGTGGGGTGGGCCATCCTGGGACGTGGCTGCGCAGCTTCCTGGCTCGCGACAGCTCGGCCTCGCAAAGCGGTTCTTAACCCGCTTCGAGTGGTGGCGCATGGAACCACATCCGGAGTGGGTTGAACCGCACTGGAGCAAAGAGGACTATCAACTTCCCTACGCGGCCGGCATCCCAGGAAAATTGAGGATTGTGTTCGTGCCGCCAATGTGGGAGCCTCCGACACTGAAGCGCCTTGAGCCCGGACTGAGCTACCGAGCATTCTTTTTCGATCCGCGGACGGGGAAAGAACAGCCGATCAGTGACGCCACGCCGGATACAGAGGGCAGTTGGAAGTCGCCGATTACCCCGACATTTGAGCAGTGGGCGATCGTGCTTGAGAAGAAAACCTAACCAGGAATGGTCTAACCATCTTTAATCTACCGAGTAGAGGTTTGTCGCAGTTTTCGGATCTGACGTGAAGCTCTCGGGGCAAGTCGCGATTGTCACGGGTGCGGCCGGCGGAATCGGTCGCGCCAGCGTGCTGACTTTTGCTCACGAAGGCGCAAAAGTGACGGCGGTAGATGTGAACGCCGC
>Ga0307477_10001412_pt1 | contig 20375 bp, 19 predicted proteins | sample atmos_gasesECM2C_FD_203316 | JGI IMG/M metagenome (GOLD analysis project Ga0307477, IMG submission 203316) | Hardwood forest soil microbial communities from Morgan-Monroe State Forest, Indiana, United States - atmos_gasesECM2C_515 | ecosystem: Environmental > Terrestrial > Soil > Temperate...
CGCGCATTGGGCGACTCGTGTACGGCTCCGACGACCCCAAGGGCGGAGCAGTGCGCACGTGCTTCCATTTACTTTCTGATGAGCGGCTCAACCATCGAGTTGAGGTGACTTCCGGCGTGCTCGCTGAAGATTGCGCGGCCGCAATCCAATTGTTCTTCGCGGGTCGCCGATAGGCTGACAGCTGGCATTCCAGGATATTCGAGCGCAGCCTGCAGGCGAGAGTCTCGGAATATCAGAAATCCGGTTCGACGGAGAAGCACTAGAGCGGCCCAGCCGTCGGAGCGTAAGTCAAAATCTGTTAGGATTATTGGTGTAGATGACCGCGGAGAGGTGACTGAGCGGTTGAAAGTACTCGCCTCGAAAGCGAGCGTACGGGGAACCGTACCGTGGGTTCGAATCCCACCCTCTCCGCCAGATCGTTTTTCCTGGCTGCCGCATGATCCTGCGCACTGTTGAACAAGTCCGAAGAGTCTTCCGCATCATCGCCGGGTTTACTTTGCTGCTGGTGGGCGCGGTGATGCTCGTGACGCCGGGGCCGGGTTGGCTGGTGATTTTTCTCGGGCTGGGACTGCTGGCAGCGGAATTCGTGTGGGCGGAGCGGCTGATGAAACGCATCAAGCACGAAAGCGGACGGGTGATGGGTGTGGTGTGGCCTTTGGGAAAAAGTGCAGCCGAAACAGATGCTGTGGAGCCTGGCGAAAGTGCGAGAGAGCGGTAAGCAGGAGCCAAGGCAGCGCGGGGACGAGGGAACATGGTGGGAGAATGGCATGGGAAGTGGGCGCTCGTGACCGGAGCCAGCGCAGGGATCGGCCGAGCGCTGGCGGAAGAACTGGGGGCGGGCGGAGCGAACCTGGTGTTGACGGCGCGACGGAAAGAGCGCCTCGAGGAGCTGGCAGCACGGCTCAGGGAAAAATACAGGATACGAGCGGAAGTGTTCGCAGCGGATTTGGCGGATGGAAGCGCGCCGGAAAAGATTTTTGCTTTTACGAGAGCGAAGGGGATTGAGGTCGAGCTGCTGGTCAACAACGCCGGATTCGGGCGATACGGCGAGTTCCCTTCGGCGGAAACTGCGCGGCTGCTGGAAATGGTGCAGGTGAATTGCAGCGCAGTAGTGCATCTGACCCGGCTATATCTGCCAGAAATGGTGGCGAGGCGGCGGGGTAGTGTGATGATACTGGCCTCCACAGCGTCTTTTCAAAGCGTGCCGTTTCTTTCGACGTACGCCGCGACGAAGGCCTTCGATCTCCTTTTTGCAGAAGGGCTGGCGGAGGAGATGAAGCCGTACGGAATTCGGGTGTGCGCGCTGTGTCCGGGCTCGACGGAATCGGAATTCCACGACGTGGCAGGGCAGACGGAAGTCGCGGCATCCATGAAAAATCAGGAAACGGCGGCGAAAGTGGCGCGAACGGGATTGCGGGCACTGGCGGCGGGGAAAAGCTACGTGATTTCAGGAATGGGGAATTATCTAGGCGCACACTCACAGCGGCTGGCGCCACGGCGGATGGTTTCACGGATCATTGCGGGCATGTTCCGGCCGAAGAAGAGCCGCTGAAATAGAACGAATGGAATGCGCCTGCAAGCAGGCAATTGTGGCGACACGCAACTTACCTCGTTCACGTCCAACCTAGTGTGAAGAAAAGGCTTATCAATTCCTTTGGCGGGGAACTGGAACGCGCGGGGAACTTTTTGCGCTGCCGTGGGGAAAAAGTAAAGGAAGCCGAACAGAGCGTCGCGCCGGGAGAGATGAGGATCCAAGGGCAAGAGAGAGAAGACGTTTTGCTGCGGCGCGCCGCGAAAGGCGACGAAGACGCATTCTTGCATTTGTACCGGCGGCACCAGGCGGCGCTGTACCGATTCGCGCTGCGAATGACCGGCAGCGCGTGGGCGGCGGAAGAGATTGTGCAAGACGTGTTCATGACGCTGATGCGCGAGCCAAAGAAATTTGACGTGTCGCGCGGAGCACTCGGGGCCTACTTGTATGGAATTGCGCGGAACCGGGTGATGAAGCATGTCGAGCGAGCGCCACGGGAAATTCCGCTAGAAGAGAAGCACGAAGACGGCTCGGGAGCGGGAATCGTTTTGAGGGATATATTCACTCCCGCGACTTGGACGGAACAGAAAGAGCGTTCGGAGCACGTCAGAGCGGCGGTGCTGGATTTGCCGGCGGAGTTTCGAGAGACAGTAGTGCTTTGCGAATTGGAAGAGCTGAGCTACGAGGAAGCAGCGCAGTTGATCGGGTGCCCCGTGGGGACGATCAGGTCACGATTGCACCGCGGGCGAGCGCTGCTGCTGGCGAAACTGGAGATGTTGCGGGATGTGCCGCGCCGAGCGAGCGCGGCAAGATGAGCGGGAGAAACGCAAGATGAATTGCGAAGAATTTGAAGCGATAGGGTTAAGCGTTGATCGGGACGGTAGTGCCACCGCGGCGGAGAGGGCGGCCGCTCGAGAGCATGCCTGCGCGTGTTCGCGGTGCGCGTCGCTGCAAGATGCCTGGCTGGCGGCAGAGTTAGAGCTGAGCGCTTTGGGCGATGCCACGAGCGTCGCGGAAACGCCGGAACGCGTGGAGATGCGGCTGCGTCAGGAATTCCGCATCCGGCACCGGACGATGCCTGCGAGGCAGGCGGCCGTGGTTGCGGCGTGGGCGCTGGTTGCCGCAGCGGTAGTGGTTGGGGCTGTAAGCTGGAGGAACTGGCAGCGCACGGGTCATGAAGAAGCCGCGAAACAGAAGATCGCTATGCCAAGTGCGCCGTTGCAGGCGGCCTCCGGAGACGTTGAGGCCTCCGGACGGAAGCAGGCACTGGGCAACGTATACACTGCGCAAGCGAGCGGGGATGACGAGGGCGATTTTACTTTGCTGCCGGGGAGCATCGGCGCGGACACGGAGGATGCAGCCGTTTGGCGCGTGCAAATGCAACGGGGGGCACTCAACGGTCTCGGATTTCCAGTAAACGAAGATAGCGCGGGTGATTGGATTCAGGTGGATTTGCTGGTTGGAAACGACGGGCTGCCGCAAGGAGTGCGGCTAGTGCAATAGGAAGCGCGAACGATTTTGCCGCGGTGAGAAGCTCACAGCGGTTTGGGAGAGAAGAGGAGAAGGAAAGATGAATCGCAGACTTTGGACGAGCGCAGTCCTCAGCGGAGCGTGCATTTGCAGTGCCGGGACGGTGAGAGGACAGGAACCGCTTCCTCCGCCGCCGTTCGGCGAACCCGTCGAGATTCTGGGCTTTGAGGGCGGACATGCCGGGCACAACGTCAAGGGCGCACCATATTCGGCAAAGGCGACGTCAGAAACGACGCAGACGCTGGCGCTGGCGGACGGTACGACGACGACGATTCACAGGACCACGCAGAGCGCGTTGTATCGCGACAGCCAGGGGCGTTCGAGAAGAGATGTGACGCTATCCGGTTTTGGGCCGCTGGCCGCGTCGGGAAAGACGCATACGCTGGTGACGATTGCCGACCCGGTTGCGGGCGCGCATTACGTAGTGGATGACGAACGCAAAGTAGTGCACAAGATGAGCTTGCGAACGCACGGCGGAAATGCGAGCGGAGCGACGGCTGCAGGAGCGTTCCCTGAGAAGATGAAGTCGCGAATGCAAGCGGAAGAAGCTTCCGGTGCGCTGAAAAAGGAATCGTCTAGTACGCAAGTGCCGATCAATGGAGTAAACGTAAGCGCAGAATACACACGGATTACGCGGACCATCCCTAAAGATGAGATCGGAAATGACAGGGCGATCCAGGTGGTCTCCGAGCGGTGGTATTCGCCGGAACTGCAGATCGTGGTGAAGAGCGTGCGGAGCGATCCGCGGTTCGGGACGACAACCTACACGGTCACAAATATTCAAAAAGCGGAGCCGGATGCTTCCCTGTTCACCATTCCGGCGGACTACGCGGTGAAGGATGGCGGACCGGGGCCGAACATGATGTATCGGCATAGCTTCGGCAAAGAGGTATTGCCGACACCGAACGACTGAATACGTATTACGACGATCTTCTCTCCTGAAGACGGCACGCCCTTTTCGCGGCAACCCCATCGCCGCGGGAGGGGCGTTGCCGTTTAGAGTAGCAGCGCCGCAATAGTGAGACTTGAGATGCGTGCGCGATGGCCATTCACGCTGTTTGCAAGGGACCTGTGTTAGTGTACTTTCCCGAAAGTTGCGAAGGGGCCCGAGATGCCGAAACCCAGAGTGCTGGCGACGCGGCCGCTGTTTCCGGCCGCACAGCAGATTCTGAGCGCGAATTGCGAAATGGAGTATTGGACGCAGCCGGAGAGAATTTCGAGAGAGGAATTACTTCGCCGCATTAAGGACAAGGAAGGGTTGGTTTGCCTGCTGACCGAGCAGGTGAATGAAGATCTGCTGCGGTCTGCGCCAAAGCTGCGAATTGCGGCGAATGTGGCCGTGGGATTTGACAACATTGACGTGCCGGCGTGCACAAAGCGCGGCGTGGTGGTGACGAATACGCCCGGAGTACTGGATGAAACGACAGCGGATTTCGCCTGGACGCTGATGATGGCGGTGGCTCGGCGTCTGGGCGAAGGCGAAGCGCTGACCCGGTCGGGAAACTGGAAGGGATGGGACCTGGACCAGCTCGTCGGCACCGATGTCTACGGAAAAACATTGGGAATTGTGGGATTCGGAAGAATCGGCCGCGCGATGGCGCGAAGAGCAGCGGGATTTCAAATGAAAGTGATCTACACCGATGCAGTGCGCGCGCCCGAAGGAGTGGAGAAAGAGTTGAAGGCGGAGTATTGCGAGTTCGACGCACTTCTGGCGGAGGCGGACTTCGTGAGTGTGCACGTGCCGCTGCTGAAGGACACGCGCGGGCTTTTCGATGCGCCGAAGTTCTACCGGATGAAGCCGACGGCATTTCTGATCAATACTTCACGGGGGCCGGTAGTGGATGAGGCGGCGCTGGTGCATGCGCTGGAAAGTGGGAAGATCGCGGGAGCGGCTCTGGACGTGTACGAGAACGAGCCCTTCATTCATCGGGGATTGAAGCGGCCGAATGTGGTGCTGGCTCCGCATCTGGCGTCAGCTTCGTTGGAAACGCGCACGAAAATGGCGTGCATCGCAGCCGAGAATGTGGCGGCTCTATTCACGGGACAGCGGCCTCCGAATATGTTGAATCCCGACGCGTTGAAAGCCAGTTGAGGCTTTGCCTGCGATTCACCCATGGCGGATCTGAAGCAATTCGCTCGCCGCATTTTCCGCGAAACGCTGTCTGCGATTGATATCCGCGCAACAATGCAGCGGAAGCTGCGGCGGAGCGGAACTCTTCTTCATTGCAACGGCATTCAGGCTGAGCTGAAAGATTTTTCCAAGATTTACGTGGTGGCTTTCGGCAAAGCCGCGCATGCGATGGTGGAAGGACTTGCACTAGTTCTGACACCCGAGATTCCTCTCGAGGGTGTGGTCTCCGCTCCCTCCGCCCCTGAGAATGCCGTGCGCGGAATACGCTATTTCGTCGCGGGCCATCCGGTACCCAATGCCGGAAGCTGGAAGGCGGCGGAGGCGATCCTTGCATTGCTGAGGCGGTGTGACGACCGATCGCTGGTATTTTTTCTGCTGTCGGGCGGCGGATCGGCGCTCGTGGAGCTGCCCCTGGATCCGGCGCAGACTTTGGAAGATGTCCAAGCGCTGCATCGGGCGCTGGTCACGTGTGCGGCGCCGATCGACGGGATCAACGCCGTACGGAAACATCTGTCGGCGGTGAAGGGTGGGAGGCTGGCGGAAGCTGCAGGGCGGGCCACAAAAGTGACCCTCGGCGTGACCGACGTTCCGGCTGGACGAGAGTCGGCGCTCGGCAGCGGGCCGACGCTTCCCGATCCGACGACAATCTCAGATGTGGAGCGGATCATCGAAGAATTTTCGTTGCGCAGCAAATTTAGCGTGGCACTGCGCCGATGGTTGGACGAAGGAAAGATGCCGGAAACGCCGAAAGCTGGCGACCCGGCGTTTGCGGAAGCCCATTTTTCTCTTCTACTGGGGATGGACGATCTGTTTCATCCCGCGCATCACGCGGCGGAAGCCGAAGGCTGCATAACTGCATGCGACAACACAACGGATGATTGGCCGGTGGAAAAGGCGGCAGAAAACTTGCTCCTACAACTGGAGGACTTACGAAGCGCGCATCCCGGGCGGCGGGTCGCGCTGATCGCTGACGGAGAAGTGAGCTCACCGGTAACTGGAAACGGAATCGGCGGGCGGAACGCGGCATTCGTGCTGGCCTGCGTGGAAAAAATAGCGGGGAAAAATGTCGCGGTCTTAAGCGCAGGCACTGACGGGATTGACGGCAACAGTTCCGCGGCGGGAGCAGTGGCGGACGGTGAAACGCTCGCGCGTGCTCGCGCCGCGGGCCTTGATCCTGGGGATGCGCTACGCCGAAGTGATGCGCATACTTTCTTCGCAAGGCTGGGTGATGCGATTCTCACCGGGCCAACGGGAAATAATTTGCGTGACCTGAGGATATTGATTGCGGAACCTTGAACGCCGGTGATCGATTTCGGCATAAACATGAAGAAACCCCGAGCACTGCGGGGTCTCATTTCAGAATGCCGTGAGTTTTATTGCTTCGGGGGCGGCAGGCGCATTTCAATGGACTTGAGCTTCTCGTTCATTTCCTGAATGAGGCGCTCGAGCTCATCGAGACGCTGCGTGACACCGCTCTGCCCGGCTTCGCCACCCTCCTTCTCGTCGTCCACTCCGTCTTCCTCAGCCTCTGGATTGTTTTTTCCGCCCTGAGGCTTCTTCAGGCGAGCGATTTGCTCCTTGATCATCGGGCTCATTTCGATGCTGAGGTCACCACTCTTCAGAAGATCTTCCAGCGCAGGGATCGCGGAAGCATCCCCGCGTGTCCCAAGCGCAAAAATGGAGGACATGCGGATCGGAAAGTGTGGCTCGGTGATGTAGGAAACGATTCGTTTTGTGATCTCTTTGTTGTCTTTTTGAAGGCGCGCGAGGCTGCTGATGGCGGCCTGCCGAGAATCGATGGGCTTGCTGGGGGTGGACCATTCGAGGAGCAGCGGCACAGCCTTGTCATCCCCAAGCGATCCCATCGCGCGCAACGCCGCATTTCGCAGGAAGCCATCGGGCGAATCGGCGGCAACGGCACCGGTGATCGTTGCTAAGGCGCTTGGATTCTTAAGACGAGCGAGCGCTTGCAAGGCCGCGGCGCGGGCGCGGTAAGAGCTGTCCTCGCGAGCGACAGACTCCAACTTCGCAGCCACAGCAGGATCGTCCTTGAAATTCGCGAGCGCGGCGACGACGCGATTGCGTACCCAGGGTTCCTTCACGGTGTTTAGAGCGTCGAGGAGTTGCTTCAAGGCGGAAGCCCCGCCAAGGCGGCCGAGCGCGTCGGCAGTGGTGGCGCGGATACCCCAAGCCTTGTCGCTGCGAAGCGCGGTGGCCAGGGCCGCGACGATTTCTTCATCGTTCTTATTCTTGCCAAGCGCGATAACCGCGTCGGCGCGATCGGAGAACTCCGCTGCGTTTTTCAACTGATAGAGCCACTCCTTCTTCTCTTTGTGGAATTCAGCGGACTTGAGGATGTGGCCACCCATATCAAAGAGGACGAGCAAAGGTGTCGAATCGGATGGTAAAGGAAAGGTTTCGGCTTCTTTCGAAACGATGATGGGATAAAGCCTGGGGCCCGACGGCGTGGTGATTTCGACTTCCGCCGGAATATGGAAGAGGCCAACGCGGCCTTCGCGCTTTTGGGTTTGTTTCACGGTGAGAGCGACTTGATGCTTTGCATCATCGTAGGTATAGCTGAGGTCAAACTTCGGGGCGCCGGCGCCGTAGATCCACTGGGTGAAGAATTGATCGACGTTGATGTGGGTGGCTTCTTCCATGGCTCTCGCGAGGTCAGCGGTCACCACGTTCTTGCCGCGGTTCACTTCCAGATAATGCTTCAGGCCACGGTAGAACGCATCTTCGCCGAGCTGGTAGCGGAGCATGTCAAGCACCCAGCCGCCCTTGCCGTAAGCGTTGCCGTCGAATTCGCCGGAATCGTCAAAATCGTGCCGCACGATGGGCTTGGAAAAAAGATTGGACTGTTGAAACCAATCGCGGGCATTGCTCCAGCGTTCGTATTCGCTCTGGTCTTTCGGGAAATGAGATTCGACCCACACGGTCTCCATGAATGTGGCGAAGCCTTCGTTCAGCCAGATGTCGCCCCAATCTTTGCAGGTGACCAGGTCGCCAAACCACTGGTGGCCGAGTTCATGCGAGATTAACGGATCTTCACCGGTCGCGAATTCAGAGGCGAGCTTTGGGTGCTCCAGGGAGCTGCTCGTGTTGGTGGTGGCGCTGGAATTCTCCATGCCGCCGGCGACAAAGTCATCCACCATGGACTGCGCGTATTTTTCCCAGGGATAGTCGACGCCGAGCGTCTTGCTAAAGAGGTCGATCATCGCAGGGGTGCGGCCGTAATTGATGGCAAGACGATCGCCACGGCCTTTGGGCGCGTAATACGTGACGGGAATGCCGCGCCAGGAATCCTTGAGCTCTTCGAATTCTCCGGCAACGACCGTGATGAGGTAGGTGGAGCTGGGGAGTGATTCCCTCCACGTCCAGGTTTTCAGACCGCCATCCGCGTCGGAAACGCCGATGAGCTTGCCGTTCGCAACAGTGATCCAGGAGCCGGGAACAGTAAGGATCGTCTCCGTGGTGAGGCGATCGTTCGGATAGTCATAAGTGGGAAGGTAGTAGCGAGTGTCCTCGGATTCACCCTGTGTCCAGATTTGTCTTGGGCGATCGGGATAATCTTTGTCTGGCAGGATGAAGTACAGACCCTTCTTGGGCTTTCCGTCGTAACGGATTTGAACCTCGAATTTTTCTCCCTCTTTAGCGGCTCCGGGGAGAACAACAATCAGTTTGTCGGAAGTGGTCTCGAACTTTGCGGCAGCGCTGGCCGATTTTCGCTCGCCGGTGATCTTGCCGACGCTGACGCTCTGAATGGATAGACCGACAGAGTCAAAGACGAGTTTCGTGGTGCCGTCCTTCAGGATGGAGAGCGAGTGAGTGACTTCGCCCAGAACTTTCTTCTGGTCGAGATCGAAACGCAGCGCCATCTTGGAGTGTTGCAAGTCATAATCCCGGCTGCGGGCGTAGGGCTCATCGGCGCGGGTAGGAAGAGAGGAGAATATGGCGAGCAAGCCAACAACACAGAGAAATGCGCGCCGGGTCCGGCCGCGACTGCCCTCACCAATGGTTACATTCGTCATGCCTGATTGCTCCTGTGAATTGAGTGTCCCGCCTGGTCGAGCGCGGTTATGGCAGAGGCCAGCTGCTCCTGGGTCACCAACAGATAGTCCGTATCAAACGTTGAGACAACAAACATGCTGACCTGTGCAGCGGCGAGAGGCGCAGCGAGGGACGCTAGCACGCCGACCTCGGAAAGTACGAAGGGTCCTTGAACTTTGAGGACGCGCCAACCGTTCTCAGACAAAGTTCCGGCGGGGACGCACGATTCTTTGGCAACAATGGAAAACTCGTCAGACGTCCGTGTCACGGAGTAGAACGCGCCTTGCGTGACCCAGTCGGGAAGAGGAGCGTTTGAGGCGAGCCGCGAAATGGCAAAACGCTCCGGCAAGAGGCTGAGTTCAAGTTGGCGAGAAGCGGTGGTCATTGGGCTAGAGGAGGCTCCGGACGGCGCCGCCATCAACTGCTATCGAAGTGCCGTTGACGTAACTGGCGCGCTCGGACGCGAGAAAAGCCACCACAGAGGCAAATTCTTCTGTCGTGCCGATGCGGCCAGCGGGAATCTGCCGGATCCAGTTGGCGACAACCTCCTCTGGTTTGACGCCCGTGCGTGCAGAAATGCTTCCCGCCAGATCGTCCAGCCGGGCGGTTCGCGTATAGCCGGGGCACACGTTGTTCACGGTGATGCCGTGAGCGGCGTATTCATTCGCCAGCGTACGAACGAGTCCGGTAACGGCAGCCCGAAGTGAATTGGAAAGCAGCAGGCCATCGACGGGCTGCTTGACGGAGTAGGAGGTGATGGTAAGGAAGCGCCCCCACTTTCTCTTCACCATGCGAGGCAATGTTTCCTTCGCGAAGAAGACGGCGCTCATAAGAAGCTCGTCGATAGCGGTGCGCCAGTCTTCAGTCGAGGTATCGGCAAAGAGCTTGGTAGGTGGACCGCCGGTATTTGTGACGCAAATATCGATGCGCGAGAATCGAGCTTCGACTTCACCAACGAAACGCACGATCGAAACCTGGTCGGCCACGTCGACGGGCCGCCAGAACACTTCGCGGCCGCTGGCTTTTTGAATTTGCGCGGCCGCAAGTTCCAGGTCGCGCGCCGTGCGAGCGCAAATGGCAACATTGGCGCCCTCGCAAGCCAGTTGTTCGGCGACGGCACGGCCAAGTCCTTTGCTGGCAGCCGCAACAATGGCAACCCGGCCGCTTAGCCCCAGATCCATTTCCGCTCCCACGCAAAACGTAAATGGTCTCTTGGAATGGGGCGCGCCGTCAAACCGGTTTGGACCGATTTCCCGAAAGAGAATCATGACGTGGGGAGGGTGCATCTAATTATTCACGAAGGAAGCGGTAGAATAGAGGCGCAGAGGGAGAGGCAAAGATGACCGAAATCGCGACGTTTGGAGCCGGATGTTTTTGGGGAGTGGAGGCTAAATTCCGTATGATTCCCGGCGTGGTGGACGCGGTGGTGGGCTATTCGAACGGCCACACCGCGAACCCGACATACAAGGATGTCTGCACGGATGAAACGGGACACGCGGAGGTGGTGCAGGTGACATTCGATCCTGCCCAGGTCAGCTATGAGAAGCTGCTGGAAGCATTCTGGATGATGCACGACCCGACGCAGATGAACCGGCAGGGGCCGGACTCGGGTAAGCAGTACCGGTCGGCTATATTCTTTCATTCACCGGAGCAGGAAGCGATCGCGAAAAAGTCAAAGGCTGCGCTGGAGGCAAGCGGAAAGTTTCGGCGGCCGATCGCTACGGAAATTGCTCCTGCGGGGACGTTTTATCGCGCGGAAGAATATCACCAGCGGTATTTGGAGAAGCGCGGCGCAGCGTCGTGCCACTTCTAAATAAACCGGGAAGAGATATAGACGAGGAAGTTTTTGATCGCGGAATCCAACGAGTGCGGGGGCGCAGAATTGCGTAGGCATGCTCACCCGCAGAAACGCGCCGCCATGTTACTCAGACGAATTCTCGTACAGGTACTAGTTGACCCAAAGAATTTATAGATATATACTGGCTTGGTCGGCTCAGGGAGCTCTGCAGACTTGGGCTGTTGTCCTGATTCGAAATCCCTCTCAATTCATGCTCTAGGTTGGGTTTTCGATGGAGCGCACTCCAAACGAAGTGTCTTCGTGCTCGGTAAAAGTGTTTCTGGTAGCCGAAAGCCGACTTCTGCGTGAGACACTGGTTCGACTGTTCCAAAAACGAGCCGGGGTATCCGTCGTCGGGCAGAGTCGCTACTCCGAATTCGCCATAGGTTTGATAGCCGCATCTCAATGCAGCATCCTGCTTTTGGATTCGCCCCCGAGGGCCCACACCGCAACTCTTCTCAATGATCTCTCCGAGCGCATCCCGCAAATCAGCGTGGTTCTCTTTGGGATGGACGAAGATTTTGATTGCTTCTTAAGCGCAGTGCGTTCCGGGATACGCGGCTACCTTCTCAAGGAGGCTTCCTCCTCCCAGATCATCGCCACCGTTCGCGGAGTCGCGCAGGGAGAAGCGATTTGCCCCCCGCGACTCTGTGCGCCGCTCTTCCAGCTTGTCTCACGCGAATTCCGCCAGAGATCAGGTGGAGCGGATCTCGAGGCCGCCGCCAGCTGGGGGCTGACTTACCGCCAGCGCCAGCTCGTGGTTCTCGTCGCGAAGGGTCTCACCAACAAGGAGATCGCCGCCAGCCTGCATCTCTCTGAATTCACCGTAAAGAACCACATCCGCCGCATACTCAGACAGGTGGATGCTCAGACTCGCTACGAAGCAGTCGATGTCATCCGCGCCAGCGGATATCTGCCTTTTGCATAACTCAGGCCCGCCTCACCATTCTAGCTTGCCAACCAGCGCGAGGAACCGTTCTAACAGGCGTTTCGATATTTTCAGATAGATCTTGGTTGATCGAGCAGTCGAACAATTTTCTGGCGGAGAGGGTGGGATTCGAACCCACGGTAGGATTTCTCCTACACACGCTTTCCAAGCGTGCTCCTTAAACCGCTCGGACACCTCTCCCGGTAAAGTAAAGCACTTCCAATTTAGCAGAAAGCGTCTTGGCGCGCACATGCCTCATGCGCCCCTCGCGCGGCCTGTGCGCCATTTTGAGGCCTCTGCTACAATTCTAAAAACGTTTCCGGGATCGTCTAATCGGTAGGACATCAGCCTTTGGAGCTGAGTATCCTGGTTCGAGTCCAGGTCCCGGAACCAATCCTTTCCCTGTGGCTCCAACCGCCGCTTTCTTACAGCTATCTTCACACCGAGGAACAAAGGTGTTGCCAACGGTTGCCAATCCGGCCGTAAATCAACGGAAAGCAGTTGAAATAGAATCCTAACCATCACTGCCATGCGGATCGCCTTCTCTCTACTTCTGGCGTTCTCAATCCCAGGCCGCGGAGTCTCGGCTGCATCAGTTTGATCTGGAACCAAGGCTGCACGACCCAGCAGCACTGGAAAAGCTAACGATCATGTACCAGCCGCCAGGCCCCGTTCCTCGTGCGCAATGCTGACGGACGCGGCTAATCGGCTGCGAATGAACTCTCTGCTACACTTGCTGACCCTAGATCAAAAGGACGAGTGACGGTACGCCCCTAACGCGAGGTCACAATCCATCCCGGCAAACACTGTTGATGTCGAGATTCTCAAGAACGGAATTAGGAGCACCCCGCTTGGCGACCTGCAGCATCGCGCGGCCTACGCATTCCGTCGTTGTCACGTACTTCGGGAAAAGCAACTTCCATACCGGATAGAGTGGCGCCAGCACTGCGTAAACTGCTCCGTACCACCCCGTCTTCGTCCGAATCCCGTGCAGTGGCTGGATGTAGGCAGGACGGAACATGTAAGCGGCCTCGAACGGCAGCTGCAAGAGCGCGTTTTCTGTCTCGCCCTTTACCCGGGCCCACATCGTGCGCCCGCGCCCCGTACTATCGGTACCTGCACCCGACACGTAGATAAAGGTCATCCGCGGGTTGAGCCCGGACAATATTCTGGCCACCGAGATGGTGAGATCGTATGTCACACGCCGATACGCCTGCTCGTTCATCCCTGCCGCGGAAACGCCGAGGCAGAAAAAGCATGCGTCGTAGCCCGAGAGCTTGCCTTCAATCCCCGAGAGATCCGAAAGGTCTTGGTGTACGATTTCGTGCAGTTTCTCGTGCCGCTGTACGGAGGCATTGCGGCCGATGGTGAGGACGCTTTCCACATCTGGATCGAGAAGACATTCGCGTAAGACGCCCTGTCCGACCATACCCGTTGCCCCGAGAAGAATCACCTTCACGTGAGACCGCCTTTCAACCTAGACGATGGCGAGCAACTTTACTCGAACTCAAGCACAACTATTTCGGGATTCGATCCCAGCCGCAGCGGCGGTCCCCACGTTCCTGCTCCGCTTGAAGTGAAAACCTGCATCTTCCCGATTCGGCTTAAGCCATACACAAACTGCCGGTAAATCCGCCGCGCCATCCAACTCCAAGGTATGAACTGCCCAAGGTGCGTATGCCCGGATAGCTGTAGGGAAATGCCGGCGGCCTCCGCGATCTCCGGATGATCGGGCGCATGCGTCAACAGAATACTCGCGCGATCGTGATCCAATCGCATGCCGCGCAGCACCGACGCAAAGTGGCCATCGTGCGCGTTCCGATACGGGACACCAACAATCTGCAAACCGTCCACTTCCACCTTCTCATTGCTGAGCACGCGGACTCCGGCCGCAGCAATGGCGTGCAGATATTTGCTGTCGTCCCCAAATTGCTCATGATTCCCCGCGACGAAATACACGCCGTGTGGCGCCACGAGCTCGCTTAATGGTTCCGCTGCTCGCCGTGCGTCGATGGCCGTCCCGTCGTACAAATCTCCTGCGATAAAAACCGCGTCCGGCTCTTCCTTTAAAATCTTCGCAACCATGCGCCGCAAAAAACTGCCGTTTCGCACATGCCCAAGGTGCAAATCGCTAATTAGCGCCGCTCTTCGCCCGCGCCACGCCGCCGGTAGGTTCGTGAGCCGCACCGTCGCTCGCGTCATCCGCGTCCAGCTTGCGTTGAAAACCCCGTAGAGTCCGGTCACTGCTGCAGCGCCGTACAGCAATTCCACGGTTCGATGGAAGTTCACGTCCAGTCCGGCCAGCCGCGCAACGCCGAAAATAATCCAGGAGCAAACCGCTCCGGCGAAGAGAAAGGTCAGCAGACCCACCCAAACCGCGGCAGCCCTGTAAAACGCGCGCAGAGCTGCGTTTGAATAGCGAAATGCGAGCAGCGAAGCGGCAACAAAGCTCACGGACAAAAAGCCGAGGACCAGTTTGATCCAGAACGCTCCGGGGGTGTCGCTGCCGTCAGGCGAAAATGTCCACGTCTCATAGAGGAAAAGATGCGCCAAACAAAGAACGGACTGAATCACTACAATGAAACCGATTAAACGTCCTCGTGGCATTGGATTCCTCAACCTGCAATTCACGTCGGCGAGTCCAAGTATACCAGATATCCTGTTATGGTATACTCAGCTCCATTGGATGTAATGGGCATGAAAAAGGTTAAAAAAAGAAATGCCGGAACCAAACAGAGTAGTTCTGCCAAACCCAACGCCATAGTGCTGGCGGCACTAGGGCTGTTTACGCGGTATGGATATCGCAAAACCTCCGTCGATGACATTGCCCGGGCGGCGCAGGTGGCCAAGCGCACGGTATACCTGCACTTTGAGAACAAGGCAGCTGTCTTTCTGGCAATCCTTGAATATCTTGGCAACGAGGTGCGACAGCGGTGCGTTGCTGCCGAGTGCATCGGCGGCACGGCAGTGGATCGATTGACCGGATTTCTGAATGCCTACTTTGGAATGGCGTTTGAGGTTTTCAGCAAATCTGAGCACATGCCAGAGCTGGAGGAGACTTTCTCAAAGCTGGCGCGGGCGAGGATCGGCGGCCTGAATGCAGAGTACGAAGCTCGGCTCGCGAGATTTCTGCGATCGCTTGAGAAGACGGGCGAGATAGGAGGGCCTCCGCGAGGGCTTACCGTGGAGCAGATCGTCAATATCTTGGTGCGGGCGGCAGAGGGGGCCAAGCACGATACAAAGGTGCGGGGTGATCGGAAGGCACTCGAGCGGCGCCTGCGGGAGTTAGCGATACTTTTCCTTGCCGCGATGAAAAAGTAATTGGAACACGAAATGCTGCTAGGGGAGTTCGAGCCGGTACTCTTAGGGAAGAGCGGCGTGCGGTCAGTTCCAGAAGACAGCACGAACACTCAACTTTGTTTTCCTCCCTAGCTGAACCTGCTGACGTTGGAGTTTTTCGGCATCGGTCTAAGGTGCGTAACCAGCTTCGCGACTTGACTTGGGACCCGCGCCTCACGGTCGACTAGCCTGCTTACCATGGCAAACAGGAGGCTCGCCGACAACCCGCACATCAGCACGCCGATGACGCTTTCTACCGGGCCTAAGGTCCGCCACATTCGCGGGAGAACGATATCGCCATAGCCAACCGTGGCATAACTGCTTGTCGAGAAGTAAAACGCAGACTCCCACAATGGAAAACAAAGCCAACGATAAAAGCCTGCCCAAAGCAAAATCTCCAATACGTGCAAACCAATGAACGCAGTCATCAATCGCATGATGAGCATGGCGGAACGGATCGCCCCTAACCTGAGAACGTGGGGCGCAAAACTGGGTCTTGCCCAAGCAATCAGCGCGGCCATCCCAGCGCACTGCAACGAAAGCGTGAGCGTTACCAGAACGACTGCCGCACTGGCTTCGCGCACAAAGATCATCGGCTCACCTCATCGCGGAGGAAAGTGTTTGGTCCACGAGTTCGTCGAGTAGCCGTACAGCAATCCGAATGGGCCCAGACCATAGGCAGTTGATTCCCGCTACTCATCGTTCTTGCCAGCCCCCACCGAGGTTTCTGTAAATGCGAACCAGACCTAGGAGCTCATTTAACTGAGCCTGAGCGAGTCCCAACTCAGCATCAAAATAGTTGGTTTCGTTTGTCAGCACCTCCAAGTAGCTGGTAGCGCCCCCTCGATAACGTGTCTCTGAAAGCCGGGCCGCATCTTGAGCGGAAAACGTGAGTTGCTCCTGCTGCTCTCGGAACTCTCTGTCTTTGCGGTACTCGACCAGCGCGTCCGAAACTCCACGAAAAGCCTGCTGGACGGTCTGCTGATAGAACAACGCTGCTTCCTGTTGCCGCGCTTCCGTGAACTTTACATTGGAGCGAATTCTTCCTCCGGCGAAGATGGGCTGGACCAGTGATCCTCCGAAATTCCATAACCCTGCCGGGCCGGTAAACAAGCTGGTAAGCGCTGAACTCTGAAATCCACTTGTCGCGGTCAAGCTGATTTGTGGGAAATAGGCTGCTTTTGCTACTCCGATCTGAGCGTTGGCGGCTATCAATTGCGCTTCGGCCTGGCGAATGTCGGGCCGCCGCTCCAAGAGGCTGGAGGGAAGGCCAGCCGGAACCTCTGGCGCATGCGGCTGCTCTGTCAACCTCGCTCCGCGCGCGATGGGACCGGGATTGTTGCCCAGGAGTGTACTGATGAAGTTTTCCTGCTGCTCAATGCGGCGCTCCAGATCGGGAATGGTTTCGGCTGCGGTGAACACCAACTGCTCCGCCTGCCGGACGTCGAGCATGGATGTAGCACCACCGTTTGCTAACATTTGTGTGAGCCGCAGCGAGTCCTGGCGCGAAGCCAGCGTGCGCCGGGAGATTTCAAGCTGGAGGTCGAGCTCACGAAGCTGGAAGTAGGCTGCGGCAACGTCACTCACGAGCGTGCTGATGACCGCTTCACGGGCCCATTCTGTCGCCAAGAGATTTGCCCGCGCGGACTCGGTGGCGCGGCGATACTTTCCCCAGAAATCGAGATCCCAAGCCAATGATAGATCCACCTGATGTGCGCTTGTGTCGAATGCGGGGAAGAATTTTTGGCGCGCATTGCGTTGATCGACAGACTGAGCTCCGGCGCTAATCGTCGGCAACTGGTCGGCGCGCGTGATGCCGACCTGCGCCTGGGCTTCCAGGATTCGCGTTGCCGCAATGCGAACATCGTAGTTCTGCTGGAGGGCAGTGTGGATGAGGTCTTGAAGCTGCTTGTCTTGGAACACCTCCCACCATTTCTGGTCTCCGAGGGATTCCGCCGCAGGCTGCGGTGCCACTTCCGGCATTACTCCGCGATACGTGCCAGGAACGTTTGCGCTCGGTCGCTTATAATTGGGCCCCACCGTGCAGCCCGAAGCAAGGAGCATAAGCAGAGAAATAGCGATCAGTCTTCTCACGTCAGTCCGCCTCCGATGGGCTCGGCTGCGCAAGAGCAGGACTGGGCGCGCCACCGCGGCGTTTCGCCAAACGCTCGACCAAGACGAACAGCGCCGGAATAATGAATATGGCAATACAGGTGCCAGCTAACATGCCACCGATAACGGTAGTGCCCATGATCTGACGTGCCACCGATCCCGCTCCGGACGCTGTCCAGAGCGGCACGCAGCCGAGAATGAACGCAAACGAGGTCATCAGAATAGGACGGAGACGAAGTCTTGCCCCTTCTAGCGCAGCATCAACCAGTGGCTTCCCCTGTTCGTACTCATCCTTGGCGAACTCAACGATAAGAATCGCGTTCTTTGCGGCCAGACCGATAAGCATCACCAACCCGATTTGCGAGTACACATCGGTTTCGATCTGAACCGTGTAAGCCGGATAGAAAGCACTAAGCACTGCCCGGCGCAGCCACAACACCGCGAAGGCGCCGAATACCGCGACTGGCGTGCTCAGGAGCACGCTAAACGGCAGCGACCAACTTTCGTAGAGTGCGGCAAGAATCAGGAACACGAACAATAACGAGAATCCGAAGATCACCGATGCCGGGACCCCTTGCCGTGCCTTCTGCTCTTGATAGGACATGCCCATATAGTCGAAGCCCATTTCCCGAGGCATGGTCTGCCTAAAAACTTCTTCCAACGCTGCTGTCGCCTGGTCCGAGCTATAACCCGGCGCGGCGCTACCGTTGATTTGCGCTGAGCGATACTCGTTATAGCGCATCGTGAATTCGGGGCCGGAACGCGACTCAAACTTCATCAGCGCGGAAAGTGGAACCGATCCGCCTCCGCTGTTGCGCACGTAGAACTGCCCGAGGTTCTCCATATTCGACCGGTAAGGCGCTTCGGCCTCCACGTACACCTGCCATGTACGGCCGAAATCGTTGAAGTAGTTGATGAACAGGCCGCCCATGAAAGCCTGAATAGTTCTGTAGACATCGCTGACGGCCACACCTTGCTTCAGCACTTTCTCCCGGTCGACCTCCAAGAACTTTTGCGGCACGCTCGGCAGGAAGGAGGTGGATATCGAGCCAATTTCGGGACGCTTGCGAGCGGCCGCCAGGAACTTCTCCAGGTTGCCTGCCAGAAACGGAACGTCGCGTCCGGCACGGTCTTCCAGCACAAACTGAAATCCGCCGGACGTGCCGACTCCAGGGATTGCTGGCGGCGAGAAGCTGAAAGCGGTTCCTTGTGGAAGCTTGCTAAGCTGCTGGTTCAACCGCGCTTTGATTTCCTGAAACTGTTCCGCTCGTGTTTCGCGGCTGCTCCAGGGCTTCAGCGTGACGAAAAAGAAGCCGTTGTAAGTGGTCCGCACAAAGCTGAGCAAGCTGAAGCCAACGACGCTCGTGGTGTATTGGACGCCTGGCGTATTGGCGAGGATTTCCTCAACCTGTCTCGCTGCTGCGCTGGTGCGCTCCAGCGAAGCCGCATTCGGAAGGTCCATGTTGACGTAAACGTAGCCCTGGTCTTCATCGGGCAAAAAGCTGGATGGCACGCGGCTGCCAAAGAAAGCTCCGCCAAGGCCGCAAGCCACAAGCACCACCAGCGCCACGGCGATTTTCCGGATCATTGCACCGGAGAGCCTCAGATAGATTTCCGTGGCGCTCCCGAACATACGATTGAACGAAGCGAAGAATTTTGCGAGTGGCCCGCGGCTTACCTTCTTTGGCCGCAGCATTAGCGCGGCAAGCGCCGGACTCAACGTGAGGGCGTTAAAAGCCGAGAGGACCACGGAGATCGCGATGGTCAAGGCAAATTGCTGGTAGAGCCGTCCCGTGATGCCTGGGATAAAGGCCGTTGGCACGAAGACTGCCGAAAGAACCAGGGCGATACCGATGACTGGCCCGGAAAGCTCTTCCATAGCTCTTCGAGCTGCGTCCTTAGGAGCCAAGCCCTCCTCAATGTGGCGTTGTACGCCTTCGACGACGACGATGGCATCGTCTACTACCAAGCCGATAGCCAGCACGAATCCGAACATCGACAGGGTATTGATGGAGAAACCGAAGAGCGGGAAGAAAATAAATGTGCCCACCAGCGAGACGGGTACGGCAAGCATCGGGATCAGCGTGGCGCGCCAGTCTTGCAAGAAGATGTAGACCACAAGGATCACCAGCACGATGGCGATCAAGAGGGTGACAATGATCTCCTTCATGCCTTCGGTCACCGCGCTCGTCTGGTCCAGCGATATGGCGTAATCCATGTCTTGCGGGAAGCGCTGTTTCATCTCGGCCATCAGCTTTCGGACGCCTGCCGCCGTTTGGACCGCATTGGAACCGGGCAACTGGTAGACGGGAATGACGATGGCGGGCTTGCCATTCAAGCGGCTGACAATGCTGTAGTCCTGTGCGCCCAGCTCGACGCGGGCAACGTCCCTCACGCGAACGGTACCGCCATCTGGCGCCTCGCGCACGATCACGTTTTCGAATTGCTCGGGGGACGTCAGACGGCCTTGCGCAAGGACGGAATAAGTGAATTGCTGGTTCGCGGGAGCTGGTTCGCCACCCACCTGACCAGCAGGATTAACTGTGTTCTGAGCCTGCACTGCATTGACGATGTCCGTGACCGTGATGCCTAGCTTCGCCAGTTTGTCAGGCTGTACCCAGAGCCTCATCGCATACTGCCCCGCGCCGAAAACCTGAGTCTGGCCAACACCGTACAGGCGGGCGATGGGGTCGTTGAGGTTGATATAAGCGTAGTTGCCTAAGTACTTTGTGTCGAAAGTGCCGTTCGGGGAGAATAGGCCGACCAGCATTAGGGGGGCGGTCACGGACTTTCTGATGGTGACCCCATAGCTGCTAACGTCCGGCGGAAGCTGACCGGCAGCGAGTTGCTCGCGCGACTGCGTGAGGATGAGATCGGTGTTCGGGTCCGTCTTCAAGTCGAAGTCCGCGACCAT
>Ga0307477_10001413_pt1 | contig 20366 bp, 25 predicted proteins | sample atmos_gasesECM2C_FD_203316 | JGI IMG/M metagenome (GOLD analysis project Ga0307477, IMG submission 203316) | Hardwood forest soil microbial communities from Morgan-Monroe State Forest, Indiana, United States - atmos_gasesECM2C_515 | ecosystem: Environmental > Terrestrial > Soil > Temperate...
CCGTGAACTGCGCTTGAGACAGCAGACTCACGGTCGCCGAGACAACCTAGTCACCATAATGTGCGTGCTAGACTCGGTGGCGTCGGGCTATGTCGGCCCGACCCAGATGATGTATCACGCCAACCTCTCATGGAGGCTGCTCAAAGGCTGGGTCGCCTTGGCCATCGCGCAGAACCTGCTGGTCGAGACCGAGGTCGGCAAGCGAAGGACTTACGCCCTGACCGAGAAAGGCCACATGGCGCTCTACCTCTTCGAAGAACTGAACAAGGTCTTGGGCTTGGCTATAGAGCTTAACGCCCCGCCCGAACCCTCGCCACAACCCGTCACTGCCTTAATAGAGGCCGAATCTAAGGTAGCCTGATTTGGCTGGCATCGTCATCCCCGGATATGTCTCACCGAGCGACCCTATGTGGGCGGCAGCCATCGCAGCGCGGGCGGCACACCCGAACGTCCCCATCACCTTCGTAATCAACCCCAACAACGGCCCCGGCTCCTCGAAACAGGCGAGCTACGTCGCTGGCATAGCCGCCCTGAAGGCAGCAGGCATCACCGTCCTCGGCTACGACGACCTCGGCCAGAACACCCCGAGGGGAGTCGCCGCCGTCAAGGCCGATGTGGATGCCTACCACATCTGGTATCCAAACATCGATGGCATATTCTTCGATGACATGAACAACGGCTGGTCGTACCCCCCCGCGACCTATTCCTCGCTCGACGCCTACGTGAAGTCGCTCGGGATGACCTTCACGATGGGCAACCCGGGGACGGGCATCCCGCTCACCTACGTTGGCACCTTCGACTCGCTCGTCGTCTACGAGTCGGGAGGCTACCCACCTATCACCTCGCTGACTCCCTACCCGGTGGCCTCGGCGTTCATCGCGCTCGGCGTGGCCTACAACGCCTCTTTCATCACCAAGGCGAGCCCCTTCGTCTCTTGGCTCTACCCCACCGACCAGAGCGGTGGGAACCCATACACCATCCTGCCTAGCTACTTCAATACGCTGGTGGCATCCTTGGACACCGGGGTCGTCCCACCGCCACCTCTCACCTCGACCATCTCGGTCGCGGCGCAGGACACCAGCGGGCTCCCGCTCCTCGGGCTCTCCACGCTCATCGACGACGGGGGCGTCCAACTCGACCACAGGTTCACGCCAGCCGTCTTCACTGCACCGCAAGGCCAGACCTATGACATAATCATCCAAGACTCTGCCGCCTATCAGTTCGACCACTGGCTCGACGGCTCCCTGCTCCCCGACGAGAAGGTGGTCTTGGGGACTACCAACGTCAGCCTCACCGCCGTGATGGCTCCCAGAGCCGTCCCTCCGCCTCCCAGCAACAGCATACTTCAGGTGAACACGGCAGACATGACCGGAAATCCACTGACCGGAATCTACGTCTCGGTGAAGGCGCAGGCGAAGGCGTCGTTCTCGCCGCTCGCCTACGCGCCGAAGGTCACCATAATCGCCTCGAACTACCAGAACTTCATCTTCAACCACTGGGAAGACGGGACGACCAACGCCACTAGGGTCTTGAAGTTGGCCAAGCCGACGCTAATTACCGCATATTATGCCACCTGAACCTAGGCGACGAAGAGTGCCCTGTTCCGACCATTCTTGGCAGTATGGGATGACCAGCGGCGACCCGCCCAACCCCATCTATGGCGGCTACATCAGGGTGAAGTTGCCTCACAACCTGCCGACGCTCTCGTGCCTTTACGGGATATTCGTCTCGGTCTCCTCGGCAGCGGGATACTTCTATCAGACCTTCCTCGGCTACCGCACTGACGGGGGCTGGCATCTCTCGGCGGGCTCTACGAACCCCGCGCTCGCCTGCGACCTCGCCTGCCCGCCGTTTCAGGAGAACGGCGTCCAATATGCCCCGATTGCTGGCCATCAGTTCGAGCTAGGCGTGAAACTGGACGGCAGCTTTGCGATAGCCTACTTCATCGACAACACCGCAGGCGACTACCACGAAATCTTCAGGCTCCCCGACTCGACCCTAGTCCCGGGCAGCGTGGGCGCGATTCTGGAAGCCTATCTCATCGACGAAGGCGAACTCGCCCGGGTGGGCGGGGACAACTCGTTCGAGGTGACCAACTGCGCGTGGTTCACCGGGCCGGGTCTCTCGACGGGGTGGCCTCGTGGTCAGGTCTACGGGCCGACCAGCCACACCTCCGGCTTCGAAGGCGTCCCTCACAACGTCAGGATAGCCTACGTCGCGCCTCAGCACTTCTTCATCGGCCACAAGGTCGGCCTAGCCCAGCCAGCTTGGTAAGACCATGAGCGCCCGACGGACTCGGAGATGGTTCGAGTGCCTGAGCGCCTTGAAGCCAGAGACCTTCGTCCCGACCCCCTTCCACCCTAAGAACTCCAGTGACATCAGGCACGGCAGGAACGTCCACGAGTTGATTCAGGAGCAGTATCCCGAGATGAGGCGGAACGCCGAGTTCAGGTATTCCGACCCGACATTGCCGTTCGACATCCTCTACCACCCCGACCTCTGGGACTGGAAGAACCAGATAGTCTACGAGATAAAGCCGGTGAGCTGGTATCTCCGAAACACCCAATATTGTCTGGCGCAGTTGGCCGGTTACATACATTTCAGGCAGGCGAGGGCCGGTCAATTCCTGTTCTACTCGGGTTGGACGACCCACTGGCCCTACAACCCGCCCTTCTTGCCCTCGTGGGAACCGGAGTTGAAATCCATCGCACTTACATCTGACGCCATACTGAACGGTGAGGTGCCATGGGAACCAGTCATGTCGAAATCGTGAAGTTCTTGGCCGTCTTCGAGCCTGAGCTGACGCAGGTCTACGTCGCCGTCCGCGACCTCACGCCGTATGAGACCCCAGTAGGCGTCGCCGGATGGCACCACAAGACCTTCAGCGCCAAGACCAACCTCCCGACCATCCTTCAGAGAATGGCTAAAGGGGACGACCCACTGCTCTGGCCGTTGGAAGCCCCACCATGAGCATAGAAAAAGCGGTCTGCCCGATTCACCATCTCAGCAAGGCCATGCCGATTGATGGTTACTTCAAGTGCTACGACAAGGCTTGTGTGAGCACAGAGTTCTGCCCTGACTGTGGCCATCACACCCATCGCTATCGCGGCCTGATAATCCTAGAAGGAAGTTGAGCCTTTCACTAGACGGCCACAACAACGCCACAGGCTCCAGTGTGAACAGCGTCCCAATCACCCTGACCACGGTCAACTCGTCCGATGTCGTCGTGATTTTCATAGGGACTTTCAACATCGCCTCGCTCACGACGGTCGCCAGCGTCAGCGACACCTCGTCGCTCTCATGGCAAAAGCGACCCGGCGCTGGCAGGTATGACTTTCAACTTTCGCTTTTCCATTTCTATTACGACTTGGAGATATGGTATGCGACCGCGAGTTCTGCCCTGAACAACGATTCGATAACCGTAAACCTCTCGCAGGCCGCCTCGACGACCGATGTCATAGCGTTCGGGGTGAGCGGAGCCAACTTCGCGTCGCCTTTCGACCCCAACGTAGGGCTCCCGGTCTTCGCTGCCAACAATTCAGGCGGCGCGGTCGGGAGCACCACCAACCCTAACACGATGGTAATCGGGCTCTATTGGAGACTCTCGGCTCTCGGCCCGGTGCTCAACCCGGGGACGGGGTTCTCACTGATAGACCAGATAGGTCAGGGCTACTCCGCAGAATACCAAATCGCCTACTCGGCCCAGACCAACCTGAAGGCGTCGTTCTCGGTCACCAACGACGCGGTCTGCGCGTTCGACGCCATCACGGCTCCCGCCTACTCGGGTGCGGCGTTCCCGAACCTAAAGACCTACCCCAAGAAGATGAACATCCTAGATTGAGGTCACGCCTGAAGGGGTTCGCCGCGCTCAAGCAGATGGTCGGGACACGGTTCCCACCCACCAGCCGACTCTCGCCAGACCCGCGCCTGTTCAACGAGGCGATAGGGTTGCCAATCCTCCCTGCCACCGAGCAACCTCACGAGCTTCTGCCGTATCAGATAGACATCGACCAATACATGGGGCGCGACATCGTGGTCAACAAGTCCAATAAAATCGGCATAACCGAGGGATTTCTTCGAAAGATTTTGAGGATGATTTTCGCGCCGCGCTCGCCGGATGAGAACCTTCGCGGCTTCGACATCATACTCACCTCGTCAGAAGAGACCTTGGCGAACGAGAACATGAGGCGGTTCCAAGCCATACTCGCCAAGTCCGCCATCCTGTTCCCCACGGTCAAACGGATGATTCCGACGAGAACCGAGTTCTGGGACGGCACCAGAGTCCTAGCCATCCCCGCCAACCCCGCCGCGCTCAGGTCTTGGCCCCGCGTCAAGTGCGTCTTTGACGACGAGGCTGCCCACAAGCTCCGGCTCGACGACAGGGAGTTCCTAGCCGCCTCATCTTCAAGGCTCGCCAACACCAACGGTTTCCTCTATGTCGTCAGCACGCCGCACGGACAGCGCGGCTACTTCTACACCATCTATACGGAGGCCAAGGCTGGCAGGAACAAGTTCAAGGAGTTCACGCTGCCCTACTACGTCGGTCTCGGCACGTTCTTCACCGAGGAATACATCGCCAAGGAGCGGTCTCACCTCGGTGCCCTCTTCGGGCAGGAATACGAGTGCAAGTTCCTCACCGCCGAGAACGCCGCTATCGACGAGGCAATCCTTAACCGGGCGTCCGAGGACTATGAGGTAGAGAACCTCTGATTAACTTCTGCGTCAAGCCCAACCACGGCCTCTACAAGACCGAGGACAACATCTGCCCGAAATGCACCGCCGAATATCGACCTCCCGATGTGCCTCACGACACCGTAATCGTCGCCGGACAAGACCTAGCCAAGTTGCAGGACTTCTCGACCATCGTCGAGCTGACAGTGAAGGACAACAAGGCGCGCCTGACGGCGATTAAGCAGTGGCCGCACACCGACTATTCCGTGGTCATGAGGCAGACCAAGGAACTCTATGAGAAGCGCCACTGGCGAGTCCTCGGGGTGGACGAGACCAGTATGGGCGAGCCGCTGGTCGAGTCCTACAAGACGATGGGGCTCAACGTCGAGGGAATCAAGTTCACCCTGATAACCAAGGATGAGATGATAAAATACACTCGGTCTCTCCTTCAGAACAAGATGCTCTCCATCGGCACGCGAGGCGCGGACGAGTTGAGGGCGCAGATAAAGGAGCAGGAGATGATTATCACCGTGAGCGCGGGCAACGACCCCGACAACAGGAGATACCGCTACGGCCACCCGCAAGGCAGGCACGACGACCAGTTCTGGGCGCTCTGCATCGCCTGCTACACCGCTAGACCGTGGCTGACCGACATCCCGATATTCCAGATTAGGGTGAAATGAGGATGAAGATGCCTCTGGTCGGTCACAACGGCAAGTCCAAGCCTCGGCTCTCGAAGGACACCGAGGACATCCAGCGCCTCATCGTGCTCTGGGAGACCGTGATAAAGCCAGAGATAGAGGCGGATGTGGAGAGCTTCAAGAAGGACACCCTCTCGCTCCCGGTCACCGCCTACGATGTGGCGAAGGGGGTCTTGCAGATGGTCGAGGCGAGGATAATCGCCAACATAGTCATCGAGACGGTGCCCAAATCAAGGCAGCCCGCTAAAAAGAAACCAATCGTCGTAGTGAGCCGTGAGTAGCAACCTAGGTCGGAGCATCGTCTTCAATCAGGCGGTCAACCAGCAGTCGGTCACGGTCCCGGGCTACAAGCAGACGGCAGGGGAGTATCCTGACCCCAACTTCCCGTTCCTGCGCGACATCTACCTCAAGGACACCGATGTCTACACGGCGGTCAACTTCATCACCAACCGCGCCATCTCGCGCGGCTACCACATCGAGTGCGACGCGAACGCGCCCAACTATCTGAAGACCGAGTGCGAGGAATACCTCACGGACTTCCTCGAATACGTCCGATGGGGGGACAGGCGAAACGAGAGGGGGTTCAAGCCGCTCGCCAAGACCATGCTCCAAGAGATGGGATACGCGGGCACCACCATCCTCGAAGAGATTGACCCCGAGAAAATCTCGGCGTTCGCCTCTGTGCCACCGTCCTCGGTCTGGAAGTTCCAGAGAGACTACACCGGGCAGTTGGTCGGCATCTGGCAATATCCTCACATCAACCCGACCCCGCTCTCGCCAGACCGCTACGCCATCTTCCGCTGGAACACCGTAGACCGAAACCCGTGGGGCTACGGTCTCGCTCATTCGCTCGCCTATCCCAGAGTCGGGCCTCGTGGCGAGTTGATTCCGCCCGTAATCCTCTCATGGTGGCAGATGCAGGACGACGCGAGGCTCAGGCTACACCGATACGCCGTGCCTCGCTCGATATTCGGCGTGAAAGGCATCAGCCTGAACGAGGCTAAGGACATGGCCGAGACCATGAAAGACCCAGAGGCGAGTGCGTCGATAATCACCAACGCCGAGGTAGGCGTGGCGATGGACTCGCCGACGGCGAGGGGCAACTTCGCGCCCGAGTTCGACCTCATCAGGAACAGGGTTGACATCGGCCTGAACGCCATGCTCTCGGTCATCCTCGCCTCTGACAAGAAGTTCGCCTATTCTTCGGCGCGGGTCGGTCAGGACATCTCAGACATCATCGTCTGGGACTTGCAACAGAACTTCAAATCGACCACCGAGAACGAGATTCTGGCTCCCATCGCCGAGCAGGCAGGGTTCGACACCAACCTCCTGAGACCGTCCTTCGAATACAACATCCCTGACGAGCCGCAGGAATACACCGTCGCGGACATCCTGAACGCGGTGAAGGTGATAGACCCAGCCACAGGTCTGCCTCTAATCTCGATTCAGGAGGCCAGAGACACGCTCAAGCAGCTAGTCCAGTGGCCGCTCGACGAGACGATGCAGGCCACGCCCACCATGATGCCGGGTCAGCTCATCACCAACCCCCAGCCGACCCAGAGCCCGATGCCTCCGCAGGCTCAGGGCATGATGGGAGGGCGGAGGTTCAGCGAAGACCGCGAGATTGGGGTCTACAAGGACAAGGCGTGGCTCGCCAAAGACTATCGCGTCGATGTCAACGGGGAGACCATCGACATCACCAAGATGAGCGACCAAGAGTTCAAGCAGTTCATGCTCTGGCGTCTCGGCGCAGGCGCGGAGAAGCCCCAGAAGAAGAAGGCGCGCTAGATTGGTCGGCGGCTACGAGAATTTCGACACGACAGACCCGCCTGTCGCAGGTCAGCAGGAAGGCAATTTCTACTTCAACGTCTCGACCGGCCTGTGGCGTTGGTTCCATAATGGCGCATGGGCAGACGCCGCTCCCGCTCAAATCGCGACCACGGTAGGATATGCCATCAAGGACGACGGCTCTGGAGACCTCGGCATCTACAAAGGCGCGACCAACATAGCGACCATCGAGGACAACGGGAATCTGGTCATCCTGACCTCTGCGGGCGTCGAGAACTCGACCCCGAACACCAACGCCGTGATTTACGGAGACGCTTCCGGAGTGGCCATAATAACTGCGGGCAACGCGGTTGACGCGCTATATCTCTATGACGGGTCTATCCTACTCTTCAAGGTCAATGTCGCTGGGAAGATAAGGACATACAACAGCCTCCCTACCCAAGGCATAGGAGTCCCAGCGGTCTATGCTTCGAGCATCCAAAACTTAAGCAACTCCGCTCCTGCTCAAATCACCTACACGCCACCGGCCACCATAGGGACATACCGCATGAGCTACTGGCTCGACATCACGACGGCCACCAGCATTTTGTTCACAGTGAACCTCGTGTATACCGACACCAACGGAACACCACGGAGCTTCGCTCCACTGATGTTCCCCGAGGGCGGGGCGACCGGGGTCAACGGAGGCCCTGCGGGTAACACGGCAGGGAGATGGTATGGCTCTCAGATGTTTGGAATCGATAACTCAGGCAACGCCATCAGCATCCAAGATAACAGCGGCAGCTACATCAACTGCGCCTATCGCTGGCACGTTACTCTGGAGCAGTTGGCATGACAAGTTTATTTGTCCCAAGCGGTGTGATTAGCTAGTATGACAGGCACGCTCAACGCCTCGATTACCGGGCATACGGCCAACATATCGTCCTATGTCCTCACCTTCCAAGCGACCGCTGCCGATACCGCCGCCGCTCAGACTCTACTCAACGGGGTCAAGACGTTCCTATCCGGAAGCTCGACGATAGACAACGTCCAAGCTACGTTCACTCCCCAGTCCACCAGCCTGAGTTAGACATGAGCGCGCCGAAACTCAAGCCAAGAAACCTCGACAGAGAAGCCATGGGCTTCATGGAGACACCTGAAGGGCCGGTCTTCACAATCGGAATCACCCTGACAATCCCCATCAGGAAGATGCTCGCCGACATCCCAGACCAAGCCATCGCAAGGCTGATACGCGAGGCCGAGTCTGAGCTAGGTCGGCGCGGCGAGAAATACCGGTGACCGAAGAGAATTCGTTCGTCTATCCCCAAGTCCCGCCTAGCAAGAACCTCGGAGGCTGGACGGTCGGACACCATCATCACTGCGTCCACTGCAAGCAGATGGGGCCTGCCGCGCTCGATGGTCTCCACGGGCACCCATACGGCACCGGATATGACGCCTTCCGCCACGAGTGCCCGGTCTGCCTTCAATTTTGGTTCAGCAACGACTGGTCAGGCGAGAACGTCCCCGAGCGCGCCAACCTCAAGTTCGTCGAAGTTCCCAATCCCGGTGGCTCGATAATCCGAGGACGGCGTGGCCTGCCCATCTGGAGGCTCCCACCGAAGATGCGCCGTCTCTAGGCTAAATAGCTGGCAAGAATCAATCGCGGTCGATGGCTCGTAACATCGGACGCGCAGGGACGAGGACGACCGGAATAACCACGGCTGTGACCTTCCAGAACCTCATCGGTGCGACCACCATCGACACGGTGGTCAGGGACATCTCGGTCTCCTACGACGGGACGGTCGTGACCAACGCGCCCAACGATGTCTCAGTCCAGTTCAACACCTCGGCTGGCACGGCACCCACCTCGACCCCAGTCCCTCGAAAGGTAGACGCGAGGACCGGCACCGCGCTCATCGCCACCTGCAACTACGGCATCTTCACGGTAGAGCCCACAGGTCTGGCAGAGGCGTTCAGGTGGCACATCCACCCTCAGACCGGCCTCCTCTGGCAGGGCACGCCTTTCATGGACGAGATAGTGCTATTGGCCTCGGCGGCATGGCTCGGCCTCAAGCATACCACAGCGCCAGCGGCGTCGATAGATGTTGACGCCTACATGGTCTTCGAAGAGTAAAACCCTAAGCGTTTAACCTCCAGACGGGCATCCTCGTGGCATGGTGCTCGCTCTCGATGGCTCGGCAAAAGGAAACGGCGGGACCACATCTGCCTCATGCACCCTCACCACTACCAGCACCAACGACATAATCTATGTCGTCGTCACCGCGTTCGGGAACACAGCGTCTCCGACCATCAACACGCCTACTGCGACCGGCCTCACGTTCAACCTGAGAAAGTCTAACCTTACGGCAGCCTCGGCAATAATCGGCACATACTATGCCGTCGCTGCGAGCGCCCAAAGTGCGAAGGTAATCAGCGTCACAACGACCAACACCACGGGCGTCGTCATAATCGCCTTCGGAATATCGGGAGCGAACACGGCGACCCCGTTCGACGCCAACGCCGCAATCCCTGCCACTACCAAAGGCACCACGAGTGCCGTGAGCGTCACCTTCTCGACGAGCAACGCGAACGATTTCATAATACTCGGGGTCGCAGACGACTCTGGCGTCGTAGGGACGAAGGGCAACATCGCAGGGGCCGCCTCTACCCTAATCTTCTCCCAGAACGAGACCGTGAACTTCAACGACACTGGCTCTGCCGAGTATCTCGTCGTATCATCTACCGAGACGAGCCAGACGGCCTTGTTCACGACCGGGACGCCGGTCTTCAACTGGTCGGCGGTGGTCGATGCGGTGGTTCAGGCGAGTGCCGCCGTCTCAAGTGCGCCTCGCAAGATGGCGGTGAACCCGAAGATGAGGTCGTACCCTGCGAGGCTGAGGCAACGGAGCCGCAAATGGGGTTCGACCCCAAGGTCTCCGCCTCCGTCGATAATCGTCGGCGGGGCCTCGATAAGGAAAGACGGGAGGAACTCCCAAAGATGGTGAGCGTTAATCAACCCGTCCTCTATCACCAAAGTGATTGACCCGCTGGTCTCCTGACACCTGCTCCTGCGTCATCGACTACACCGACGACGGCAACTTCACGCTGGTCGCCATCGTCTCCTTGGGAGACGAGCATTCTGGCCTCTCTGACGACGAGACCTACGCCGCTGTCAAGGACGAGAACACCAAGAAGAACAAGATGCTCTCACTGGCCTCAGCACTCAGTGTCTCGATAACCCCGAGCGTGTTCACCAGCTCTGTTTCATGGTCGTTCAGCGGGAGCGGTAAGACGAGGGTCTTGACCATCGACTTCGGGCCGCAGCTCTCCTCACTCCAGAAGACCACGCTCCAGACCACCTGCGACACGCAATTCGGCGTGGGAGCGGTGGTCGTCAAGTAATGCCAATAACCACAATCCAACTTGCGACATCTTCAGCCGACCTCAGTGGTGCCTCGACCAGCTACTTCCCGATTTTCGGGGGGGTCTCAGGAGGGCCAACCACAGAGGCTTTAACCCAATACAAAGTCAACGACTCGCTCACCGCGAAGAACCTCCTCTTCACGGTCTCGGTGAACGCCAACACCTCAATCACAGCGAGGACTAGGAAGAACGGAGCCAATGGGGCGATGAGCGTCACGATAGGCGCGAGCGCCACCGGGACGTTCGAGGACACCGTCAACTCAGATTCCCTAGTGGCAGGGGACATCTACAACTACCAAATCGTAACACAGTCGTCGAGCGTCATATTCCGGCAGTTCTCAGTGACGTTCGACCACACATCCTCAGCGACGAAGGTGCAGGGATGGGCTGGGTCTTCGGTTCTGACCAGTGGGACATCCCAGTTCTATGGGATGAACGGGCTCTTGGCGTCTGCGACCGAGGCGAGCACGCAGTTCAAGTCAGAGGTCGCGTTCACGATGAGCAGGCTCGCCGCCTACATCAGCAGCAACTCTGGGACCACCTGCACCATAAGGACTAGGAAGAACGGAGCCAACGGCGCTCAGTCGCTCAGCGTCGGCTCGGGTAGCACCGGATATTTCGAGCAGTCGCCATTGAGCACAACCGACTCTGTGGCGGTCGGAGACCTGATATGCCTTTCAGGGGCGAACACTGGAGCGTCCAACCTCACAATCGTCTTCATGGCAGTGCAGGAACAGGATGCATTTGCCGGAAACTTCCACATGATTGCGAGTGGCAGTGATTCTGCCACCTCGAACACGTTCAACACGCCAGAGGGCTCACTTCTTTCTTCCGCTACTGAGAGCGTCACGACTCAGACCAAGGTCAGGGGAGGCCCGTTCTTGGCCAAGAATATGTTCGTCAGAGTCACCATCGCAGGCGGTGCAGGAACGAACACCGTCACCAGTAGGAAGAACGGCGCGAACGGGAACCTCACCGTGAGCATGAGCACGAACACAGGAATCTTCGAGGACACGACGCACTCGGACAGTTATTCCAATGGAGACCTCATAGACTACAACATCCTATCAGTCTCTCCTTCATCGAGAGCCTATTCAGCGATGGAGCTGGTCTCGTTCACCGCAGACCGGCCTCAATATCCCCGGAAACAGAAGCGAGGTTCCACATCGCTCCCGAAGGGGCAGGCTGGAAGATGGAGAGGGCCTCTCACCACGCCGATACGGCAGGTGCCACCGGAGCGCCTTCTGGTGCGCCAGCACAGAGGACTGACCCCGCCTAGAATCAGGGGCGGCAGAGGGAAGACCACATTCTTCGGCAAACCACCGCGAAAAGGGGTCTCCGGGACGCCGCCAAAGTCATTCCGCAAAGACAACAGGCCGTATCACAGACCTCTCAGAGGCAGGAGCCGACTGTGGGGCAGGATACCACGCCCCGGAGTGGCTGCGGTCACGACCAGACAGGTGCCAGCGATGGTCATGCGGGTCAAGCTGCGCCAGAGGCAGAACCTGCCGAGAGGAAAGTCCCGCCTCTTTGGCAGGCCGCCACGGACAGGCGTGGTAGGCAGGCCGCCACAACCCATCAGGCTCCATCACCGCCAAGAGAGACCACCCAGAGGGAAGGCCAAGGTCTTCGGGAGGCTCCCTCGGGTCGGCTTGGCCACGAGGCAACAGCCTCCAGAGGCCATCCGCACAAGGAAGCGCGGGCTGATACCACCGCAGACGCGCGGAGGCAGAGGCCGAGCTAGGGTCTTCGGTCGGACGCCGAGAATAGGGGTCGTCACAAGGGAGCAGGCACCCGAGGTCGTCCGAACCAAGAAGCGAGGTCTTACCGCACCGACGACGCGAGGTGGTAGAGGCAAGACCACCTTCTTCGGTCGGATTCCGAGGACAGGCGTAGTCGGTCGCCCGCCTCAACCCGTCAGGCTCCACCACAGACAGGAGATGCCGCCCAGAGGGAGGCTGAGACAGTTCGGCAGGACTCCCCGCATAGGCGTCGTCACGCGCGAGACCACCCCAGAGGTCGTCCGGACAAAGAAGAGACTGACGCCGCTGCCGCGTGGTCGGAGCAGACGGTTCACGCCGATAGGCAGGATTCCGCCAGCGGTCACCTTGGTGAAGCCTAGACCGATAGAGGTCAGGCATAGGCTTCAGAGCCTCCCCAGAGGGCGAAGACGGATAATCGGGTTCAACCCCGGGCGATTCCAACCGGGGAGGCCGCCTCAACCCGTCCGTCTGAGACACAAGCAGGAGAGACCTCCGCGAGGGAAGGCGACCAGATTCGGGAGGACGCCTAGAGTCGGGGTGAGCGGGACTCCACCAAAGCCTATCAGGGAACACCAACGACCGTTCGTCAACAAGACCACCTTCGCTCCCTCTAAGGGACGCTCGCGCGCTTGGGGCAGGACACCCAGAGTCGGCGTGACCAGCCGTCGTGTGCCGCCGTTCAGGGTCAAGAAGCGAACCACGCCGCTGCCCAGAGGACGCTCGCGCAAAATCGCACCCAAGATAGCCTTCGCCGTCGCTCCCGTCCTCTCGGTCATCCCTCAGAGGCGGACGATAAGGGAGCACCGCCGGACACTGATGCCGCCGAGAGGCAAGGTCAAGGTCTTCGGCACTCATCCGGGTCGGTTCCAACCCGGTCATCCACCTCTGCCCATACGCCTGAAGCACAGGCAAGAGAGGCCGCCGAAGGGTAAGCTACGACGATTCGGCAGGACACCGAGGATTGGCGCGATAACCAGAGAACAGGCCCCAGAGGTAATCCGGACGAAACGCCGCATGACCCCCTTCCCGAGAGGAGGTCGTTCACGGAAAATCGGTTGGCGGAGACCTCCCGGCATCGCGCAGCCACCGCCTCGCGGAATCACAAGTCACTCGCGTCTACTGAAGCCGCCGAAGGGCAAGGTCAGGATATTCGGTCGGACTCCACGCATAGGAGTGACCACCCGGTCTCCAAGCCAACTCGGCATCACCAAGAGGGCCAGAAGGCCGACGACGCCGAAGGGCAGGGCCAAGACCAGACTCGCCCACACGCCGACGGGTCAGGTCGTAGAGGTGAAGCGGAAGGTCAATCTGAAGGTGCCTCCGAAGGCCGAGAACGTGAAGCTGCAATCGAAGACGGAGAACGTGAAGCTCTACCCCAAGAAGCTAAAATCAAAGCTGAGTCCGAACACCTCGTAATTGTCCTCCGTCGTAGTCAACATCTCCAACGCGGTCTCGATAAAGCTGGGCGATTACGGCTTCGGCATCAACTTCACCATCTACCTCGACAACGGAGACGGGACGTTCACCCTCAAAGACCTCACCAACCTCACCGCGACGCTGAAGGTCTACCGAGCCGGAGCTGCCTCGACCGTCCTGCTCTCCAAGAGCCTCAGCATCCTCAACCCGCCAGCCAACGGGGTCTGCCAGTGGGTGGTAGGCGCGACCGACACCACCGTGATAGGGGCTGGCAATTGGTCGGCAGAGATTCAACTGACCGGGGCAGGCTACCAAGAGTCCACCAGTGACCCGTTTCAGGTGCAGATAGTCTATGCCCCGTAAGTCGTTAAAGAATCGGACTGGGCGATGAAGCCGCGATGTCGGCGAATGCGGTCAGGCACATCTGGGGAACCCTCGCCATCCCCCGAGTGAGCAGGAACGGCAACTTCTACCTCCCCGAGGAACTGGCGCGCGGGGACGGGATGACCATCCCATTCTATTTCGACCACGAGGACTTCGAGATAGGCCCCAACGGCAAGCCCACGGGGAGGATTCGCACCGAGATGCAGCCGAGAGGCGAAATCAACCTCAAATGGAACGAGCAGCTCGGCCACCTCGACTACGACGGTAGGATTTGGAGCTACTCCGGAATCGAGTCGAGGCCCTTCGTCTCCCTCGCGGCGGAACCTCAGAGCGTCGAGACGTTCCACGGCTACAACGTCCCGACCGGGCTGAAACTCTTCTCGGCGAGCGCGGTGGCGAACCCGGGGATACCAGAGACCTCGCTCAACATCGAGTGGGTCATGGAGTCCATGGTTAGGGACAGCAACTTCCAATCATACATCCTGAAGGCCGACGGGAAGCAGTTCCTGATGTTCGAGTCGAAGATTGAGAACTCGGAAGAGGCGATGGGTGTGGCGATGCCGGGGGCAGGCTCCGCCGTGGCTCCAATGCCCATGCCCATGAGCAGGGAGAACCCGCCGGGATACGCCAAGCAAGCCTATCCTCAGAAAGACTATGACCCGGCCATGTTCGGCCAAGGCCCTAACTCACAGGAAGACCAAGGCACCTCTCTTTACAGTAACGAGCCGATGGGCGGGGGACAGGGAGCGCCTGCGTCGATGATGGCGGAGCCTTTGCACCCCGACTTCCAGAAAATCAAGAGAGGCATGGGGAAGCAATACGGCGGGGACAAGGCGAACAACGTCTACTATGGCTGGCTCAACAAGCACGGCTTCGACGACAGCAAGGCATACCCGTCGGAGGACTACTCTTGCCCTCACGGGGCGATGCTCGGCGAATGCCCGATATGCTCGGCTGGCGAGGAGCTGCCGGTGCCGACCCAGACCACCAACCCACCCAAGATAGGTGCGCCCAACGCGCCTCTTCCGGCTCCGCCCCAGCCACCCGTGAGGCTGCCTCAACCGCCGCCACCACAACAGAAGTTCCCGATGCCTCAGCCTCAAGGCCAGCCACCGGGGATGTCAACTCAGGACGCACTGGTGCAGCAGAACGGCCAACTCAAGGGATGGGGCGTCCCTCCGGTCGGCCAAGGCCAGAGCCAGCCGATTCCCGACCCTCACCTAGGCGGCACCGGGCTGACCGGAGTCACCGGGACGAGCAACCTTACGCCGATGGCTGGGGACGGCACCAATCCGGTCGGTGGAATTCCTTCGGGCATCAAGGGAACCGTTGACAACACCGCCGCGACCGGAGCGGGCGTCACACGACCGTTTGAAGTTAAAGAGGGAAGTGAATCACAAGCACGGCCAGATATGTCCACGCGGGACGAAAAGAAGACCGTCAAAGAAGGCGTCGGTGACGCCGCAGGAATGCAAGACAGGACGACAAACTGGCCGAAGGACAAGCAGGTCAAGAAGATTGGGCTGTCTCCCACCCCATACGAAAAGAAGAACGACTCGCCGTCCGACAGCTCTATGAGCCCCAACAGGCAGCCTACCTTCCCCGCCGCGAAGGAGGAGGAAGAGGAAGAGGGGCCAGCGAAGGAGGAAGAGGGCGTAGCGATAGACCTCGACAAGGCTGGCACCACGGGACAGTCCAACAAGAAGGGCGACCAGCTAGACAGCGTGGACAACGCGACGGGTGAAGAGGAAGAGGAGGAGGAAGAGAAGGCAGAGGGCTTCCCGATGCCTACCGACGCCGAAGAGGCGCGGTCATACGGTTACACCAAGGAGGACTGGTCAACGTTCAGCAAGTCCGAGAAGGGACTAATCAAGAGGACAGCCGAGCGCCTACGCAGGCAGGCCAAGGAGGAGAAGCTGCAACGGTCTGGCGTCCGCAACACAGCGCCCATCTCTCAGAGGCGAGAGTCGAAGGTGCCCCCGACGGGCGGGGCTGGCGGCTTCGTAATCAACGGCGTAGACCTAGGCTTCCCCGAGATAGACAAGCACATCGATGTCATACGCGCCGAGGGCAACAACTCGGTGTATGCGGGGACTAGGATTCCTCTGCTCAGGCCACCGCGAATCGTCCGTGGCGTCGAGGCTCTCAAAGACAGGTCGAAGTGGGCGAACGTCATGGAGTCCTACGCGCTCGACATCGAGTCGCGCAGGGCGAGCCTAGTCTCTGAGGCCGTGGCTACCACGACCACGGGCGCGGCGATGGCAATCGACCAGATGTCACCGGCTCTCATCGTGCCAACCAACCTTGCGGCGATTCTGAGGGACACCGTGATGTTCCAAGCACTGCCCCAAGGCACCAACAAGGGACGCTTCCAGACGGTGACCGTGCCCGCTGCGGCGGCGCTCACTGAGAACACCGAGCCGTCACAGTCGAGCCAGACCCTAGCGACTGTCGATGTGACCCCCTCGCCCAGAGGCGTCGAGCAGCAGCTCAGCTTCGAGGCGGAGAGGAAGGTAATCGGGCCTATTCTGGACGCGATAATCCTGTCCTTCAGGCTCTCCGAACTCTACGACGAGGACTACCTGTTGCTCGGCTCCGGTCAGGCATACGAGAGCGCGAGCATCCCCACCACGGGCGGGCTCTACAACACCGGCAACAAGGTCTTCGGCGCAGGTAGGGCGTCAGAGGCCACCATCATCGCGGCAGACACGATGTCCGCCGCGATACTTGAGGACGCGGCCACGACCATCAAACTGCAAGGCTACTCGCCTGACAACCTAGTGGTCGTCCTACGCACCGAGCAATTCAGGAAGCTGATGACCGACAGCAACGTGAACAGAATCGCCTCGTTCGGGCCAAACATGGACCAAGCGAGGGCGTGGCTGGCTCAGGGAGTCATACCCGAGCTACTCGGATTCGAGCTAAGGCAGTCCACTCTCGGCATCACCGGCACGGGCTCGGCGAGCATCACCACCTATCACGGATGGGCATACAAGAAGGGCCTCACCACGGCGATGGTCGCCAGCAGGGATGTCATGATTGAGACCTTCAGGGACATCCGCGCCAACTCGACATGGATAAAGGGCCACTGGGACTTGGGAGTAGGCGTGCCGCACCCCAACAGCCTAGTGCTCATCGACACCGCATAGGTGATTAGAGATGCCGACCCAGTCCGAAAACCAGATGCAGGCATACTCGACCGCGCCTGCGACAGACCCATCAGCGGTCACCAGCGCGACCGTCGTCGCTCTCGGACTGGCGAGCGGCCCCGGGTCTACCGACTTGGAGCCGCCGACGGCAAGTGGATACCCACCGGGCACGACCTCCATAGTGGTCAACAGCGCCACGAGCTTCTTCGTCGGCGAGCAGATTCTCCTCTCAGGAGGCACCGCGAGGGCGGAGATAGTCACCATCACCGCCATCGTCAGCACCACCTTCACCATACAGGGCTCCACCGGGGGCGGGACGCTCACCCAACACAACGACTCGGACACGGTGGTCGGGATGTATGCGGGCATCCAGCCGAACAGCACCGGTCGCATCAAAATCACCATCACCGGGTCTCTGGTCGCGGGCTCGACGGCCTCGACCATCACGGCTCAGATATACATCGGCTCGGCCATCACGGTCGCAGCCCCAGCCAACGCAGCTGCATTCGACGCCAGCGCGGTCGCCGTGGGCAACACGCAGGAATGGATTTCACTGACGGGCCAGCTAGAAGTGCCTTACTCGCAGACGGTCTACCTAGGAGCCAACGCCTTCCAAACTGACACCGCCCCATCAGGCGGCGCAGCGAGGACGGTCGGCACGCCATACTACATCGACGTAGGCGTGACCTCCTCGACCGGCACCGTCACCATCATCGAGCCGAGCATCGTCATCGAAGAACTGTAATGCTCTACTTCGTCCGCCTGAAATCGAATAGGAACAACTTCAGGCAGCCGGGGTCATCGGTCATGACCAACGTCTGGACTTTCAAGGTCGAGGCACCGACACCGAAGGCCGCAGGCAGGCTCGCCGTCGAGAACGCCTTCGGCACCCGCCAGATAGCGAGCCTTTATCTGGACGGCATCGACGTATGGCCTGCCGATGTCCCCTACTACAACTCTCATTACGCTCGAATCATCGAGAACGACCTTCGGCTGAAAGGCGTCTCAGGTGCCTAGGCTAATCGCCACCTACTGCGTCTTCAACAACCAAGACCTCATCTACGAATCCCTCACCTCGGTCGTGAACCTCGTAGACGAAATCAGGCTCTACGACGGTCGGTTCCTCGACTACAAATGCCATTGCGGGAGCGACCACGACAACAGCTGCGACCGCACCATGGACGAGATAGACCAGTTCGGCAGGGACAACCCGGGCCACGCCCCCATCAAGGTCAACTATCTTCCGCCGATGCTCGAATCTGAGAAACGCACCAAGATGATGTCGGATGTACCGGAGGGCGATATGGTCTTCGTCATCGACGACGACGAGTTGTTCTTCGGCGACCCCCGCCCGGTGAGGGAGTTCGCGGAGAAGCCGACGGCCAAGTTCGCCTACATGGACTTCCTCTTCGCGGGCAACGGGCACGGGACCGGCGTGACGATACCTCTGGCTCGCCTCTTCGTGAGGACGCCGGGGCTCGGCTACGAGCAATACTATCGTCTCCACGACAGAGACGGGCTGGTCGTTGACATGAAGGCGGACAACCTGCGGGTGCCGTATGGCCGTCGTCAGCCGCAGCGGACTTACATCCACCCGAGCGCGAGGATATGCGAACTGTGGCTGGGATACCGAGACAAGAAAAGAGACGCGGCGAGAACCGCTTATAACAACCTGATAGCAAATCGAGGATGGAAGTAATGTCATATCCGCCCTACTATTCCCCTCAGCCTCCGAGCCCTGTCTCCGACCCAAGGTTGGCCAACAAGCAGACCCCGGTTCTAATCTACCAGATAGACACCGGCGTCTTCAAGATTTGGCTGAGTGCCCCCCCTTGGGCAGAGGCAGGGAGCACCACCCGGTTCACCTTCACCGCCATCCATGTCAAAGACGGCCTAATCGGCGGCTCCGCCACACCATATGCCTCTGGCCCCACCGCTGCCATCCTCGACGGGAGCGGCAACACCGTCACGACAGGGATAACCTTGGGCACGGTCACGGCAGACCCGACCCAGTCAGGCAACTACTACATCGATGTCACCTTCGCCTCGACGGTAGCCAACGGAGACTACGAGATTCAGTGGACGGCCACCTACACTCCCATCCTCGGGCCACCCGCGCTCACGCTCTATGCGCGCCGAGCAATCAGGCTCCAGAAGACCACCGCGCCGTCGAAGTTCTTTTTCAAGGACACCAGCAAGTTCTAGGTGACCTCGATTGGTGGCCGACCCCATCCAGATGCTCTACAACCTGCTGACCGACCCAGACGACGGGATAGTAATCACGGCAGACGACGGGAGTTCCCAGATGGGGCCTAACATCGGCACACCGCCGACGGTCGATGTCAAGATACATCCCTACCAGCAGGAGGACGAGACGCAGATTCCACTCGTCGTGATTGGCCCTCGAACGCTGGCGACCGCTCAGCCTCTGGTCGGCCTGAGTTGGACTGAGATTCACGAGACCATCGAAATCAGGGTGGTCACTAGGACATGGGACGGCGGAGACTTCGGGTTCACCTCTGAGGGCAACTCGGCGAGGAACAAACTGCTTGAGAACGTCAGGTCGATAGTCAAGAGCGCCAAGTCCAATCCCGACGGCGCATACAACTTCGTCTACATGAGGGTCATAGACCCGGGCACCCGCAACCCCGATATGCCGGAGGGCGTCCCTCTCTACAAGACCTCCATGGGGGTCGAAGTGGTCTGGCTAGAGTAGCCTGAGTTAAAGAGAGCCACGAGGTCTGACCGAGACGTATGGTCTCGGTAGGCGCTCAGACCACTGTCGTCACTGGCGTTAATGCCTCGCTCGTCCTCAACGGTAACACCTATCTCGTCGCCCGCAACTTCACGGCGAAATGGGGCAACAACCTCACCGAGGAGGGCGTCACGGGAACCGACATCCCCATCATACTGACAGAGAAGTTCCACGGCGAGTGCGACATGGAGGTAATCTACTCGACAGAGAACACCGGAGCCAACGAGCAGTTCACCAAGCTCTTCATCCTCACCAACGGCGGAATCGTGGCGATAAGCCTGACTTGGACGGGCAAGGACACCAGCGGCACCACGAGGACGTTCACTCTCGGCACCTT
>Ga0307477_10001414_pt1 | contig 20362 bp, 13 predicted proteins | sample atmos_gasesECM2C_FD_203316 | JGI IMG/M metagenome (GOLD analysis project Ga0307477, IMG submission 203316) | Hardwood forest soil microbial communities from Morgan-Monroe State Forest, Indiana, United States - atmos_gasesECM2C_515 | ecosystem: Environmental > Terrestrial > Soil > Temperate...
GGGACGCTGGGGGCACGGCAAAAGGGGCCGGGCATCGAGCGTCCCCGAGGGGCGCTGACCCCCGACAAGGCGTGGGACCTGGCCAAGCGCTACGTGCCCTTCTTGATGGTGATGGGGGTGCTGCTGGCGCTGGTGGCCCAAGCGCCCACCACCCGCGCTCCGCAGGCGGCCTTGTCGTCGCCGGCCGCCACGGGGTTGGGGGGCTCGGGCGGCGGGTCTTCCACCGCAGCGTCGGGCAACGCCGCGGCAGCTGGCGCAGCGGCGGCCCAAGGAGCGGCGAACGCCGCCGGTGCCGCCGCCAACGGCATCGCCCGAAGCGGCGTGAAGTGCGGGGCGGGCGTGCTGCAGGTGCCGTGGTCGCCGTACGCCCCGCCGTGCGCGCCGGCCTGGTCGGGCGACAACGGCGGGGCCACCGCTCCCGGGGTCACGGCGTCCACCATCACGATCTCCTACCGGGAGGAGGGCGAGTCGAGCGATGTGAACGCGGTGCGCTCGATCATGCCCGGCGTGCTCCCCACCGACAGTCAGGTGCTCTACGACCTGAATGTCTTCCTGCAGGCGTTCAACAAGGAGTACGAGCTGTACGGACGGCACGTGGTGCTGAAGCCCTACATGGCCCAGGGCGACGCCATGCAGGAGATGGTCGGGCAGGACACCCAAGGCGCCCAGGAGGACGCGGCGACGGCCGCCAGTATGGGGGCGTTCGCCGACCTCACGCCTCTGCCCACTGGGCCGTATGACCAGGCGCTGGTGCAGAACCATGTCATCGCCATGAACCAGCTGCTCACGTCCAACCAGTACCTGCACAGTTCGGCGCCCTACGCCTACTCGATGATCCCCACGCTCGACGACCTCGGGCAGTTGCTCGTCACCATGGGATGCAACATCGGCTCCACCAACGTGAGCTTCGCCAAGGATTCGTCACTGAACGGCAAGGCCCGGGTCTTCGGCGCCATCCTCCTCGAGGACCCCCAGTACCAGGGCCTCGAGAACGAGATGGTGAACGGTCTCAAGCAGTGCGGGGTGAAGATCCCCGTGGTCGTCAACTACACGCTCGACCTGTCCACCATCCAGCAGCAGATGCAGAACGCCATCTCGCAGATGAAGGCGAACAACGTCACCACCATCTTGTGTGGTTGCGATCCGGTGGGGAACATCTACGTCACCCAGGCCGCCGACCAGCAGAACTACGGACCGGAGTGGTTCTCCGAGTGGCTGCCGCCGCAGTTCGAGCGCCTCTACTCCCAGGACCAGTGGGCGCACTCCGTCGAGGTGGGGCTCGGGCCTTCGATCCCGGAACAGAGCGAGGAGTCCTACAAGGTCTTCAAGATGGTCAACCCAGGTGGGGAGCCCGCCGAGGCGCAGTTCTGGTACATCTACTACCAGCTGCTGTATCTGTTCAACGGATTGCAGGCAGCCGGGCCCGACCTCACGCCTGCCACCTTGCTGGCCGGCTACCAGCACCTTCCCCAGACCCAGCTCGGCCAGGTGGGGCAGTGGACGTACGGATCGGGCATCTACTGGCCCTTCTCCGAAGCGCAGATCTCGTACTGGGTGCCGTCGAAGAGCAATGCCTTCGACGGCAAAGCCGGGGACTACAACCCATGCTTCGGCGGACAGTGGTACTCGCTGTTCCAACCGAGCGCCATCCCCAAGGGCCTCGACTGCCCCGGGCTGTCGTGACGCGCCGGTGCGCGGCCGTGTCTCGGGCGACGTCGTGACCGGCGCGTCAGCGTGAGGAGCGCGTCAGCGTGACGGGCGTGGCGTCGTTGATGGAGGGTGTGAGCCCGCGCCTTCGGACGGCGGCGGGGTGGGTGCTCGGCGTCGTGGCCTTGTTCGTGGCGGGAGAGGTGCTTCTCCCCAAGGGGCTCGACTCCGGCGCAGTGGCGCTGGGTGTGGTGTTCGGATGCCTCGACGCCCTGGTGGCCATGGGGCTCGTGCTCGTGTTCCGGGCCAGTCGCGTCATCAACTTCGCCCAGGCCAGCTTCGGAGGCCTGGCGGCGGCGGTGATGCTGGTCATGATCGTCGCCTGGCACGTCCCCTACCTGTTGGCGGCGCCGGTGGCCCTGGTGGTGGCGCTCGGAAGCGGGGCCGCCACCGACCGTCTGGTGGTTCGCCGCCTGGCTCGCTCGCCGCGCCTGCTCCTCACGGTGGCCACCATCGGCGTGGGTCAGGTGGTGGCTGCCCTGCAGCTCGGCCTGCCCGCCCTGCTGGCCAAGAAGTTGAACGCATTCTCCGTCTACACCACGCCGCTGCACGGGCTCCACTTCTCCATCCACACCACCTACTTCACCGGTGACGCCGTGCTGGCCGTGGTCGTGGTCGTGGTCGTGCTCGTCGGGCTGGCCTGGTTCCTGGCCCGGACCGACCTGGGACTGGCCATCCGCGCCGCCGCCGACTCCAACGAGCGCGCCGTGCTGCTCGGCATCCCCGTGGGCCTGCTATCGCTCGTCACCTGGACCTTGGCGGCGGGAATGTCGGGGTTGGGCACCATGCTGGCCGTCCCCGTCGAAGGGCAGAACCTCGGTCAGGTCATCGGTCCCGAAGGGCTCCTCGTCCCGCTCGCCGCCGCCGTCATCGCCCGCATGGAGAGCCTGACCACGGCGTTCTTCGCCGCCGTCGGCATCGGCATCTTCGAGTCGGTCGTGTTCTGGAGCTATCCACGCTCCTCCAGCGTCGACCTCGGCGTGTTCCTCGTCATCCTGGTGGCGCTGTTGCTCCAGCGCCGTCGCATGGGGCGCATGCAGGCCGCTATGGGGGACCTGCTCTCGGTGAAGCCGATCCGTCCCGTCCCGGCGCAGGTGCGCCAATTGGCCTCCTACAAAGCCGGTCGTTTCTCCGTGGGAGTGCTGGTGGCGCTCCTCGCCGTGGCGGTGGTGCCGTTGGCGCTCAGCAGCGGACAGCTCTTCGTGGCCGCATCGGCGGCCATCTTCGGCATCGTGGCGGTTTCCCTGGTGCCCCTGTCGGGGTGGGCGGGACAGGTCTCACTGGGACAGTTCGCCCTAGCCGGTGCGGGAGCGGGGGCGACCGGCGCACTGCTCGTGCACTTCGACGTGGACCTGTTCCTGGCCCTCGGCGTGTCGGCGGTGGTGGGGGCGGCGGTGGCGGTGGCGATCGGGCTGCCGGCCCTGCGCATTCCCGGGACGTACCTGGCCGCGGTGACCATGGCCTTCGCCGTGCCGGTCTCCACCTACTTCTTGAGCCAGATCTACTTCCCCGGCATCGCCGAGACGGACGTGGTGCGTCCCGTGCTGTTCGGCAAGGTGAGCCTCGAGTCGCCGCGCACCTTCTACTGGCTGTGTCTGGCCTTGCTGGTGGTGGCCCTGCACCTGACGCGCAACCTGCGCAACAGCCGCGCCGGGCGGGTGATCCTCGCCACCCGCGACAACGAGATGGCGGCGGCGAGCTTCTCCATCTCGCCGCTGCGGACCAAGCTCTTCGCTTTCGCCTTCTCGGGGGCCATGGCGGCCGTGGCCGGCGGTCTCTACATCGTCGCCAACCGCGGCTTGGGGTTCTCGGGCATCGACCCCGAGCTCAGCATCGACGTGTTCCTCATGGTCGCCATCGGGGGGCTCGGGTCCACGACCGGTGCCGTCCTCGGCGTCGTCTACGTGGAGGCCATGCAGTACCTGCTGCCCGGCTACGCCCAGCTGCTCGCCACCGGCGGGGGGCTGCTGCTCTTGCTGCTCGTGGTCCCGGGCGGCCTCGGCCAGATCGTCTTCGACGTGCGTGACCGCCTGTTCGCAGCGCTGGCCCGGCGCAAGGGCATCGAGAGCTCGGCGCTGTGGGAGTCGGCTCGCTTCGAGCCCGCCCTCGCCCGAGGCGGTCATGGTGACGGTCATGGTGACGGTCATGGTGACGGTCACGGCGACGGGGAAGATGCCCGTGACGGAGACGGACTCCGCGGCCATCGCCTCGACGCCGGCGGCGGGCCGCCCATGCTCGAGTGTGCCGGGGTCGGCGCCGCCTACGGCCCGGTGGACGTCCTGTTCGGCGTGGACATGGCGGTGCGTCCGGGCGAGATCGTCGGGCTGCTGGGCACCAACGGCGCAGGGAAGTCGACGATGTTGCGGCTCGTCTCGGGCCTCATGGCCAACAAGGGCGGGCGCATGCGCTTCGAAGGTGACGACCTCGCCGCCATGAGCCCGCTCGAGCGGGTGAAGCGCGGTCTCGTCACGGTCCCCGGCGGCCGGGGGGTGTTCCCCTCGCTGACCGTCGAGGAGAACCTGCACGTGGCGGGATGGCGAGCCCGGCGCGACGGCCGGTCACCGGAGCCGGCGCTCGAAGAGGTGCTCGAGCTCTTTCCGCCCTTACGGGCGCGCTGGCACACCAAGGCCGGCAATCTGTCCGGCGGCGAGCAGCAGATGCTCACCATCGCCCAGGCCTGGTTGTGCAACCCGCGCCTGCTGCTCATCGACGAGCTCAGCCTGGGACTGGCCCCGGTCGTCGTGGCGGGCCTGCTCGACGCCGTGCGCCAGCTGGTACGGCGCGGGGTGACGGTGGTCGTGGTGGAGCAGTCGGTCAACCTCGCCATCGAGCTGGCCGAGCGGGCGGTGTTCATGGAGCGCGGCCAGGTGCGCTTCTCCGGCCCCACCGCCGAGCTGATCGGCCGTGACGACCTGCTGCGCTCGGTGTTCCTGCACAGTGGGCCGGCAGAGCCCTCCGGCGAGACCGGGCTCCGCTTGTCGGCGCGCCGACGGCGAGAGCAGTCGAGCCCGCTCGGAGGCCGCCCCGAGGTCTTCGCCGTCCGGGAGATCCGCAAGCACTTCGGCGGGGTGCTGGCCCTCGACGACGTCTCCTTCTCGGTGGGCGAGGGGGAGATCCTCGGCATCATCGGCTCGAACGGCGCCGGAAAGACCACCCTCTTCGACATCTGCTCGGGATTCCTGGCTCCTGACGCCGGGCACGTCGGCCTCGACGGCGTCGACATCACCGCCTTGAGCGCCCCGTCGAGGGCCAAGCGGGGGATGGGCCGCATCTTCCAGGATGCCCGGTTGTTCCCGGCCCTGACCGTGGCCGAAGTCCTGGCGGTGGCCTTCGAGCGGCACATCGAGGTGCGCGACCCGATTCTGTGCATGGCCAACATGAGTTCGGTGCGCCGATCCGAGGCCCAGGTGGCAGAAGGCGTGGACGAGCTGCTCGAGCTGCTGCACCTCACCCGTTATCGCGACAGCTTCGTCTCCGAGCTGTCCACCGGCACGCGTCGCATCGTGGAGCTCGGGTGCACCATGGCCCACGCCCCGTCGCTGCTCCTGCTCGACGAGCCGTCGTCGGGCCTCGCCCAGCGGGAGACGGAGCGACTGGGCGGGTTGCTCCTCGAGCTTCAGGGCACGACCGGCGCCACCATGGTCCTCATCGAGCACGACATCCCGCTCGTGAGCTCGGTGGCCGACCGCTTGCTGTGCATGCACCTGGGCGGGGTGTTGTGCGAGGGCCCTCCCGACGACGTGCTCGCCGACCCCGCCGTGGCTGCCTCCTATCTCGGTGAGAGCGACGCCGCCGTGGCGCGATCTGGGATCCGAGCCGCCGTGTTCGGCGCCGGTCTTGGGTCTTCGAGGTCGCCGTCCATCGACGGCGGGCCGGACAGGCCGTCGTGAGCGATCTCGTCTCTCGGATGCGGGACGGCGTGAGCCGCTCGGTGCAGTCGATCACCTCGCGCAAGTACCTCGTTGGTGCGGTGCTGGCGTGGGTGCTGGTCGTCTACCTCGCCTCCTCACCTTCGCTGCGGTCCGCCGAGAGGCCCTCGCCGGGACCGGTCCACCCGGTTCCCGCCGCGGCCGCTCCGGGGTTCGCCGCTCCCAGCTTCTCCACCCCCAACCTGAGCACGGCTCCGTTCAGCTCTTCGGGCTTCGGACCGTTCATCTCGCCGACGCTGTCGTTCGGACCTTCACCCGCGCCGCCATCCACGACCCCGCTCAGTTGCCCGTTCCCGATCCCCCAGTCGCAGACCACTCCGTTCGACCCCGGCATCTTCCTTTCCTTCGAGGGCCCGTTCATCGAGCTGGCCGGCCCGTTCTCCTCCTATTTCATCCCGACGCTCGGCGAGATCGCCCCCCTCGTGCCGATCGCCACCCCGCTCGTCTACATCTCGGAGCCGGTGATGAACGCCGTGACTCCGGACGTCTCCACGGTGGTGACCGACTACGTGGCGATCACCGACACCGCCGGGCTCAACTCCCCGCAGGAGCAACAGTACGCGGCCCAGTTCGAGCCCTACTGGCTCCAGCTCCTCGGCTCGCTCACCCCCGTCGAGCAGCAGCTGTCGTCGAGCACGGCCGGGCAGTGCTTGGTGCTGTTCGAGAACGAGCTCGCCGTCATGGACTCGCAGCAGAACCTGCCGCCGCTGCCCTCGCTGCCCTACATCCCTTCCGGAATTCCCCCGGGGTCGTCGTCGGCCGCCGTGGCCCAGGCGGCTGCCGCCGATACCCGTTCTCCCTTCGCCCAGCTCACCGTGCCCTGGTCCGGAGGCATCCCGGCCGGGTTGCCCGCCGCCGTGTCGACCCTTCGCTCGGCGGGCAAGCCGGTGCTCGTCCAGCTGGTGGACCAGCCCTCGACCGGGCAGGCAGTGGGCGGCACGGGATTTCCCGACTTCGTGGCCGAGGTGGTGCACGAGCTTCCCGCTGCATCGGCGTTCGAGGTGGACGCGCCGGCGGCCGACCCGAGCGGTGCGGCCCAGATGGCCGACCTCGTGCACGGCTTGGCCAGCGCCGATCTCACCCGCCTGCCCGGACAGCTCATCGGCGTGGGCGTTCCCGCCGCGGCAGAGGGTGCCGCCGCTCCTGGCTTCTGGTCCGGCTTCAAGGGGGCGATGAAGGGACTGCAGGCCAACATGGTCGACTTCGTCGCTGCCGGCCTCACACCACAGGCGCAGGGCAGCGCGGCGGCAGACAGTGCCGAGGCCGCTCAGTCGGCTCGGAGCCTCGAGTCGTCCTTCACGACGCTGGGCGGCGTGCCGGCCGACGTCCCGGTGTTCGGGACCGTCTCGCTCGACAGCTCGGATCCGGTGACCGTGGCGTCGGTGCAGCAGGAGCTCGCCTCCTATCTCGCCGCCCTGCGCGGACTGCACGTGAGCGCGCTCGGCATCGCCACCGGCTGAACGGCACCGTCGTCGTCTGACGCGGCATCGCCACCGGCTGAACGGCACCGTCGTCGTCATCGGCTCGGGTGGTTTCGTCCGGCGCCACTACCATCGACGGCTGTGGTGGAGCGTAGGTGGGTGGAGCGCTGGATCGCCGGCTACGACAAGGCGTGGCGCGCACCGGGGACGGCGATGTTGGCCGAGCTCTTCACCCCGGACGTCGTGTACCTCGTGTCCCCCTGGGCCGAACCAGTCGCCGGCCTGGACGCGCTGCGTGCGCTTTGGGAGGCCGAGCGCCACGGCCCGGACGAGAGCTTCACCTTCGACGCTCGGGTGCTGGCCGTCGAGATGGAGACCGCCGTCGTGCGCGCCGACGTCGAGTACCACGATCCGCCTCGGTCATGGCGCAACCTCTGGGTGATCGTGTTCGCCCCGGGCGGGCGCTGCGCCCGGTTCGAGGAATGGCCTTTCGGCCCGACGACGCCAGAGGGCCACGCCTGATCGGTCCATCGAAGGGCCCGTCTCCCGGGAGACGGAACATGATCTGGCCTTGTTCCCGGACGTGAGGGCCTTTGTGCCCTAGGGAACTCCGGTCCTGTCTGGTTGGGTGTCGGAGGAGGTCGGCGGGGGCCGGGAAAGGGATCGAGATGTTGGAGCTCACAGCACTGGCGGTCAGCGCCGTGGCCACGATGAACCTGCGGCGGGACCTCGATCCCGGCGAGGCGATCGAGGTCGTGTGGCGGCACTACTGCTACGACCCCGACGACGTGTGGTTCCTCGAGGTCCACCGGGTTCGCAACGACTACTTCACCGAGCGGCAAACCGTTCTGGCCCGCTGACATCCCGGTGCCGGCGCCCCCCGGCACGGCCCTCGACCCAGGCTGAAGCCCGACTCCAGCTGCTTGGCCCTGGCAATTAATAACGTCCAGGCACGCTTCGCGCGCACTGTGACTAGTTGACCTCGGCCTGTCCTGCCTAGATCCTGACCGTGCGTGGCGATCAACCGCTGACCAACGGAACCACTGGAATCCCACAACCCGTGGCCGTATGATCTCGCACAGGGGCTAAGCGGGGGGTGACCATGCGGCATGTAGCGCGTCGGCCTGGTTCTGTGGCAAGTCGGGGGGTGCCAGAGGCGAGAAGGCCGAAGTGGCGGCATCGGGCCATGGGGCTCGGGGCTGCCCTGTTCGCTACGGCGCTGGTCACCCCCGCCCTGGCAACCACTGCCTCGGCGGGCCTGCTCTCCACCAGCCCGTACATCGTCGCCACGCCGGGCACGGTCGGCTCACTCCTCGCCCAGAGCGACGTGCTGTCGGTCGGCGGGCAAGTCGTCCAGACCTTGCCGGCAGCGGACGGGGTAGAGGCCAACCTCAACTCCCTCGAGGTGTCGGCCCTCTCGGCCCTCCCGGGGGTCGTGGTCACTCCCGACGTGGCCGTGGCGGTGCAGGGGCTGCCCACCGGTTCCACCCATCCACCGTCCGACGTCTTCTTGAAGCAGACCGGAGCCAGCGGCACCTGGTCGCAGGGAGACACCGGATCCGGGGTCAACGTCGCCGTTCTCGACACGGGCATCGACCCCCTCCCCGACTTCGCCGGCCGTCTGACCGGTGGAGTCGACCTGTCGGGTGAGGGCAATCCCTTCCACGACAGCTACGGACACGGAACGTTCGACGCCGGCTTGATAGCGGGGAACGGCGCCTCGTCCAACGGCAAGTACCAGGGCGAGGCGCCGGGCGCCGGGTTGGTGGCGGTGAAGGTGGCCGGGGCCAGTGGCACCACCGACCTGGCCACGGTCATCGCCGGTGTCGGCTGGACGATCAACAACCGAGCCGCGCTCAACATCGGCGTCCTCAACTTGTCGCTGGGATACGAGCCGCTGGAGTCGTCGGCGATTGACCCCCTCGACACCGCCGTCGAGACGGCGTGGCAGTCGGGCATCGTGGTGGTCGTCTCGTCCGGCAATGCCGGGCCGTTCAACGGGACCGTCCTGTCGCCGGGGGACGACCCGCTGGTGATGACGGTCGGCGCCCTCGACGACGGGGGACAAGGGAACCCCGCCAACGACACCATGACGAAGTACTCCAGCGTCGGGCCGACGAACCCCGACGGTTGGATGAAGCCGGACCTCGTCACCTCCGGCCGTTCGGTCGTGAGCCTGGCCGCTCCCGGGTCGACGATCTACAACAATTATCCAGGCGCCCGGATCGGGTCCGGGAACTTCGTGGGCTCGGGCACATCCTTCAGCACCGCCATCACCAGCGGCGCGGTAGCGCTGTTGCTGTCGGCGCACCCCGGCTACGCCCCTAACACGGTGAAGGGCGTGCTGCTGGCGTCGACTCTTCCGGGCCCGGTCGGCAACCCGGTGGTGGACGGCCACGGCGACCTCGATATCGCCAACGCGCTCGGACTGGCACCGGTGACGCTCAGCCAGCAGCCCAGCCTGGTGGCGGTTCCGATGGGTGGGCTCGTCGGGCTGCTCTCGACTTGGAGCGCGTCCAGTTGGAACCCGGCCGTCTGGTCGAGCATGGGCTGGAACCCGACCGCCGGCACCGCTTGGGACGGGACCGCCTGGGACGGCACCGCTTGGGACGGGACCTCGTTCAACGGCACCGCCTGGGACGGCACCGCCTGGGACGGGACCGCTTGGGACGGCACCGTTTGGGACGGGACTGCGTGGGACGGCACCGCCTGGGACGGCACCGCTTGGGACGGCACGGCTTGGGACGGCACGGCCTGGGACGGTTCTGCATGGAATTGAGGCTCGGGCGTGGTGCGCCTAGGCAGGACGTGAGCCTCCCGGCGGCCGTGCGGCGCATGATCGCCGGCGCCGTGGTTGGAGGCTTGGTCGTGCTGGGCGTGTCCGTGGCCGACCTGGTCCGGACGCCTCCGCTCACCGTCGTGCAGTTCGGCATCGTGGCGGTGGTGGGGGCGCTCCTCATGGCGAGCTGGGCGTGGCCGCTGCGGGTGTCGGTGGGCAAGGAATCGCGAACGGTTCATTTCGACGAGTACGCCTTGATCGTGCTCATCCTGTTGGTGCCGGCCGCCGCCGCCGTGGTCACCTTCGCCGTCGCCACCGTCGTCGCTCAAGCGTTCTGCCGGCGGTCGCTGGGAAAGTCGGCGTTCAACGTCGGCCAGGTCCTGATCTCGGTCGGGGCCGGGGTCGTGGCCTTCCGCTCGGCGGCACCGGCAGGAGGCATTCTCGGCCCCCAGGGGCTGGCGGCACTGGCCGGGGGATCCCACTTCTACTGGGCCCTGGGGGCGGCGATCTTGGCGGCCGCCGTGTACGTCGTCGTGAACGCGGGGTCCGTCATCGCCGTCATGGTCGCCAACCGCACGTCGTTGCCCACCGCCATCGGCAATGGCTTCGATCTACCCTTCACCTTGGGAAGCATCATCGTCGCCTTGGCGACCGCCGTCATCGTCGCCGACGATCCCTGGCTCTTGGCACTCGCCGTCGCCCCGCCCCTCATCTTCCGCAGGGTGCTCGCCGACCAGTTCGAGGCCAGACGGGACCGGGCCCGGGTGCGGGGACTGTTCGAGGCCACGCTGCACGCCAACCGGTCCATGGGCGAAACGAACGTGTCCGAGGCCATCCTGTCATCGGCACGCACCCTGCTCCGTTGCACCGACGCCTCGCTGACCGACCATCAGGTCGAGGGTTGCCTGCAGTCACGGGTGGTGCTTCCCGATCGCCACGTCTGGCTCACTGTGTCGGGTCGCAGCCGCACCGAGCCCTTCGACGCTGCCGACCAGGGCCTGCTCGACGCCCTGGCCGCCGTGTGCACCGGGGCGCTCTCCAACGCCTGGCTCTACGAGGAGGGCCGCCTTCAGCGCGAGCGGCTCTCGGCCATCACCTCGAGCATGGCCGAAGGCGTGTGCGCCCTCACCGCCACAGGCGAGATCACCTTCCTCAACCCGGCCGCCGCCGCCATGCTGGGTTGGGGGCCGACCGACTCTCAGGGTCCCGGGGGCATCCTCGCCGGCCGCGGCGTGGGATACCGGGCCCCGAGCTTCATCTTGAACCCCGCCCGGCGAGCTGTGGAGACGGCGACCACCGTGACCGGCTACGACACCCGGTTCGAGCGAGCCGACGGCTCCATTCTTCACGTCGCCTTCACCGCTTCGCCCATCGTCAACCAGGGGGCGCCCCCGGGCGCGGTGGTGGTGTTCCGTGACATCACCGAGCGCAAAGAGTTCGAGGAGCGCCTGGCCCGCCACGCCTTCCATGACTCGCTCACCGGGCTGCCCAACCGGCGTCTGTTCCTCGACCACCTCGACCATGCCCTGCGCCGCTCGTCGCGCAGCCACGAGACGCACGCCGTCCTCTTCGCCGACGTGGACCGGTTCAAGCTCATCAACGACAGCCTGGGCCACCACGCCGGGGACCATCTGCTCGTGGCCATCGCCGAGCGCCTCCAGACTTCCATGCGTGCCGGCGACATGCTGGCCCGCTTCGGCGGCGACGAGTTCACGATCCTGCTCGAAGGGGTCTCCAGTCCCGAGGACGCCGAGACGGCGGCCAAGCGGATCATGGCCCACATGCGCCGTCCCATCTCGCTCCCGGACGGCCATGAGGTGGTGGCGTCGCTGAGCATCGGCATCGCCCTCACCATGGCCGGCCAGACTCGTGACGACCTGCTGCACGACGCCGATGTGGCCATGTACCAAGCCAAGGGGAAGGGCCGCGACGGGCACTACGAGCTGTACGACGTCGACGCCATGGGCGCCCGCTCCGCCGAGCGCATCGAGCTCGAAGCGGGATTGCGTCGTGCGCTGCGCCGCCGGGAGCTCGAGGTCCAGTACCAGCCCCTCTTCTCCATCGCCGACCGGCGCATCGTGGGCGCCGAGGCCCTGGTGCGCTGGAACCATCCCGAGCGAGGGCTGCTCGGGCCCGCCAGCTTCATCGGATTGGCCGAGGAGTCCGGGCTCATCCTCCCTCTCGGCCGCCACGTCCTCGAGGACGCCTGCCGTCAGGCGCATCGGTGGCAGGAGGCCTTCGGGGTCAAGCTCGTGGTCAGCGTCAACCTGTCCGCCCGGCAGTTCCAGCAGGCCGGCCTGGTGGAGGAGATCGAGGCGATCCTCGCGCAGACGGAGGTCGATCCTTCTCAGCTCTGTCTCGAGATCACGGAGAGCCTGGCCATGGAGGACGTGGCCCGTACCCGGGAGATCCTCCTTAGCCTGAAGAAGGTCGGGATCCAGGTGGCCATCGACGACTTCGGGACCGGCTACTCGGCCCTCGGCTATCTCACCCACTTCCCGGTCGACGTGGTCAAGATCGACCGCAGCTTCGTCGAGGGCGTGGAGGTCGACCCGGTCAAGTCGGCCATCGTGTCGGCGGTCATCCGCCTGTCGGAGGCGATCGGCACCGTCACCGTGGTGGAAGGCGTGGAGACCGAGCGCCAGCTTCGCCACCTGCGTGCCCTCGGATGTCCAGAGGCGCAGGGCTTCCACTTGGCCCGCCCCATGGCTGCGCGCCAGGTGGACGAGGTGCTGCGGGCCCAGCTCGGCACCCGGCCCGAGATGGCAGCGGTGAGCTGACCTTCCGTATCGTCACCTCGAACGCCCGGTGGTGGCCCCGGTAGCAGGCGGGCCCCAGGCCGTCCCCTCGTTCCCTCTCAACCCGACCGGCGTGCCGCCTCCGCCGCCTGGTCTCCTAGACGTGGCGTCCAGCCCAACGTGACGCTTTGTCTATAGATCGTTTCGGCGCGTCATCCGATACTCAATCAAAGTCGTCTGACGACTGTCGACGAGCGATCGCATCGGGAGGACGTGCATGAGCCTGAACCACGGGTCGACGTTGAGGGCGCCCGTGGTCATCGGTGTGGTGGACGCCCAGTGGCGCGTGGGCCGGGTCAGCACCGATGTCGGGTCGTTGCTCGGGTACGAGGCCTCCGAGTGCGTGGGCGCCGGGGTTTTGGTAGCCGTCCATCCTGAGGACCTCTCGGCGCTGCTCTTCGGCGTCGGCCACGCCGTGGAGAGTGGGATGAGTGCTCGCCTCGACCTGCGCTTGTGGCACAAGAGCGATGGATGGGCCCCCACCAAGGTGGTCGTCTCCCCGCTCGATCCAGGCGAGCCTTTCCCCTTCGGTTTCGTGGCCACCCGGGCCGAGCACCCGCCCAGCGAGGATCTGGAGACTCGCCTGGCGGCGTTGGAGATGCGCCTGCACCGCATCGCCCTCGAAGTCCACTCCGCCGGTATGACCGCCTCGGGTCCTTCCGACAGCCCCCGTGCGCTCGAACCAGGCGCCCTCGGATCGTTGAGCGGGAGGCAGACCGAGATCCTCGACCGTCTCACCCGGGGTCAGCGAGTCCCGACCATCGCCCGCGAGCTCGGCATCAGCCAGAGCACGGTCCGCAATCACCTGTCGCTCATGTTTCGGAAGTTGAAGGTGCGATCCCAGTCGGAGTTACTGGAGCTCGTGCAACGTGGAGGGCCCGTCACTTAGGCGCAATGCCTAGCAACAAGTGACCCGGCGTCCATAGACACCGCTCGTCGAACTGCCGATGCTGTGTCGGGGGCAATTGCAGGGGCGAAATAGGAGCGACTGTGATGGGGCCGCAACTCATGTCGGGAATGTCAGGACGATCCGAGGACGCTCGCATCCCAGGTGTCGTCGACGACCTCGCCGGCTTCCCGGGCGTGGCGTCGACGGGGCGCGTGCTCTCGCGCCGGGAGTTCCTTCGCATGCTCGACGTGCTGGGCCGCTTAGCCGGCGGCCGGCGACAGCTGGTGCTGCTCCTCACGGACGTGAGCCACTTCGATTGGATCAACGACGCTTTCGGGCACGAAGCCGGCGACCACGTGCTCGCTGTGCTCGCAGAAGCGATTGGGCGAGTCGCCGGCGCCACCTCGGTAGTGGGCAGGCTCGATGGAGACCAATTCGGGATCCTCGCCTTCGTCGAGTCGGAGAGGGCGGCGTTGGACTTAGCCGGGGAGATCCTCTCCGTCGTGCGCGCTCCACTCGCCGTGGACGGCGAGCTCGTCCATGTGAAGGCCCGAGTCGGGATCTGCCCCTACGTCCTGCACGACGATCCAGCGGCCGCCACGCTCCGCTATGCGGGCGCCGCTTTGTCCGAGGCCAAGCGCCGGGACGCCGACGAGCCCGTGTTCTCGTCACTTGCTGACAGGCAGGCGGTCGAGCGTCGTGCATCCACGTATCGGTCGTTGCACCGGGCCCTCGAAGCCCGCGAGCTCGGCGTCGCCTATCAGCCCGTCGTGAACCTACGGTCGGGCGACGCCGAAGGGCTCGAGGCATTGCTGCGGTGGCGCACGCGCGATGGGCTGCAGATCGGGCCCGAGGAGATCGTGCCCATCGCCGAGGAGACGGGACTCATCGGTCCCCTCGGCCAATGGGTCCTCGACGAAGCGCTGTCCACGGCGGCAGGCCGCTCTGCGGCGCTGGGGCGGCCGATCGGCGTGGCGGTGAACTTGTCTGCCCGCCAGTTCGGTGATCCCGATCTCGTTGCCGCGGTGGCCAGAACGCTCGAATGCCATCACGTCCCACCCTCGCAGCTGGCCATCGAGGTGACCGAGAGCCTGGCCGTCGACGAGAAGAGAGCGGCGCGGATCTTCGCCGAGTTGCGGGCCCTCGGCTGTCGCGTCGGCCTCGACGACTTCGGCACCGGGCAGTCCTGCCTCAGCTACCTGCGGTCGCTCCCCATCGACTTCATCAAGATCGACCGGTCATTCGTGGTCGAACTGGATCGCGACCGGCGCGCCCAGCGCCTGGTCCAAACCATCGTCGCCCTGGCTCGTGACCTCGGGCTGGTGACGGTGGCCGAGGGTGTCGAGACGGAAGCGCAGCGCCTGGCCGCCGCCGACGCCGGCTGCGAGTACGGGCAGGGCTATCTGTTCGGTCGCCCCGAGCTCGAGGCATAGGGGCTGTCTTGAGCCTGCAGCCGGGCGTGCTCCTCTTGGGCCAGCGGCCGGCGACCGGCACCGGTTGCCCTGGCTCCTCTCCGGTGGTTGGATTCTCCTGGCCAGAGGAGACGGACATGGTCGAGGTCGGGCATGCTCCGCAAGGCGGCGGGTCGCCCACCGAGGGCTCGTCTCCGTCCTCGTACGAGCGGCGAGGGCCCACTTGGCCCTTCGCTTCCGCCGGCTCCGACGAGCTCGGCAGTGCCCTGGGTCGGTGCGCCTTCCCACTTTTCGTATGGACAGGAGACGGTGTCGCCCGCCTGGCCAACGAAGCTGCTGCAGCCCTGCTCGGGGAACCATTGACGGCCGTGGTCGGCCACCCGATGCTCGATCGCTTCAGTCCCCGCGATGAGGTGGCGCGGGTGGCGGAGGCCCTCTTCACCGGGTCCCTTGTCGGATCACAGGCGAAACGGATCCTGACGAGGACAGACGGCGAGGAAGTCGAGGTGTGGGTTTGGACGCGGGTCGTCGAGCTCGATGGTCACCTGGCGGCCGTGAGCCTCGTCATGCCGACATCGGAACTGGCGAGTTTGGGACGCGACCCGGCCACGCCGTGGCGAGACCTGGTGGCGGTCGCCATCGGCATCGCCGACTGCCATTGGGTCATGAGGGCGATCACCCACGACGTCGGCCACGTCTTCGGATACGACGTCGAGCAGCTCCTCGGGCGATCGTTCCTCGATCTGGTCCACCCCGACAGTTTGGGCTACGTCTCGAGCGACGAGGGCGGGCCTCCCACCTCCCCGATCACCATCCCGGCCGTCATGATGAAAGACCCGAGCGGGAGTTGGGTGACGGTATGTCTGCTGGTGGCCCCCTTACCGGCGCAAAGCGACGGGGCGGTGATCTTTGCGGTGGTCGGGCCGCCGCCTCCGTCGTGGTCAACCGCAGAGCGTGTCACAGAACTGGAAATGCGCCTCAGGCGCATCGGTGCTGAGATCAGGGCGGCCGGCGTGCTGGAGAACGTGAGCATCCTTCGGAGTCAGGTCGACCACCCCGAGCTCACCGAGCTCACCACCCGCCAGTGGGAGATCCTGAGCCTGCTTCTTGAAGGGATGCGGGTGCCGTCCATCGCTGCCCGGCTCTACGTGAGTTCGAGCACGGTTCGCAATCACCTGGCCACGATCTTCCGGAGGTTCGGGGTGCACTCGCAGGCCGAATTGCTCGAGCTCCTGCGGAGTCCCCCCGATGAGGCTGACGCTCAGTCAACTGGCCTGGAGCCAACCTGAGAGCACGAGCGGGAAGGCGGGGGGACTGAGCGTCATACCGGCCGGGTCTCGAGCTTCGCCGCTCGCCAGCAGGCCACGCAGGTGCTTCACATCTCCGAAGGCGGTGAGCTTCCGTCCTCGGTCGTCGACGCACCTGAGCACCGCCACTTCTTCGAGCCCCTCCAAGTGATCGTCGGCTTCCTCCGTGACGAGGCCGCGCTTGACTGCTTCCTCGCGGCGCCAGATCTCGTACTCGATGGCGCGAACGCGCGTGGGTGCCTGCATGACGCCTGCCCGGCCGTCACCGAGGAGTTGGTTTCATCCGAGCCTTCGATGATGTCGGTAGCCGTCCAGGCTGTCCAGCCCGCCACCGAATCGGAAACGTCCAGCTCACCGGGCCACCTCGGCCCGCTGGCCCTGGGGGCGGCTTCCGTCCGCGCTCGGACCTGGCCTTTTGCCGCACCGGCGCGGCCTTGTGCTCTCGGCAACGATCCGACAACGGGAGTTCACCCAATGATCACTCATGCGTCGATCCTTGTTCGCGTCACGTTTACTTCGACTCTGTAGTTCTTTCGCCGTGAAAACACCGCGGGCGGGAGGACGGGTGGGGACGTGGCAGACACCGCTGTGAAGCCGGGTTGGATCTCCGGGCGCGACCCGGGAAGGCCCCAGCGGATCCTGGTCGTCGAGGACGAGGAGTCCTATCGAGAGGCGCTCGAGGCCGGGCTCACCAAGGAGGGATTCGAGGTCGAGCTGGCTGCCGATGGCCCTGATGGGCTGCGCCGGTTCACCGCTAATCCTCCCGACCTGGTGCTGCTCGACCTGATGCTCCCGGGCATGACGGGGACCGAAGTGTGCCGGCGCATGCGACAGATGTCGCCGGTGCCGGTGATCATGGTCACCGCCCTCGATGCCGAGGTCGACGTCGTCTACGGGTTCGAGCTCGGGGCGGCCGACTACGTGACGAAGCCGTATCGCCTGCGCGAGCTCGTCGCCCGGATCCAGGCCGTGCTGCGCCGGGTGAACCCACCCGAGCTCCCGACCCTCCTGCCCCTGCGGCTCGGCCTCGGCCCTCCGTCGGAGATCGTCACGGCTGGGCCGGTCACCATCGACTTCGCCCGCCGCGAGGTCACCTATCTGGGCGAGGTCGTCCATCTCTCCCGACGGGAGTTCGACCTGTTGGCGCTCCTTCTCACGCCCCCCGGGCAAGTCCGTACACGCGACGAGCTCATCGATCGTCTGTGGTCGGGCCTCGATCTGGCCGACACCCGGACGCTCGACACCCATATCCGCAGGCTTCGGGTGAAGCTGGAACGGGACCCCGCTGATCCCGAGTATCTCGTCACCGTCCGTGGGGTCGGGTTCCGCTTCGACGCCGAGGGCCGGCACCGGCCCCGGGTCAGCTGAGGACGGCGCTCCTCCGGCGAAATTCCCGCTTCGCATCGACCAGGCCCGCCGGCCGTGGTGCGCTGGCGTGCCTGGTCCTCGGGTCGGTCACCACGACTGCCTCACCCTTAGCGCACGGGCCGGTACGCTTAGTCGACCTACCTGCCTTCAGCCCTATTGGGGGTGCGCTGAACTACGTCGTTTCCCAGCTCCAGGCGCTCGAGGCGGAGTCCATCTTCATCTTTCGGGAGGTGGCAGCCGAGTTCGAGCGACCTGTGCTGCTCTTCTCCGGGGGCAAGGACTCCTTGGTGTTGCTGCGCCTTGCCGAGAAGGCCTTCTGGCCCTGCCCCATGCCGTTCCCGGTCATGCACGTGGACACCGGCCACAACTTCCCCGAGGTCCTCGAGTTCCGCGACCGCCGGGTGGCGGAACTGGGGGTCGAGTTGGTGGTGGCGTCCGTGCAGGCGTCCATCGATGCCGGCCGGGTCCGCGGTCCCCAGGGTCGTGACCCGTCGCGCAACCGTCTCCAGACGGTCACCTTGCTCGATGCCATCGCCGATCGCTCCTTCGACGCCGTGTTCGGGGGTGCTCGCCGGGACGAGGAGAAGGCCCGGGCCAAGGAGCGGGTGTTCTCCTTCCGCGACGAGTTCGGGCAGTGGGACCCGAAGAACCAACGTCCCGAGCTGTGGTCGCTCTACAACGGCCGGCACCACCGTGGCCAGCACATCCGGGTCTTCCCCCTCTCCAACTGGACCGAGATGGACGTGTGGGCCTACATCGCCCACGAGCAGCTCGAGGTTCCCTCCATCTATCTCGCCCACCGGCGCCGGGTGTTCCGGCGCGACGGCATGCTCCTGTCGGAGGGCCCCTACATCGCACCCGACGAGGGCGAGGAGGTATTCGAGGCCTCGGTCCGTTTCCGGACGGTGGGGGACATGACCTGTACCGGAGCCATCGAGTCGGTGGCTGCCAGTCTCGAGGAGGTCATCGCCGAAGTGGCGGCGGCGCGGGTCGGCGAGCGGGGTGCCACCCGGGCCGACGACCGCACGTCGGAGACGGCCATGGAGGACCGCAAGCGCGAGGGCTACTTCTGACATGGAGCTGCTGCGCTTCACCACCGCCGGCTCCGTCGACGACGGCAAGAGCACGCTCATCGGGCGTTTGCTCTACGAGACCAAGTCGATCTTCGAGGACCAGCTCGAGGCCGTCGACCGGGTCAGTCGTTCGCGGCGCTACGAACAGGTCAACTTGGCGCTTCTGATGGACGGTTTGCGCGCCGAACGGGAGCAGGGCATCACCATCGACGTCGCCTACCGCTACTTCGCCACCCCCAAGCGAAAGTTCATCATCGCCGACACCCCCGGCCACATCCAGTACACGCGCAACATGGTGACCGGCGCCTCGACCGCCAACTTGGCACTGGTGCTCGTCGATGCCCGCAACGGGATAGTCGAGCAGTCGCGCCGTCACGCCGTGCTGTCCTCCCTCCTTCATGTGCCCCACTTCGTGCTGTGTGTCAACAAGATGGACTTGGTCGGCTACGACCAGGACCGCTTCGAGGAGATCCAAGAGGAATTCCAGTCTTTCGCCGCCCGGCTGGAGGTCGAAGACCTGACGGCCATCCCGATCTCGGCTCTGTACGGGGACAACGTGGTGACGCGCTCCCCGAACATGCCGTGGTACGAGGGTCCCTCACTGCTCCATCATCTGGAGAACCTGTACATCGCCTCCGACCGCAACCTCATCGACCCGCGCTTTCCGGTTCAATACGTGCTGCGCCCGCACAGCGCCGCCTTCCACGACTACCGCGGCTACGCCGGTCAGGTTGCCAGCGGATCGTTCCGGCCCGGCCAGGAGGTGCTCGTCCTCCCCTCGGGACTCACCACCTCCATCGAGACCATCGAAACCGCTGACGGGCCGATCGACGAGGCGTTCCCGCCGATGTCGGTGACGATGCGCCTCGCCGACGACCTCGACATCTCGCGGGGCGACATGATCTGCCGCCCTCACAACAGGCCGGCCGTGAGCCAGGACGTCGACGCCATGGTGGCCTGGTTGTCGGAGGCACCCATGCAGCTCGGTGGGCGGTACGTGGTGAAGCACACCACCCGATCGGCTCGGGCACTGGTGCAGGAGCTCTATTACCGGCTCGATGTGAACACCCTCCACCGCGACCTGGACGCCACGGCGCTGGGGTTGAACGAGATCGGCAGGCTCAGACTTCGGGTCATGGTGCCCCTCTTCTACGATGCATACCGTCGCAACCGGACAACAGGCGGGTTCGTCCTCATCGACGAGGCCACGAACAACACCGTCGGGGCGGGCATGATCCTGGAGAAGGTGCACTGAGGTGACCAAGTGGCGTTCGGCCTTGCATTGGTCCACGAGCCAGGTCAGCCGTACCGAGCGGTGGAAGCGCCTCGGCACCAGAGGTGCGACCGTGTGGCTGACAGGGCTGTCCGGATCGGGCAAGTCCTCCATCGCCAAGCACATTGAAGCCGACCTCGTGGAACAGGGGACGGCCGCCTACGTGCTCGACGGCGACAACCTGCGCCACGGCATCAACGACGACCTCGGTTTCTCCCGCGAGGACCGAGGGGAGAACGCCCGGCGGGCGGCCGAGATCGCCAAGCTCTTCGCCGACGCCGGCGTGGTCGCGCTCGTCGCCCTCATCAGCCCCTACGCCGAGGATCGGGACCGCGCCCGCCGTCTCCACGAGGAAGCCGGGCTCATCTTCCTCGAGGTCTACGTGTGCACCACGCTGGCGGAGTGC